>Ga0101944_10003064_pt1 | contig 24547 bp, 16 predicted proteins | sample DewCreD2012metaG_FD_75245 | JGI IMG/M metagenome (GOLD analysis project Ga0101944, IMG submission 75245) | Hot spring sediment bacterial and archeal communities from British Columbia, Canada, to study Microbial Dark Matter (Phase II) - Dewar... ... | reverse complement strand
TGTGGGCGAGGTGGTCAGCTCGGGAGATTTGATCCAGCAGTTTGAGGCGACGTGGGACGACGAGCAGTGGGCCATGCACCTGGAAGCGGATCGGCATACGCGAGCGGCGTTCGAGCTGGCCTGGGGGCTGATCGCGGACCGAGTCCTGGCCGGGCAAACGGTGACCGAATGTGAAGTTCAGCGGGCGATTCTCGAGCATTTCGATCGGCACGGGTTGACGACATATAGCCCGCCGATCGTGGGCGTCAATGCGCACGGTGCGGACCCGCACTTCGAGAACAGCCCGGCCAACGACCGCACCATCCGTGAGGGAGATTGGCTGCTGGTGGACCTGTGGGCCAAGTGCAACCGGCCGCGGGCCGTGTACAGCGACTTGACCCGCGTCGGCTATGTCGGCGCACATGTGCCCGCGGAGTACGCCCAGGTCTTTTCCGTCGTCGCTCAAGCCCGCGATGCCGCCATCGCCTGCGTCCAGCGTGCCTTCGCCGAAGGACGCCCCTTGGCCGGCTGGGAAGTGGACCGCGTCGCCCGCCAGGTGATCGAACAGGCCGGCTACGCCGATCGCTTCGTCCATCGCACGGGGCACAGCATCGGCCAGGAAGTGCATGGCAATGGTGCGAATATCGACAGCCTGGAAACGCGCGAGGAGCGTCGCCTGCTCCCGCGAACCTGTTTTTCCATCGAACCGGGGATTTACCTTGACACGTTTGGCGTGCGCAGCGAAGTGAACGTGCTGATCGATGCGGCCGGGCGCGTTCAGGTCACTGGCGGGGAAGCGCAGCAAGCCCCCCTGGCGATCCTGGCACAAACATGAGGCACGAACAGGAGCTGTGGTGGCCGGGACCACCTCGATCCCGGTCGCACCGACCGGGTGGCTGGGGCCAGGGGCCTCGCCGTGCCTCAGCAGAACCCAGGGTCGCCCCGGCTTTTTGCCCACCGGAGTGTGCAAGAGGCGCTCACGAACCGAACCGTTCACGTGCCGGACGGCAGTCACGGCGGCGGTCCCTTGGCCCGGTCGCGCTGGTTGCAGCCACGTCGAACGCGTCGCCTGTACCCGGCGGAGGCTACCCTGCGTCCTCAGGCGGCAGCAGGCCGGGGTGGAACCGCTCCAGCGCCACTCGGAGCTGCCCGCCCGCATGACGAAGAATGCGGCGGGCCTGGTCCGCCGAAACCCCGTGGCGGTGGGCGACCACGGCCGTTTTGAGCTCCCCATCGCAGCGGCGCAGCAGCTCCTCGGCCTGGGCTTCCGTCAAACCGGTCAGCTCGCAGACGATCCGGCGCGTGCGACGCACGAGCTTCGCATTGGTCGCCCGCAGATCGACCATCAAGTTCCCGTACGTCTTGCCTAGTAGTACCATCGCACCGGTGGTGAGCATGTTGAGCACCATTTTGGTGGCGGTACCCGCTTTGAGCCGCGTCGAGCCGCTGATCACCTCGGGACCGACGACCGGCGTGATCATCAGGTCGGCCACCTGCCCCAGGGCGGAGCCTTCGTTGCACGCCAGGCCGATGGTGAACGCTCGCACCTGCCGGCCATAGCGCAATCCGCCCAGGACGTAAGGCGTCTGGCCGCTGGTCGCGATGCCGACCAGCACATCGCCACGCGACAGGCCGATCCGCTGGAGGTCTTCGACTGCCGCCTCCGGATGATCTTCCGCACCTTCGATGGCCCGCGTCAGAGCGGCAGGTCCGCCGGCGATCACGCCCACGACCATCTCGGGCGGGGTGCTGAAAGTGGGGGGGCATTCGGCGGCGTCGAGCACGCCCAAGCGACCGCTGGTGCCCGCCCCCAGGTAGATCAACCGCCCCCCCTCCCGCAGCCGCTGGGCGATCACATCGATCGCCCGAGCGATCGACTCCGCTTCGCGTCCGACTGCGGGAGCGACCTGGGCATCTTCGGCATTCATCAGCTTCACGATCTGGAGCGCCGAGAGCGTGTCGATCGCCACCGAATGCGGGTTGCGGGCTTCGGTCGTGGGGAGGGTCATGCAGCAGCAGGTCCGAGCGGGTATGTTGGGAACCGGCGCGGGATGGTAGGGACGGGCACTATTGTAGCAGCCAGCGCATGGTTCGCCCCCGGGACGAACGTGCCGGCGCTGGGTGTTTGCTTCACTTCGAGGCTCTCGGGATGCGTCTGGGCACGCTCGATCTGGTGGTACTGGCCGCCTACCTGGCGTCGGCCGTGGTGGTCGGGCTGTACGTCAGCCGCCGCACCCGCGGCCTGGAGGCCTACCTGCTGGGCGACCGCGACCTAGCGTGGTGGGCGATCCTGGGCTCGATCGTCGCCACGGAAACGAGCACTGTGACGGTGCTCAGCGTGCCGGGCAAGGCGTATGGCCCGGATGGTTTGCGCTTCTTGCAGCTTGCCATCGGCTACTTCGTGGGGCGCTGCGTGATCGTCTGGCTGCTGTTGCCGCTGTATTTCCAGGGGCGGCTGCTGACGGCCTATCAGGTGCTCGATCGCCGTTTCGGCGCGGCGACGAAACGAGCCGCATCGCTGCTGTTTCTAATATGCCGCAACCTGGGCGATGGACTAAGGCTGTTTCTGGCGGCCCTGGTGTTGCAGAAGCTTACCGGCTGGGAGCTGGCGCCGAGCGTGATGCTAATGGGGCTGGTCACGATCGTGTACACCTTCTTCGGCGGGATGCGGTCGGTGGTGTTCAACGACTGCGTGCAGCTTGTCGTGTATCTGCTGGGAGCTGTGGCGGCGGCACTGGTGATCGCTGGTCAACTGCCCGGCGGCACCACGGAACTGCTCGAATTCGCCCACGCGCACGACAAATGGCGATTGTTCGATTTCCGCCTGCGCCTCGATGCCCCCTACACATTCTGGGCCGGCCTGCTGGGCGGCGCCGTACTTACGCTGGGCACGCACGGCACCGATCACATGATGGTCCAGCGCTACCTCAGCGCCCGCAGCCAAGCCGACGCCGGCAAGGCGCTGATCGCCAGCGGCGCGGTGGTGCTGGCCCAGTTCGCCTTGTTCCTGTTCCTCGGGGTGGAGCTGGCGGCCTACTACGCCCACCAGCCCGAGGTGACGTCCCAGTGGGCCGAGCTGGCACGCCAGCAGCGCTGGACGACCGACGACGTGTTCGCCCACTTCATCGTGTATCACTTCCCGCAGGGCACGGGCCTGGTGGGGCTGATGCTGGCGGCGATCCTCGCTGCCGCGATGTCCACGCTCTCCAGTTCGCTGAACGCCTCGGCGGCGGCCCTGGTCCACGATTTCTATCTGCCCTGGCGGAAAACGCAGCCCGCCCCGCACCGCCTGCTCTGGCAGACCCGCTGGTTGACGGTCGCTTTCGGAGGCGTCCAAATGGGAATCGCCTTGCTGGCACGCCAGCTCGACAAGGCCGTGGTCGATAGCGCCCTGACGATCGCGGGCTTCTCGGCTGCCGCGCTATTGGGCGTGTTCCTGCTGGGGCTGAGTTGCCGCCAGGCCGACCAGGCGGCGGCGATCGGCGGTGGACTGTGTGGCCTGGCAGCGCTAGGCTGGCTTCATTTTGTCGCCCCCCACGTGCCACTGCCCGGCCTGCCAGAGGGTCTGCACGTGGCCTGGCCCTGGTACGCCCTCCTCGGAGCGAGCGTCACCTGGCTGGCAGGACTAGCGATCGCCGCAATCCGACGTGCCGGGACGCCTCGGCGGGAAGCTTCCCCCGGTCCATTCCCTACCCTCCCAGGAGGCTCCCAGTGAACCGCCTAAATCGACATAACTTCTTTGTGGTGAAGGTGGTTGCAGCCGCAGTCGGGCTGATGATGCTTGCGCTGGTAGCCGGGTCGGGTTTGCACGCCGGCGGGCTCCCGCAGGCGACGCCCGAAGAGGCGGGAATGGACGGGCGCCATTTGGCCCGCATCGACGATCTGGTTGCCCAAGGGCTGGCGGAAAAGCGGATGCCCGGCTGCGTGGTCTGCATCGGTCGGCACGGAAAGATCGTCTGGCTCAAGGCTTACGGCGATAAGCGAGTCGAGCCGCAGCGGCAGCCCATGACGACGGACACGGTGTTCGACCTCGCCTCGATCACCAAGCCGGTCGCCACGGCCACCAGCATCATGCTGCTGTGGGAGCGTGGTCAACTCAAACTTGGCCAAAAAGTGACCGAGTGGATTCCCGAGTTCGGTGCAAATGAAAAAGATCAAATAACGCTTTTTGACTTACTGACCCATCAAAGTGGGTTGCTGCCAGACAATCCCTTGCGCGACTACGAAGACGGGCCGGAGGCGGCCCTGCAGCGGATCTGCCAGCTCAGCTTGCAGGCTCCCACCGGCACTCGGTTCATCTACTCCGATGTCAATTACATTTTGCTCGGAGAAATCGTGCGTCGGGCCAGCGGCAAGCCGCTCGACCAATTCGCACGAGAAGAGATTTTTGAACCGCTGGGGATGCGCGACACCATGTTCCTACCGGACGAGGCCCGGCGGCAGCGGGCGGCGCCGACGGAGCAACGAGAGGGGCGCTGGATGCAGGGAGAGGTGCACGACCCGCGGGCATGGCGGCTGGGAGGGGTTGCCGGCCATGCCGGGCTGTTCTCCACGGCTGAGGACCTGGCCATTTATGCCCAAATGCTGCTTCAGCGCGGGCAGTACGCGGGCGTGCAGATTCTCTCGCCGGCGACGGTCGCCGCCATGACCCGCGGCTACCGGATTCTGGGCGGGCAGCGCAGCACGCAGGAAGGAGTGCCTTTCAATCCCCCGGTCTATCTGCGGGGGTTGGGCTGGGACAAGCGGACCGGCTATTCGATCAACCGCGGTGAATTGTTGAGCGAAGCGGCCTTCGGCCATGGAGGCTTTACCGGGACCGTGCTCTGGGTCGATCCGGAGCTTGATTTATTTTTCATTTTTTTGAGCAACCGGGTGCATCCGAATGGGAAAGGGCTGGTCAATCCGCTGGCCGGGCGGATCGCCACCGTCGCCGCGGCGGCGATCCGCGAGATGGACTCCCCGCCGCCGGCTGGCGAGGTGCTGACGGGGATCGACGTGCTGGTCCGCGAGAATTTTCGTTCGCTGGCTGGTCGGAAAGTGGGTTTGATCACCAACCACACGGGCCGGACCCGCGACGGGCAGAGCACGGCGGCGGTGCTGCAGAAAGCGCCGGGCGTGGAGCTGGTCGCGCTGTTCAGTCCGGAGCACGGCTGGGAAGGGCAGCTCGATGTGTCGCGGATCGACGACAGCCGCGATCCGCTGACGGGGCTAAAGGTGTACAGCCTGTACGGAGCCACCCGCCGGCCCACGGCGGCGATGCTGGAAGGGATCGACACGCTGGTGTTCGACATCCAAGACATCGGCACGCGTTTTTACACGTACGTGTCGACGATGGGGGAGGCGATGAAGGCGGCGGCCGAGCATGGCCGCAAGTTCGTGGTGCTTGACCGGCCCAATCCGCTGGGAGGCGAGAGGGTCTGCGGGCCGCTGTTGGATGCGGGCAAGGAATCGTTCGTCGGTTTCCACCGGCTGCCGGTGCAGCACGGGATGACGGCCGGCGAGCTGGCCCGGATGTTCCAGGACGAGTTGCGGTTGACGCTCGACCTAAAGGTGGTGGCGTGCGAGGGCTGGCGTCGGCGGGATGCGTTCGACGTGACGGGCCTGACGTGGGTCAATCCATCGCCCAACATGCGGAGCTTGACGCAGGCGTTCCTCTATCCAGGCATTGGGCTCTTGGAAACGACGAACCTTTCGGTGGGCCGCGGCACGGACACGCCGTTTCAGCGGATCGGGGCGCCTTGGCTCGACGGGGGGAAACTGGCAGCCGCCTTGACCGCCCGGCAGATTGCCGGCGTGCGCTTCGTGCCGGTCGAGTTCACGCCCACTAGCAGCAAATTCGCGGGGCAGCGCTGCGGCGGCATGGAAATCCTGATCGTCGATCGCCAGCGGCTGGATGCCGTCCGGCTCGGGCTAGAGATCGCAGCGGCCCTGCGGCGGCTGTATCCCGAAACGTGGCAGGCCGAGGCGTACCAGCGACTGCTGGGCAATGACCGCGTCCATGCCGCGCTGTTGGCGGGGCAGCCGGCCGACATGCTGTACGAACTGGCGGCCGAGGGCATGACCGAGTTCCTCCGCCGCCGGCAAAAGTATCTTCTTTACGATTGAGCGGATCCCTGGTCGAGCGCAGTCGCGCCTTTGGTGCGCTCTTTGCCGCGAAGGCCCGTCGTGAGCCCTGAGCCTGTCCAGATCGGCCTGGAAGTCTGCCTGCGCCAGCCACCTCCGCGGCTGGCACGCGGAGCGCGATGCGGTCTGGTCATGAACCAGGCTTCGGTCGATGTGCAGCTCCGCTACGCCTGCGACGTGCTGGCGGCCCGTTTCCCCGGGCAACTGAAGGCGCTCTTCTCCCCGCAGCACGGCCTATGGGGGGAAGAGCAGGCCAACATGATCGCTTCGCCGCATGGTCACTATCCGCCGCTGGACCTGCCGGTCTATAGCCTGTATGGAGAAGTTCGCGACCCGTCGCCCGCCATGCTGCAAGACCTGGATCTGTTGCTGATCGACTTGCAGGATGTCGGTACGCGGGTGTACACGTTCGCCTGGACGCTGCGCCGCTGCCTGATCGCATGCAGCCGGCTTGGTCTGCCCGTGGTCGTGCTCGACCGGCCGAACCCGCTGGGGGGGCTCGTGGCGGAAGGGCCGCTGCTCGAGGCCGGCTACGAGAGTTTCGTCGGCGAAGCGACGATCCCCCTGCGCCACGGCCTGACGCTGGGCGAATTGGCCTTGCTGCTGAATCGTGAGCAGGGAATCGGCGCCGACCTGAGCGTCGTGCCGATGGAAGGGTGGCGCCGGTCGATGGACTGGTCAGCCACCGGCCGCACCTGGGTGCCCCCGTCGCCCAATATGCCGCGTCCCACGACAGCCTGCCTGTATCCAGGGATGGTCCTCCTGGAAGGGACGAATCTTTCCGAAGGTCGCGGGACCACCGCGCCGTTCGAGCTGTGCGGCGCTCCCTACATCGACCCCTGGAGGCTGTCGGAAGCGCTGGCGCAAGTTCCCCATCCGGGGCTGGTGCTACGCCCTGCCCGCTTCGTTCCCACCTTCGACAAATGGGCCGGCCAGCGCTGTGGAGGGCTGGCCCTGCATGTGATGGCGCCGGCGGCGGTGCGATCGGTGACGCTGGTGCTCCACCTTTTGGCGGCAGTGAAGCACCGCTGGGGCGAGGCGCTGGCTTGGCTGCCGCCGCCGTATGAGTACGAATACGCGAAGTCGCCGATCGACATCCTCTTCGGTTCCTGCCGACTTCGCCAGGCGCTGGAGTGCCGACCGCCCGCCGGCGACCCTATAATCGCGGAACTGGCCAGGCTGGACGAAGCGGCCTGGTGGCGGCGGGTTGCGCCTTACTGGCTGTACCCCGAGTGAGCCGCGTCGGGATGGGTCGGAGGATATGCATTCACAGTCCACGTTTCGGGGCAAGACGATGAGAGGCACCTGTGCCATCGAGGCCGTGGGAGGCTGGTTGCTGCTGGCCATGGGGCAGGTTTTCGGCCAGACGCCTGCGTCCACCGTCCAGGTGCCGCTGGACGGCCAGACGTTCACGCTGCCGGCGGGGTTCACGGTCATGCGGGCGGCCGGACCGCCGCTCATCGAGCGGCCGATCGTGGCCGACCTGGATGAGCAGGGCCGGCTGTATGTGGCGGAAGCGGCCGGAGCGATCGAGAAGGCGGACATTCAAGCACAAAAAGCGCCCCATCGGGTCGTGCGATTGGAAGATGTCGATGGCGACGGCCGTTATGACCGCGCGAAGACGTTCGCCGACGCCCTGCCCTTTCCCGAAGGCGTGATGTGGTATGCCGGCAGCGTCTATGTGGCGGCTCCGCCGAAAATCTGGAAGCTGACCGACACCGACGGCGACGGCGTGGCCGACCGGCGGGAGGTCTGGTTCGACGGCCGGACGCTGACTGGCTGTGCCAACGACCTGCACGGGCCGTACCTCGGCCCGGATGGCTGGATCTACTGGTGCAAAGGGGCCTTCGCCCAACAGACCTACACCTTGCCCGAAGGGCGGACGTTCACCACGCGGGCGGCGCACATCTTCCGCGCCCGGCCCGATGGCAGCCAGATCGAGCCGGTGATGACCGGTGGAATGGACAATCCGGTCGATACCGTCTTCCTGCCGACCGGCGAGCGGATTTTTTCGACCACGTTCCTGGTGCGCCCCGAAGCAGGGCTGCGCGACGGGTTGATCCATGCCATTTACGGCGGCATCTACGGCAAAGATCACGACCCGGTGTACGACCCGGACCACCGCTGGACCGGCCCCGACTTTTTGCCGGTGCTGGTGCACATGGGGCCGGCCGCTCCCTGCGGACTGCACCGCTATGCCTCGTCCCAATGGGGCGAGGCATTCCGCGACAATCTGTTCGCCTGCCAGTTCAACTTGCGGAAGGTGAGCCGGCACGTGCTTTCGCCGCACGGAGCGACCTTCCGTAGCGAGGACAGCGATTTTCTGGTATCCGACAACACGGATTTCCACCCGACCGACGTGCTGGAAGATGCCGACGGCAGCTTGCTGGTGCTCAATACCGGCGGCTGGTACAAGCTGTGCTGCCCCAGCTCACAGCTCGTCAAGGCAGATGTACCGGGGGCGATCTACCGCGTGCAAAAGACCGATGCGCCGGCGCTGCGCGACCCGCGCGGGGAGATTCTCCCGATTTCCAGCTTGCCGGTCGAGCGTTTGCTCGCGCTGCTGGACGATTCGCGGCCGGTCGTCCGCCGACGCGCCGTGGAAGAATTGGCCCGCCGCGGCCAGGATGCACTGCCGGCGCTGGCCCAGCGCGCGGTGGATTCCCGTTTGCCGGCCGCCGGCGCCCGCGAAGCGCTCTGGACGCTCTGCCGTCTGGACGCTGACGCCGCGCTAGCGGCGATCCGCGCGGCATTGGCGCACCCCGATCCGTCGGTGCAGCTTGTCGCCCTGCACGCGAGCTCGCTGCGGCGCGATCGTCAGGCCGGCCCAGCCCTGCTGTCCCTATTGACCGCCTCCTCGCCGCACGTCATGCGGGCCGCCGCAGAAGCCCTGGGCCGGATCGGCCACGCCGCCGCCGTTCCCGCGTTGCTCCAGGCCATGACCCGCGCCGAGGGGGACCGCGTGCTGGAGCATTCGCTGATCTATGCTCTGATCGAGATCGGCGACGTCGACGGGCTGCGGGCGGCTTTGAACGATCCTCACCCGGCCGTGCAGCGAGCCGCGCTGGTCGCGCTCGACCAGGGGCCTGCCGCCCTGCGACCCGACGACGTACTGCCTCGCCTGGATACCGCCGATGCAAAGCTGCGGACCGTCGCCCGCTGGATCGCCGCACGCCATCCCGAGTGGGACGAGCCACTGGCCGGCTACCTGCGCCGCCGACTGACCGGCACCAGCGCCCAGGCCGCGCAAGACCCCGTGCTGCAAGAACTGTTGCCCTCTTTGGCGAAAAGCCAAGCCGTGCAAAAACTTATGGCGACCATCGCCGCCGATCCCCAAGCTCCGGCAGCGGCGCGTCGCCAGTGCCTGGAGGCGATGGCCCGCTCCGGCCTGAAGGAGCTGCCGGCCGCGTGGGCGGAGACCTTGGTCACGCTCCTGGACCCCTCATCGCCGCTGGCGGAGGCGGCCGTGGCGGTCGTGCGGAGCGTCCCACCTGCCAAAAGCCAGGCTCAAACCATCGCAAAAGCGATGCAAATACTGGCTGATGCGCCTGCCCCGCCAGGGCTGCGGCTGGCCGCACTGGCTGTGATTCCCGGAGGTGCCAGGCAGCTTTCGAAGGCCCAATGGGAACTGCTGCGGCAGGCGATCGATCGGGCTCAGCCGGCCGGTCTGCGCAGTGTGGCGGCGGATGTGCTGTCCAAAGCACAGCTTACTCGCGAGCAACTGGTCGAGCTCGCGGGGCTGTTGCCGCAAGTCGGGCCGCTGGAACTGGATCGGCTGCTTACGGCCTTCGCGCAGTCAGGGGACGACGCGGTGGGACGGGCGCTTCTCGTGGCGCTCAGTCAGGAGGAGGTGCGGCTGACGCTGACAGTGGACGCCGTCCGGCAGCGTCTGACGCGCTACGGCCCGACCATCCAAGAGCAGGCCGAGACGCTCTATGCCCTGATCAACGCCGACCACGCCCAGCAGCGGCGGCGACTGGAAGCGACGTTGGCTGCCCTGCCGGCGGGCGACGTCCGCCGCGGCCAGGCGATCTTCAACAGCACCCGCGTCGCCTGCCGCAACTGCCACACGATCGGCTACGTGGGGGGCAAAGTCGGGCCGGACCTGACGCGCATCGGCCAGATTCGCCAGCCGCGCGACCTTCTGGAATCGATCCTGTTCCCCAGCGCCAGCTTCGTCCGCAGCTACGAACCGGTGCTCGTGCGCACGCTCGATGGCGAGCTGTTCAGCGGCAACATCAAGAAAGACGCGCCCGACGAGATCATCCTCATCGTGGCCGCCGACAAGGAAGTGCGGATTGCCCGGGATCGGATCGACGAAATGCTGCCGGGCAAAGTCTCGGTGATGCCCGCGGGGCTGGAGCAGCAGCTTTCGCTGCAAGACCTGGCGGACCTGGTCGAGTTCCTCAAGCATTGCCGGTGAAGATGCATACGTTTCCACTAGCGCGTGGCGACCAGTTGCCCGCCCTGGGCCTGGGGCTGTGGAAAGTGCCGCGCAAGCAGACCGCCGACGTGGTCGTCGAAGCGGTCCGTGCCGGCTACCGCCATTTCGACTCGGCCTGCGACTATGGCAACGAAGCCGAGGTGGGAGAGGGGCTGACGCGAGTGCTGACCGAGGGGCTGTGCCGCCGCGATGAGCTGTGGGTCACCTCGAAGTTGTGGAACACCTACCACGCCGCGCCGCACGTGCGTCCGGCGCTATTGCGGACGCTGGCCGATCTGAAGCTCGACTATCTCGACCTGTATCTGCTGCATTTCCCGATCGCGCTGCGGTACGTGCCGCCCCAGGTGCGCTACCCGCCCGAGTGGATTTTCGACCCTCAAGCCCCGCAGCCGCGGATGGAGCCGGTGGCTGTCCCGCTGGCCGAGACGTGGCGTGCGATGGAAGCGCTGGTCGACGCCGGCCTGGTGCGGCACCTGGGCGTGTGCAACTTCAACTGCGCACTATTGCGCGACTTATTGAGCTACGCCCGCATCCCGCCGGACGTGTTGCAGGTCGAACTGCACCCGCTGCTGACACAGAACCGGCTGGTCCGCTTCGCCCGGGAAAGCGGGCTGGTCGTGACGGCGTTTTCCCCTTTGGGAGCCACGTCGTACATCCCGCTGGGCATGGCCCGGCCCGAGGAGTCGCTGCTGACGCACCCGGTGGTGACGGCCATCGCGGCCCGCCATCGCAAGTCGGCCGCCCAGGTGCTGCTCCGCTGGGCGGTCCAGCGCGGCACGGCAGCGGTCTGCAAAGCGACCAGCCCGCAGCACCTACGCGAGAATCTGGCCATCTTCGATTTCGAGTTGTCCCCGCAGGAGATGCACGACCTGGCCGCACTCAACCGCAACCGGCGGTTCAACGACCCGGGCGAATTCTGCGAGGCGGCCTTCGGCACCTTTTTTCCCATTTACGATTAAAACGGCACACGCGGCGGTCGCTTGGGGGTCTCTGTCGAGGCTGGGGGCCTGCTGCCGTAGCGAGGGTTCTTGCGATGTTCGGGATGCGATGCGAGGTGGAAACGATCGAATTGCCGGGCCAGCAGGTGCATGAGGGACGGGTGTTCCCGCTGGCGCTGGCCTGCCGCTCGCCGGAGGCGACGCTGGCCGAGGTCAGCGACTGGCTCACCGCACAGCGCGCGCAGCTTCTGGACCTGGCGGCCGCCCATGGTGCGATCCTCTTTCGCGGCTTTCCCGTGCGGACGGCCGACGATTTCGACGCGTTCATCGCCGCGTTGCAACTCGCGAACTTCCCGTACGAGGAATCGCTCTCCAATGCGGTGCGGGTCGTCCGCACGCCTCGGGTCTTCACGGCCAACGAGGCCCCGCCCAGCGTGGTGATCTACCTCCATCATGAAATGGCTCAGACGCCGATCTACCCCAGCCGGCTGCTCTTCTTTTGCGAGCAGCCGGCGGCCACCGGCGGAGCCACGCCGCTGTGCCGCTCCGACGTGCTCTGGCAGCGCTTGCAGCAGGCCGAGCCGGCCTTTGCCCAGGCCTGCCGGGAGAAAGGCCTGCGGTATACGAACGTGATGCCGGCCGAGAACGACCCGACGTCCGGCATGGGACGGAGCTGGCAAAGCACGCTCCGCGCCCGCACGCGCGAAGAAGCGGAGCGGCGGCTGGCCAGCCTCGGCTACTCCTGGGAATGGCTGCCGGGCGGCGAATTGAGAGCCACCACGCCCGTGTTACCGGCGGTCCGCAAGCTGCCCGATGGCCGTGAAACGTTTTTCAACCAGCTCATCGCCGCGTTCCAGGGCTGGAAAGATTCCCGCAACGATCCCTCGCGGGCGATCACCTTTGGCGACGGCACGCCGCTGGACCGGGCCGCCGTCGATCACGCCACGCAAATCGCCGAATCGCTCACCTTCGACATCCCCTGGCAGCAAGGCGATGTCGCGCTGGTGGACAATTTCGTCACCATGCATGGCCGGCGAACGTTCACCGGTACCCGCAAAGTGCTGGCTTCCCTGATCGCCCTGGACGCCTGATCGGGTGCCCCGGGCGCTGTACAGCCTGGGGCTGCAAGAGGCCAACGGCGGGGCAACGTGCCACCGTCGCCTCGTCGCTACCCAGGTGCCCCAGGTCGCTGTGTACGTGTTTAGCCCGGGTGCCGATTGCTGTGGACGTATTTAGTCCGGGTGGCCCCCGTTGCTACTGCAACCGGGGTCCACAGGAGGCACGTTATTGGAGGGATGCGCTCTGTCGCGTCCCTTGCGGTCATGCCGGATCCGTCGCGACAGGCAGCCACGACGGTGCGTGGTCCTTCAAGACTAGGTTTTCTGGCAGGTACTGCCCTGTGGAAACCTCTTGCATGCCCCGGTTGCGGAAGCAACCGGGGCTACCCGCTGGACGCCTGATCGGGTGCCCCGGGCGCTGTACAACCTGGGGCTGCAAGAGGCCAACGGCGGGGCAACGTGCCACCGTCGCCTCGTCGCTACCCGCCCGGCCGGAGGCAGGTTAGACTTGGACTAGGTGCCTGGCGACAGAAAGCGAGACCTCGCCGGTGCCGTCGCGGCGGGATGAGCCGGGCTCCGGAGACGTATCTTGCCGCGTACAAAGAGATTACGAAAAGCGGGCGGGGCTGGCAGCCGCGGCCCGGCCCTGCGACGAACAAGCGGTTTTTGCTAATTTTATTTTTTGCTTAGCGCTATATGACCGGCCAACCTCCATCCCCCGACACCTCGGCGCCAACACCTGCGGAAACGGCGGCTGCGGCATCGGAAAAAAAAGAGGCCTCCCCGGCCTCAAGCGCGACGGGTTCTTTGCAGCCAGGCAGCGGTCCACTGGCTCGTTTTACGCGAGGAACGGGCGGGGCGAGGCCGCCAGCGGCCCCCGGAGGCGTTGCGACCGAGGCGGCACCTAGCGCCGCGCCGGTCGCCGAGGCGGATCGCGGCGCGACCTCGTCCACGGGGGAATCGTCGCCCCCGGCGGAGCCGGCTGCTGGGGCGGGGATTGCTCCCGCGGCGGAGAGGCGTCCTGGGCGCAGGCCGCCACGGGGTGGGGATCGTCCCAAGTCGCGTCGCGAAAAGGAGCGCGAGGAGGACCAGCGTTTGGAGCGAGAACTGGCGGCGGAAGGCCCCCGGCCAGACCGGCCGCGTGCGCGCGTGCCTGTGCCCAATCGCCGGCAGCGTTCCGAGGAGCTGGAAGCCGAAGTGGCGGCAGCGCTGGGCGGGATGTCGCTGGATCAGATCGTCTCCGGAGAGCTGAAGGGGGCCAGCCAGCAGTTGGAGACCGGTTCGCACCATCGCGGGCAGGTGATCGAGGTACACGGCGACGATGTGTTCATTGCCCTGGGCGGCAAGAACCAGGGGGTCGCCAGCGTCCGCAGTTTTCCTACCCCGCCGCAGCCGGGAGACATGGTGGATGTGATCGTCTCCGGCTACAGCCGCGAGGACGACCTGTACGAGCTGTCGGTCGCAGGTGGAAAGGTGGTGGCTGGCGACTGGGCCGACATCAGCGAGGGGTCGATCGTCGAGGCGCGGGTGACGGGAGCCAATACGGGCGGGCTGGAGTGCCAGGTGAACAACATCCGGGGCTTCATTCCGGTCAGCCAGATCGGTCTATATCACGTCGACAATCCCGCGGAGTACATCGGCCAGAAGCTGCTGTGCGTGGTCACGGAGGCCAACGCTCGGCGGGGGAACCTGGTGCTTAGCCGGCGGGCGCTCTTGGAGCGGGAGAAGGAGGAAGCGCGCCGCAAGCTGCTGGCGGAGCTGGAACCCGGCCAGACTCGCGAGGGGACGGTCCGCAAGATTCTGGACTTCGGCGCGTTTGTCGATCTGGGCGGGGTCGATGGCCTGATCCCGATCAGCCAGCTTTCGTGGGAGCGGATCAAGCATCCCAGCGAAGTGCTGCAAGAAGGGCAGAAAGTGCGGGTGCGGATCGAACGGATCGATGAAGCCACCGGCAAGATCAGCCTGTCGCTGAAGCACCCGGAAGAGAACCCCTGGGCGCACGTCGAAGAGCGGTTCCCCATCGGATCGCTGGTCAAGGGGACCGTGTCGCGGCTGGCTCAGTTCGGAGCCTTCGTGAAGCTGGCCCCCGGTGTCGAGGGCTTGATCCACATTTCCGAGCTGGCGCACCACAAAGTGCACAAGGTCGAGCACATCGTCAAAGAGGGTCAGGAGGTGGAGTGCCGCGTGCTGGATGTGGACCCGCAGGCGCAGCGGATCAGCCTTTCGCTCAAAGCCGCGCTGGCCAAGCAGGAGCCGGCGGCAGAGGCGGCGGCCCCGCAAGCCGAAGAGCCGCCTCGCGAGCTGGCCGTGCCGCGGCGCACCGGACCGCTGAAAGGAGGCCTGAGCCGGCCTTCCGGTGGCGAGAAGTTCGGGCTGAAGTGGTGACGGCCGGCACGCTCGGCTGCAGCGCAGCGCGCGCCATGGGCGTGACGAGCACCAAGGTCTTGCGCATCGCGCGGCCGCGCGACGGTGGACGCAGACCGCCCTCGCGCGACGAGAATCACGCCACCGGCTCGCCCAGGGCCCGGCGGTAGCAATGGTCGAAGAGCAGTTCCCATTCGGCCTGGGCGATCTGGCGGGCCAGCGTCTCGCAGCGGCTGCGGCCGCGGGCGATCGCCTCGCACAGGTCCACGAAGCGGAAGGCGTCCCAAGCCGCCAAGTCCCGCAGGAAGCGGGCCGGCTCGTCGAGCTCGCTACAGCGCGCCAACTCGGCCGCACGCTGGGCGAGCGGACCGTGGATCGGGTGCTGCGGCACCCGCCGGAACCAGTATTTCGCATTGGCATAGTCCGGCTCGCGGCGGTGCATGATCCCGTGCCAGTAGCTGCCGTCGACTGTGTCCGTTTCCTGACTGATCCGGTGCGATTCGTCGAGGAAGTGATGGGCCAGCCACAGCGCGGCCAGGCAGCCGCGTGCTGCCGGCAGATCGACGATGGGACGCCCTCCCAGGCTGGGCGGCGCTGCGGCCGAGGCCCGGCCGTGCGCGGGCGCTGCGAGGATGGCTTGAGTCAGCGCGTCCAACGGCGCCCGGGCGGCCTGGTGCGGAACGCCCGGTCCCAAAGGGGCTGGCTCGGTCGGCCAAAGTTCCCGCACGCGCTCGTCGTACCGGCTGGGGTCCACGTAGGCCATGGGCAAGTACTCTCCGTCGGTCATCGGACAGGCAACTGGGGCGAACAGGCAACTAGGGCCCGGCACAAGGCTTGAGCCGCGCACGGCGACCAGCGCTGGATGCGTGCCGCACGCCCCGCTTCAGCATAGCCCAATGGCTCTTGGACTGGGGAGGGTGCGCCGGCGCGCAGCGCTGGCCAATCCGGTGCGGATCGGGTACAGTAGCGCGTGGCTGCCTGCGCTTGACGATTCGTGCCGCCCGTCTGGATGGGCATGGACGGCAAAGCGCAGCGCCCCTTGCACGCCCCCAAACGGCGGCTCAAGGGTGTGGCGCGGAGGCGAGCCGGCCAAGGGGCACACGTCTTCACCTAAGGGAATCGAGGGTATGAACCAGGGAAAAGCACAAAACGGTCTGTGGCTGGCGGCGGGGCTGGCGATCGGTCTGGGGCTGGGCGGGGCGCTGTGCGTGGGCGTGCTGCTCGGTGCCCGGTCCGGACAAGCCACGGCCGCGGCCGCGCTGTCGGAACTGCGGCTGAAGGCGATGGCCTCGCATGGGGCCGAATCATTCGCCGTGGCGACGGGACCGGTGGATGAAGATGTCGAAGGGCTGTTCACGCTCGACTTTCTGACCGGCGATTTGCAGTGCTTCGTCATCAACCCCCGCAACGGTGCGTTTGGCGGCTGGTTCCGGGCGAATGTGCTGGATGCCCTCCCGGCCGAGAAAGGCAAGAAGCCGAGCTACCTCCTGGTCACCGGTCAGATCAATGTCGTCGGCGGGGTGGGCGGGCAGCGGCCGGCCGCGTCGCTGTGCTACGTGGTGGACGCGAATACGGGCGACGTGGCGGCGTTCACCTTCCCCTGGGCCCGGGCGGCGACCTCCGCCGGCGTACCCCAGGCCAGCCCGATGCGGCTGGTCGGCAAATGGAAGGCGCGTAGTCTCGAATTGCGGCAATGAACGTCGACATCGTGGCATGCAGCGACCACGGGAGGATGCGACGCGCGTGAACGTGATCGTCAACGGGGAGTCTCGGGAAGTGCCCTCGGGGCTGACGGTGGCGGAACTGCTGCGGCAACTGGACATTTCGCCCCGCGGCGTGGCGGTGGAAGTGAACCTGCAAATCGTCCCGCGGAACCAGCACGAGCAGCATCGCCTGAGCGAAGGGGATCGCCTGGAGATCGTAACCCTGGTCGGTGGCGGGTAGAACACCCCGGATGGCGCCGGTGCCAGAACGTGAATGCAGCCCCCCTGCGGCCTCGCGGCATGTGCCGGTTTTGGCCCGCGAGGTCCTGGCATGGCTCGATCCGCAGCCGGGGCAGACCTTCGTGGATGGCACGCTGGGCGGCGGCGGGCATGCGCGGCTGCTGGCCGAGCGCCTCGCAGGTCGTCCCGGCGGCACGTCCGACCATGCCGAGGCGTCGCGGGAGCCCTTGGGAAAACACGGGCTGGTGCTGGCGCTGGACCGCGACAGCGCGGCGGTCGAGGCGGCGTCCCAGCGGCTTGGGGGACTGCCGGTCCTGGCCGTGCACGCCAGTTATGCCGACCTGCCTCAGGTCCTGGCGGAGCGAGGGCTGGGACCGGTCGATGGCATCCTGCTCGACCTGGGGCTGTCCAGCGACCAGCTTGCCGATCCCGACCGCGGGTTCAGTTTCCAGGCTCCCGGTCCGCTGGATTTGCGGTTCGACCTGCAGCAGGGGGTGCCTGCCTGGCAGCTCCTCAACCAGCTTCCGGAGCGGGAACTGGCCGACATCATCTACCGCTATGGGGAAGAGCGTTTCAGCCGTCGGATCGCTCGGGCGATCGTCGCCCGTCGGCGGCCCGGTCACGTGTGGACTGCCGCGGAGCTGGCCGAGCTGGTCCGCCGGTGCGTGGGCGGCCGCCGGGAGCGGATCGACCCGGCCACCCGCACGTTCCAGGCGCTGCGGATCGCGGTCAATGACGAACTGGGACACTTGCAGCGCGGATTGAGCGTGCTGCCCGACTGCCTGCGGCCGGGCGGCCGCCTGGCGATCATCAGCTTCCACTCGCTGGAGGACCGGCTGGTAAAAGAGGCGTTTCGGACCGACGTGCGTCTGCAAGTGCTGACCAAGAAACCGGTTCGCCCCACGCCCGCCGAAGTGGCAGAAAACCCGCGCAGCCGCAGCGCCCGCTTGCGGGTCGCACAGCGCCGCGAGCCGGTGGATTGACGAGCCGACCCGGCAGCCCCTACATTGCGACGATCCATCCGCGCCGTAAGGCCCCAAGCCGACGGGCGCGGCGATGCCGCCGGGGCGCCAGGTCGCCCGCCGCCGCGCGGGCTTGCGACCGGTCGAACATGTTGCGCTCTCTTTCCCAAGCCTCCCGATGCCGATCCTGAAACCGGAAGTGCTCGAACGTTTCGCCGCGCAGCTCTTGGCCGCGGGCGGAGCCTTGCCCGAGGAAGCCGAGCTGGTCGCGGCCAGCCTGGTCGATGCGAATCAGAAGGGCTACGACTCGCATGGCGTGATGCGGGTGCCATATTACGTGCAGGCGCTGCGCGATGGCGAGATGGTTTCCGGGGCGGTGCTGGAGGTGCTCGACGAGGGCCCCTCGCGTCTGGTGACCGATGCGCACTGGGGCTTGGGGCAGGTGCAGGCCCGGAAACTGATCGGCCGGCTGCACGAGAAGGTTCGCGAATCGGGGCTGGCCCTGGGAACGGCCCGGCACTGCGGGCACATCGGCCGGCTGGGCGAGTATTGCGAACATCTGGCGGCCGAGGGTCTGGTGTCGATGCTGATGGTCAATTCGCACGGCGGGGCGGTACGGGTGGCTCCTCCGGGCGGGCGGGCCCCCCGGCTGTCGACCAACCCTCTGGCGATCGGGGTGCCGCACGGCGCCGCGCCGCTGGTGCTCGACTTCTCGACCAGTGCGACGGCGGAAGGCAAGGTGCGGGTGAAGAAGATCGCCGGGCAGCCGTGCCCCGAAGGCTGGCTGATCGACAACCTGGGCCGGCCGACGACCGATCCCAACGTGCTGTATGCCAATCCCCCCGGGGCGATCCTGCCGATGGGTGGCGCACAGGCCTATAAGGGTTTTGGCCTGGGACTGATGATCGAGATCCTCACCGGAGCCTTGTCCGGCGGGAGCTGTGCGAAGGAGGTGCCGTATCCTCGCAAGGGGAATTGCGTCTTCGTCTTGCTGATCGAGCCGGCCCGATTCGGGGGGCGAGAGCACTTCGCGAGGGAAGTCGAGGCGCTGGTCGCGTATGTGCGGTCGTGCCCGCGGGTGGAAGGGGTCGAGGAGATTCTCTTGCCTGGCGATCCGGAGCGGCGGCTGGCCCAGCAGCGCCAGCGGGAGGGCATCCCGCTGGATGAGGAAAACTGGCAGGCGCTGGTGCGGCTGGCCGAGGCGCTGCGCGTGGCCGTTCCCAAAGCGGCCTGAAGCGCTGGGCGCGGCCGCACCAGGGCAAGGGCTGCTGAATCCCGGGTCCCATCCTTCGCGGGCGGTTGGCCGCAAAGGCCTAGGCCGGACCGCCCTCGGGGTGGGTGGCCGAGGACTGGGCGTCGCCAGTGGCCGGCGGGGCCGACAGGCGGTCGAACACCAGCGGTTCCTCGTGGAGCGGGTCGCTGATGCGGATCGCCAGCTCGCCTTGCAGCAACTGGTCGATCACCTGGCCCACGACTTCCGCCCGCCAGCCGCGGGCCAGCAGCGGGACTTCGCCGGGGTCGAACTGGCCCACTCCCAGTCGCCAGGCCACCAGGTCGCGGACATCTTGCGCGGTGCCAGCCAGTGCAGGAGCCACCTGGGCCTTGCGGCAGATGCTGCCCAGGGCCGTGCTGAGGAACTGCCCCAGCAGGCTGAGCTGCGGGCGCGCCTTGCGACGCGGCAGGTGCGGCAGCTCGCTTTCTTTCAGGGCCAGCGCACGCTCCACGCAGCGGGCGATCCGCGGGACATGCCGCTGCATGTCGCCACGTTCCATGCCGCGCAGGGCGCGGATCCGCTTGGGGTCGGCCGTCTGCCGTTTGGCGATTTCGATCAACAGGTCGTCGCGGAGGATGCGGCGCGGCGGCTGGTTCCGGTGCTGCGCTTCGGCATCGCGCCAGGCAGCCAACTCGCGCACGATCGCCAGCGAGCGGGCGGAAAGCCCGCCGATGCCCGCCAGCCGCTGCCAGCGTTCCTCCGACTGCTGCTGCATCAGGGCTTGCTGCCAGCCGGCCAGTTCCTCCTCCAGCCAGTGCAGCCGACGCAGGGCTGCCAGCCGCTCATGCAGCACCTGCCGGATCGCCTCCAGGTCGGCCACGTCCAACAAGGCATACTCGAGCTGCCGCGGCGAGAGCGGCCGGCGGCGCCAGTCGGTCCGCGTCTCGTCTTTGCGGATCGTCTTGCCCAGCAGCTTGCTGGCCAGGGTGCTGTAGGAGGCCGGGTATTCCATCCCCACCAGCCCCGCAGCGATCTGCACGTCGAACCAGCGTGCGGGCGGCTTGCCGGCATGGCGGAGCACGAAGCGGAACTCCTCCCGCCCCGCATGCACCAGCGTTTCGCGTCCGTCGGCCGTCAATAGCTCCCACAGCGGCGAGAGATCGTCCACCGCCAACGGGTCCACGATCGCCAACCGCCCGGCCGCCGCAAGCTGGATCAGGCACAAGTCGGGCTCGTAACTGTCTTCGGAGACGAACTCGGTGTCCAGGGCCACGACCGGCGCAGGGGCCACCAGCTCGCAGAAATCGCGAAGATGCTGGCCGGTCGTGATATGTTCGTACTGCACAGGGAGCGCGTCGCTCGCGAGGAGGGAGGCGCGGCCGGGCTCCGAGCCTGCCGGGCACGGCGGGCCGACAGGCGGCACCGCTCGGAGCATCGCTGGGCACGGCCTTCTGCGCGGAATCTTACGTTCCTGCGGCCCGATGGACCAGACGGCTGCCGCGCTGCGCAGTGTGGCCGCACGCGGCAGGGGCAGCGATTGACGGTAGGGCCTCCAAGGGCGGCGGCCCGGAAGGGTCATTCGTCGGTTACGCAGCCCTCACTGGCCGATTGGACACAGCGGATGTATTTCGCCAGGATGCCGCGCGTCGCCTTCACGGGGGGCGGTCGCCAGGCCGCCCGGCGGCGGGCCAGCTCTTCGTCGCTGAGCGCGACGTCGATCCGGTTGGCCTGGGCATCGATGGTGATCTGATCGCCGTCGCGGACCAGCGCGATCGGCCCGCCTTCCTGGGCTTCGGGCGTGACATGCCCTACGATGAAGCCGTGCGAACCGCCGGAGAACCGGCCGTCGGTGATCAGGGCCACATCCGCCCCCAACCCCGCCCCCATGATCGCGCTGGTCGGGGTGAGCATCTCCGGCATGCCCGGCCCTCCCTTGGGACCTTCGTAACGGATGATGATCACGTCCCCTTTGCGGATCTGGCCCTGCTCCAGGCCGCGAAGCATCGCCTCTTCGCTGTCGTAGCAGCGGGCCGGGCCGGAAAACCGCAAACCCTCCTTGCCGGTGATCTTGGCCACCGCCCCTTGAGGGCAGAAATTCCCGCGGAGGATGCGGATGTGGCCGGTGGGCTTCAGCGGCCGCTCCAGGGGATGGATCACTTGCTGTCCTTCCGCCAAGCCGGGCACCTCCGCCAGGTTCTCCGCCAGCGTCTTGCCGGTCACGGTGAGGCACTCGCCATGGATCAGGCCATGCTCTAGCAGGTATTTCAGCACGGCCGGCGTGCCGCCCACGTGGTGCAGGTCCTCCATGACGTACTTGCCGCTGGGCTTGAGGTCGGCCAGGTACGGCACGCGGTCGCTGGTCCGCTGGAAGTCGTCGATCGTCAGCGGCACGCCCACCGCCTTGGCCATGGCGATCAGGTGCAGCACCGCGTTCGTCGAGCCGCCCAGAACCATGACGATCGTCATCGCGTTCTCGAACGCCGGGCGGGTCATGATGTCCCGCGGCTTGAGGTCCAGCTCCAAAAGCCGGCGGATCGCCGGGCCGGCCGCCAGGCACTCGCCGCGTTTCAGCGGGTCCTCGGCCGGGATCGACGAGCTATACGGCAGCGACATGCCCAGCGCCTCGATGGCGCTGGCCATCGTATTGGCGGTGTACATCCCGCCGCAGGCGCCCGCTCCGGGAATGCTGCAGCGGATGATCTCCGTGCGCTCCTCGTCGCTGATCTTGCCGCTGAGGTACTCGCCATACGCCTGGAAGGCGGAGACGATGTCCAGCTTGGGATGCCGCGGCGTACAGCCGGCCCGGATCGTCCCGCCGTAGATCATGATCGACGGGCGATTGAGCCGCCCCATCGCCATCACGCTGCCGGGCATGTTCTTGTCGCAGCCGGGCAGGGCGATCAGGGCGTCGTACCACTGGGCGGACATCACGGTCTCGATCGAGTCGGCGATCAGGTCGCGCGAGGGGAGCGAATAGCTCATGCCCTCCGTCCCCATGCTGATCCCATCGGAAACGCCGATCGTGTTGAACCGCATGCCGACCAGCCCGGCCGCCTGCACGCCTTCCTTGACCTTGGCGGCGAGGTCCAGCAAGTGCATGTTGCACGGGTTGCCTTCGTACCAGACGCTGGCGATGCCCACCTGAGGCTTGCCCATATCCTCCTCGGTCATGCCCGTGGCGTAGAGCATGGCCTGGGAGGCGCCTTGTGACTTGGGCTGGGTGATACGCGAGCTGTATTTATTCGATGGAGATGACATGGTGAAAACGCTCCGTGGAATCCGAATCTCCAATATAGCCTCACAGGACAGCCCCCGGACTCGTGTGCAAAATGGTGAATGACGGGACTGGAAGGGAGACGCCGCGACTTGGACAAGTATCTCGCCATCGCCGCCGGAGCCGGATTGGGCGGGCTCCTTCGCTACGCCGCCGGCGCCTGGATCATGTCGCGCACGGGATCGGCATTTCCGGCCGGCACGTTCGCCGTCAACTTGAGCGGCTCGTTCCTGATCGGGCTGGCGATGACGCTTCTCACCGAGCGATTTGCGCCGCATCCCAACCTGCGGCTTTTCCTCGTGACTGGCGTCCTTGGCGGGTACACGACGTTTTCCAGTTTCGAGTACGAGACCTTGCAGGCGGTCCGCAGCGGCGAACGCTGGATGGCGCTGCTGTATGTGACCGGCAGCGTCGCCTTCGGCTATCTGGCGGTCTGGCTTGGCGCGGCTCTGGCCGGGCGCCGCTGAGGCGCGGGCGGCTAGCCGGACTGATCGCGGCGACGGGCGTGCTTGTTCACCATGGCGTCGAGTTCATCCAAGTGAAAAGGCTTGGTCAAATAGCCGTCCAGGCCCGCGGCGAGCGATTCGATCTCGTGGCGGTGCATGGCGTGCGCCGTCAAAGCGACGATGGGCGTCCGCTCCAGGTTGCTTTTGGCCTCGTGACGCCGCCAGCGGCGGGCTGCCTCCAGGCCGTCGAGTCTTGGCATCTGCAAGTCCATCAGGACGAGATCGTATTGCGAGGCGCGCATTTTTTCCAGCGCCTCTTCTCCATCGGCGGCGCAATCCACCTGGTGTCCGAGCTTGCGCAGAAGCGCGACGGCGAGCTTTTTGTTGACCTCGTTGTCTTCGGCCAGCAAGAGGCGCCTTGGCGTCCGGCGGGAGGTGGCTGCGGGTCCGCCGCGCTGCTCCGGCGAAGTGGCAGGCGGGGCGGGTTCAGCGGGCAAGGAGACAACGAAGACGCTGCCTTCCCCTGGCGCGCTTTGGACCCGGACGGCGCCGCCCATGCCGGCCGCAAGTTTCTTGACGATCGAGAGGCCGAGACCGGAGCCTCGATATCGGCGCGAAGTCGATCCATCGGCTTGCCGGAACGGTTCGAACACCGCCTCGAGCATGGCAGGGTCGATGCCGATGCCTGTGTCTTCGACTTCGATTCTGAGCACAGCCGGGGCGGGTTCGAAGTCCAGGCGCAAAACGACGCTGCCGCGCTCGGTGAACTTGACTGCGTTGCCTAACAGATTGACGAGGATCTGCTGGATCCGGAGGCCGTCGCCCATCAGCGTATCCGGCAGCGCCGCGCTGGTCTCGGTTCGCAGATCCAGATTTTTCTCGCGAGCCCGCAGAGCGACAGTTTTCATTGCCTGGTCAGCAATGTCGAGCGGGCGGAACGGACTTCTACGGATCTCCATGCGGCCGGCCTCGATCCGGGACAGGTCGAGGATGTCGTTCAGCAGGCCCATGAGGCTGGCGGCGCAATGATGGGCGTCCTCCAGATGCTCTCTTTGTTCCGGAGTCAGTTCGGAATTCAGCACGAGGCTGGTCATGCCCATGACGCCGTTGAGCGGCGTGCGGATCTCGTGGCTCATGTTGGCGAGGAATTCGCTTTTCAGGCGGCTGGCCTCTTCGGCGCGCTCTCGCGCCGCTTCCAACTGGCGGGTGCGCTCTGAGACGCACTGCTCGAGCCAGAGCTGACGCTTCTTGAGATAGCTGGTGCGCCACAGGAAGCCGGCGGCCAGCAACAGGAAGCCCGCCGCCGCCGCGGTGAAGCGAAACCACTGCGTCTGATGCCAGAGCGGGGTGACAAGGAAGCGAAGGCGGGCTGGCGGCGTGGTCCAAGCCGACCGGCGCGTCTTGGCCGCGATTTCCAGGGTGTAAGCGCCAGGACTCAGGCTGACGAAATGCAACTGCCGGTCGCGTGTGTAATTCCACGGTGGCGGGGCTCCGGCCTCTTTGGCCAGGCGGTAACGAAGCTCAACGCCTTCCTCGTCCTCGTAGGACAGGGCGGCGAACTGCACCTGAAGCGAATCCTCGCCAGGCTGGCCGGCGGCGCCGTCCATCCGGGTCAGGTCCGTTTCTCCGAGCCGGGCCGCCGTAACCGCCACGGGCGGGGCGGCCCTTTTTTGCGTGCTGGATTCCGGCTGGAAGCGCGATAGTCCACCGCTGGTGCCGACCCAGACGGCGCCGCCGGGTTCGGCCAGAAACGATTCGGCGTCGCAATCGTTCCAGATCAAGCCGGTGCTTTGATCGTGCGCG
>Ga0101944_10003063_pt1 | contig 24547 bp, 31 predicted proteins | sample DewCreD2012metaG_FD_75245 | JGI IMG/M metagenome (GOLD analysis project Ga0101944, IMG submission 75245) | Hot spring sediment bacterial and archeal communities from British Columbia, Canada, to study Microbial Dark Matter (Phase II) - Dewar... ... | reverse complement strand
CCTCAACCGGCGGATTTACCGATTGTCTTTTACAACATGGCGCCAAAAAAGTGTATGCCATTGATGTGGGACATGGTCTGTTACATCACTCGCTTGTAGAAAATCCGCGGGTGGTTGTTATGGACAGAACCAACGCGCGTTTTTTAGAACGTCTCCACGAGGAAGTTGACATCGTTACGATTGATTGCTCGTTTATTTCCCTTAAAAGCATCTTGCCGCAAGTAAAAAAATGGTTACCCGCGGGTGGCAAAATTATTGCCCTCATTAAACCGCAGTTTGAGGCAAGCTACAAAGAAGTTTCTCGCGGCAAAGGGGTTGTAAAGGATCTCAAAATAGTTAACGAAATTTTGGATGATATAAAACTTTTCTGCGCTAACCAAGGCTATTCTATAGAAGGGCTTATCCCCTCCCCTATTACCGGCAAAAAAGGCGGTAATCAAGAATATCTCATTTATTTGCGAAGGTAGGCGGAAGCGGGCAAAATTTACCCCTACCACTTTACCTTTTTTGATTTTCCCCTTACTTTTTTACACAAAACCATGCTTTACCTTGTATCAACCCCGATCGGCAATCTGGAGGAGATGAGTCCGCGCGCTATTCGCGTGCTTTCCCAGTCACCATTAGTCCTAGTAGAAAAGAGATCGGACTGTCTAAAACTGCTGCATCATTTTGGAATCCGCTCCAAAGAAGTTATTCAATATGATGATGCTTCCCATAAACGAATCATTTCCACAATTCTGAAAAAATTGGAAACTATAGATGCGGCCTACATTACCTCCGCCGGAACGCCGGGCGTTAGCGACCCAGGCAATCGTCTGGTGCAAGCAGTACGAGCCGCGGGCATACCCATAAGCGTAGTTTCCGGGCCATCCGCCTTAACCGCCGCTATCGCGGCAAGCGGTCTTCCATCACCCTACCTTTTTGTTGGTTTCCTAGAAAAGAAACATTCTGCTCTCCAAACCGCTCTGCGTAATGCTGCCAGTGTGAAGGCCACATTGGTTTTTTATGAATCAACTCACCGCATCATTAAAACACTTAGCGCGTTAAAACATTTGTTGCCAAACGAGCAAATATTTGTAAGCAAAGAACTCACCAAGCTACACGAAACACTGCTGTACGGCACACCAATTGAAATACTAGATATATTTGCCAAAAATTCCGCCCTGACCCGCGGCGAGTTCGTGGTAATGGTGCCTCCTGCTCGCTAGTAAGAAGCAATTGTTAAAGTTTCAGAACCCACAAGCCAAGATAATTTTGCAATACGCTGCTTGCCCCAAGAGCTATGGCCGAGGCTAAAAGCATCGGGTACCCCAAGGTGGTAAATTGATGGCCCAACATCATGCGTACGGATGAAACCACCACAACCGATACAAAAACGGCTGGCAAGAAAAAAACAAACCCTGGCCAGCCTGAAATTAGCGCGCACAAAAAACCTAGGCGGGTCTCACCCGGCATAAAAAAACGACTATTCTTCTTTTCTAATACCTTCAGAATTACATAAAAGACAAAAGATACCGCAAGCGATACCACAACAGCCAGCAAGAAACGCGATAAAGCAAAGGCGACAAAATAACCGCCTTCACGACCAAAAATAGCCGGTGATAACTGATAAAACGGATTTGGATCAGACAGGGGTTCAGTTAAAAGGCGTCGGCCCAGCGCATTCTCCTGCCAAATTGATCGCTGCCAATAGATAAGGATAAGCGACCGAACAATTAAGGCCCCGATTACCGCCACAACGTGAGCACGATAAGTTGGCTGAAAGTGCTCCTCCTCTTTATAGGATTTCCAATACAAATACGCCGCCCAAATCAACATAACCCAAATCACGACCAATGGCAGCTGCCATAATAATTGCCAAACGAATTGCGACATAACGATTAATTTGAGTCAGGTGTAGGCGGATCATCCTCGGTCCGAATAGCATCCGCATAAATTGAAACGAGAGCAAAGAAGAAAGATAGGATAAGCGGGCCGGCTAGAAAACCGATAAAACCAAATATTGTAAATCCTCCAAGAACAGCAAGAAGTATCAAGAAGGGGTGCAGCTTATCCCCGCGATGAATTAATAATGGCCGAAGGAGATTGTCTATCGTCCCCACCAATAGCGTTCCCCAGGCGAGCATGCCAATTGCCTGCGGATAAAGGCCCTGTGCAATAAGATAGATGGTTGCCGGCACCGTGGTAAGTCCTGTCCCAATCATCGGGAATAATGATGCTACTACCGTTACCGCTCCCCATATTACAGGTCCCGGAACCGAAAATAAATAAAAACCAACTCCAGTTAAAACGCCTTGGATTAAGGCAACTACGAGCGTTCCGCGTATGGTAGAAGCCGCGGTTGTGCCCATATCCCTAAATATCCTTCGCACATAATGGTTTGGTAATGGAATTAATTGAGCCACCCGTTCCTGAAATTTTGTTCCGTCCTTCAGGAAATAGTACATCCCCATAAGGGCGACAAATAAATTTAAAATAAGATTACTGATATTAGAGAAAATAACACCAAGGTGCTCCACGGCCCAGCTAGTTATCCTGCTGACTATTTGCGCCATAGAGAAAGAATCTAAGAATTTTTTAGCAAGCGCATCCGGCAGAAACTTAGCTATTTTCACCAGTGGATCATAGCGCCACCCTAACGGGCCGGAGGCCTTGCCAATAAATTCTGAAATCCCCTGAAGTTCCTGAATTATTTCGTATGCGAACAAGGACAACGGTAGGAATATCATTATGATGCTTAAAAAAACCGTAATACCCGCAGAAAGAGCTTTCCTTCCGCCGGTTAGTTTAATTATTTTTCCAAAAACCGGTCTAAAAATAATGGTTAAAGTTAGAGCCAGAATCAACGCACTAAACAGCGGAGAAAATAAGATAAATACGGCGGCAATCGCGACTGCCGCAAGGGCGGTGAACACATACCATTCCTGTTTCGTGTTGGGCATTTTATCTATGGGTATATGACTATATAATACAATGTTTCATTATTTATCGCACGCGCGCCAACGACCTAATCCCTCCTCCTTAGCCAAAGTCTGCGCTTTGGCAAGTTCCTCCTTGTGTAGGCTGTCCGGAGGATAATTCCAAGCAACGGCAAATCCGCCTCGCACCAATTGATATGCCACAAACACCAGTTCTCCATTGGAATCTTTACTATATACATCCCGCAGCAATCTTCCATATTTGTCGCGATTACTAACTTCGGAACTTAAAATAAGGAATTGGCCAGATAATAGCTCTTGGTTCCTTATGAGGGCCTCTTTCGCGTAGCACTGGTCGGTCTTGCGAATTGAGTGACTGAGTTCCGGCGCATCAATACCAATATATCGAATCGTTTCTTCCCTGCCATCAGGAAATGCTACGCGAATAGTATCTCCGTCTATAACTCGAATCAGTCTGGCATTCTCCTCCCTACCATCTACTCTATCCGCGCTAGAAGAAGTGTGTGTTGAAAATTCTGGCGAAGAAGTTGCTGGGCTACTCAATTCATATTCATTAAGCGCGCGCAGAATAATAGCCCTCTCACCATTGTAATTATTGCCAATAAACAAAGAGAGCAGAATGATGATCCCCCCAATAACCAGCCGAAAAGTATTTTTATTCACACGTAAAGTATATCTTTTAATAAAAGCTCAGCTCCACCTTTTGATTGGTGGAGCTGAGCAGCCTGTGACTTATGCCTTAGCGTATGAGTCTCTTTCCCTCATTCTTTATACAAGTTTGGATTCCCGCAGCCGATAAACGTTGCCGCCCCATAAGCGTCTGCGCCGGCGATAATTGGGTTCCTATTTATATGGTTCTTTGAGAGAGAGCTCTTTGTGGCTAAGGCTGATTATACTTTTGCTCTCCCAAGCGGATATCACAATAAGGTTGGGGCACAAAAGGTGGATAAGGGTGGAATTCCTGTGGAAAAAACAAAAGGCGGTAGATTTTGTAAGGCTATCGGATGAACACCTAGGGAATCACCCTTCCTCCGTAATCGGGTTTATACAGCTGCGGGTCTATGGTGAGCGGAAAACACTGATACCCCGCGCCATGCCGCCCAATAGCGCCACTTCTGTCATAAGGATTTACGGTAGTATAGGCCTTCGCGGGACGAGAAAACGTAGCACAAAGTTCAAACGAAAGTGGGCCATTTACCTTATACTCGTATGGGCTATTGCGAACAGGATCCATTGGCTCATTGCCAAATAATTGAGAATTTCCCGCAGAATATAGATCGGCTAGTGAGGCCGGAATTTGATTCTTACTCTGCCAATAGCGAATAACCGCATTTTGAATAGACAGTAAGTCATTTACTCGCCGCAGGTCGGTAGCAATCTCGCGCTGCTTTAGGGGAGAACCGGCAACTATAAATCCTACAATTAAAGACAGAGATACAAGACCAATTCCGGCCCAACCGACAGTCGCTGCCCATCGTGGGCGAACCTCCGCCGCATAGGCGCGATACCAAGAGAACACCAGGCCGGCAATAACTGCCAAGGATAAGGCCTTTAAAAGAAAGGCTGTGGTAAAGTCTCCTTGCAAAAAACTGTTTAACACCGCAATACTATCCCCTGCTAGCGCGGCACCGGCCAAAAATATCGTTAAGTAAACCATCCACTTGCGGATACGAATTCGCGTACGTTCCGGGTCTGCCTTCTCCCAAGACCCGATAAGACGCATGATCCAAATGTACAACCCAAAACTGACCACTAAAAATGAAATTGCGGTGCGTATGCCGTAATTAAGGTTACTTTCCATATCCGGATAGGTGTTGGCCGGAGAAAATTGAAGCGTGATAAGCGCAGAAAGTAGCCCGAAGAGGGACCCAGTGGACGCAAGAAGAGTGATAATTCCAAAAAGATGAGCAAACACCTCCTTGGGTTCTGATTTAATAACAGAAGTTGTGGTTTGTTCCATAGCTCACATTATCCCTCTTCCGACAGTTTTAGACAAGGGGGCAAAAGGCTCATTTTATTGGCCTTCTTTCGCGCGCTTAGCACGCTTCTCCTCTACTTCGGTTAAATAAATTTTGCGTAGTCGAAGTGATTTTGGAGTAACTTCCAATAGCTCATCATCACTTAAATATTCAATACATTCCTCCAAAGACATTTTTCGCGGCACTTTCAAAAACTCCATCGCGCCATCTGATTTCGCGCGCATATTAGATAGTTGCTTTTCCTTGCAGACATTCACGCGTACGTCTTCGGCGCGACCCGTTTCCCCCACAATCATTCCTTCATACACCTCCACCCCAGGGCCAACAAATAATTCTCCGCGTCCTTCCGCAATCATCAGGCCATAGGTACGGGTAGTGCCGGTATCCGAAGCTACGATACTGCCGGAGGAAGCCGCGGAAAACTCGCCCCTAAACGGCTCATAACCATTAAACAGTGAATTCATAATCCCCTGACCCTTGGTACGATTCATAAAACGATTCCGCAAACCAATTAATCCTCGCGTAGGGACCATAAATTCTAAATATGCGGTGCCGGAGTCAAGCTGCATATTAACCATCGTACCACGCCGCGAACCCAATTCTTCAATAACCCCGCCCATAAATTCTTCCGGCACCTCTACCGACAAGATTTCAATCGGTTCCATGACTTGACCATCAATTTTTTTCAAAATAACCTGCGGGCGGGATACCTGAAATTCATAACCCTCTCGGCGCATCTTTTCAATAAGAATAGAAAGGTGTAGTTCGCCTCGGCCCGATACCTCCCACGCATCCGTCGTGGCGGTAGGCTCCACGCGCAATGCGACATCCGTCTCCACTTCACGCGCTAATCTTTCTTTTAAATGGTTGGTGGTCACAAATTGCCCCTCACGGCCGGCAAATGGCGACTTATTAACCATAAAGGTCATCTTCACGGTGGGCTCTTCAATTTCAATTGGCGGCAAACGCTGTGGATTGCCGGGATCGGTTATGGTCTCGCCAATTGAAACATTAGGAATCCCCGCAATCGCCACGATATCACCCGCCACAACTTCATCCACATCAACCCGCCTCATGCCTTCAAACACCATTACCGAAGTAGGAGTGACTATTTTGGCATCACCACTGCGATTGATATGTAACACGGGCTTATTTGCCCTAAGCACTCCTCCACGCAAGCGGCCAACTACAATTTTCCCTTTGTAGGTATCGTTTGATAACGTTACCGTCAACATCTGTAGCGGTGCGGTCGGGTCGTCTTTCGGTGCGGGTATTTTTTCTAAAATCATATTAAACACGGGGGTTATATCTTTCATGTGAGCAACTTCTTTTTCTACCCCGGCCTTGCCCTCACTGCCCACCGCGTACAACACCGGGAATTCCGCTTGCGCATCCGAGGCGCCTAGTTCTAAAAATAAATCAAACGTACGGTCCAGCACCCAATTGGGACGAACTCCCGGCTTATCCATTTTATTAATAACCACAATAACGGTGTGCCCCGCGGCAATTGCCTTCTTGAGCACAAACTTAGTCTGGGGCATGGGCCCCTCCTTGGCATCAACCAGAAGTAATACTCCGTCCACCATATTCATAATGCGCTCCACTTCTCCGCCGAAATCAGCGTGTCCCGGAGTGTCTACAATATTAATCTTTACCCCTTTATAGCGCACTGCGGCATTCTTAGAAAAAATAGTAATACCACGCTCCCGCTCCAGGTCATTGGAATCCATAATCAGAGTGTCACTTTCCCCAGATTTTAGACGGAACCCCTCGGACTGTTTTAAAAGCGCATCCACTAAGGTGGTTTTGCCGTGGTCAACATGGGCGATAATGGCGATATTACGAATATTACTTTGCATACTAATTTAGAGCGAAATAAAAGACGCGAGAGTCGCGCCAATCCAACAATATCAGGATACTACTAATCGAGTAGGTGGTCAATATTTACATGCGTTCCATTAGATCTTCTTTATTGGTTTTCTGTTAATAAATATAAATTGCTTGTGGCACCTCGGAAAGGATATTGTTTAGAAGGAATGATTGATAATCTAATTCTGGAGGTGTGTTTTGCGAATTCCCCTCGACAGGAGAATTAACGGTGAGCATCCCATCCAGGATCGCTGCGACCGTATTGCCGAATTGTTTGTTGAAACTACCCACTGGTTGACCGGCGGACACAGAACCGCGGGGAAGAATGAAATTATTGATTTGCGAAGTGAAAACATTACGGAATTTACTACCAACTGCCCCGCGGGCGACCTTCTACATTTCGGATTGGATTCGGTGCTAGAAATCAAAGGTGCCAACACCCATTCCAATAACTACCTTGGAATTCGCCTCAGTCAGGTGAATAATCAGCTTCGGGAGATGGAAAATGAATGGCGCGCCCGCTGGCATCATCATTTTATTTATTCTTGGCGGGGCGCAGACTACATTTACGACCCTCAGAAAAAAAGGGGAGTTCCACGTTATGTTCTCACCAAGATTGATAAGAGGGCCGGGTTTGACGTTTTGAGGCTAAAGAAAGTTGTGGCAGAGCGCACTAAAGAGCTATTCGTTGTAGATAGCCGAATACTCCTTGCCGCATCTTCTTACTTTGGCATTCGCCCAACGTACCGCAACGACCCGTTTCAGCCAAATCGATATATGGTTAGGGTGACACGACGCATTTTGAAAGAAATGTGTCTCAACCCAATAGAAACACTCAAAACCCTCGGCCTTGAAAATCTTCGACGCTCCTTTTTGGGGAGCAACGAAGCGGTTATTCAACCGATACGGGTACGCACCGACATTCCAATTATTTACAAAAAATGGACCGAAACGGCGCACATTGAATGCCTAATTATTTACCCGATGGCCTGCAAGGCCTTCCGAAACAAACTTTTGCGCTACCTTAACGGCAGCGTAGTCTCAATAGAACCAAATCTCTAAGCCGCACCCGAACCCCTCTCGGAATGCGGCTTTTTAATTTATCAATTCTAAAATCTTAATCCGTCCCCGTTCACCTCGCACGTATTTAAAAACCGATGGGGCTTTACCTAAAAAATCAGCCAACGTCCTGATGACGGCCGCGTTTGCCTCTTCCTCCTTGGCTCGCGCGGTCACCCATACTTCAAATTGACCTTCGGATATTTTTTTAATTTTGGGGCGCGAGGATCCTGGATGTACGCGTACCGAGATTTTCATTTTAGGTAACTAGACTTTTTAAAATATCCATATTTTCTTTATCCGGTCCCTCTCCTTTAAATCCTGGGACTTCCAATAAGAAATCTTTGCCGGCAAGTTTGGGATGGGCCAAAAAACGCGATAATCCCACTCTACCAATTTTTCCGGACCCTAAATTTTCGTGCCTGTCTTGAAATGATCCTGCGGGTGTTGCTGAATCATTCACATGGAAAACGGGAATATGAGAAAGGCCAATATGCAAATCTAAATCATTAATAAATTTTTCCACGCCCTGCGAACTATATGCGCTAATCACCCCAGATTCAAAGGAATGAGCCGTGTCAATGCATACGCCAACCCGTTTGTTCTGCTTGGCGACGGCACGAAAATAGCGACCAACTTGTTCAACGGTGGTGCCCAATTTTGCGCCCCCTCCAGCGCTGTTTTCTAAAAACAGCCGTGCTTCCCCGGGAACCTGAGAAATCACCTCAACAATTCCGGCAACCAGCCTTTCTTCCGCCTCGGCGATGTCTTTACCCTTGCCGCTGCCAAGGTGAAAAATTACTCCCTCCGCGTTAAGCGCCTCGGCTATGCGTAGATGGTCGGCTAACGATAAAATGGATTTCTTGCGAAGTTCCGGGTCCGGGCTAGCCAGATTTACCAGATAGGCCGCATGCAAGTAAACCTTCTCCACGGCAGAATTTTCCCAGGCTTCTTGCCAGGCTACCAACTCCTCTTTACCTGGGACCTTGCCCCGAAAAGCTCTCGGACTTGCGCCAAATATCTGTATCGCGCGCGCGCCAATGCTATCCGCTCGCTTGAAAGCGGTGTGTAATCCACCAGCCACAGAAACATGCGCGCCAAGTGCCATCAATAATCAACACTTTATGCAACCGCCTGCATAGATTTATCCTCCTTGTCCAATGCAGCTTCCAAAGATTTAATTTGCTCTTCCAAATTTGCTTTTTCCTTCGTTAAATCTTCTAGCATTCGCGCATCGTCTGCTACCGGCTCTATCTCCATGTGCTGCTGCAGCAGTGCAATTCTGTTGTTAATTCCCTCTAATCGCCCCCTTAAATCAGCCAATTTTTCTTTTATTTCCTGCTGGGGGTCACCTTCCCATTTATTTATAAAATTTTTAATAAATTCACTCATCTTAATTTAATAATTTATATTAATTTTTATTGAATAAACCTTTTTTCTGCCGCGTCCCAATCGACCACATTCCACCACGCCTTTACGTAGTCGGACCTCAGGTTGCGGTACTTTAAGTAGTATGCATGCTCCCAAACATCCAGCGCAAGAATTGAGGTAAATCCCATAGACAGCGGCGAATCTTGATTTTGCGTCTGAATAATTTGTAATGTGCCATCCTGATTTTTTACCAGCCACACCCAACCACTGCCAAAAAGTGCCGCGGCTTTATTTTCAAATTCACTCCGAAAACCAGCGACATCACTTCATTGATCAACAATCGCCCGCGCCAAGCTGCCGGTTGGATCGCCACCCTTGCCTGGGCCCATCATGGTCCAGAACAAGCTATGATTCAAGTGTCCACCTCCATGATTGCGTACCGCGGCGCGGATATCTTCCGGAATGTCCTGTAAAGCCGCCAGCATCTGATTAAGCTCCAAACCATGAATTTCGGGGTGTTTGGCTACTGCCTCATTTAATTTTGCCACATAGGTCGCATGATGCTTCCCGTGGTGCGTTTCCATGGTGGCCGTATCAATATGCGGCTCTAGGGCGTTAAAATCGTAGGGTAAATTGGGTAGTTCAAAGGGGTAATTCATATTATTTTATAACTTCTATTTGATTCGATTATAGCAGAATATGCAACATGCAAAAGACGGTCTACCACAAGGACAGACCGTCTTCCAAACACTTTCAGAGGGCTATTTTTTAGCCTTCTTCTTGGCTGGCGAACTGGAAATCTGCTTTACAATACTCTTCCAGTGACCCTTTAGCTCCTTGACCATCTGAGCTAATTCAGCTCGGTCAACATTTTTAAGCGCGCTGTAACGCGCTGAAACAGAGTCCACTACCCGATGGTAGGCCTGCTCGTCCACCTCCTTCATTTTCTGAAGTTTTTCTAGTATCTCACCCTTGGCCTTAAGCGCCCAGCCGTGAATCTTTTTGCGATTTTTAGCCGCATCTTTGCCATACACAAAATAGGAACCGGCCACTGCCGCAGCGGCAGTCGCCAAAAGTAAGCCTACACCCGCTCCGGAACTGGATTTCTTCTTAGTTGGCATGTATTTCTTTCTTTCTTATTTTTGACGACCTTTTACCGTGTAACGTTGTACCCCACAAAATGGAAGCAAGTAGGCCTATCAAGCCCTTTTCTTTGGCTCGTATTTTTGCCCGCGCCACTGAATCTCTAAAATCATCCGTTTCGTATTTCAAAAATTCGGCTACCGCCTTAGCAGCACGCAGTATTCGATAAACTCGCACCAAAATAGCCAACACCACAATCCCAATAAGTAAAGTAAGTACGGTGGTAACTATAAAAAAGATATCGCTCTTTGCTAATGACTCCATTTTATTTGGCGATCGCCTTGCGGATCATTTCTTCAGCTTCCGCGCGACTCACTAAATTGCGCTTTTTGATCTCCTCCTCTACTAATTTTTTGACCATTTCCTCCATCATTTTTTTGCTCTCGGAGGCCTGCTTCATAAGTTGCTGAATCTGCTCCGGCGACATACCCTTCATTATCTCCTGCGCAGTTTTAAATTGATCAAATATTCCCATGGTTATATAGAAAATGATAATTTATTCTTTTTCTTTCATAAATACAGACCTCTTACAACACGGACAATCAGCATATTGTTGATAAATTCCATACACGGTCCTTCCGCACCGGGGGCAATCGGATGACCCCTCCACCAATTCTTGAGTGTCTTTGCTATTTTTTTCAGCTCCAACGTTTTCTCTTCGCGCTTCTTTATGAATATTTTGGCTTGGTAGATTACCTGGTAACTTTAAAGACACATCGGGTTTAATGTTCTTTTTTTCTTCGTCTTCAAAAGAAAAAGACAATTGCCGTTCATCCATATTATTATTATAAACTACTGTAAATGGCAGAAAAAGCCCTCGTTCACCGTAGTGAACGAGGGCAATACTACAAAAAGAAAAGGGGGCGTTAGACCTAGTGGTCGGCAACCACCGAACTCACCCGACAGAAGTTGAAAAAGAATTCCTCCGCGGGGGCAGAAGAAACTTTCTCAATCTTTTCTCGGTCCCGCAGCACGCAGATTTTGGGCGCCATACAATCGGATTCACATCCGGTCAGCCCACAAAACCGCTGATTGTGCCCACGCAGGGACAGATGCTTACAAACCCCCATGTCGATACCAAGCCTCTGCAGCTCCATCGCGATTTGCAAGCGATGGAAAATCGGCTTCTCGTCGAAGGTAGGGATGAGCCTCCGAAGAATTTTGTATCGTTCTTCGATGCCCAGCCCAGGCTTGGTAAGAGCATCCAGAATCCGAGAGGTGACGATAGAAATCATCGCCTCCTCTACCGTATTCTTGAGCTCTGCCGCCAGCAAGGGCCGCAGGGAATTCAAGTCACTGCCCGTTGCAGTGGCATTCCTCAGATCGGTCAAGCTGATTTGCACCGGCTCAGCTTCCACCGCATCTTCATTCTGTACAAATAGCGTCAATGCGAACCTCCTAACCTACCTAACTTTAAGTTGGCGCACGGGGATACATCCCCAGCGATTACTAATTTGTATCATATCCAATAAAACAACCGCCCGTCAATGGCGGCTGTTTTGCACAATCTAGTAGCAAAGATAATTAAAGTCTGCGAGAACGGCGGCGCACCACTACAACTTCTTCTTGGGGCTCTTCATCTTCTTCGTCTTCGTCCTCAATCTCCTCCTGCTCCTCCTCAGTCACAAAGATACTTTGTCCACCACTTCGACAATCCTCGCATTCCCCACAACTGCACTGTTCACGAGTCATAAGCAAGTAAATAATTTCAAAAATTCCTAGAGTATTAATTATTAGCAACGCGATAAACCACCCGGGGCTATTGCGACGCGCCGCCCGCCATAGTGCCACTCCTTTCCAAAACAAGGCCCACACCACGATCAATACGATAAATGAACTCATCTGTAATGCGTTAAACCACAATGCTTGTATCATGCCTTATAGTATACCAAAACCCCTGCCGCAAATTGCAGCAGGGGTTTTGTGTTCGCAAGTTTTTCTTGCGTAACCGGATACTCGCGCTTAGCGATCGAAACCGCCCATGCGAGGACCACGGGGCTCCATCGGCTTGGCCAAGGAAACCCGCAGCATCCGACCCTGGAAGTCTTTGCCATCGAACATGTCGATAGCCTTCTGGGCCTCTTCCGGAGTGGTCATTTCCACGAAGCCGAAGCCACGGGAACGACCAGTCTCGCGATCAGTGATGACGCGAGCGGAAGCAACGTTGCCGGCCGCGGCGAAGTGATTCGCCAGGTCAGCATCGGTGGAAGCATACGGGATGCCGCCGATGTACAGCTTGTTGTTCATATAACGCTGTCGTTGTTGTGTAGAACTTGGAGCAACCTTTTTGCTCGCTAGAACGTCACCTGCGACAGCGGTCAAAAAACCGAAAAACTGGCGCACTGGCACGTTTTGTCGCTTGCACTCACTAAGTCCAGAAGGAATTATAGCATATTTAACTAGAAAAAGCAAACGCGGTAGATTACAGCCAACAGATTACGGATTACGCTAGGAAAAGAAGCCCATTCCCCCCAATATTGACATAAAAGTATTAATATGCTATAATACTAACAGATCGCTTAAAAATTTCCCCGCCCCGGGACAGGGGCAGAAAGGAGATGATGTTGTGAAGAACATCATCAACACCACCCCCCACGACATTACGATGACAGACCTCGCAACGGGCGAGGTCTACTCGGTGCCACCCTGTGGCACCATTATTAATGCGACCGCCACCGACGAGGTGGTCGGCACGCATCCCGCTGGGGCGACCCTGGTTCGGGTCCGCTTCAGCGCGGACGAGAAAAACAGTGCGGCTCTTGCCGCGCTGGAAGCGGCCCACCCGGGGGCAATCATTGTAGGGTCCCTAATCGCGGCCCAAGCCTTCCCGGGCCGGGTGTTGGCCATGGTGGCCGCCCCCGGGTTTGAGCGCGTTCCGCCCGCTGAAAAGCGGATGCGGGACGACCGCTTCACCATTTTCTAATTCCCAAGCCCCGAACCTGCGCAGCAGGCCCTCGGGGCTTTTTCTATTCTGCCCCACTCCTACCAGAAATTTTTTGCTGAATTAACTGCGCATATTCCCTAACAGATAATGGAGTTCCTCCGCTCCGCTTCGTTGAACCAGCATTCCAACGTCCGCCAAAATTAGGAAGTTCTAAATTATTTAACTGAATTCCAAGGGCGCTATTACCAAGTCGAACTTTAATTTCCCATAAATTCGGATTTTCTTTCATTGGCGAAGCCAGAAGAATAACTTTGGCCTCAGGCAGCAGAGCAGGTAAAAATTCGCCGTCTATTTTTTCTCTTACTTCCGCGAAATATATGTCTCCTAAATTTGAGAAGGCACCCGCCTCAACCATAGCAGCTGCTCTGGCTCTATCCGACATGCGCTTTGCCAACATTTCTCCTGCTAAATCTTCTAATTTTTCATCGGCAAGCAACAACTTTAAATTGCGAAGTGAAAATTCAATATCTCTAATTTTACTTACGGACTGCAATAAATCCGCAATTCTATTTTCCGCACCGGTATGATCTGCGGCAATGGCCGCCTCACCAAACTGCTCGTCTGCCTCCAGCACTCCTCGTAAAATAGAGCTAGAGAGCACGCTGTCACAGTCGGTATGATTAATCACGACCTGGCTCGTCGGACCGCTCACCACTCCATTTTCTTTAACGTAGCGAATTGTCAAATTCGTGCTTGATATCACCTTTGCCATCTCAGAAACTGGCGCATGGTGATCAATATTCACAATATCTTTATCTTTAAAACCTCCAGTAATTATTTCATCATTTTCAATTCCTTCAACATAAAAGTCGCAAGCATATATCTGCTTTTCAGGAAAGCGCTCCCGCAATTCTTCTTTTGTTACAATGGAGCGCTCTTCTAATAATTCTAGCGGAGCAGCTCCTTCTTGTTTCTCTATCGAAATATATTTCTCCATCATTTATATTTACTATTATACTATATTATTAGCATTCCATCTCCAAATGAAAATAGGCGATACCTCTTCGCGAGGGCGTACTTATAAATCTGCAAAATCTTTTCCCTACCATCTGTAGCTTTAGCGAAAGAGGGGCGGCGACCCGCGAAGGCGGAAACCAACATCAACAAACTGGATTTAGGGACATGGAAATTGGTAATAATAGAATCCACAAATTTGAATTGCTTGGGGTCGCGAATAAACAGGCTGGTCTCCCCTTTCAATTTTTTCAACTTACCACCAACAACGGCGGACTCCAAGGCGCGCACCGCAGTGGTGCCCACTGCTACAATCGGCCTGCCTTTAGCTTTGGCTGAATTTAAAAATTTGGCAGTCGCGCTATCAACTGAATATTCCTCCGCATGCAATTTACCGCTTGCCAAATGCTCCGGCGTAAGGGGCGCAAATGTTGCCAAGCCCACATGCAGTGTCACATATTTTATCGCGATTCCTTTTTTCTTAAGCTTATTCAACAATCGCGGCGTAAAATGCAAGGAAGCGGTAGGCGCGGCAACCGAACCAGATTTTTTTGCGAATATCGTTTGATATTCCCTCATCGCCACGCCCGCGCTTTTATCAAAATGTTTTATGTAGGGCGGCAGAGGCACGCGGCCATTCTTTTCTAAAAACTTTTCAATTTCCTTAGTAGAAAAATCTGGTTCCAATAGCCACCCATTCCCCTCCCTCTTTTTTACTTTTACTATTTGCCTTTTAACCCTCAACTCCATCCCCTCTTCCAAAACGCGATCTGCCAAACAAAAAATATCTTGCCCTACTGTGCGTATATATAGCAATCGCACCTTACCGCCGGTTGGCTTATCTGCCTCAAATCTGGCTGGCAAAACCTTGGTATTATTGAATACCAATACCGCATCTTTAGGTAAGTATTTATCCAAATTTAGAAATATATCCTCGGCAATTCGGCCGCTCTCTCGCTCATAAACCAGTAATTTAGCGGTGTCACGCGGACGCGCCGGATATTGCGCAATCGCACTTTCCGGAAATTGATAATCGTATTCTTTGAGCACCTCCTCTAAATTCATAGCAACAAATTATATGTAAAATCACCCCCCGCACACAGAAAAAGGGGTGAGTTTTTCACCCTCCCTTCTTCAATCACTCATCATTTATCCTGAGCTCACCCCTCTCTGGTTTCTTAAACTACTGAATCTCGTAGCGCAAGTAAACGGTAACCGTTATATCCGTGCTACCTGCTTCAATCGGAGCGGTGGCTGGGACAGCAGACATCGTCTTTGCACTTAGGCCCTCTCCGCCCATGCCATACATTCGATCATTGACATAAGGGATACTCTCGTCAATGGACAAGAGTCGTCCACGGGAAAATCCGCCAACCTTAGCAATTTCATCGGCCTTCTTTTTGGCCTGTTCTATCGCAAGCCTGCGAGCATCAGACTTGGCCTTTTCCGGGTCATCCACCTTAAAAGTCAGTTGGCCAACCTGATTAGCTCCTTTATCTACGACACCCGACAAAATGTCACCCACTTTTGAAAAATCACGAACCTTAACTTCGTAGGACGTTGTTATGGTATAACCCACAATCGTCGGAGGTGGGCAACGACGAGTTTCGGATATTCCGTTATCCGTAGAAACTACGGGCAGATAACAATTATAAGTTTCGTATCGCGGCTGAACGTCCGAAGTAATAGTACGAATATCCTTTGCATCAACACCTTTTGACTTTACAAAATCTACGGCCGCAGAAGATTTCTTAGCATTATCAGCCTGAACCACGCTTAAATCTTTACCTCCTTCGCTTAAAATCGTAAAGGTAAACACGGCCACATCGGGCTGCACGGTTACCCTTCCCTCACCGGTTGCGGTATAGGAACGAAAAGATGATGGTTGAATCGACTTATCATAGGAATTAGCATAGGAAAACGCCGCGAATGAAACTAGCAGAATTCCCATAATTCCAGCTATAGCCAACGCATTCTTAATGTTTGTATTCATTGAATAGTTGAATAATAGTTAGCGCTACGCGTCCGACTAGACGCAATGTTCAGCCCTTTGCTTGGACCTACATGGAAGTATAACGTTGGGGGCTTTATAAGGTTACTCTAGAGAGTAACTACATGCAGAATATTCGTGCTACCTCCTTTGCCAAATGGTACTCCAGCAACTACCACCGCAATATCACCCTTCTTGGCCCTAAACTCTCCAGACAGAGCTGTCTTACTTACTAATTCATCTAAATCCTCAAACTTCTTCAGATAGCGACAGACGTTAGGCAAAACACCCCAAGAAAAACACAGACGCCGCGCCACATCAATGGAAGGAGTAAGCGCTACAATTGGACAACTGGGAAGATGTCGGCATACGCGGCGAGCAGTAGCTCCGCTCTCCGTAAATGTCGCGATAAATCCTGCCGACAAATGTTTGGCCACACTCACCGCGGATGTCGCCACCGCATCGTAAATAGCATTTTCTTCCGGCAGATCCGTCGCCGGGATGTGGGGTTCCGCGCCCCTGGCTATCCTGGCCATTACTTTAATGGCTTCCAGCGGATACTTACCTTTTGATGTCTCTTGGGACAACATTACTGCGCTGCTACCATCCATAACCGCGTTAGCCACATCGGTTATTTCTGCGCGAGTTGGAATACTGGCATTACCCATGGACTCCAACATCTGAGTAGCGGTAATGACCGGCTTGCTTTTTGAGCGAGCTAGGGCAATCAGCTCCTTTTGCACATGCGGAACCCTCTCCATAGGAATGGCATACCCCAAATCTCCTCTGGCCACCATTATCCCATCCGCGGCGTTCAAAATCGCATCAGCGTTATCAATCCCCTGTTGCGTTTCAATTTTGGCGATTAGCATCAGATCACGACCCTCTTTATTCACCAATTTACGTATTGCCTTTATATCCTCGGCAGTTTGCACAAAAGAAGCGGCAATCGCATCCATACCCGCCTCCACCGCGGTTTTAATATCAGCCTTATCTTTTGAAGATACCTCAAATTTCTTCAACGCCAAGCCGTGAGCAGAAAAACCCATCTTACTGCGCACCGCACCGCCGGCAGTAACTTTCGCGACTGCGTTATCTTCCCCCTTTTTTATAACTTCCAAGCGCACATCTCCGTCACCTAAAAAGACCTCGCAACCCGGGAATAAATTCTCAACTATTTCTGGATGGTTTACGGTTATGTTAGCGGCGTCACCCTCAGCAAGTCGCGTATGAATAGTTACTTTCTTGCCTTCCTCCATAACCTGACCTTCTTTCATCATGCCTATTCTAATTTTAGGACCGGCCAAATCAGCCATGATTGCCACCGGACGCCCTAATTTTTTCTCGGCATTCCGGATATTTCTAACCCGCATCAATGCCTCCTCTCGGTTTGCGTGAGAAAAATTAATACGAAATACATCAACACCAGCCTGGATCGCCGCGAATACTCGCTCCGGACTTTCAAGTGCCGGTCCGGTAGTGGCTACGATTTTCACTTTTTTGAAATTTTTCATTGTGTATGGGCAAAAAAAGAGCCCGTTGGGGCATCTCGTAACGACAAAAACAGTATAACTCAAAAATAATTAAAAATGAAGAGCATCGTACACGGCGAGAATTGCGGCAGTTTCCGCTCGCAGAGGTCGCGCTGTTAATCCGCGAATCAGACATCCGTATTTGGCCGCAAACTGCCTCTCCTTGTCGGCCCATCCACCTTCCGGTCCCACAAACAATGTGAGCGTCTCCCCTTTGGCAACCTGCGGTTTTTCTAGACTCCCACCGATGTCATAAAACACGCGCATGCCCTCAGCCGCGCTCATTGCGAAACGAAATTCCTTGGGCTCGCGCAGCACCGGCACTGTTCCACGCGCGGAAGTTTCGGCCGCTTCGCGCATAATTCTTTCCAAACGATCTGGCCGAACATTAGTTTTGACCGTGCGTTCACTAATAATGGGAATTATTTCCGAAACCCCAACTTCAACTACTTTTTCACACAACCAATCAAAATTCTCATTCTTAATAATAGAAGCACATAGCACAATACGCCTTGCTTCTTCGGGAACACGCCGTAATTCCTCTACGCGTAAAACTACTGCGTCCGGCACATATTCATGAATAATCCCTTCCGCTTCATTTCCTAACCCATCGCATATAACCGCCCGCTCCCCTATCCGAAGCTTTAAGACATTCTTCATCTGGTGAGCCACTTCACCAGCAATGGTAAGTCCGCCAGATGGCGGCAGTAGAACACCCGGAACAATAAATCTGTGGATTTTCATTTTGCTTTAATGGCCAGTAATGCTAAGAACAAAGGAAATTCTTTGCGTGCCACATTTTCGGCTAAGGCTCTGCTCCCCGGCCGGCTTTTTTTGTGAGAAACCCACTCCTCAATTGTAGCAGCTACAAATCCTGCATTTTTCAACATCTTAAAGTAGGACTGCAGGGGGCGATGATAATTGATAGTATAGGGACTGTTTTTTTTGCTGGGGTGCAGTAAAAATTTAACCTTTCGTTCCGAAAGATAGGAATCCAATCTCCGATATTGCACTCCGCTTTTTTTATCAAAGCCCCAAGACGACGCGCCCGGAATCCGAAAAGCTGGATGATTAATAACCAACAACATTCGTCCGGAATCTTTTAGTATGCGAGCAGTCTCTTTTAGAACCGCCGCAGGATTTTCCATATTCTCCAATGAATTAATCAGTATCGCGGCATCAAACGAGTTAGCCTTGGCGCTCGTCTTAGTCGCATCGGCTACTATAAAAGAACCACCGGGAACATTTTTCCTGGCAGCGGTAATAAGAGATGCTGACGCATCCACCCCAAATACTTCGGCTCCTTCGCCACTAAGCAATCCAGAAAAAAAACCAGAACCACATCCAATATCCGCAATCTTTTGTCGCGCCTTGACCTGCAATAATCTGCGAACATTTGGCCAAATCACCTCGGACTGATAAGTTGCCCCTGATTTAAGATAGGAGTCATACCAGCCCGCCGCATCTTCCCAGGAGGTATCTTTTTTCATAGGAGGTTACCTAAGTATGCGATGCCAAAAAATCTTCTACAATACGCTCCGTTTCGGCGGCATCTTTAGCCTGCATCAATAGTAAGCGTAACTCTTTTGCGCCAGCAAATCCGGTGGCTGCTGATGCTAGATGCTTGTACATCATATGAAACCGCTTGATGCCGGCAAAATTCCGCTCAAACAGTTTCGCATGTTGAACCGCGGCACGAAGTTTCTCAGCAGGACTAATTAAGGACGCATCACGTCCGGAGAAAAACCAATAATTTCCAAATACCCCGCGCCCCATCATCACCCCATCAAGTCCGTACCTTTTTGCAATCTCCTCACCCTCCTGCCTACTCTTCACGTCTCCGTTACCAATTAAGGGAATATTGCTACCCGCCAGAATGCGCGCGGCAAGCCCAAACGCCTCGCGGTCTGCCGGAACTTTAGACATCTCTTTTGCAGTCCGCGCATGCAGAGTAATAGCATCCGGCCGCACTTCCCGTAACATCATCATCCAAGTTTCCGTATCGTCCTTTAAAATACCCTTTCTTGTTTTAATAGAAACCGGTAGATCGCCAGAGCCGCGTCTGACTGCGTCTACTAATTCGCTAACTAAACTTTTCTGTCCAATAAGCGCCGCGCCCCCACCACAACTCATCACCTTCTTATCGGGACAACCCATATTAATATCAACTCCATCAAATTTCAGTTCTTTCGCCAACTGTCCAGCTTTATAAAAATTCTCCGGGTTATTACCCCAAATTTGCATCACAATTGGTCGCTCGCTCTCGTCAAACAGTAAGTAATAACGAATCATCTTTGAGCGCGAGATCGGATGGGCCAAACCGTCTACATTCACAAACTCGGTTATAAAAACATCCGGTTTACCATAAGTCACAAACATCTGCCGATAGGCGGTATCGGTCACCTCATACATCGGGGCCAGCACAAAAAAAGGGCTGGGTAGTTTTTTCCAGAATGAGTTCATTGGATAACAAATATTATATAAAAAGTGTCCTGCCCGCGTACGGGCAGGACATTAGATATGCTATCCTAGCGGATACATTTAAAATGGAATGCTTCAGGACCAGAGGTGAAAGTCGGAATGAATATCACATCATCATAGGGGAAGATGTAAAACTCCTCTTGCCCTCCAGGACCCAAGCTCTCCACGCGGAACAGCCGCTGTCGACGCAAGTATTTACTCCGACGCCCAATTTTTAAGCGGCTGTCCAGGAAATACACGGTACCCCTGCCGGTGCCCTCGCCATCATGCAGAATTACTCTGAAATCAATTGGTAGGCTCTCCGAATTAGGGTTCGCATTGAGGTATCGGACATAGGCCCACTGCCTTGCCCTCTCCGCAGCAAGTTCTCGAACAACATCTTGGGATTTTTTTTGCTTCCGACGTAGCTCGCGAGCTTGGCGAATGCGACCGGGGATAAATATCCCCATAGCCGCAAAAGACAGCAGTAAGGTGCCTAGGGTTTGCTTGTCTACTCCATTCAGGAATAGACAAAAAAGGGCCGAATTGGCCATCAGGAAACAACCTCCTCTTTTGTGGTTTAAGTTACTAATCAAAGATTGACACAATAAAAACTATTCGTCAACTATTTCCCCTTCCTCTAGGGATTTTTTTACCTCCTGAAATTCATTTTCAGCCTTGGCGAGCCGCTTTTTCAGGTCTTGAATCAAACCGGCCGCCTCTTTCACCAGCTTCAAACCCTCCTCCACATCCACCTCCTCCTGGGATTCAAACCAAGAAGCAATTTCTTCCAGGCGAGACAAGCCGCTTGACACATTCTGATTTTCTTTATCCATATTATTTTCCTTGTTCATTTTTTTTAATTTCTGTAACCCGCGCGATAAATGACCCACTTGATAATTGTGCGCTAACCGCATCCCCCGGCGCAAGCGAGGAAACTTCTTTTAAGACCTTTCCATCCGGCCCCTTCAGAATTGAATACCCTAGTCTTAAATTGCGCCTCGGGTCCGCCGCAAGCACCACCCGCTGAGAAGCAGATAATCGTGATGCGGCAGAATTAAACGCTAAAACGTAGGCGTTAAATATCCGTACTCGATAAGACTCTGGCTTTTGCAATAACAGATGCAACTTAGAATAGGCAGCCTCAGCTCGGCGACGCATACGAGCAAATACGCTTCGGTAGGCCATTTGCCAGCCGTGGAATATTCGAAATGTCACAGCGGGCAGTTCTTCAGTTAGTCGCGTCCATGAAGAATTTACTCGCATAGCGGCAGCGGTTGGAGTTGACTCAAGTTTATCCGCGGCAAGAGCCAAAAGCGGCACGTCTCTGTCATGCCCGATCGCAGCGATAGTTGGAATTCGCGAAGCATACATCTCGCGCACCACCCGCTCGTCATTGAATGCCGCCAAATCTTCCAGCGAGCCGCCACCGCGCATCACTACTAACACATCCAACATATCAGCCATGCGACCATTAAAATGGCGAATACCGGCTATTACCCCAGGCACGGCACCAATCCCCTCCACGCGGGTATCCCACAAATACAACATGTAGCCGCGTTTCTCCAGATTTTTTTTAAAATCATCAATAACGGCGCCGGTTTTAGAGGTAATAATGCCAATATTACGAATAAATTCTGGCAAGGGACGCTTGCGCTCAAATAGCCCCTCCTCGCTAAGTTTTTTCTTCAACGCCTCATAGGCCTTTTGTAACGAGCCTTCTCCCACCAATTCCACCGCCTCCACCTGAAATGTTAGCTTGCCCTTACGCTTAAACACGCGCCCATATCCTATGGCTTTTATTTGCAGCCCGTCCGAAAGCTCAACACCCAGATTCCGATAGATGTATGGGTTGCAATAGCATTCCAACACCGCATCTTCCTGCGCGTCTTTAAGAGTAAAATAGATGCCCGTGGGGTGTTTCTTAAATGACGAAACCTCACCGACCACAGGCGCTCTCATCTGCGATAACGTAGCGCTTACAAAATCTAAATAATCATTAACCGAAAAAACAATTTCCGTCGCCGCAGTATCCAAATCTTTTGTTGAAGATTTACCGACAGTTCTTTTTCGAATAACAGGTTTTATGTCCTCGCCCCCCTCAAACAATGAGTTCATTGAAGTTTACCTAGTTGTTTTTCTTGACCTAAATACTCTTTCCTTAAATCCGACAACTGGCCATTACCAATTGCATCGCGTATTTCGCTCATTAGGTTGTTGAAAAACCACAAATTATGGACCGATAGAAATCTTGGCCCATTTGCGTCCCCACCCTTAAACAGCGCTCGCACCGAAGCTTTAGTCTGCCCCGACCTACACACTGGACAATTACAATTCTCATCTAGCGGAGAATCATCTCTCTCATAAACCCCCTTTTTCAAGTAGTAATAGCCAGCTTTTGTCCAGACTCGTCCGTGTCGCGCCTCGCGCGTTGGTATTACGCAATCAAAAGTGTCAATTCCGGCAGCCACCCCATCAAAAATATCTTCTACCCTACCCACTCCAAATAAATGTCGAGGCTTCCACATTGATAAATGCGGCAATGCCCATTTTAACATTCTAGCCGTGGCTTCACGCGACCCGCCATATCCATCGCCGTAGGTGGAACCAATGGCAAACCCCTCAAATGGTAGGGAGTTAATAAACTTTGCCGATGCGCTGCGCAAATCCTCAAAATCTCCGCCCTGTACCACTCCATACATCATTTGGTCATCACGACGCCTGGCTTCAATGCAACGTCTGGCCCAATTATGGGTGCGCCGCATAGCATCCTCGGTATCAGCACGATTTGCCGCCGGGCCGGTTGGCTGATCAAATGCCGCGATAATATCCGCTCCAATCTGCTCTTGAATGCGCACCGATATTTCCGCACTCAGGTATTGTTCCTCACCCATTCCGTCATCAAAATAGACACCCGACTCCATTACTTTTACCCAAGATTTTTTGGATTCGCCTTCAACTTCACTATTTTTAAAACGCGCGTTAGCATCGCGTAATGCGCCAAGCGAAAACACTTGAAAACCCCCAGAATCGGTCATGGTCACTCCATCATATTGCATATAATCTCTCAACCCGGGAAAATCCGATAAACCTTCATCCCCCAGATCCCGCCATAAATGATAGGTATTAGAAATGACAATTTGGGTGCCGGATGCGCGGATATCTTCCGGTGCTAAAAGCTTAATATTCCCATGTGTTCCAACGGCAACAAATCCCGGAGTTTCGGCTTCTCCATGATCTGTCTTAATAACGCCCAAACGAGCGCTAGAATTAGGATCTTGGGATTTAAGTTCAAACGACATTGGATAGTAAGTAAACGATGGTTGACCTGAAAAAACATAAATTAAAATCGCAACGATAGCATTAAAAAATAACCTAAAAAAAATAGCAGTTTTATCCTCGTTTTTCCACTGCTAGCCAAAAAAGGAATTGATACGACACCACCTGGATTTTTTAATTTTTTAAATTCAAAAACTTATTTTACTACTGGCAACTTCAACCCCGTAACATAATATTCACATACAATCACCCACCTAATTTAATCTGGTCAGAAAAATATTGTTTTTTACGCGCGAAAAGAATTGGGCGGGATTTCTCCCGCCCTCCTCTTTTTCCCATTTGCTAAGCGCTAGCCACTATTTTTCTATTTCTGTCCGTTCACCGCCAAAAGTTCAACCGTGAAGTGCAATGTGGCATTGGGAGGAATCACGCCAGCAGCTCCTTGTGCGCCATACCCCAATTCAGCCGGAATGGTCAACTTCCTCTTGCCGCCCACCTTCATGCCAGCAACTCCTAAATCCCAACCCTGAATCACCTGACCAACACCCAAGGTAAATTCAAATGGAGTCCCGCGGTCATAGGAAGAATCAAATTTCTTGCCGTTATCCAGAGTTCCTACATAATTCACACTGACCCGGTCATTTGCTTTTGCTTCAGTACCAGTTCCCACGACGACATCTTCTATTTGTAATTTATCCATATTTGCTTTCTGTTCCGCGATGATTTTTGTTTTTTCCTCGTTTGCTCGACTAATAGACTGTTTATCGAGATTGCCATTGTACATTTTAGCGCCGTACAAAAGCGCTACGGCCAAAATAATAAATACAACGGCCTTCAAAATGGTTGATGTTTTCATTGCTGCTCAATAGTACAAGCGACCGGCAGACGGTGTCCAGTGACCAATGCTCCGTGGCCGATGAATAACAATTCGGTCGCTTAAACCGGTGGTCACGCCTAACCGCCAACCGTTAATCATAAAGTCGTAATTTTTAGCTGATTTTGGATCCGGCGGGCACGTTTTTTTCGGG
>Ga0101944_10003061_pt1 | contig 24573 bp, 20 predicted proteins | sample DewCreD2012metaG_FD_75245 | JGI IMG/M metagenome (GOLD analysis project Ga0101944, IMG submission 75245) | Hot spring sediment bacterial and archeal communities from British Columbia, Canada, to study Microbial Dark Matter (Phase II) - Dewar... ... | reverse complement strand
AGCCGGTTCATGGTCTCCTTGAACGCGATGCGGTCCTCCCCCCGCTCGATGGCGTCCACGTTCACGCCGATGACCTTGACGCCGTACTTGCCCAGCACGCCGGTCTTGTGGAGTTCGGAGGCGAGGTTCAGTCCGGTCTGTCCGCCCAGGTTGGGCAACAAGGCGTCCGGGCGCTCCTTTTCGATGATTTCGGTCAGCGTGTTCGCATTCAGCGCCTCCACATAGGTCACGTCGGCCATCCCCGGGTCGGTCATGATGGTGGCCGGGTTCGAATTGACCAGGACGATCTGGTATCCCAGTTCGCGGAGCGCCTTGCAGGCCTGCGTGCCGGAGTAATCGAATTCGCAGGCCTGGCCGATGACGATCGGTCCGGATCCGATGATCAGGACCTTGTGGATGTCGGTGCGCTTGGGCATCTGGATTCCCCTTCAGGCAGGTCGCGTGGATCCACCCGGGCATGGCGTCCCGAAGATCCGTGGACGGTTACAGGGCGTTCGACCGCGAGTGCGAGCAGTCTAGCAGTCGCAGCGTCGGCCACAAAGAGCAAAAGCCGGTCCTATGTTCAGTATTCGAAAATCCAATGGTCGGAAGCGACCGCATTGGCCCTGTGGATTCCAGTTCCGAAGGAAAGATAAAAGTATGGCGGATGTTCCTGCAGCGCTTGCGCAGTCACATCTCGTGCAGGGGCAGCCAGATGGCATTCGTGCCATGGAGCAGGCGCGCGGCCTCGTCGGGTCCGTCGGAGCCTGGCGCATAGAGCGGCAGGGGGTCGTTGTCGCATTTCCACCCCTCCAACACCTGGTCGATGTAGTGCCAGGCATACTCGACTTCGTCGGAGCGTGTGAAGAGCGAGGCATCGCCGCGAAGGGCGTCCAGGATCAGCCGCTCGTAGGCCTCGGGCATGCGCCGGTCGAATTCGCGACCGTAGGCGAAGTCCATGTCGACTTCGTCGAGCTGCATGCGCAGGCCGGGCTGTTTGCAGGCGAAGCTGAGACGGATGCCTTCGTCCGGCTGGATGCGGAAGACGAGCTGGTTGGGCTGGGGGCGGGGCACCGGGACGCCCAGGCGTCCGGCCGCTTCGCGGAAGAGCGCCAGCGGCGCCGGCTTGAACTGCACGGCGATCTCGGAGACCCGCCGGGCGAGCCGTTTGCCGGTCCGCAGAAAAAAGGGGACGCCGGCCCAGCGCCAGTTGTCGATGCCCAGGCGCAGGGCGACGTAGGTCTCGGTGCGGGAGTCTTTCGCCACGCCTTCTTCCTGGAGGTAGCCCTTCGTCGGCTTTCCGTTCAGGACGCCCGGACCGTATTGTCCGCGGACGGTGCAGGCGCCGGCGGAGGGGCAGGAGAAGGGCGCGAGCGAGCGCAGCACCTTGACCTTCTCGTCGCGGATGGCCAGCGCATCCATGGCGCAGGGCGGTTCCATGGCCAGCAGGCAGAGCAGCTGGAACAGATGGTTCTGGACCATGTCGCGCAGCGCGCCGGATTGGTCGTAGTAGGCGCCGCGGCGGCCCTCCATGCCCAGCGTTTCGGCGACCGTGATCTGCACGTGGTCGACGTACTTCTGGTTGAAGAGCGGCTCGAAGATCGCGTTGGCGAAGCGGAAGGTCAGGATGTTCTGGACGGTCTCCTTGCCCAGAAAGTGGTCGATGCGGAAAATCTGGCTCTCGTCCAGCACGGCGGTGACGCGCGCGTTCAGATCCCGGGCGCTTCTCAGGTCGCGGCCATACGGTTTCTCGACGATCACGCGCGACCAGCAGCGTTCGCAGCGGCCGTGCAACAGGCCGCCCGCGCTGAGCTGTTCGATGATCGGCGCAAACAGGTTCGGCGTCACGGAGAGGTAGAAGAGCCGATTTCCGGGCAGTTGCAGCGCCTGCTCGATCTCCACCAGGCGCGTCCGGAGGCGCGAGGGAAAGTCGGGTTCCGTGGCGGAACCGGCCAGGTAATGAAGCGCCCGGAAGGTGGGGTGCTCGGGGGCAATGTCGCGCGCCGCTTCCGGGTAGGTCTCGCGGAAGTGTTCCAGCATGTGCTCGCGAAAGGCCGCATCCGACATCGGGGTGCGCGCCACGCCCACGATCGCGTAACGCTCCGGCAGGTAGCCCGACCGGTCCAGGTGAAGCAGCGCGGGAAGGAGCTTGCGGTGGGCCAGGTCGCCGGAGGCGCCGAAAATGACGATCGTGACCGGCTCGCGGACCCGGATCAGTTCGGCGCCCGGATCGCGCACATCGCCGGGTTGCACCTGCACTCGCACCGTGTTGTTCATGCGTACCTGTTTCCTCGACCGCTCGCGCCGATCCGCCGGGCTTGCGGGAACGACCGGTCTCCCGTTCGCGGAAGATCCGCCGCCCGACCGGCCTTCACGCCGCCGCATGCATGATCGTGCGAGAGGGCTTGGGCCAGGTCAAGCGGGAATGGGTTTGGGATTGCGACAGGGATGACGAGAACGATGGCGAGCACGAGGGTTATCGATGCGTGCCCACACTTGACCCGGACGCCGTCCGGTCGAGAATCCGTTTTGCCGTACACTGGGAAAGGGGTGTTCCCATGGCTATGGTCTTCGAACGCCTGCCTATTGTGGCGGTGGATGACGAGCCCTTCGTTTTGAAGGCGCTGGAGGCCATCCTGTCCGACAAGAACCTCGGCAGCGTCGTTTCGTTTCAGGACAGCCGGGAGGTCCTGCCGTTCCTGCAGACGGTCGAAGCCGGCATCGTGCTGCTGGACCTGTCCATGCCGCATTTGTCGGGCGAGGAGCTGCTCGGCCAGTTGCTGCGCGAGTATCCGGACCTGCCGGTGATCATCGTCACGGCGAGCAACGAGGTGGATGTGGCGGTGCGGTGCATTCGCGCGGGCGCCTTCGATTATGTCGTGAAACCGATCGCGGAGGACCGTCTGCTGAACGCGATCCGGCGTGCCCAGGAAATGCGGGACTTGCGAAGGGAGAACCGCGCCCTCCAGGAACGCCTGACCTCCGGCCACCTGGAACATCCGGAGGCGTTTGCGCGGATCATCACCCAGAATCCGCAGATGCTCACGCTCTTCCGTTACGTCGAGGCTGTCGCCCGCAGCCAGCACGCCGTGCTGATCACCGGCGAGACGGGCGTGGGAAAGGAGTTGATCGCCCGCGCCGTGCATGCCATCAGCGGGCGCCGGGGCGAGTTCGTCGCAGTGAATGTCGCCGGACTCGACGACAACATGTTCTCGGACACGCTCTTCGGTCACCAGCGCGGGGCCTTCACCGGCGCCGACCATGCGCGCAACGGGCTGATCGAGAGCGCCGCGGGCGGGAGCCTTTTCCTGGACGAGATCGGCGACCTGAGCCCGACCTCGCAGGTCAAACTGCTGCGCCTGCTTCAGGAGAACGAATACCTCCCGCTCGGTTCGGACCGCCCGAAGCGCAGCGATGCGCGCGTGATCGTCGCCACGCATCAGAATCTGCGCGCGCTCCAGAAACAGGGCACCTTCCGCAACGACCTCTACTTCCGCCTGGGCGGACATCACATCCACGTGCCGCCCCTGCGCGAACGACGCGACGATCTGCCCCTCCTCGTCGACCATCTCATGGAGGAGGCGGCCAGGAGCCTGGGACGCCGGAAGCCCACGGCGCCCAAGGAACTGATCTCGCTCCTGGCCGCCTATCACTTCCCCGGAAACGTCCGCGAACTCCAAGCCATGGTCCTCGATGCCATCAGCCAGCACGAAGGCCGCGTTCTCTCGCTCAACACCTTCAAGGAACATATCGATCGAAACACCGACCGCAGCGTGGGCGAGGTGCCCAAGGGCGGAGAAGTCATCTTCCCCGCCCAGCTTCCGACGCTCAAACAGATGGCCGAACAGCTGGTGAACGAAGCGATGAACCGTGCAGGCGGAAACCAGACCGTCGCCGCAAGATTGCTGGGCGTTACCCGGCCAGCGTTGAGCAAGCGTTTGAAGAACCTGGGCACCAATCAAGGGGTGTAACTTTTATTACACCTGAATCTCCGGTAGGCTAATTTTTGACCACTTTAACTCATTATCGAAAGGCACGTTGGGTCGATAACAGTGTCCCTAAATTCGGTCGCTGGTTACATCCCTTGGGCTTTCGGTGCTTCGTCGCCGATCTTGTAACTCCAATGAAATCAAGAATCTAAAAAGCATACTGCAGTTGGCATTCGCCTTGCCAAGGGCTTACAGGGCGGTTCAGCCGGTTTGCCCCCAAGCGGATGGACTTGGGAAATGCAGGTGTACATGGATCGTCGACCTCACATTTTGCTGGCCGAAGACGAACTCTACGTGCGTCTTACGGTTTCGTTCGCACTCGAAGAGGCCGGGATGGAGGTGACGGCGGTCGACAATGGCGCGCGGGCGTTGGAGCATCTGGTCGGTTCGGCGTCGGGGCATCGGCCGATCGATCTTCTCGTGACGGACCTGCAGATGCCATGCATGACCGGGATGGAGTTGATTCGGAATCTGAGGGACCAGGGTCTGAAAGTCCCGATCCTGGTTCTGTCGGCGTGGGCCACGCGCGAGATGCTGGCGCGGATCCGGGAATTGTGGCAGGTGGATTTCCTGGAGAAGCCTTTCGAGGCTCGGGATCTGTTGATCCACGTGAATCAGCTTCTGAGCGTGTCCTGCGGCGACCCGCAGAACAAGACGTGATTCGGAGCGCATGTCGGTGAACCACAGGATCCCCGTGGCGGGAGACCGTAGAGACCACACCATGGATGTCACAGCCGGTAGCCCGCCCGGGGAGATCCTTTTCGTGGACGACGAGGAACCGATTGCGCGTCTGGGACAAGACTTATTGGACCTGTTGGGCTTCAAGGCGGCGGCCGCAACCAGTCCGTGCCAGGCGCTGGAGTGGGTGCGTGCCGAACCGGGGCGCTTCGCCCTGCTGGTGGTGGACCTGAAGATGGCCGAGATGAACGGCCTGGATCTGGCCGCGGCGATCCGACAGGTGAGACCGGACCTGCCGGTGATCCTGATGTCGGGGTTGTGGGATTCGAACATCATCCAGGAACTTCGGGCGGTCAAGAGGGTCTGGTCGTTATCGAAACCCTTTACGGCGAAGGATCTCGAGACCACCGTGCGCAAAGCCCTGTTTTCGTAGATCGCCGGCGATCGCTCTGCGCGGACATGGGATCGGAACGATGGACCGAGAGCAGGTGCTGTTGAGCGTGGTCGTGTCCGGATCCGGATCGGCCGAGGCGTTCGGACGCTCGGTCCTTGCCGCACGCCGCGCCTGTCGCAATGCCGAAAGCGTCGAAGTGTTCTGCCTGGTCGACGGGGATCCGGTTACCGAGCGTCGGTTGCTGGAAAGCGACGATCGTTTCCTGGTGATACCGGCCGCCAAGCTGACCCAGTGGGACCGCATGCTTCGCGGACGTTTCGTGCAGTTCGTCCGGCCGGGCCAGGAGCTGAACCCGGCCTGGTTCCGCATTGCGCTCCTGGCGTTTCGCGAGGGAAGGGTTGGTGCCGTCCGTGGAAGCGTTCAGCCGCAGCGGGACGGTGGGCACGACGATGCGCCCGGCGGCTGGTTGGTTCCGCGCAGCCTTTTGAACCGCCTGCCGGAGGGCACGCGGCCCTTCGGCGGCTCCTTCCAGGAGGCGCTGCTCACGAGCGTCGAGGTTGCGGGATTGCGGCCCGCCGAACTCGAGATCCCCATGGTCTTCGAGGCGCGGCGCGGACTCTGCAGGAGCTGCCGGTCCGCGTATCTACGCGGCCGGTCGGCGGCGCTTTCGGCGGTCGGTCCCGGCCAAGCCTGTCTTTTTTCGCCGGTGGCCCGCCCGGTGCGTTGGGCGTTGCTGTGGACGCTGCTCGCGGCGACCGCATGTGTCTTCCCCACATCGGCCGGGCTTTTGGCGGGCGCCTATCTGCTGCAGGTCGTCTCGGCCTTCCGCGCCGGGCCGCTCGGGATCGGTTGGCGTTCGCGATGCGCGGCTTCGGCGCTCGCGCCGTTCGAGGTCTTCCCCGAGGCCGCGGGGGTCCTGACCGGCTTGCTGGCGCTCTGGCGGTCGGCGGGGCGAGCGCACCTTGCCCCCGCTGCACAGGCCTCGTTGCGGGACCTCCGTTCGCCGCGGAGGTCGAATGCCGACCGTGCCCGTCATGGGTATCTGCACGACGGGGTCAGTCTAAGCTAATTTCGGTTCCGGTACGGACTTGATCAGCATGCCCACCAGCCGGACGGCATCGATGCCCCGCGATTCGGCCTGGAAGTTGGTGCCCAGGCGGTGGCGCAGGACGGGGACCGAGACGCGGCGGATGTCCTCGCACGACACGTTCAGCCGGCCCTCCATGGCGGCCAGTGCCTTGGCGCCTTTGATGAGATAAAGCCCCGCGCGCGGCCCGGCGCCCCAGTCCACCAGCTCCTTGATGAAGGGCGGCGCCTTGGGATCCGAAGGCCGGGTCGAGCGGACCAGGTCCGTCACGTACTGGATCACGTAATCGCTCACGACCATCCGGTCGACGATCTGCTGGATGCGGAAGATGTCTTCGGCCTTCAGCAGGGCGCTCAGGCGGGGCGTCTCGACGGAAGTGGCGAAGCGATAGATCTCGCTCTCCTCGTCGGTGCTCGGGTAGGCCACGTGGATGTTGAACATGAAGCGGTCCTGCTGGGCTTCCGGAAGCGGATAGGTGCCTTCCTGTTCGATGGGATTCTGCGTGGCGATGACGAAGAAGGGTTTGGGCAGTTCGTAGGTCACGTTGCCCACGGAGACCTGGCGCTCCTGCATGGCCTCGAGCAGGGCGGACTGCGTCTTCGGCGGCGTGCGGTTGATCTCGTCGGCCAGCACCACGTTGGCGAAGATCGGACCGGGGAGGAACTTGAACTCGCGTTGCCCGGTCTTCTCGTTCTCGTCAATCACGTTGGTCCCGGTGATGTCGCTGGGCATCAGGTCGGGGGTGAATTGGATGCGCTTGAAGGAGAGCGCCAGGACGTCGCTGAGCGCCTTGACCAGGGTGGTCTTGGCCAGGCCGGGCACTCCGACCAGCAGGCAGTGCGCGTTGCAGTAGAGGGCGGCGAGCATCTGATCCAGGACGTCTCGCTGGCCGATGATGGCCTTGCCCACTTCGGCGATCATCCGGTGGCGGCAATCCTGCAGCCAGGCCAGTTCCTCGGTGAACTGCGGGCGTTCGGTCATCGGGCGTGGGCTTCCTGGGTGCCGTGCCGCAGAAGCTTCTGATCCATGAGTTGCGTCTGCGGGCCCGTCTCTTCGCTGCTCGTTCGTCACGGATCTCCTCCGGATGGGCGCCTCGCCCGCGCCTCGATCCGGACCCGCACCCGCGGAGCACGGGGTTGGAAACTGCTGCGGCGCCGTACTGAGCGGTGGCAGGCGCCTATCTTGGCGCGTCGGAGGCCTTCCGACAAGGGGCTTTACGGCAGGCGGGCTTCCCACTAACCTTGGATCCGCTGTCGGACGACCCTTTCAGAGACCCTGGCAAGGAGAGACCGCCATGTCCGGATGCGCGATCGCGGTACGCACGGCCCTGCTCTTCGGCCTGATGCTGCTGAGCGGGTGTTTCGACTATACGGAGGAGATCAAGCTGGACGAGAAGGGCGGGGGAACGCTGCATTTCGTCTTCAACTACGGCGACCTGAGTTTGATGGAACGTGCCGCCGTGAAGCTGTTCAAGGACAACCCGTTCGACATGGAGGACCTGCAGAAGGACCTGCCCGCGGGCGTGAAGCCCGTCGGCTTCAGGGAGGAGAAGAAGGACGAGAAGAAATACGTCTACGGCGGATACGAGTTCGACGATCTGAACAAACTGACCGAGTGGGCACGCAAGAGGGACAAAAAGCTCTTCGCCCAGCTGTCCCTGTCGAAGGTCGGCGACACGTGGGCGTTCAAGCGGCCCCTCCGCCCGAAGGATGCCGACGAGCTGAAGGAGGCCAAGCGGCTCTTCGACCGGAGCCGGATCGTGCTGAAGGTCACCGGCCCCGGGCAACTGCTCGTCAAGGACAGCAATCCCACGCGCGTGGAAGGCAACACCTGCGTCTGGGAAGGTTCGTTGCCCACGTTCCTGGAGGGCCCGGACGGCAAGGGCACGGAATTCGCAGCCCAGTATTACGTCGGCACGCCGCTATGGATCAAGGCGGTCATCGGCGCGGGCGTGCTGCTGCTGGCCGTGGGCCTGACGGTCCTCTTCCTGCGGAGGAAACCGGCCTCGTCGCCGCCCGCCGCGCCGCCGGCGACGCAGAGCTGAGCCCGGGATCGAACGCGTCCATGGCCCGCTTGCCCGCCGCGACACGACAACCGATCTGGTACGGGAACGGCCGCACCGGGTCGCCGATCGTCACGCATGTCGCCTTCCACAAGATCCTTCATCATGGGCGCATTCCGCCGCACACGTTGAAGTGGAACGAGCTGGGACTGCTGGAACGAGGGACGTTCCGCCTGGCGCTGGACGGGCGGGAGGTCGTCCTTCCGGCCGGTCATTTCGTGCTCTTGCCGCGCGGCATGACGGTCAGCAGCGGCGAAAGCGCGGGAACCGTCTACTGGGCCGGCCTGCAACCCGCTTCGCCCCAGGCGCTGGCGGCCTATCCGACGCTGGGCGCCGAACTGCTGGATGCCGAACGACTCATCCAGACGCATGCCGGCCAGCCGGTACCCGCCTCGCCCGCGCTGACCGAGGCGGTGGCGCTGGCCTTCCTGCGCGTTCACGAAGGATCGACGGACCCCTTCCTGCTGCAGGCCGCGGCGCTGGACGTCGTCGGCCGCCTGCGCGAGGCGTTGAAGAGACCCCTTCCCGACGAGCGCATGCAGGACGATTGGGGCCTGATCCGCGCGTCCTTGGAATTCGTCGCCGCCAACCCCGCCGCACAACCGTCGCTGGAAGAGCTGGCCGCCGTCTGCAAGGTCGGGCGGACCACCTTTGCCGAATCCTTCAAGCGCGCGCTGGGCATGCCGCCGCACGAGTACCTGAACCGCTGGAAAATGCAGCGCGCCCAGGACCTGCTGGAGGAAGGGCAGGCGCCAGCCGACGTGGCGAAGACGCTCGGCTATTCGTCCACGCGCTACTTCGTGCGCGTCTATCGCCGCGTGCTGGGCAAGGATCCGTGAGTCCGGGAAAGGTGCCGGTGTACGCCGGGGAATCGAACGGCTCATGACCGCCGCCGCATCCTTCCGCGCCGCTCCGCCGCCTACGGTCCGGGTTCGGCGTCGTTGGGGCCAGGGCCCCGGTACTGTTTCCAGTACAGCTCCTTGAAGCGATTGACCTTGGGCGCGTTCGTGTGCGCCTCCTCGTTATCCAGAGCGGGCAGTGTGGCCTCCCACCAGCCGTCGCCTTCAAACTCATCCGTTCGCGCTCGAAGATGGTGTGCGTGACGCCCGAGCGGAACTCGTGGCGGCCGGTCAGGATCGCACAGCGCGTCGGCGCGCAGGTGGGGCTGACGTGGAAGTCTTCGAACCGCACGGCCTCGTCGTACAGCCGATCGAGGTTGGGCGTGAAACGTGCCCCTCCGCGGCGGGAGCGGTCCCGTTCGGTTGCATGCGTCCTTCGCACTGGGTAGGCTGGGAGCAGTTGCCGTCAACGCGATTCCGAAAACCCGCAACGGAGAGAAGCTTCCCGTGGCCGACCTCTTCATCACCGACGATTTCCTCCTCGATTCCCCGCAGGCTCGCGATCTCTACCGGCAGGTCGCCCACCTCCCGATCGTCGACTACCACTGCCACCTGCCGCCGGCCGAGATCGCGCAGGACCGGCGCTGGGAGAACATCGCCCAGATCTGGCTCCACGGCGATCACTACAAGTGGCGTCAGATGCGCACCGCCGGCATCCCCGAACGCTACTGCACGGGCGACGCCTCCGACCGCGAGAAGTTCGACAAGTATGCCGAACTGATGCCGCAGGCGCTGCGCAACCCGCTCTACCACTGGTCCCATCTGGAACTGAAGAACTACTTCGGCATCTCGGACCGGTTGCTCTCGCCGGAAACCGCCGAGTCGATCTGGAACGACACCTGCAAGGCGATCCGTGCGCCCGGATTCTCGGCGCGCGGACTGATGCGCAAGTCCCGGGTCGAAGTGGTCTGCACCACGGACGATCCGGTGGACACGCTGGAACACCATCGCGCCGTGGCCGCCGACCGGACGTTTTCGATCCAGGTCCGGCCGACCTGGCGTCCGGACAAATGCTGGGCGGTGGCCAATCCCACGCTCTTCAACCCGTGGACCGATCGCCTGGCCGAAGCGGCCCGGTGTGCCATCCGGGATCTGGCCAGCTTTCTGGAGGCCCTGCGCACGCGGCATGCCTTCTTCCACGAGAACGGTTGCCGGCTCTCGGACCGCGGGCTCTGTTTCATCCCGAACGTCGAATGCACCCGCGCCGAAGCCGCCGCGATCTTCGACCGGGCGCGCGCGGGCAAGGGGGTCACGGACGGCGAGGCGCTGGCGTTCCAGTCCTTCATGCTGCACGAGCTGGCGATCATGGACGCCGAACGCGGCTGGACCATGCAGGTCCACTACGGCGTCCTGCGGAACAACAACCACCGGCAATTCGTCGCGCTGGGTCCGGACACCGGCTTCGACTCGATCGGCGACTGGGCGACCGGCGAAGGCATGGCCCGGCATTTCGACCGCCTGGACCGCATCGGCAAACTGCCCAAGACGATCGTCTACAACATCAACCCGGCGCACAACGAACTGGTCGCGACGATGTGCGGCAACTTCCAGGACGGGATCACGCCCGGCAAGATGCAGTTCGGAAGCGCCTGGTGGTTCCTGGATCAGACCGACGGCATGACGCGTCAGATCGAGGCGCTGTCGCAGCTCGGGCTGCTCAGCCGTTTCGTGGGCATGCTCACCGACAGCCGCTCGTTCCTTTCCTACGCGCGGCACGAATATTTCCGGCGCCTGCTCTGCAACATCCTGGGAAACGACATGGCCCACGGACGCCTGCCGAACCAGCCGAAGCTGGTGGGCGCCATGGCCGAGCGGATCTGCTACTACAACGCCAGGGAATACTTCGGGTTCCAGGCCGGATGACGGCCGGTTCAGGCCGACGCCTGCTGCGCCCGCCGGATCAGATCCTGTACCTTCTGGACCAGCACCTGCGGATCGACCGGTTTGTCCAGGAACTCGGCGATCGGAAGCCACAGTTGCCCTCGCAAAGACCGCCTCCCCCTGCCGCTACGGTACTTCCCACGGAGACCGGCGACGAGCGAGCAGCGAAGAGCCGGGTCCGCAGACGCTGCGCCATGGGGCCTGGAATTCCCGCGCCGCGGCGCCAAGGGTATTACCGGTTGAGGGCCGCAGCGATCTTTGACGAGGACGGCGTTGTCTCGACGTCCGAAGACTGCGTCACGGTGGGCGCCTTCTCCGCCTCCGGCGTCTTGAGACTGTTGCCGAACGAGACGACGACGATGCCCAGGATCAGCACGCTCAGCCCCATCGCCAGCCACCGCCTGCTCTCGCGACTCGAGCCTTTCCACTCGCCCGTCAGGAACCCCAGCGCGTTGCCGACCAGCAGCGAACCGCACTGGAAGACCGCGAAACCGACCGACGTGCCCAGATCGCCCACCATCGAGCCGCCGAGGCCATAGAAGAACAGACACGCGAAATGCCCGATCGCCATCAGCGTGGCGAAGAAGAAATTCATGCCTCCGCCTTGGACCGCAAAGCCCCTCCAGGATTTGTTGCGGAAGAGCTGAATGAGCGAGAATCCGAAGCTCGAGATCAGACCGCCGATGAACGTCAGCGTCCAGACCGACAATCCCGCCAGATATCCCGGATTTCCGTACTGGTCGGCGCAGATGCTGTCGATCTTGCCGATGCTGCCGCCGACGTGATACGCCAGGTTGCAGCCCGAAGAGAGCAGACCGGCCATCACGCAGACGATCACGCCCGCCAGCATGTTCTTCTTCTGGCCGCCGGATCCCGTGCTGCCCTGCTCCCGCTTGAGCCCCGCCATGCCGTTCAGCGCCACACCCAGAATGCAGACCAGGATGCCTGCGATCACCACCATCCCGCCCGGCGTCGCCGCTCGACGGGCGTTCCCCAGGAAGAACGGCAGCATCGACCCGCACAGCGCCATCGTGCCCATCGTCAGCGCATAGCCCAGCGAGAGGCCGATCATCGAAAGCCCGTGGCCCCACATGCAGAAGCCGCAGCCCCACAGGAAGCCCAGCGCGACGACGCCGAGGATCACGCCGCCGGAAACCTGCGCGTAGGTCGCCGACAGCCCTTTCAGCGCCAGAAACGAGAAGCCCACCGGCACCACCAGCATGCCCATGAAGAAAAACGTTCCCCAGGTGTGCTCCCAGGACCAGTTCTTGATGTACTTCGCCGGCAGGGCGAAGGTCCCCAGAAAGACCGAGGCCAGCAGGATCCACGCCATTCCGATCATCATTGCTCTACTCCTTCAAAGCGAAACCGCCGCACGGTCTTCAACGCGCCGATCCTGCGTCCGCACCCCACACCTGGACCTCGCAGAACGCACACCACTTCTCCGGCGGCTCCTGTTTGAGGTTGGTAATCTTGAGCGACGTGACGGTCTTCTTCCGCTCCAGCGCGATCGTCTGCGGATCGGCCGTCTTCCGGAGCTTGAAATCCAGCTTGCTGCCGTCGGAAAATTCGATCGTCCCGCTGTTCCAGTAGTTGTCGTGTCCGAAAGCCGCGCGGACGTAGATCACGACCTTGTCGATCTCGACGGGCCGACCGAAGTCGAGGTTCCACCAGAGGTCGTTGCGGATGTGCGGCCCCCACGAACCGCAGCCGTGGACGTCCTGCGGCTTCTCCGTCCTGCCGTCGATGGCGCAGCGCGCGGCGAACTCCTTCTTGTTGTACTCGCTGTTGCTCGTCGCATGCGGATACGAGGTCGCTTTCTCGTCGACGCCGGCATTCGGATTGAGCGCGACATTGCGGTAGTCCTTGACGGTCTTGCCCGCCTCGAGATAGACCGGCAGACCGTCCGGTGCCTTCGTCCCCGCAGCATCCGCCGCGCAAACGGGCCAGACGAACCACCACAGAAATCCTATTGCCATCGGGCGAATCATGGATCGGCCTCCTCGCCACGGCTCCCTTGCCCCTACCTGTATAGTCCGCCCAAGATACGCCGTCCTTGACTTGCCGTATGAAACTCATGCGGATTCGTATACTGTTCCGGGGCGACACCATCTCCCTCGCTCGTCTCCTGCCGCAGGCCGAATCGACGAAACGTCAAGAAATATATACGAAGCGTCAACGCTTCGTGTTCCACGCCGGGTGTAGCCATCGAGTGGGTGACAGGTTCGCGTGGCGTCCGGTTTGCGTGGATGTGGAGGCAGGTGAGCGATGAACGGATTGCACATGTGGGGTAGCGTTCCACGCTTCAAAACGCACGTTCTTCTCTGTGCCGCGGTCCTGGTGGCCGGATTGGCCGTTTCCGGAGAACAGGGCAACGCCCCGAAGTCCGGAAAGGAAAGACCCGTCAACGTCTTTACCGCCGAGTTGGACGCAGCGGTCTGGAAGTACACGTTCCAGAAACCGCCGCGCGAGTGGAACAAGCCCGACTTTAACGATGCGGACTGGAAGCGGGGAAAGGCCGGTTTCGGCGGGGCGGTTCCCAACGGAAGAGCGGCCACGGAATGGAGCACGCCCGAAATCTGGCTGCGCCGCGAGTTCACGCTCGACGGGCCGGCTCCCAAGGGCCTTCAGCTTCGCGTCCACCATGACGAAGATGCGGAGATTTACCTGAACGGTCTGCTGGCGCTGAAACTCGACGGCTTTGTCGCCGAATACCAGAACCACGACATCGATCCCAGGGCGCTGGGGTCGCTCAAGGCGGGTCGCAATGTGATGGCGGTCTACTGCCGGAACCGCGGCGGCGGCCAGTACATCGACGTGGGCCTGACCCAGGGGAAGGCCTATTCGCCGGCGGCACTGTACGCCAAACGGACCACGTGGGCGGAGACCTTCTGCGCCATCCGCTCGACGATGATGGGCGAAGGCATCGGTTCCGAGAACGCTTCGCGCCAGGTGTGGGCGAGTTTCGAGGTCGATTTCCCGCTGGCCTGCGACTGGATGCAGCAGGACGGAAGCATCCGGGAAGGCAGCAACAAGGACAGCGGGAATGCCTGGCGGCTTTTCACGGTGGCCGCCGACGGCGAAATTCTCGAGGCCCTGATGCCGAAGGTGCTGGCAGACCTGGGCGCGGCGGGACAGCCCTACAAGAAGGAGTGGGAGAAACTCTCGGCCCGCTTGGCCACGGCCGATCTGCAGAAAGGCCTGGAGCTCTACCAGCAGGCCTGCGAGGCGCGGCGCGCGCTGCGGCTCAAGCCGCTCATCGAGAAATCGCCGAAATTCGTCTTCACCAAGCACTACACGCTGGGCGGGTCGCACTATGCCTACACGGAGGGCCAATCGGATGCGCAGGCCGAGCGGCACTTCGTTCCCGGCTCGGCCCTCTGCCTGGCCGAAGTAACGCCCGGCGGCGTGAAGGTCGAGACGCTCGTCGACGATCCCAACGGCGTCATCCGCGATCCGGATGTCAGCTTCGACGGCAGGAAGATTCTCTTCGCCTGGAAGAAATCCGACCGGCAGGACGACTATCACCTGTACGAGATGGACGTCGCGACGAGGAAGATCCGGCCGATCACCGAAGGACTGGGCTGGGCGGACTACGAAGGCTGCTATCTGCCCAACGGAGACATCGTCTTCAATTCGACCCGCTGCGTCCAGACCGTGGACTGCTGGTGGACGGAAGTGAGCAACCTGTACACCTGCAACGGCGACGGGAAATACATCCGCCGGCTGACCTTCGATCAGGTGCATGACAACTTCCCGACGGCGACGCAGGACGGGCGCATCCTGTACACGCGGTGGGAATACAACGACCGCGGGCAGCTCTTCCCGCAGCCGCTCCTGCAGATGGCCATGGACGGCACGAACCAGACGGAGTTCTACGGCGGGAACTCGTGGTTCCCCACCACCATCCTTCACGCGCGCATGATCCCCGGCACGCAGAAGGTCGTGGCCATCGCCACCGGCCACCATTCGCGCCAGCCCGGAAAACTGGTCATCATCGATCCTTCGAAGGGGCGTCAGGAAGCCCAAGGGGTCCAGTTGATCGCACCCGTCCGCGAGACCAAGGCCGAGCGGATCGATTCGTATGGACAGGAAGGGGAACTCTTCATGTACCCCTATCCGCTAGGCGAAACGGAATTCCTGGTCACGTATCACCCGGTCGGATGGCACTGGGACCGCTTCACCGGGCATCTGCAGCACAGACTGGCGCGGGGCGAAAACACCGAACCGCGATTCGGCGTGTACTTCATGACCATCGATGGCCAGCGCGAGTTGCTGGTCAGCGACGCCGACCGGCCCTGCAACCAGTCGATCCCGTTGCGCGCCCGGCCCACGTACCAGGTGCGCCCATCGACGGTCGATTACCGCAGGAACGACGGCACCTGCTACGTGCAGGACGTCTACATCGGCCCGGGATTGGAAGGCGTCAAGCGCGGCACCGTCAAGACGCTGCGGGTGGTGAGCCTCGACTATCGCGCGGCCGGCGTCGGCAACAACGGCAACGGCGGCCCCGGCGGCGGGGCGCTGGTCAGCACGCCGGTCGCCATCGGCAACGGATCTTGGGATCCCAAGATCATCGTCGGCGACGCGCCGGTCAGGGAAGACGGCTCGGTCTTCTTCAAGGCGCCGGCGCGCGTGCCGATCTACTTCCAGATGCTGGACGAGAAGGGCCGGATGGTCCAGTCGATGCGCAGTTGGACGACGCTTCAGCCCGGCGAAAACGCATCCTGTGTCGGTTGTCACGAGGACAAGAACAGCGCGCCGCGCCTCAGCGGCGGTCCGACCATGGCCATGCGCGCCGGGGCGGACACGCTGAAACCGTTCTACGGTCCCACCCGCGGGTTCAGCTTCGCCAGGGAGATCCAGCCGATCCTGAACGCCAAGTGCGTGTCGTGCCATACCGGGGAGAAGGATAAGCCGCACAATCTGACCGCCACCGAAGTCCTGGACCCGGGCGCCAAACGGAAGTGGAGCCAGGCGTACCTGACCTTGACGCACGCGACTCCCGACGACCGGAATAACCGTTCGGCCTGGCGCGGCCATCCCGAACACCCGATGCTCAACTGGATCGGCGCGCAAACCGCACCGCCCATGCTGAAGCCATACGCTTTCGGATCGGCCAGGAGCAAGCTGGTCGAGATGCTGGAGCAGGGCCACGGAAAGGTCTCCCTGACCCGGGAAGAGATGGACAAATTCTGCGCGTGGATCGACCTGGGCGTCCCCTTCTGCGGCGATTACCTGGAAGCCCACGCCTGGAACCAGGGCGAGATCGAAAAGTATAAACGCTACGCCGACAAACGCGCCAGGCTGGAGGCGATGGAACGCCAGGCGATCGAGGAGTTCCTCCAAGCGGCGCCCGCCCCGTAGACCGGGATGCGAATCGCGGGGGGGGCACGGCGCTCGAGGGGCGCGTGCGGCACGCGGGCCGATTCCGTTCTTCCGGATCGGTCAGGTTTTGCGGCCGTTCCGGCGGCGATAGTGCAGCGGCGATTCGCCGGTCGCCCGATGAAAGGCCCGGCTGAAATGCTCCGGGCCGCCGAAGCCGCTGAGCCGCGCGACCTGGTAGAGTTTCTCGTCCGATTCCACCAGCAGCCGCCGCGCGTGCTCGATCCGCTTGCGCGCGATCTCTTCGCCGATCGTGCGGCCGACGTGCTTCTCGAAGGCGCGGTACAGGCCGCACCGGCTCATCGCGCTCGATCCCAGCACGTCCTCGACGCCGATGTGCTCCCGGTAATGCTCCCAGATGAAGCTCAGCGCCTTGGCCACGTCCGCGTGACCGATCGCCAGGATGTCGCTGCTCTTGCGCACCGTCAATCCGATCGGCGCGACGACCGTCGGGACTGCGGGCGCTTTCCCGCCATTCATCAGACGGTCCAGCAGCGCGGCTCCTTCGTAACCCAGCGCGAAACGGTTCCCGTCGACACTCGAGATCGGCACCTGAGCGAACTCGCAGACGAACTCGTCGTTGTCCACACCCAGCACCGCCACTTCTTCCGGGACGCGCAGGCCGGCCGTCTCGCAGGCTTCGATCAGGCGGTACGCGCGGTTGTCGCTCTGCGCCAGGATCGCGGCAGGCTTGGGCAGTTCCTTCAACTGCCGCACCAGCCAGTCCAACCACGAGGTCCGCTGACCTTCTTCCGACGCCGCCGCGGCGTGCCAGTCGAGGACGCGACACTCCTTGCCGGCCTCGGCCAGGCGTTCGCGGAAGCCTCGCTCGCGCTCCAGCACGTCTTCGTTGTTCGTGCACTTGTAGAAGGCCAGGTTCCAGAAGCCGCGGTCGAGCAGGTGCTCGGCGCCCATGCGGCCGATCTTCACGTTGTCGAGCAGCACGCGCGGGACGTTGACGCGCGGCATGTCGTTGGTGAGCGAAACCGTCGGCACCTTCGCGTTCCGCACGAAGCGGGCGATCTCGGGCCGGTCCGGAAAGAGCACCGTGACGATGCCGTCGCCTTGCCAGTGGTCGGGCAGCGTTCCGTAATGCGCCATCGTGGCATCGACGACCCAGCCGGCTTGGCGCGCATACTGCGCGATGCCGGCGTGCGTGCGCGGGTCGTAGTAGGCCAGCGCCATCAGCACGCGCTTGCGGACGGACGGGACCTGCGGCCCAAGGTGCAAACGTCGCCGGATGCCTTGGAACGCCTTTCGCTTCGGTGTCGCGCCGTGCCGATCAAGAGGTGGAGCGCGCATGGTGGTGACTCCCCCCCATGTATACGCCGCATCAAAAGGAATATACGAGAAATCAATGTTTCTTCTACTTTCCCGCGGTATTCCTAGGGGGCGTAGGCGTGATTGCAGATTGACGGTTCACGATTGACGATTCAATACTTCCATCTCAATCGTCAACCGTAAATCGGCAATACTCATCGGAGGATTCCCGGGCGATGCCCAACTACCTGCTGGCCCACGATCTCGGCACCTCGGGCAACAAGGCCACCCTCTTCACCGTCGACGGCCAGCTTGTCGCCAGCCGCACCAGCCCGTATCCGACGAAATACTTCAATGGCAACTGGGCCGAACAGGATCCGGCGCAGTGGTGGAAGGCCGTCTGCCAGTCGACGAAGGAACTCCTGAAGTCCTGCGGCGGCAAAGACATCGCCGCGGTGGCGCTCAGCGGACAGATGATGGGCCTGACCGCGGTGGACAGGAACGGCAAGGTTCTCCGCCCCTCGATCCTTTACTGCGATCAGCGCTCCGAAAAGCAGGCCGCGCGCCTGGCCGAGCGAATCGAGCCGAAGAGATTCTACGCGATTACCGGCCACCGCATCAGTTCGGTCTACGTCATCGAGAAACTGATGTGGCTGAAAGACCACGAACCCGGGAACTACAGGAAGACCCACCGCACCCTTTGCGCCAAGGACTACATCAACTATCGCCTGACGGGACGCATGGCGACGGACTACTCGGATGCCTCCGGCACCAACGCCTTCGACCTGAAGACCTTCACGTGGTCCGAAAAGATCGTCAAGGCCGCCGGCATCGACGGCGAGATGCTGCCCGAAGCGCTGCCCTCCACCGCCATCGTCGGCACGATCACCGCCGAAGCGGCCAGGGCGACGGGGCTCAAGGCCGGCACGCCGGTGGCCGCGGGCGGCGGCGACGGAAGCTGCGCCGCGGTCGGCGTCGGCAGCATCAGGCCGGTCGGCGCGTACAACTACATCGGCTCGTCGAGCTGGTTCGGCTTCACGACCGAGAAAATGTTTGTCGACGAGAAGATGCGCACGATGACCTGGGCGCACTGCGTGCCGGGCCTGCTCCACCCGACCGGCTCCACGCAGACGGCCGGCGCCAGCTACCGCTGGCTGCGCAACACGCTCTGCCGCCACGAGATCGCCGAGGCGAAGAGGCGCAACGTCGACGAATACGAACTGATGAACGCCGCGGCCGCGCAGTCGCCCGTCGGCGCCAACGGCGTGCTCTTCCTGCCCTACATGCTGGGCGAGCGTTCGCCGCACTGGAACCCGAACGCCCGCGGCGTCTTCGCCGGCATGAACCTCGGCACCACCCACGGCGACCTCTACCGCGCCGTGATGGAAGGCATCACGATGAACTTGGCGACGATCGTCGAGATCTTCCGCGCCAAGGTGCCGATCCAGAGCGTCCGCGTCATCGGCGGTTGCGCGCGCAGCCGGCTCTGGCGCCAGATGATGGCCGACCTGTACGGCTGCCGGATCGAGAAATTGAAGATGCTCGAGGAAGCCACGTCGATGGGCGCTGCCGTGATCGCCGGTGTCGGCGCGGGGGTCTTCAGGAACTTCGACGTCGTCGAGCGGTTCATCGAAGTGGACGAAACCGCCGCGCCGGACGCCAGGCGGCGCAAGCGCTACCGGCAGATCCTGCCCGTCTTCCAGGAATGCTACCGCTCGCTGGTCGGCGTGTACGAGCGGCTGGCGGAGCTGCAGCGAGGAGCGGGGCGCGAGTAGCGAGGAAGAAAGGCCGGGATCGGAGGTCCGCCAGATCAGGCACGTCGGACGTGCCCGAACGAATGCCCGACAGGAGAACGCCATGCGTGCCGTCGCCGTCCTTGAACCCCATCACGTGGCCCTGGTGGAACTGGACAAGCCCAAGCCCGGCCCGTACCAGGCGCTGGTGAAGAACGACGTCGTGGCGCTCTGCAATGCCACCGACGGCAAACTCGTCGCCGGCCACTTCGCCGGTGTCGACAAGTACCCGATCATCCTGGGCCATGAAAGCACCGGCATCGTCGAGGCCGTGGGCCCGAAGGTGCGGAACTTCGCCCCCGGCGATCGCGTGATCGGCGGGTTGCTCTTCGAGTTCTCCGATCCGAAGTACGCGACCGGCTGGGGCGGCTTCTGCGAGTACAACGTGGTGAACGACCACGAGGCGATGGTCGCCGACAAAGTCAACGACGCGGCGCACGGCTGGTATGAGTGCTACGAGATCCAGACCAAGGTCGATCCGGGCCTCTCGGCGGCCGACGCCGTGCTGATGTGCATGTGGCGCGAGGTGTACGGCGGATTCGGCGACTTCCACCTGCAGCCCGGCGACGACATCCTGATCTTCGGCGCGGGGCCGGTGGGACTCAGCTTTGCCAAGTTCGCCAGGCTGCTGGGCCTCGGCTGGGTCGGCGTCGTCGATCCGCTGCCGAACAAGCGGGAAAAGGCGCTGAAGATGGGCGCCGATGCGGCCTACGCTCCTGGCGACAAAACACTGAACGAATTCATCGAGAAGCGCGGCAAGAAGCTGGACGCGGTCATCGACGCGGTCGGCCGCACGCAACTGATCGACCAGGCGCTGCCTCTGATCAAACTCGGCGGTACGATCGGCGTCTACGGCGTGGTTCCGAAAGGTCCGCTGGTGGTGAACAAGGATGGTGGTCCGTTCAACTTCAACCTCTTCGTGCACCAGTGGCCGACGCGCCATCGCGAACGCGCCGCCCAGAAGCCGATCACCGGCTGGATCGAGGAAGGCCGATTGAGCGCCAAGGAATTCGTAACGCACGAGTACCCGATCGAGAAGATCGACACGGCGCTGGACGAGGTGAAGAAGGGCACGGTCATGAAGTGCCTGCTGAGTTTCTAATGCCGGCTTCGAGCAAGGGAACGCATGGGCGGGAGAAAGAACATGAGGACCGGATACGTGTGGTGGGGGATCGTCGTGCTGGCGATCTGCGCCGTCGCGCTGCTGCTGACGGGCTGCGACGAAGACAAGGAGAGAGGCCAGATGCGTTCGAGCAGGAAGCCCGTTGAAGGCGCGTTGCAGACTCCAGCACTCTTTGTTGTACTGCCTGACTGTGTGGCCACGCCGGACGGCATGGCCGTGGCGCCGGATGGCAGCCTGATCGTCGCCTGCCCCAACTACGCCGATCAGTCCAAACCGGCCTGCCTGATCCGCATCGACAAGAGCGGCAAGGCCGCCAAATGGGTCGACGTGCCGGTGCTGGCCGAGACGGGGCTGGCCTGCCCGATGGGCATCCAGTTCGGCCCGGACGGCGACCTCTACGTCTGCGACAACCAGGGCTGGACCGGCAGCGCAAAGGGCGCCTGCAAAGGCCGGATGCTGCGCCTGCGCATCGTGGACAACAACGTCGTCAAGACCACTGTCGTCGCCGAGGGCATGGAGCATCCGAACGGCTGCCGCATCCGCCATGGCCGCCTGTACGTCACGCAGAGCCTGATGACGAAGGTGAAGGATCCGTCGGGCCTGATGGTCAGCGCCGTCTACTGCTTCAACCTCGACGACGAGAACGTCAAGGTCACCAACACGCTCGGCGACAAGAATATCCTCGCGACCTTCCTGACGCGGAACCGGTTCTGCCCGTACGGTGCCGATGGCATCGTCTTCGACGCGAAGGGCAACCTCTACGTGGGCAACTTCGGCGACGGCGCGATCCACAAGATCACCTTCGACGATGCCGGCAAGGTCACCGGCAACACGATTTTCGCCAGGACCGACCTGGACTACTCGCTCGATCCGAAGGCCCCGGGTTTCCTGGCCAAGGCGACGCAGGCGAAGATGCGGACCACCGACGGCATCTGCGCCGACGAAAAGGGCAACTTCTACGTCGCGGACTTCTCCAACAACGCGATCGCCAAGGTCACGCCGGACGGCACGATTTCCGTCGTGGCGCAGAACGGCGACACGGATGGCCGCAGGGGCGAACTGAATCAGCCCGGCGAGCCCTGCGTGTGGAACGGCCGGATCGTGGTCACGAACTTCGACTGCGTCTTCGGACCGGACAAGGTGAACACCAAACACGAGATGCCCGCGACGATGTCGGTGCTGAAGAAGTAGGTCAGCCATTCAGGATGACACGAAGTACGCGCGGGCCGCGAGCAATCGCGACCCGCCTTGTTTGAGCGCACCGTTTACCCACGCTTATAGAAAAAGTGCACGTGCGTGCACTCGCATTCAATTTCTTATAAAGTAATAAGTTATGATTGAAAAAAATCTCCCCGGTCCCGCATGAGCGCCCGCGAGCCGGTAACCTGTTGACAGGAATCCGGTTCGTGGAAAGCTCTCCAAGCGAATGCCTATTTTGGAGGAACACGTTCATGTGGAAATGCGTCTACTGCGGCGAAGAGATGGAGGACGGACTGAGCGAGTGTCGTGGTTGCTCGAGGTCAAGAATAGCCAGAACGCCTTCCGCACAGTGAGACTGGGTGATGAGCTACAAAGTCTTCCGCGGAACGTTGGCTAGCTGGCAAGACTTGTTCGATAAGGCCTCGGACTTCGCCACGCGACTGGGTCCTGATCGCGTGGTGAGCATCTCCCACTCTGCCGACCACAGTGACGGTGTTGTTACCGTGTGGTTCTGGAGCTATCAGCCATGAAGAAGCTCAGGATCGTACTGTTGGTCGCCAGCTGGCTGGTCTGTATCATCATCGGGTACTTTTGCCGCGGTTCGGCACCAGTTTTTGTTCCCGTCTACGCTGGTACGGAATTGACAGTACTCAATGGCGTGCCCCAACTACCGAAGGGTTTTAATGGAACGTTGAAGGAGGACTATCCGGACGGAAGGACGAAATCCATACAGGTCATAGGAGATGGCGTGGGTACGTGCACTGTCAACTTCGAGCCCGATGGACGCATAGGGAAACTGCAGACTTCAGTGATTCTGCCATCCGGCCTTCTTGTCGTAAAGACCATTGAGTGGCGCGATGGCTCCGTCGCTTGGGAAGGGAGCATGGCATTCGACAAAGAGAACCGCAAGTCTGTCTGGGTCGGGGTTCACCGAGGCTGGCACCCGAATGGCGTATGTGGATTCGAAAAGACACTGAACAGCTATGGCCAGGAGATCAAGACAAGCAGGACCTGGTTTCCGAACGGGCAGCTACATCTCGAACATGTCTTCGACGACAACGGGGGCTTCTGGTTGCGCGGAAGTGGGATGAGTCGGGCAAGCTACAGCATGAGGCCTCGGGAGACCAGATCCCCGTGATCAACGCAACGGTAGTGGACAAGGACGGCAAGAACATCGTTCCGGGACAATGCTACTGGGACAGGAACACAGACCGAATTCTGGAAGTCAAACGGAACGAAGACGACAAGTTGTGATCCGTCGTGATCCGTCCAGGGTCTTTCGATTCTCGCCATCCGCCGTCTGGCATCCCTGCCGGGATGCACGGAGGTTAGAAGAGCCTTCATTACCGGCGGCGTCGCTTCGCGCAGCCGCCGGCTAATCTCTTCGACCCCGTTTCGGGTCGCAGAAGGTAGCCGGTGGTTGAGCGAAGCGATACCACCGGAGAGAGAGGACCTCTCAAGTCCCGTTGCATCCCAGAGGGATGCCAGAAATGCGGAGGCGTGGAATTCAGAGAATTGAAAGACCCCGGTGATCCGTCCTGCGTTGTTTACCCGATCCAAACTTCATGGTAGACTATTCCAGAAGAGCTAGGGAGCCCGTAAATGCGAAAGGTAGCCAACGTCAAAGTCCTCGATGGCTTTCACCTGCACTTAGTCTTCGACGACGGAGTGTCTGGCGAAGTTGATCTGTCTGACCTGTCAGGAAAGGGCGTCTTTGCCGCGTGGCTCGACCGCCGATGCTTCGAGGGTGTCAGGATTGGCTCATCTGGTGAATTGCTCTGGGGCGACCAACTGGATCTCTGCCCCGATGCCCTCTATTGCAGGTTGACGGGTAGGAACCCTGAGGATCTCTTCCCAGCGCTCCAACGGGAGCCCGCCCGTGCCTGAAATCAGCCGGTTCTTCGGGATTACCATCAAGATGTTCTACGGGGACCATGCACCGCCGCATTTCCATGCGGAGTATGGAGACGAGGCCGCTTTGATCGATATCAGAAATCTGACCGTGTTTGCCGGACGGCTTTCCCCTCGCGCAAAGGGCCTCGTGATCGAGTGGGCCAGTCTGCATCAGCAGGAACTGATGGCGGACTGGGAGCGAGCACAATCGCAGCAGCAACTCAATTGGATTCCGCCGCTTTCGTAGACGCCTTCGCACCGCATCCAAAGCGCCGCTTTCCTCGGCGCACTCCATAGTATACATCCCATCAAGAAATCTATACGAAGAGTCAACCATTCTTCTTATCGCTCCGCCTTTCGCCGACGTACAGTTCAGAGGCAGGTCAGCCTTTCAGGCTGGCAGGTCTGAGAAAAGCGCCCAGGCGATGGCAGTTCGGGTCAGGAAGGCCTGACGTACACGCGCTACAGGAAGGAATGGCGGACACCTATGGCGGACGCAATCCAGGCGACGATCGACACCCGGTTCCCACCGGCCAGCAAGCCGACGATCTACTTCATCGGCATGACGACGGGCAAGTCCTCGATCATGAAGGTCTTTCCCGCTTGGGCGAAACACCTGGGCCTTGGCGACGTCGCGATCCAGGGCATCGACTGCAAATGGCACGACGATCCGGCGGTTTACCGGCGGATCGTGCAGTTCATCAAGCAGGATCCTCTTTCGAAAGGCGCGCTTGTCACGACGCACAAAATCGATCTCTACAAGGCCTGCCAGGACCTTTTCGAGTACTTTGATCCCTACGCGAACGTCATGGGCGAAACGAGTTGCATCTCCAAGCGCGACGGTCAACTCCGCGGGCACGCCAAGGACCCGATCTCCAGCGGACTCGGTCTCGAGGCCTTTCTGCCGGAAGATCACTGGCGGAAGACGGGCGCCGAGGCCTTCTGCATCG
>Ga0101944_10003060_pt1 | contig 24591 bp, 26 predicted proteins | sample DewCreD2012metaG_FD_75245 | JGI IMG/M metagenome (GOLD analysis project Ga0101944, IMG submission 75245) | Hot spring sediment bacterial and archeal communities from British Columbia, Canada, to study Microbial Dark Matter (Phase II) - Dewar... ... | reverse complement strand
TCGTTTCTTTTTGAACCGACGGAGGTTCTGGATGTTCAATTTTCGCAGGAGGGCGAGGATGGGATGCAGAGTGTGACTCTGATCCCTAAAACGCCCCTGCAAACACCCTGCGGGACCCTCAACTTCCCGGCAGGGAAGCCCGTGTTTTTTAGCAAAGTCATTCTCCATGAGGGGGCAATCATCCCCCAGAGTGGCGGAGTGATACGGCCGGCCAACTAGGCCCGCCACCGCTTCTACCAACCCAAAAGCCGACTACCTCAAAAACCAAGAGCGTGTCGGCTTTTTCTTTTCCAAATCAAGTCTTTGTATGTATTTGCGACCAATCTTTATTTTACGTACAATAAAAAGCTAAATGGCCTGGAGAATACTAATATTTTTATCTGTCATACAGGGATTCTTGTTTTTTGTGCACTGGGTAATATATAAAACAGTCCTGTCGGCTTTTGCTATTAAAGACCCGAATATCATACTGCGGATTAGAGTCAGTTTTATTATTCTAGCGGCTTCCTTTTTGCTAATTTCTATTGCTGCAAATTCATTTATCAGCCCAGCCATAGACTGGCTTTATCGCATATCCGCAACTTGGCTTGGGACAACTAATTTGCTCTTCTGGGCTAGTTTGGTCTTTTGGATAATCATCGGCGCGTCCAGCCGCCTTAATATCAATTTGGATTGGAAAATAACCGGAAGCATTCTATTTGGAGTGGCAATAGTTGCTAATATTTTTGGAATTTATAATTCATTCCGACCCAAGATAACAACTTATGAAATAAAATTGCCCAATCTCCCCTCCTCTTGGCAGGGCAGACGGGCGGTGCTTGTGTCCGATACTCATTTTGGCAATATGAGAGGCACCGCTTCTTCTCGCAAATTAACGGAAAAGATAAACGAACTATCTCCGGATTTGGTTTTTATCCCCGGAGACTATTACGATGGCCCGTTGGCCAAATACGAAGAAATCGCGACGGAGATGAAAAATGTGAAAGCCCCTTTGGGAGTATTCTTTTCTACCGGCAATCACGAGGAATTTAGAGAACCCTCTCCCTACACCAACGCCCTTAAAAAAGCCGGCATTAAAGTTCTAAACAACGAAAAAGAAAATGTGGAGGGCGTGGACATAATAGGAACAACCTATATGAATTCCAACTCTTACGAGCAGTTACTGCAAACTCTGCGGAAAATCGGGATTGAAGAAAACAAGCCAAGTATACTGCTTAAACACGCGCCCTTTGCCCCAGCGGGAGCAGCAGATGCCGGAATATCTTTAATGCTCTCCGGACACACGCACCTAGGCCAACAATGGCCGTTTAACCTCATAACCAGGCAAATATTTAAAGAAGCCACTTATGGCAGGTATTCTGCCGGAACTATGCAGGGTATAACGACTTCCGGCTACGGCACGTGGGGACCTCCTCAACGCATAGGTACGCGCTCGGAAATAGTTTTGTTAAAATTCAATTAACAAAAACTATGGGATACCTGCATCCCCTGCTAGTACATTTTCCTATCGCCCTTTGGAGCGTTTACTGCGCGCTGGAAATCTTAGTGCCCCGCAAATTTCAAAAAGAATCCCTGCGTCAGACCAAAGCTCTTTTAGTAACAATTGGAACATTGGGCGCGGTGGCCTCTTTGCGAACCGGAGAAGTAGCCGCGGAAGCTTTTAGCAGATCAGCTTATTACCAAAAAATAATCTATTGGCACGAAAACTTCGCGAAGCTTTCCACTCTTTTATTCACCCTCATATCGGCAATTTACATAGTAAATCTGATTGCCGAGAATCAGACCTTGTGCCAAAAAATAAAAAAGGTGGCAGGTGCCGCGGGGGACAAAATAATTTTAGTGTTTTCAAAACTAGAAAAGCGGGAATTACTTATTGTCCTGTCCGCTTTGGGTTTTATGGCAATAAGCGCCACTGGGGCTTTGGGCGGTTTTATGGTCCACGGACAGGGAGCTGATCCTTTTTCTATTTGGCTGACTGAATTTTTGGTGGGCGCGCAATAATCCCCTAGATATCCAAGGAATTATGGATTAGTTGAGAAAGAACGTATTGGAGATTTAACTATATTACCAACGGCATCTTTGGCTTCCACGTAGTAATAATACTTGGTTCTGGAAGATAGAGTGTTGAGCGCAAAAAAATGAGAAGAGCCGATGGCGGGAGTGTCCAAAACCAAGTAATTGTCAGACACCAAGGGGTCCATAGAAAAATACATCTTGCCGAAACTGGATTTATTAGTGTGCCAATCAATCCTGACTGTTGAGGTGGTTATATTTATTTCATTTAGTCCAAATATCTCCAATTTCAAAGAATTAGATGGCGCGGAAATGGGGTTTGGGGCAGTGATGGAAATTTTAGGAGCGGGATTGGCAGGCGGGGTGGTCGTGGTGGGACCGGAGATTATAAGGGAAGGATTTATGGGCACAGTTTTAATAACTCCTGTAAGAGCGGGATTTGAAACTATGGACCCTTGACCCGCCAACGAAGAATTGGATATTAGCTCTTTTATTTTAGAAAGGGTCTTAGGTCCCACATTTCCAACCTGATCCAAGCCATGCCTCTGCTGAAAACGTTTAATAGCTCGCGTGGTTGCTGGACCAAACCTTCCGTTAATAATCCCCTCCGGATACAAAGAAGAATCCGAAGCTAAAAATTTCTGTATGTTTTTTACATTGTCGTTAAAATCTCCCGGACGAGCAGTGGAGATGGCTGTGGCGTTATTTATCCCGCCAGCAGAGGGTTGTAGAGAATTTACCTGATTTTGCAAAGCAGAAACCTGAGCTAATAATTGCTCCAACTGTGTGTTTGTTGCCGATAAGACTGGATTAGCGCCAAAAACAACAGATACCACCGATAAATACAGAAACATCTTGCCCATATTGTTTAAAGTCATTGTGTTTAATATTATAGTGGCAATGGAAGAATCAATCCAAAATCAAATAGAAGTCAGTGGCAACTCTCTTTCTTTGGGTGGCAAAACATATCACTGCGCCATAGGCAAAAGCGGGATTATTGCCGAAAAAGACAAGCGGGAAGGAGATGGGGCGACTCCTGCCGGACTGTATATGCTAAGAAAAGTTATGTACCGCAAGGATAAAATCGGCGAAATAGAAACCGGTTTGCCCAAAGAAGTTTTGGAAGAAAATGACGGATGGTGCGACGATATGGACCTACCCCAATACAACCAGCAGATAAAACTTCCTTTTGCTGGAAGTTATGAAAATTTGTGGCGGGAGGACGATGTGTATGATGTGATAATCCCCATAGGATACAACGACTCCCCGGTTTATCACGGATACGGCAGCGCTATTTTTATGCATATTGCCAGAGAGGGTTATTCTCCCACCGCCGGATGCGTCGCGGTATCACTGCCCGATATGTTGGAGATTCTCCCTCAGTTAAACCCGGAAACTACCATAAAAATAAATCTTTAACGGGACAAAAAATCCCGATACAAAAGATTAGTTTTGATTGGGCTATTTTTAGCCCCGGAAATGTTTTTGGATATCTCATATAAAAATATCCCGGCAGCAACGGAAATATTTAAAGAATCTACAAACCCTCTCATCGGGATAGCAAGCAGGTAGTCGGCTTTTTCCTTAATTTCCTGCGATACGCCGGAATGCTCGTTGCCAAAAACAACTGCTAATTTGCCATTGGAATTTTTAAATTTCGTAAGCGGTTTTGAATTTATTCCGATTGCTGCTACCGCTATCTTGTATTTATTCTTTTTTAATTCCTTAAGGCACTCCCCGGTACTTCTAAAAATGCGAAAAGTCAGCCACTTGCTGGCAGAAGAAGATGTTTTGCCACCTATTTTTTTGGGATTCCAATATTTTTGCTTGTCAAAAATAAGCCAGACCTCTTGAATACCAAACGCGTCGCAAGAACGCATCACCGCCGAGGCGTTGTGTGGATCCCAGACATCCTCCAAAACCACAATAAGCCCTTGCTGTCTTTTTTGGGCAATCTCAAAAAGACGTTTCTGACGGTCTGATTTTACTTCCCCACTTTTTCTAAGTTTTGGCATTTAGGACAAACACACCTGCCCCCTATAAATTCATCAAAATATTCCTTGCCGTAATTATAGGTTAGCTCCTCTCCCTTTTTTATACCCCTAATCGCCCTTATGACTATCTTGTCCCCATCTACTTCGGCTTCGCAATTGGGAGAGCAAGAATGATTTATGTAGCGGGCTATATTCCATCTAACCGAACCATCTATGGTCTTGTTCTTGCCCACTGAAAACAAATACTTGCCAAGCTTTTTATCGGCCTCCTTATCGCTTAGTATCGGGCCCTTATATTCTATGACAAATTGACCCCTAGAAACGTCCTCCCAAGCATACAAACCAAGCCCGGTTTTAGATTTTTTAACCTTGTTTTTTATAGGATTTTCCTGATTTATACCCATCTGTAATAAGCAATATAAGCAAACGTCATATATAATAACCAATAAGGTCACAAATATAAATAAACAAAAAACAAATGAAAAAAATCATAGCTTTGTCCGCTCTTGGCATGCTTGTTTTCGGATTGGCGGCCATTCCTGCCGTAAAAGCAGAATCCGATGAGATGAAAGGCAATGCTTACGGCTGGGAGAAGAAGGCGGATCCCAAGGTTGAAGGAATAAAGGTTAAGGTTTCCGAGGAAGACAGGACTGACCTGCCCCCCGCCGGAACCATTGGTCGGGAGGGTCGCTTTGTGTTGCATCGCGCAACCGTAGTGTCCTACTCCGGCAACCAGCTAACCATTTCCGCCTGGGGATTCACTGGCACCGCTGATATTGGCGCCGCCAAGAAACTTCCCATAATGGCAGATGGTTCTGCGATGACTTTCTCCGCCGGCGACAAAGTAACTCTGGAAGGAGTTCTTAGTAACGGCTCGGTTAAAGTTGAAATGGTCCGCAACCTATCCAAGGTTGGAGTTGCCAACGACAACATCCGTGCCCGCATTCAGGAGCTTATGCAGATGGTAGAAAAGTTAAAAGCTCAATTGAAAGCTCGCGGATCAAACTAACTTATTAAGTAGTTTTCCCGAAAAAAGCAGCCCGCGCTTATTGCGCGGGTTGCTTTTGATATAATGGCGTCTATGAATAAGGAAAATAAGCAACTAGTCTCTTGGATAGGCATAATTGCCCTATTGGCCATATTGGGAGCTATTATCTATTCTCAAACCAAATCTGGCCCGCAGGGAGGCAAATATGACGCTTTCGCCACCTGCTTAAGCGAGAAGGGTGCAATATTCTATGGTGCCTGGTGGTGCCCGCACTGCCAAAACCAAAAGAAGGCCTTTGGTGATTCTTTTGATAAAGTTAAATATGTGGAGTGCTCCACTCCGGACGGCAGAAATCAGCTGAAGGCTTGCGCCGACGCCAAGATTACCGGCTACCCGACTTGGGTTTTTGCAGACGGCTCTACTATGGAGGGCGAGGTTAAATTTAATAAGCTATCCGAAAAAACCGGCTGCCCCCTCCCTCCGGAAAACACTCAGTAGGGTAAGTTACTTCGTTAGCTCTAGTAGTCTTTCCAAAAAGGGACGCTGATCGGCGTTTATATATTCCCAAGCCTTCTCCCACTTCATCATCTCTCCCTTATCAACTTCCGGGAATTCCTGCCAGTTGCCGGAAAACGGCGGCCACTCCATCTTAAAAGTATTACTCTTAAATTCCGGCAACTCCGCAAATATAGACTCCACCGCGAAACAATGGATGATTTTCTTGGTCTTTTCTTTTTCTACATACCCCAAAGGTTCCGCTGAAATATTTTCCGGTAAAATAAAGCCGGTTTCTTCTTTAAATTCCCGCAAAGCGGCAGTTAAAACATCTTCTCCCTCCCCTATGAGCCCCTTGGGCACACCCCAATAGCCAATGTCTTTTTTGGCAAAGTAAGGACCGCCCGGATGAGTTAAAAAAACATCCGGCTTGCCCACTTCGCTTTTTTGCCACAACAAAATCCCAGCAGAAACTTGATGACTCTTACTCATAGTATTAAGCGGAATTTTTTTCGTTCTCTAGTTTATTCAAAAACGCCTCTACTTTCTTAATATCGCTATCATCATAAAAAGTAACCGCTTCCGCAACCACTTTCTTCTTGGCAAAATCCTTAACAGTTTTTTCCGCCGTCTTTTCATCCACCAAATCACGCTTGGTTAAAAAGACATGCTCTAATTTTTCCGCCAAACCCGGAGAATGAGCCAAAAGCTCTTTGCGAATAGTTTGATACGCTCCCCAGACATCTTCGTTCTCAAAAGAAACCAGATGGATTATGGCGCGAGTTCTTTCTATGTGACGTAAAAACTTAGAACCCAAACCCTTGCCCTCTGACGCCCCCTCAATAAGACCCGGGATATCCGCCAAAACCAGATTGTAATAAGCGCCTAAGTGGGGCTCTAGGGTAGTAAAAGGATAATCTGCCACCTTACTACTGGCTCTGGTAAAAAGATTCAAGAAGGTTGATTTGCCGGCATTAGGCAGACCCACCAGCCCTACATCCGCGATAAGCTTAAGCTCCAAGCTGAGGTGATATTTTACCCCTTTGCTGCCCCGCTCAAATTCTTTGGGAGAGGTGTTGGTGGAGGAGCGGAACTGGAAATTTCCCTTGCCTCCCCGCCCGCCCTTGGCGATTAAAATTTTCTCGCCCTCTTTGGTAATTTCATTTTCTTCGCCGGTTTCTTTGATTCGCGCAACTGTACCAACCGGAACCTTAACCATAAGATCCTCACCGTTAGCGCCGTCTCTAAACTGACCCCGCCCGAACTCGCCATCCTGCGCCGCAAAATCTTTCTTGGAACGAAACTGCCTTAACGCTCCTATGTCAGAAACCCCTTCCAAATAAACATCGCCTCCCCGTCCTCCGGCGCCGCCAACCGGCCCCAAGGACATTAGAATTTTATTAAAAGCAACCGCGCCGTCTCCGCCGTTTCCAGACCTTACCGTTATGGATACCTCATCTACTAACATATTTAATAATATTGTGCAGGTTTTGCTGATCAAAAACAAACAGCGCCTTCTTTTTTAGAAGACGCTGTTTGACTTTTTTGCAAGTAGAAAGTTTTACCGCCGCTATCTTATTCCACTCTTATCCCTTTAAGACCTTCCGAAACTATCACCGGACGGCGAGAGCGGTCCAGTAAAAGCCACAAGAAAGTTACAAACAAGAGGACAATCAAGAGGAAGGTCAACCAACCGGAAGCAATAAGTCCCGCGAAGGCAGCACCCAAGGAAGCACCAAACACATTGCCGTTTACGGAAACCGTCTGTCCGTCAATCACAAAGGCAGTAAGGTAGGCAACTATGGTTTGGAACCTAGCTTTGGAATCAGTGAAGTTTAATATCGCTCCAAAAATAAGATTGTCGGAAACCTTGGCGGTTGACACAACCCGAGCGCGAATATTAACCGCAACCTGACCATTAACCTCAACATTTCCAAGATTGTAAATTAGGGTGTTGCCCTCTCTTACAAAGTAAGGATTGCTGGAAGAAAGGAACTCTGCTTCAGAAGGAATCGCAACCTGCAAAGAAGCGTCCTTCAAATTAAAGTTGCAACCGTTTCTGTAGGTGATGGTGTAAGTGAACTCCTGACCGGCATGAAGCTGAGTGGCGTTTAAGGTCGGGATAAGAGTTATGCAGGACAAACCGCTGGCGGGAGCAACCGGGGTGGTGTAAGTTGGAGTTTCGCGATATACCGGGATATTAACCTGCTGGTAAACTGGAACCTGAATCGGCACCTGCTGATAAGTCGGCTGGTAGATCGGATACTGCAAAACCTGTGGCTGGTAAATAGGCTGCTGATAAACTGGCTGGTTTATGTAGTAGTCCTGAGTACGGAAAGAAAGAATCTGGCCATAAGAAGTCCCCCACTGATTCTGAGCAACTGCGCGGAAGTAGTAGGTGGTGCCGTAAGCCAAACCGGAAACGGGAGAAGAATACTGCTGGTAATAGTTACCACTGCCAACCTGATAATCGGAAGTGCGAGAACCCAAAGAGTAGGTGGTGCCGTACTCAAACCAAGCAGTAGTTAAACCATTGTTAGGATTAACTTCTCCATACAACACGGAAGAATTCTGGGAAGCGTAGTTGGAATTTTTGGTATTAACCAAAGGGGCCTGCCCGGTGTTGCCACAGTTATATCCGTAACAAGTTCCCCCGCCACTGGTAGTGAAAGACAAAACGGTGCCGTACACAGTACCCTGATTATTTCTGGCAATTGCGCGGAAGTAGTAGGTGGTGTTAGCTTGCAAATTGGAAGCAGACTGAGAAAAATCGGTCCAATTGCTACCTACGGAGATATTCTGAGAACCGGTCATATAAGACAAAGAGGAAGGAGAAACTCCGTACTCAAACCAAACCTGCGCGCTGTTGTCCCACATAGAGCTCAAATAGGAAGACAGGGAAACGCGACCATTTAAGGTGGCGTAGTGACTGCCTATATTGCTGGCCGAAACAGTCTCCGTACGAAGAAGCGCGGAAATTATATCAGTGTCGGTGGTAAAGGATTTTATCTCTCCCCGGCCAGTCCCTTGTGAATTATCACAAGATAGGCGGAAGTAGTAGGTGGTGTTAGCAGAAAGTCCGGAGACATAAGCGGAAGTATTTTGGAAAGAATTTCCGGAAACAGACTGCTGGCCCACCGACATAGAAAGATTGTTAAAGTTGGTGCCATATTCAAAACGACAAGAAGCAGTCAGATTGTTGGGGTTAACTCGTCCGCGCAAAGTCGCATTGTTTTTGGAAATAGAGTCAGCATTCAAGGTTTCCACGGTCGGAGACTGACCAGTTCCTCCTCCACCGGAAGTAAGGAAAAAAAGAGTTTGTCCGTTAACGGTTTGATTGGATGCCTTAACCACCAAGCGGAAGTAGTAGGTGGTGTTGCTGTTTAATCCAGAGATATTGGCATAAACGTTCTGGTTGGAATTAGAAGAATACAAGGAAGACTCCGAGGTTCGCTGTCCCAGAGAGCTAGGGCTGGTGCCATACTCAAAGTAGTAAGAACCACTAGTCGCAGAACCCAAAAACGCATCTCCGTTTAGGGTGGCGGAGTTTTGAGAAACTCCCGAAGCTGGACGGGTGGTTGCGGAAGGAGGAATAGACACCGAATCATTCTGGGTGGTAAAGCTTAATACCTGACCGGAAACAGACTGGGCATTGTTGGTAGAAGCAACCACGCGGAAGTAGTAGGTGGTGTTGGGAGTCAGATTGGAAATTGGAGCGGAAACATTTTGGAAAGAATTACCGGAAGACAGAGATTGATAGGCAGTGCGGTTGTAAAGGTTGGAAGCACTGGTGCCATATTCAAAGTAATAAGAAACTCCGTTGTTATTATTGGGATTAACTCGGCCGTTAAGAGTCGCCGAATTGCGGTTTATGGAAGAAGCTGGAGAAGTTTCTGCCACGATTGGATTGTTGCAATTGGTGGTGCATCCCCCGCCTCCGCTTTGAGTGGTGAAGGACAAGACTTGTCCGGCAATATTGGAGCCGGTTGGAGTCATCGCAACCATGCGGAAGTAGTAGGTGGTGTTGGGCGAAAGTCCGGAAATAGAAGCGGAAACATTTTGGAAAGAATTGCCGGAAATAGACTGATTGGCGGTGTTGTTGGGCAGATAAGAAGCGCTGGTGCCATATTCAAAACGATAAGTAACCCCACTGGTATTGTTGGGATTAACCCTGCCGTTTAAGGTGGCGGAATTTTGAGAAACTCCCGAAGCTGGCTTGGTTTCCACCACAGGAGTGGAAGGACAATTGGTGGTACAACCAGCAGGAGCGGTTACGGTAAGATTGGCAAAAGCAGTCAGATTGTTATAAGAAACAGCGATGCCAGTGGTGCCTGCGGAAATTCCAACGAAAGATCCATTGCCGGAAGAATTCGCGATGGAAGTGTAGCTGGCGATCCAAGATCCCAAATTAGTCACGTTTTGAGCGGGAGTAGAGCCATTGGCTCCATCCGGATCATAGGAAGCGGAGTAAGAAGCGGTTTGACCCGTGGCCACAGTCAAAGAAGAAGGAGAAATGGTTAGGGTCGGGTTGGAATGCACTATCTGCTCCCGAACACCCTTCACCTCCACGCGAGAAAGCTCGCGACGAGAACCGTTTATGACTTCGTAAAGCACAAAAATATTGGGATCCTCTCCGATCCAAGGAGCGGACTGACTTATGCCATCCTCCCAAGCGGCGTACATCCTTTCCGCAGCTATGGTGGCGCGGGAATTTTTGTTTATGGTATGAACCCAAACCTGTATATCACCGGAAACATTGTTGGTATTCCAAGAGATAAAGGAATTGCAGTACTCGCTACCGGAGTTAATGGTGCAAGGGTTGGGGTTGGCAGAAATAGAGCCAGTCGCAGTGAAGTTAGTACCTCCACCATTGCCACCTCCACCGCCCTGACGTACGCCACGAACCTGTACGCGAGAAAGCTCCCGACGCTGTCCGTTTACGACTTCGTAAAGCACAAAAGTGGCAGGGCTCTCGCCAATCCAGGAAGCAGGCTGGTCTATGCCATCCTCCCAAGCGGCGTACATAGTCTCGCCAGAGCCGTTGTTTACCCAAACCTGTATATCACCGGAAACATTGTTGGTATTCCAAGAGATAAAGGAATTGCAGTACTCGCTACCGGAGTTAATGGTGCAAGGGTTGGGGTTGGCAGAAATAGAGCCAGTCGCAGTGAAGTTAGTACCTCCACCATTGCCACCTCCACCACCACCATTATTGGTGCCACGAGGGCTTACGCGAATAGTCGCGACAGCCAGCTGGCCACCAACCCATCCTGTGAAATCATCGTATTCATAAAGACGAAATTCATAGACATTCTCCAAAGAAGGATCATCGTTAGGATAAATCCAAGGAGCCGGACAAGAAGTGCCGGAACAAGAATCGTCGTAAGCAAATATAGTCTGAGTCTGGCCGTTTACGGAAACATAAACCACACCACGAGTAGTCTGGCCGTAGCCGGAAGAATCCCAGGTAATGTAAGAAGTAAAAGGTCCACCCTCCACGCCATTAAACTGAGTTTGGCTGGCAGATATCCAACCGCTGGCAGCGGAAGCTATAGGCATAAAAGCAAAGGTTGCCGGCAGGGCCGACAAAGCGACAAGGGTCAAAATAGATGCTTTTTTGATGAAGTTTTTCATTGTTTTTTGGGCTCTGGTGGCCCTGTGTAGGATATTTTTTTGTACTAAATTATGAGTATTCAGTCAATTATTATTTGATTCTTTTTAATTATAGCATAAATAAATACAGCCGTCAACATGACGGCTGAAATTTGAAATTTGGTGGGGGTTCCCTGGAAAGGTCTGGAGAAGACCCGGAAACCCCCTTTTCGCTTTGGCCTATAGTCCCCGCCGGGGGCAACAAGGTCAAAGCGAACTCGTTTCCCACAAGCCAAGTTAGGGATGCGGGTAGTAAATCGGAGGAGGTAGGGGCTGGTAGGTAACTGTCTTATTACCACCCCCTCCCCCCCGCAGGGCGAAGCCCAAACCGGCGGCGGTGCCTGCGCCAATAACCAGAAGAGCAACCTTGCATCCCCTGCTGGAGCAAAAGCCCTTCTTAGACGCCTTGGCGCTAAACGGCTCAGCTACAACTGATGTCGGGCTGGCAACCACCTGAGCTGGGGGAATGTTGATGACGTTACTGACGACTGGGGCGGACGGAGGAGTTTGTCTCCTTAAATCCTCCCGCAGGGCGTTCAGCTGGAATAAGATTGCCTCATGCAAATCTTCTTTGCTCTCCACCTCAACTTCTACCTCCACCTCCCGCACCGGCAGTTGAATTTCCTTGCCGGTTGCGGAAATCTTGGTTGATGGCACATTCCCGCAGTACACGACTGCGGTGACATAGCCATCCTTGGCATAAACCGCAGTGTGTTTGGGATAACATCCCGCAACAGGCCCTTTGCTACTACCCCAGGCGGGGTCGCAGATGTCTCTGTCCACAATCACCACCACCTCTCCCTCTTGGGGTTGGCGGGCGATATCTTGGGGGGCCGCCCCGAGATTCAGGTATTTCCTCGGCGCAACCGAGGGGGTACCGGGTTGTTGGGATGGCCTTGCGGCCGGCTTGACGCTCGCGCCGTCAGACGAAGCGGAAACAGCCTTGCGACTAATCCCATCCGGACCCTGCTCGGCGAAAACCGGAAAAACTACAATCAGCATAGCCATGAAAATGGCCAAAAAATTGGTCAACCTCATCTCAAGCCTCCTTTGGCGAAAACTCAAAAATCCGCCTAAATTATTATCACAAAAAGAGACAAAAGTCAAGATGCCATAGGCAAACCGGGAATAAACAAAAATACTTTATAAAACAAAGAATAAGTGGCATAATTAGCCAGTTGATAAATCTTAAAAATGAATAAAATTATTTCCTTTCTAAAATCTAAAAAATTCATATTCTTGGCAATAGTAGTTCTGGCCGGTGGTGGCTGGTGGTTTTTCAAAGAACCCTCCGGGCCGGCTTTTTCTACCGTAGAAGCAAAACAGGGCACCATAATCCAAGAAGTATCAGTTACAGGCAAAACCAAGCCAGTCAAAGCGGCCGATTTGGCCTTTGATAGAGTAGGCAAGATAAATAATGTTTATGTGGAGGTTGGAGACAGAGTAAAGTCTGGTCAGGCCCTTCTTTCGGTGGACTCTTCCGATTTGTCCGCCCAACTATCCCAAGCGCAGGCGACCATAGACTCTCAGAAGGCCAGACTGGAAGAATTAAAAAATGGACCGCGGCCGGAAGATATCGCCGTTTCCAAAACCGAAGTCGCCAAGGCGGAACAGGATTTAAATAACGCTTATCGCAATGTCACTACGGTTCTTTCTGATGTTTACAGCAAAGCAGACGATTCGGTCCGCAAACAAACCGATGCCTTGTTTTTAAACGATGAGAACCAGCCCAGTCTGACTTTCCAAACTGGAATGTCTCAAAATCGCATAAACGCGGAAACAGCCCGGCGAGCCGCTTCTCTGTCTTTAGATGAGCTTAAAAACGAGAACAACTCACTATCCCCTCTTTCCCCAACAACCGAGCTAGATAAGGCCTTAGAAAATAACGCCGAACATATGACAGAACTTCTTAGGTTCCTGACCTACGTTATGGACGCGGTATCTGACAACATAAATCTTTCCCCCGACACCGCATCTGGATACAAGACCAGTATTTCTACCGCCAGAACAAGCGTAAATGGTGCCCTTTCCGCAGTTACCGCCCAACAACAAACCATATCCGCTCAAAAAATATTACTGCAGAGAGCCAAAGACGCTCTGGCCTTAAAAGAAGCCGGATCTTCTGCAGAAAGCATCGCCTCCCAGCAAGCATTGGTAAGGCAAGCTCAAGCGGGAGCAGAAAGTATTTTGTCTTCTTTGGAAAAGACAACTCTACGCTCTCCGATAAATGGAATAATAACCAGACAAGACGGCAAGAGAGGAGAGATAGCTTCCGTCAATACTCCCATCATATCGGTTATTTCAGACTCCAATCTGGAAATAGAATCCAATGTGCCGGAAGTTGATATCGGCAAAATCGCTCCCGGCAATCCAGTGGAAATAACCCTAGACGCTTTTCCGGGAGAAAAATTCAGCGGTAAAGTTGCTTCCATTGAACCGGCAGAAACCATAGTGGACGGAGTAGTGAATTACAAAATAAAAGTGGCGTTTGATAAAGAAGATGCTCGCGTGAAAAGCGGACTTACCGCCAATTTATCCATCCGCACTCTGGAGAAACAGAATGTCTTAATAATCCCTTCTTACGCAGTATTTGAAAAAGAAGGATCCACTTTTGTGCGAGTGGCTAAGGGAGCAACCGAGACCGAAGATATAAAGGTGGTTTTGGGAATAAGAGGCCGAGATGGCAGCGTGGAAGTCTTGTCTGGAATCTCTTCCGGACAACAAGTAGTTAATATTGGACTAAAGACCGATAAATAATTGCTAGAAAATACCCGCTAAGAATGCTGGAAGCTAAAAATATAACCAAAATATACCCCGACGAAGGGGGTGGCACTAAGGCGCTTAAAGACATCACTTTTAAAATAAACGCCGGGGAATTTGTATCTATTATGGGTCCTTCCGGATCGGGCAAATCCACCCTGCTTCATGTGATAAGTTTTCTGGATAGGCCAACTGGCGGATCTTATTCCTTCAATGGTCGCAAAATGGAGGAATTGTCCGACGAAGAATTAGCTCACATCAGAAATGAGGAGATGGGATTTGTGTTCCAATCATTCAACCTACTCCCCCACGCTAGCGTTTACGAAAATGTGGGCTTGCCTCTTTTGTACTCCAAACATTCATCCAAAGAAAGGCCCGCTTTAATTAAAAAAGCTATTGACTCGGTAGGCTTAACTGAAAAAACTTCAGTTGAGGCCGGCAAATTATCAGGAGGTCAAAAACAAAGGGTCGCCATAGCCAGAGCCCTAGTTAATAATCCTAAGGTTATCTTCGCAGACGAACCCACCGGAAATTTAGACTCTCAGTCGGGCAAAGCGATAATGGACATCTTAAAAAAACTGCACTCCGAAGGCCACACTATAATACTGGTAACTCACGAAACCTATACCGCTCGCTATGGCGACAGACTTATTTTTATACAGGATGGACTGGTAAAAAGAGATGAACCCATACAAAAGGACGGCGAAGAAGATTTTATGAAATAAATGACTATTAGAGATATTCTTCACACCTCCACCGAAGGCCTGCGCTACGCCAAGATGCGCTCCGCCCTGACAATGCTAGGTATAGTAATAGGCATAGCTTCGGTTATCGTGCTTTTGTCCATCGGGGAATCCGCTCAACAGCTTATTATCGGCCAAGTGGAAGGTATCGGTTCAAACTTGGTATTCGTCGTGCCGGGAGGCAGTAATAAAAGCAGTAGCCAATCCCCTCCGGCTTCTGTGCAGGGAGTGATAATAAAAACCCTAGTCGCCTCAGATGCGGAAGCATTGAAAAGAGACGGGGCGATAAAAGACGTAGCCCCGGAAGTGCGCGGTCAAGCTCGTGTGGTTTATGAAAATATGGATAAGTCGGTGCAATTTATGGGAGTAAGCCAGTCTTATTTCCCAATGAGGAACTTCACTCTGTCTAAGGGATTTGCTTTTACAGACGCCGATTCTGATTCTTTTAACAAGGTGGCAGTATTGGGCTCGGAAATTGCTGAAAGCTTATTTGGAGAAACTGACCCAATAAATAAAAATATCCGCCTAAAAAATACCTCCTTCCGAGTAGTAGGTGTTTTAGATCCTAAGGGCTTGGGTCCTTTGGGGACCGATCAGGATAATATAGTTTTAATTCCGCTAGCGGTGGCTCAAAAACAAATGCTGGGAATAAACCACTTTAACCTGATGACAATCCAAGCCAAGGACGAGTACACTTCGGAGTTTGCCAAAGAAAGAATCTCCTCTATTCTGCGCGAGAATCATCGCATAACTGACCCGGACAAAGACGACTTTACCGTGCGCACCCAAGCAGATGCGCTAGAAACCCTGGGCACCATAACCTCTGCGCTAACTATATTTCTGGCGGCAATAGCCGCAGTTTCCCTGATAGTTGGAGGAATAGGGATTATGAATATAATGCTTGTTTCGGTAGTGGAGCGAACCAAAGAAATAGGCCTAAGAAAGGCAGTGGGGGCAACTGACAGCGACATCGCCAATCAATTTTTAATAGAAAGTATATTCTTAACTGTCGGCGGCGGGATATTGGGAATAATTTTTGGCGCCCTACTTACGGTAATGGCTTATTTTGCCGTTGTTAATCTGGCTGGATTGGATTGGAAATTTATGCTTCCAACCAAAGCCATACTTTTGGCGGTGGGAGTTGCCTCTGGAACCGGTCTGGTTTTTGGAATATATCCTGCCAGACAAGCTGCCAAAAAATCTCCAATTGAAGCATTGCGGTATGAATAAATTTCTCCCGCATCAAGCGACTGATGCGGGAGTAAAGTTTTGGAAAATGGACCCCCTTCGGGGGCAAAAAAGGAATATCTTGTTTCGCCTCTCGTAAAGCGACAAGGACGAGAAGGCTAGCCAACTAAGCGACTGCGAACTTGGCGGGGATTGTACCGGACAACACGCCATCCGCCAACTGCAACGGGGTCAGGTTCGGCGGAGTTGCAACGACCCCATCCACACTGCAGAGTATCGGAGTTTGACGTTCTTTCCTTTTGATTGGAATCTCCCCTGCCAGAGTTCTGTGCCAGGGTGGATTCTCTCCCGCGTTTCGGCGCCGGAATTCCTCCGGAACCAAGAAACTTCCTGATTTTGACTTCACTTACTTGATTATCCTTTCTTTTTTGACGCGAAGAAGACCGAAAAGGATCCTGCTCGCATACTACGAAAAACTATAACAGAAATTTCTGGCAAATCAATGCCCCCTTTGGGGTGGGGGTATTTGATATATAATCATAATTGATGGAAATAATCGCGCTTATCTTAATACTTTTAACCACCATAATTGCCTCTTACGTAATCCTGCGGGAAATAAAATCCCACCAAGGGAACGAAGACAGACAATCCCTCTTGATGCTACAGTCCCAGCTACAGGAGTTGTCCCGGGCGGTAGATAATAAACTGGGTGAGAATTCTCGCCTAATACAATCTCAATTTTCCGATTCCAACAAGCTAACCCGCGACATAACCGAGAGACTCACCAAAATAGATGAAACCGGCAGAAGGATGGTGGATTTTGGCAGTCAATTGCAGGACCTTCAAAATATACTCAAAAATCCCAAAAGTCGGGGAATTTTGGGAGAGTATTACTTGGAAACTATATTAAAAAATGTTTTGCCACCGGGATCTTTCCAGATGCAGTATCCGTTTAAAAATGGAGAGATAGTGGATGCAGCTGTTTTTTATCAGGAAAAAATAGTCCCCATAGATTCAAAATTCTCCCTAGAAAATTACAATCGCCTAAATAGCGAGAATGACCCGACAAGAAGAGAAGATTTGGAGCGCGCCTTTAAAAACGACCTGAAAAACCGGATTGAGGAAACTGCCAAGTATGTGCGCCCGGAGGAAGGCACCACCGGATTTGCCTTTATGTTTATTCCCCACGAGGCAATTTACTACGATCTATTGGTTTCGGAGGTTGGGGCGATGAAAATAAATACCCGAGACCTGATTGAGTATGCCTATTCTAAAAAAGTAATAATCGTCTCCCCCACCACCTTCTTGGCTTACCTGCAGACTGTGCTTCAGGGCATGCAAGATGAAAAACTAAGACAGAACCTGCAAGCGGTTATATCCAATGTTGATATGCTAGGAAAACACCTAGGGGCATACGAGGAGTACTTTAAAAAAATAGGTAATCACTTAGGCACCACCGTAAATGCCTACGAAGCCGCCGGAAAAGAGTTTAAGAAAATAGACAAGGACGTGCACCGCATAACCGGAGAAAAAAATAATCTGGGCCAAGAAATTCCTTCACTAGAAAAACCTTCCACAGAAGATTTATAGAATAAAAAAACAACTCGCCATTTCCGGCGAGTTGTTTTTTTATTACCACTTCTTGCGTCTTAGGAAAGTTGGGATGTCCCAAATATCGTTGTCTTTTTCTTTCTTTCTAGAATCCACATCTCTTTTCCTGTCCTCAATTATGGAAGAATTTTCTATGTCTTTGGACAATCTATTCAATGCTTCAGTATTAGTTTCCCGAATAGGAGTATTATCCGAATCCTCCAAATCCTCTTCGGTCATGATTGGATTTATAGAACGCATAGGAATAGCTGGTTGGAATAAATTACCCGATCCTCCTCCCGAGCCCGCAAACCCAGTAGCAATAACAGTTACCTTAACCTGACCCGGCTTTAAGCTCCTATCATAATAGGCTCCGAAAATAATCCGAGCGGAAGAATCTACTGTCTGCGAAACCAATTTGGCCGCCTCATTTATTTCAGTCATCTTAAGATCTCTTCCTCCGGATATTCCTAAAAGTACCCCCTTGGCTCCCTCCGCGGAAACTTCCAGGAGTGGAGAGTTAAGTGCCTGGGTTACAGCGGTTATTGCCCTTTCCGGACCGGAAGCTATGCCTATACCAACTATGGCACTACCAGAATCGGCCATAACGGTCTTAACGTCAGCAAAATCAACATTGATAATGCCTGGAGCGACAATCAACTCCACCACACCTCTTAAAGCATTTTTTAATATCTCATCTATCGCCATAAAGGCCTTCATGATTGGGGTGTCTTTGCTGATTATGGTAAATATCCTGTCATTAGGAACAACGATAAGCGCATCCACTTTATCTTTTAATTTCAATATTGCCTCCGCAGCTATCTTCTCGCGCTGAGCTCCCTCAAACGAAAACGGCTTTGTTACAACCGCAACGGTCAAAGCTCCAAGTTGCTTGGAAACCTCTGCGATAACAGGAGATGCTCCACTGCCGGTACCTCCGCCCATGCCAACCGATATGAAAACTATATCCGCGCCCCGAAGAGCCTCCGCGATTTCACTTCTATTCTCCTCTGCGGCTTGGCGGCCTATTTCCGGATTCATCCCGGTACCCAAGCCCCGAGTAAGATTACGGCCTATGTGTATGCGCCTCTTAACGTCTACATGGTCCAAATCCTGCTGGTCTGTGTTTATGGCTATAAAATCAACCCCGCGCACAAAATCACGCGCCATTCTAGATACCGCGTTTCCGCCACCCCCACCCACTCCAACTACTTTAATGCTTGTTACCGGAGCGAATAGGGTCTTGTCTTTCTTGGATTTTGCCATTGTTTAAGGTTGAAGGTATTTTAACCATTTTTTCGCCGCAGACAAGGGAGAGAAGGAACTGCGGGCTATTCCCTCATCATTCATGGCTTGTACCACCAATCCCAAACATACGGCATATTCCGGGTCATCAAAAGAAGAATTTATTTCCACAGACTGCGGATCCCAAAAAGAAGAATCCGGCAAAGCCAATTGCGAAGTTAATTTTAGCTCTTGCCTGGAAAGTTCGGATATCCCTGGAAGCTTAGAGCCACCTCCCGCCAAAACAACTCCCCCGGCTAAAGAGCCGGACCTGTTCATGGCCTTTATCTCATTATTAGCAAACTCCAATATCTCCGCCAACCGGCTTTCTATTATCTCACAAACAAACCTTCGGGAAACCTGACCCTTACCCTCCGGATACAAAGAAGCCATATCTATAGACTCTTTTGCGCCCACGCTTTTGGATATAGCGCTACCGTACTTGAGTTTTATTTCATCTCCCACAGACACGGGAACTTTTAATCCTATGCCAATATCTTTGGATATATTATCCGAGCCAGCCGGAAATTTTGCAGCTCCAATAAGCTTGCCTTCATCATAAACCGCAAGACCGGTAGTACCTCCACCTATATCCAACATAGCAACTCCCAGTTCTTTTTGTCTCTTGGTTAAAACCGCCCGAGAAGCCGCCAGAGGAGTTAAGATGGTATTTCTTATCTCTCCGCCGGAAAGCTCAACCGCCTTAACTAAACTTTTGAAATGCGCACTAAAAGCATCAATGATAAGCGAGACCGCCTCCAACCTAGTTCCGGAAAGACCAACCGGATCGGATATATCACCCACCCCATCAACCATATACTCCCTAACATCAGAATGTATTATGGTGCGGTTGGCGGAAATATTAACCGCCTGAGAAGCCCTAATAACCCGATCTTTGTCTTCTTGGTTTATTTCATTATCCGCCCGCGAAACCGCAACAATTCCTTTGGATACCTGAGATTTTATTTCTGAAGTTCCAATACCAACATACAAATTATCCGCCGCACTTTTAGAAAATCTTCTTATTTCCGAAACTACGCGCACAACCGAAGGGCTAGCTTCCACCAAGTCAACAATAGCCCCCTTGCGCACGCCGGAAGAAATCTCTTTTAAAAAAAGACGTGGCAAAAGCCGCCCATCTTTAACCTGAGCAACAACTCCCTTAACCGATGATGTGCCGATGTCTAACCCGGCAAAAAATTGCGAGGACATAAAAAATAAGACGCCGGAAAATGCTTTAAAATATAGCTATATTAGGATAGTTGTCCCAAGAGCTCATCCTCCAGCTTTTCCATAATAATAGTATCACTTTCTTGCTCGTGATTGTAGCCCAATAAGTGCAAAACTCCGTGCACTGCCAAGTGCTTGACCCTCTCTAAGTCGGCTTTGGTGGCTAAATTTTTATTAATAAATATTTGACCCAAAAAATCTTCTTTTTCAGGATGAGGAAAATCTGAAATTTCCGGAAAGGAAAGGACGTCCACTTCTTTTTTTTCCTTTTTCATATAAACCTTTTCCAACTCCCGCATCTTTTTATCCGGTAAAAAACATATATCCAAAGAAGAATTCTCCCTGCCCACTAAATTCAAAACAGCGCCGGCAACGCGCTGCAAATAAATATCATCCGGTTTTTTCGTTTTTTTAACCACTAGCCAAGCTTAGATTTAATTATCTCGCTTACCGCCTTGCCATCTGCCCTACCTCCGGTGCGGGCCAGAACTATTTTTATAACCTCCGGGAAAGAGGTAGCTCCGGAAGATATAACCTCCGCCACCAAAGACTCTATTTCTTCTCTAGGCATAGCTTTGGGCAAATAAGTTTCTATTATTCCAAGCTCGCTCTCTTCTTTTTTCACCAAATCATCTCTTCCGGCGGAAGAAAAGGCCTGAATGGACTCCTTCCTCTTCTTGGCTTCTTTTTGCAAAACCGCGATACAATCCGCTTCGCTTAAAACACTTTCCGGAGAAACTGCAAATTTTTCTTTTTCTTTGGCCTTTAGGGCGCAAACCAAAAGACGCAAAGTAGAAACCTTTTCGGCTTCTTTAGATTTAAGAGCAGCTGACAAATCAGACTCTATTTTTGAAAGCATTAAAATATTTTTTAAGAAGACAATTTTCTGGCCTTTGCAACCTCCACCTTCTTGCCGGCGCGATATATCGCAGAATTGCGACGCGACTGCTTATTGGCGGTGCGGGTATAAAACCGGCGCTTATTGGACTCCTTTAGAACTCCACTCCTCTTTACGCGCTTGGTAAAGCGGAACATTAAAGCCGAAGAAGTCTCGCCCTCTTTTTTCTTTACTTCGATCATTCTTTATTTTTATTTTTATTTTTTGACGCGCGTATGCGCTCGACCGTTTCTGAAAGATCCTCGCCGTTATAACTTGCTACTACGGATTGGATACTTCCTCCCTCATCATTGGCCTTACGAGGAATTAGGTGGACATGGATATGACCCACCTCCTGGCCCGCGCATGACCCCTGATTTATGCCTATGTTCATGTTGGGACTATCAAAAGTCTCGCCTAATAGAAGACCAACTCTTTTGACCATCGCGAAAAGGAACCCTAAATCCTGCTCATCCATTTCAGAAATGGAAAAATAATGCTTTTTAGGGATGACCACCGTATGGCCCAAAGAACTTGGGTTTATATCCAAAAAAGCATAGGAATAATCATCCTCTGCCACGCAGTGGGAAGGTATTTCCTTATTGGCTATCTTGCAAAAAAGGCAGTCTGACATAGGAAACAGGCCCGCTTAACTCTTCAGTCTTTTGCGGACCTCCTCTAGCATCTTAACCGCTGGAACCGTTTCCTGCAAGCCGTTTCTTAGGTCTCTAATGATTACAGATTCTTCATATATTTCTTTCTGGCCTATAATAAGAGCTATAACAGCTCCCTCCTTATCCGCCGCCTTAAGCTGGGCTTTTAAAGAATCTCTGGAGAGGGCCTCCGCCGCTGGAATTTTACCGTCTCTTAAAGCTTCTACCATCTTAAAGGCCTTGCGCTTTGCCAGAGAGCCCGCGTGGGCAACGAAAACGCGTTTAATCGGCTCATCTTGGAACTTAACCTCCTGCAACCTCATTGCATCCGAAAGACGCTCAAAACTAGCCCCAAAACCAACTGCCGGAGCAATCTTTCCGCCCATCATTTCCGAAAGATAATCATACCTGCCTCCCCCAGCCAGAGCTCCAACTTCGCCACCCTTGCCTTCCACCTCTATCTCAAAAACCGTGCGAGCATAATAATCCAATCCGCGAACCAGGGTGTTGTCTAGTCTGTATGGCAAAGCCATTTCATCCAAGTACTCCAAAACTTCTTTTAGATGGCCGGTGCAACCAACACACAGCTTATCAAAAAAGTTAGGGGCTTTTTCTTTGTAAGACTTACAGCTTTCCTTTTTGCAATCCAAAAGACGCAAAGGATTCTCCTTCGCCCGGCGCTGGCAATCCGCGCACAAATTCTTCTCGTGGGGCTTATAGTAAGTTTGCAGGGCCTTTTTATAATTCGGACGGCAAACCTTGCAACCAATAGAGTTAATACGCAAAACCTGTCCTTTTATTTTGAGGTCTTTAATTAAATGTGAGGCAATTAAAATTATCTGCGCATCGTAAGCAGGGTCATTAACTCCACCGATTATCTCAAAGCCAATTCCCATAAATTGCCTATACCTGCCGGACTGAGGATTGTCGTGCCGAAACATCGGCTCGGTATAAAAAAGTTTTTGGGGCATGCCCTGACGAGACAAAGAGTGTTGCAGATAAGAACGCATAACCGGAGCGGTCCCCTCCGGCCTCATCGCCAAGGTGTCTCCCCCTCTGGTTTTAACCAAATAAACTTCTTTTTCTAGGATGTCAGTTTCGCTTCCTATGCCCTTGGTTAGAGTGGAAAGATGCTCTAAAACCGGGGTGGAGATTCTACGAAAACGATAAAAGGAAGCCAGAGAATCCACTCCCGATCTTATCCTGTTCCAAACTGGCTCCATTTGTGGCAAAACATCGTGCGTGCCTTTGGGCTCCTGCAATATTTCCTTTGCGACAGCCGGAGTTGGTTTGATTTTTTCCTTCACTTCTTTTTTGGAGGAATTATTTGTTTTACTCATATTTTTTGTTTTTTAATTTTAATACTGTGGCGCAGAAAATGCCTGAGCGGAAGAAATTGGCCACAAGCGCAAGCGGGCCACACCCACAATTTCATCTTTTTTCAAAACCCCCCAGTTTCTTGAATCAAAACTGTACTGCCTATTATCTCCAAGCACAAAATATTCCCCTTCACCCAAGGTCACATCGTCCGAACCTACCGTCTTGGTGGAAGAAGGTAGATATTTCTCATCCAATCTAAATCCATCTGGATTTTCTTTGTTGTAAACATAAACCACGCCCTCTTTAACTACAATACGATCTCCCGGAAGACCAATTATTCTCTTTATGAAGTAGGTGGTCTCATTGTTTGGGTAATGGAACACTGCAACCTCGCCCCTGATGGGCTCTCTAAACCTGTAAGTTAATTCATCAACCAAAAGATAGTCTCCGTTGTGGAAATTTGGCACCATAGAAGAACCACTGACTAAAAACGGCTGGACCAGAAAATAGCGCACCAAAAAGACCGTGCCTATGGTGACCAAGGCCACCTCGGCCACTTCCATCACCGAAAACAGAAATTTTCTCATTATTTATAGGGTTATTGGCGTTTAGCGCGCCTTGTTTGGTATGCTAAATATACATGATTAAAAAAGCCTCGTCCACAAACTGGCTTATCGTGGGGTTGGGTAACCCGGGAGAAGAATATGCCAAAACATTCCACAACACAGGAATGCTTTTTGTTCTTTGGCTGGCAAAAGAAGGAGTCTGGCGAGAAGAAAAAAGATTTTACCACCTGCCCTTTTTTGAAAAAGCCCATCTTTGCCTGCCAAAAACATATATGAATGAAAGTGGCAAAAGCGTGGCAGAGGCAATGAAAAAATTCAAAATCCAACCCGATAAACTTATTGTGGCCCATGACGACAGCGACTTAATCGTCGGCAACTTTAAACTACAAATAGGCGTAGGTAGCGCCGGGCATAACGGCATACGTTCAATAGTCCAAGAAATAGGAAGTAAGGATTTCTATCGCCTCAGAATAGGGGTCAGGCCTGCGGAAGAAGCACCTCGCTTGAAGGCAGGCGATTTTGTTTTAAAAAATATTCCCAAAAAAATAGAAAAAGAAATTTATAGGGAATTTACCGAAGCAACAGAAGTCATATCAAAACTGATAGAGAAAGAATAGTTCCCATTTTCACTTTGTCGCACCGAAGTCAGCGCCAATTTCACATTGGAAAATGATGGGTCTGACTTCATATCTTTATCCAACTTCTGTACGTCGCCGTCGGATTTGGCTATGCCGTTTAAAGTAATTCTCGCTCCCAATCCCCCAACCGCATAGGACACCGGAGTTATTTCATTTCTCTCCAAAACCTGATTTATCTTCTCCAGAAAAGGATTTTTGACTGATATCTGATTTTGAGACGCAATCACCTCTTGAACCTTCGTGTTAAAAAGCGTCGCTCTCTGCTCCAGCGCGGAAATTTCTCTAGCTTGGGTGCTTAGGGCGTATATCTGCATCTTCTTATCCAGTTCATCGCTTATTTTCAAAAAAATTTGCAAGCCGGCAAAATAAGACAAAAGTAAAACCGAAAATCCCACCGGAGCTAAAACTCTCCAAAATTCCAGTAGCCCGGCCATCTCCCTCCAGAAATACTCATCCTTAGCCGCAACCCCCAACAAGCTAACCTCATCATCTTTTGAGCGGGGTATGAGTCCTCTTAGGGCGCCCCCCATAACAGGATACCAAGCGGCAGGCGGCGGATTGTTAGGGAGAGACAACGCCATAGGCCTAACCGGCACATCA
>Ga0101944_10003059_pt1 | contig 24600 bp, 23 predicted proteins | sample DewCreD2012metaG_FD_75245 | JGI IMG/M metagenome (GOLD analysis project Ga0101944, IMG submission 75245) | Hot spring sediment bacterial and archeal communities from British Columbia, Canada, to study Microbial Dark Matter (Phase II) - Dewar... ... | reverse complement strand
TACACTCGTTCCCTACACGGCGCTCTTCCGATCTAAGCGCCTTGCTGCACGCATCATAGATGCCCAGATTGATCATGTCGCTTTCAAGCAGGCGGCCGATCAGAAATTCCATGGAAAGGTAATAGACTTTCTTGGCGCTGCGCTTTTCGTATCGATTTTGGGTGGCGATCATGCCTTCGATGAGGCGATCCCGGACACTGTGCGTGAGTGCATAGAACGCATCCTGAATCGTCGCATCTTCCAGCCGTTTGCCTAGATCGTAGCGAATATGCCTGCAGATGGCCCTTCGCAGGCTGTCGGCATCGTTTTTCAACGCTGTCGTCCCGGCACATCCTTTCATGATCGCCCCCTGTATTATGGAAACATCCATTAAAACGAGGTTACAGCTACGATGGAATACTGGATAGAGTCAGAACCAAATTCGACTTCATTGAACATTTGTGTATAGGCGATACGAAAATACCCACTTTCGCCCCACTCAGTCCCCCAGCTGTTCTTCACAATAAAACACTGGCTCGCATCATCCCATCCCACAACCAAAACGGCATGGCCTCCTTCGAAGCCACCGGAAACATGTTCGTAAATTCCCCCGGTATAGGAATAAAAATCCGAATAAACGTTAAACGCCGTTGCAATGGGTTGCTGATAAACGGCTGCCTTCAAGGCATCCACTGTTTTGGGAACATACTCCCAACTCCCAATTTTTTCCGCTTCTGCTTTCCAATTTCGGCAGGGAAGCGGAAGCTTGCTGCTGGTAGCTGTATATGGTTTGCATGCCTCGGATGGCGTTCCAGTCTTCACCAGAAAATCGGCTGCACGATTCATGTACCCACCGTTACATCCGTTGTTTGAGAAATTATAGGATACGAGAAACTGTTCAGAAAGATCAAGCCATCCCTGCAATACATTACCTTCGGGCATAACAATCAACGATTCCAATTCACCGACGGAAGCAAAAGCCCAACAGCTTCCACAGTTTCCTTGATCTTTTACAGGAGTGACAACACCATAATCTCTCCAATCAAAAGATGCCGGCAAGGTCTGTACCTTGTTTTCCGTATCGACCGCAGAAAGATTTTTCCGTTCTAGAATCGTTCCGACGAGATGTTGCTTTTCCGTCGTCGGTTTGTTCCAGATGGTGTTTTCTCCCGCTGTCCATTTCGCACCCTGTTGTTGAATAGCTGCCTGGATTTCCTCCAAGGATATGGCATACACGGCTCCAACCATCACGACGCTGCAGATGACCGCTACCAAAGACATCCATTTTATTCTCATTCAAATTCTCCTTTCTTTTGTTTACTCTCTGGATAAATGGATTGTTCAAGCAAGCCTATTGATCCACATCACCTCCTCTCCGATCTATAGAATTCTATAGACCTCCACCGGTTCTTCAAAGCCTTTCACCCGCAGTTGGACGGGCACTGCATTGTTGGTGGTTTTCTTCAACAACTGCCTCGTCTGGGCGCTGATCCAGATCTCTCCCCCCTTTGCAACCCTCTGCAATCTTGATGCCAGATTCACCGGCATACCGATGGACGTAAACTCCTTTTTTCGAAGCGATCCCAAAACCCCCGAAAAGACATTTCCGCTTGCGATGCCGATACCGATTTCCAACCGAAACGGGCCCCGGGCAATCTCCCCATTGATCTGCCCCGCTTTCTCCTGCATGGCAACGGCTGCCTTCACCGCATGATCCGCATGGTTTTCCAACATCCGGAAGGCGCCGAAAACCGCCATGATGCTGTCACCGATCCATTTGTCCGTCACCCCGTGATGCTCATAAACGATTTCCCCCATCGGGCCGAAATAATGCCTGTTGAGAAAATCGGCGATTTCTTCCGGAATGCGGTTCCGGCTCATGGCCGTAAAGCCCCGGATATCGGCAAACAAAATGCTCGCTTCCTGAAACCGGGGAAGCAGGGCATCCGGAGCCACCGCAATTTCTCGGTAAACCTCTTCTGAAACGAACTGACGAAGCCGTTTTCGGGTCTGAATTTCCCGGATCTGGGTTCTTAAATCGACATTGTCGAAGGGCTTCGTCAAAAAACCGTCAACCCCTTGGTTGACGGCATCGATAGCCATATCCATGGTGGCATATGCGGTTAAAACGATCCGGGTGATTTCCGGATAACGCTTGCCGATCGCATCGAGGGTTTCGATGCCGTTCATGCCAGGCATCTTGAAATCGCAAATCACCGTTGAAACGGATGCGGCATGCTCCTCAAGAAAGGCAATGGCCTCTTCACCACTTTCGGTGACATGGATGACATAAGGCTCTCTCTTCAGGGCTCGAACAAGCGCTCGACGAACCCCTTCATCGTCATCGATGATCAACAGTCCGTTCATGCACGCTCCCGATGAACACCGATATCCTTTCCGGACCCCCTAACGAGCCGGCACAATAGCCGGGCCCAACCCTCGAACCTTCATCATCTTCTGCCCACTGCCCACTGCCCACTGCCCACTGCCCACTGCCCACTGACAGCTTTAAAAGTATCCGGATCGATTGTCAATAACGATCGACTGTTCCGGATGTTCTTCTTGCAAAAAGCCGATTCACCCTCTTGGGTGATAGGTTTCATGAATGCGTTTGAGCTGATCCCGGGCGATGTGGGTATAGATTTGTGTGGTGGAGATATCGACATGGCCCAGCATGACTTGAACCGATCGCAGATCCGCCCCACCCTCGATGAGATGGCTTGCAAACGAATGGCGCAGGCTATGCGGAGAAACCTGCTTGGTAATCTGTGCAGCGACGACACACTGTTGGAAAATTTTCCAGAACCCCTGACGCGTCATGGGCTTGGCGGCCCTTGCCAGAAACAGGTAAGGGCTTTCCTTGCCCTTTAGAAGCCTTGGTCTCACGAGGTCGCGATACAACAGGATTTTTTCCGTTGCCGGTCCTCCGATCGGAACGACTCGTTCAGCCGCTCCTTTACCGGTCACCCGAACGAAACCCGCCTCCGTATGAACTTCGAACACCTTGATGTTCACAAGCTCCGACACCCGCAGCCCTGCTGCATACATGAGCTCCAACATGGCTGCGTTGCGCATCCCTGTCGGCGTCTTCATGTCAGGAACCTGAAGCAGCCGGTTCACCTCATCAACACTCAGCACATCGGGGAGACGCAAACCGGTTTTCGGAAAATCAATGGTTTGTGTCGGATCCGTCGATAACCGTCTTTCCCGGACAAGAAACCGATACAACCCCCGAATGCTCACCAGATGCCTACAGCGGGACCGGGCCGAAACGCCCTGGTTGCGAAGCTCGACCAGATGTTTCAGAACGATCACCGTATCTTCTTCGCAGAAGTCCGTCCGCCCTTCCGTCTTCAGGGTTGCCGCATACCGACCGAGATCGGCCGCATAGGCTTCGACCGTTGCCTTGCTGAGACCTTTTTCCACCTTCAAATAATCGAGAAACCGATCGATCTGGATAAAAAGGGATCGATCCGGTTGTCGATGATCGCTCGGATTCATTTGGGACTTCCCATTGACTTTTCAAGACCATCTGGCATACACCATTCCATGTTTTCCTTCCTTCAGTGTCATTCCTCTCCACCCCTTGCCAGGGAGGTGCTCCACCATGGAACTCGTGAACCAGCACACCAAACGGATCATGGAAGGTTGCAAGGAAAGGGCCCGCTCGGCAGGTCTCCGCTTCGAGGAGGAAACCCTCGAATACATCGTGACCAACCGGGACCTCATCGAACTCACACCGAAATACATGATCCCCACCCTGTACGATTACTGGGTGCACGATGTCGAAGTGCTCAAGGAAAAGGGCCGGTATGAGCTCTATCCGAACAATCCCTATGAAACGGTCATTAATACGCGACCGGCCATCTCCTATTACAACGACAACAATCCGGACTGGCTGAACGTGATGATTTTTTACCACGTCCTGGCCCATATCGATTTCTTCCAGAACAACCTCTTTTTCCAGCATACATGGGACGACGACTTCTGCGGCCGTGCCCTTTCCGACAAGCGCACCATCGCCCGCCTGCGCAACGAAAAGGGCCGTTGGGCCGATTATGTCATCGAATTCTCCCGCAGCCTCGACAACCTGGTCGGCTACTATGCCCTGCTCTCCCGAAAAGACCGGCCACCGGCAACCCTTTCATCGAAGAAGCTCGATTACTACTTCGACATTTTCCTGCAATCGATCAAGCGGGTCAAGACATCCGAGTACCTCAAGGAAATCGATCACTTCAACGACATCCGACAACGCTACGGCGAATCGGCGGATCAGATCTTCTTTTCCGAAGTCAACACCCGATATCCGGAATTCGAGGCGTTTTTCAACAAGAGTCTGAAAGGCGCATCCCAAAACAGGCTCGATCCCGTTCAGTATATTCTGGAACATTCGGAATTTCTGAATCGGGAAGAAAACCGCTGGATGAAGCTCATCGTTCAAATCGTCCGGGATACGTCCCTGTTTTTCCAGCCGCAGATCCGCACCAAAATCATGAACGAAGGCTGGGCGAGCTTTTGGCATGAAAAACTGTTCCTGTCGGACGACCGCATCCGGGGACATGAAGTCGATTTCGCCTTGGTCAATGCCAAGGTCACCTCTCTACCTCGGGTCGGTTTGAATCCGTATGCCCTGGGAATGCGGCTGTTTGGTTATATCGAAGAAATGGCAGACAGAGGATGTTACGACTGGACCTTCGAACGATTGTCCGACGAGATCGAGCGCAGCCGTTTCGATCGGTCCACCGGAAAAGGAAGGGAAGCCATCTTCGAAGTCCGAAAATACCTGAACGATTTTCAGTTCATCACCCGCTTTGTGGATCAGGCCTTCGTGGATCGACATCGGCTTTTCGTCGTCGAAGAACGTCTGGACGAACAACGCATGGTCTGGCAGTACATCGTGAAAAGCAGGAAGGCGGAAGACTATCGGCAGATGGTGATCGATTCTCTCTATCATCCGCCTTGGATCGAAATCCCTCCGGAAAAGCAGGAGCGAAACATCCTCTACCTCGACCACCGTTTCGAAGGAAAGCAGCTTGTCACCGAATTCATTCCCGCTGTACTGATCGGTGTTTCCTATTTGTGGGGGGGACCGGTGAAACTCGAAACCAGCGAGTGGCTTGCAGATGAACCTGTCATGTCGTTTTCGGGCATGGGGGTACCGGAAGAAGGGGAGGCACCACCGGCGAAATGGAAACGGGTGCTCTATACCATGACCGATCGGAAACTCACCAAAACGATTCTGAGATGACGCTGTGGCAAAGCGTCCGGAGATAGGAGTCAGAAGTCAGAAGGAATGCGGTTGGATGCGCATTTGTTGAAGGCCGCCTTCGGGATTTTCACCCGAGTGGCGACCTTTGAAACACCCTTGTTTTTGTACGGTATGCGCTGTTCAGTACGTGTTGAATCGCACCCCTTTTGCAAACGGGAACCTGGGGAATGAATCAAAAAGGGTTCGAATCAATTCCCCGATATCTTCAACATACCAACAGGAAGGATTTCAAAGGAAATCTCCGGGTGTTGTTCAGACATTCCAATCGTTCAGAAATGCACAAGCTACCGGGCCAGAACAATGTTGGGTTTGATCTCCACCAGTTCGACATCCATGATGAGGGTTTGCCCCGCGAGCGGGTGGTTGGCATCGAAGGTCACCTTGTCTTCCGTCACATTCTTGACCATGACGTTGAACACATCGCCATCCGGATTGCGCAGCTGAAGCCCCAATCCAATCTCCAGCGGAACGTCGGCCGGAAGAAGGCTTCGATCCAACTCCATCACCCCTTCTTCATGATATGGACCGTAAGCGTCTTCGGGCGCGATCCGAAGGGTTTTCTTCTCCCCCTCCGCCATGCCGAGAATGCCCTGCTGAAAACCGGCAATGATGCCATCCGTTCCCAATTCGAATTCCAGCGGTTCGCGATCGATGGAACTGTCGAAGATTTCTCCGTTTTCCAGTTTACCTGTGTAATGTACCTTGACGTGATTGCCGATTTGGGCCGTAATCATATGACTGCTCCTTGTTGTTGCGGGTCGTGCCGGTTTCCCTGAGCGACTGCACCCCTGTTGATGGGATTCCTGTTGGCGGAATGAGAACCCGTCTCTAAACGCGTTCGACTGACCGGAAAATCCATTCGGAGGCTCCGGGCGCAAAAACCCGGTACATGCGAAGGGTCTTTTCGAGTGGTTACCGATTGGACAGGAAATGCTTATGGCTCACTCTAACCATGGGAAGGAAAAAGATCAAGGAAGGATTTCAGCCCCCCACCTCTCCCCTGACTTGTGGCGCATAACTGCAGGCGTTTCACATCTTTTTGGATCGGACGATCGATACGAAGAGCCACACCCCCAACACGGTGGCAATGACATAGCCCGTCAATCCCAGAACTCCGGTTGCGGTCAGGCGGTGAATGCCCCACAAGTCGATGGTCACCTCGAACACCGTTTGGCTGGAATTGAGCACCAGCGCCCCGGAAACGGTGGATGCGGCAACGATCAATCCGATGATCAGTCGATTGACGCCCTTCTCCAATCCGCTCTGAAGTGCTTCGAACCCGCTGTGGTGCAGATGCATCCTGCCGTCGCCCTCGGCGGCCTGTTTCAAGATGCGGCTCACCCATTTCGGGATGTCTCGGACATACCCGTAGGCATCCCGGATGTCTCGAGAAACGTTCCTCGAAAGCGTGGTGGCATCCAGCCCCTTCCGGACAAGGCGTCTTGCAAACGGTTTCGCCTGTTCGAGGAGGCTGGCATGACTGCCCAGAATTTTCCCGAGGGCCTCGGTCTGAATGATGGTCTTCAAAATGAGCAGGATGTTTCGGGGCAGCCGGATGCGATGGCGCAGCACCAGCTGCATGATCTGGTCATAGACGTCCCTGGCGGTGATGGTACGCAGACTTCTGCCGTAGAAAGGTTCACAGGCATCCATGAAATCGGAGAAGAATTCCGGATGGTTCGCCTGCGCCTCAGACAGAATGCCGGCCCGAACCAAGGCATCGACGACCATTTCATAATCATGCTCCGCAAATCCCAGAAAGAGCATGCCTACCGTTTTCATCAGGAGGGGATCGAGATAGCCCACGATTCCGAAATCGACAAGCCCGACCCGACCGTCCGGCATGACGATGGTGTTGCCGGGATGAGGATCGGCATGGAAAAACCCGTGAACCATCAGCTGCCTGGAAAACGAGCGCAAACCGATATTGGCGATTTCCTCCGGATCGATGCCCATGGCGCGGATGGCGGCAACCTGGTCCATGCGAACCCCTTCGATGAATTCCATCACCAGAACCGAACGGCTGGTCATGTTCCAGTATACCGTCGGAATGCGGATTTCCTCGATGTCACGGAAATTTTGGGCGAACCGTTCCATATTTCCGGCTTCGATGAACATGTCGAGTTCTCTGAAAACGGTCCGCTCGAATTCCTCGACAATGTGAACGGTGCCTACCAACCGGGCGGCCTCGAAGAGGGATTCGAGCCTATCTGCCATCCGATACATCAAGCGGATGTCTTTTTGGATGGTCTTTCGAATGCCGGGGCGAACGATCTTGACGGCCAGAGGCAGGCCTTCCACCGAAACGGCGCGATGCACCTGGGCAACCGATGCGGCCGCCAGCGCTTCGGGCTCGATGGATCGAAACAGGGTTTCGATCGGCCCAAGCTCGCTTTCGATGATCTCGCGCACTTCGGCAAACGGAATGGCAGGCACCTGGTCCTGAAGCAGGGAAAGCTCGTCGATGAAGGGTTTCGGGAAAATATCGGCCCGGGTGCTCAGCAGCTGCCCCAATTTGATGAAGCTCGGCCCCAATTCCTGAAGGGCTTCCCGCAGATGACGGGGGGCGATGGACATGATGAAAGAAGCCGATGCCGCTGCATCGGCTGTTCTGCGAAACCTTCCGAAGAGACTTTCTGCAAGCCCGCTCATGGCATGGCGACTCATGATCCGGGCAATGGTTGCGGCTCGCGTTGCACCGCCCAGTGTCGGCTTGAAAAAGAGGTTCATGGCCATGGCCGCTTCCGTTGATCCATAAAGGTTTAGGAACGCTTTCTTTCCGTTTCATACTGTGTTACAAGAAACGGGTCAACGAGAAAGGATTCGGGCGGACCATCTTCGATCCCGCCGAGATGACAATCCATGCTGAAAGGTTCGGCAACATGCGTTTGAGACGTTCGACACTTTCCGTACCCGGACACCGGCAATCCATGCATGACAAGGCCGCAGCAAGCGGGGCCGATGTCATCATGCTCGATCTGGAAGACAGCGTTCCGGTCGAAAGCAAGCTCGATGCCCGACGTGCGGTCATCCGATCGATTTGTGAAAAGGATTGGGGTAAGACGCTGTTGACGGTCCGCATGAACGGTATCGACACTCCTTTCGGGTATCGGGACCTGATCGAGGTGCTCGAAGCCTGTGCCGATCGAATCGATGCCATCGTCGTTCCCAAGGTGAATCATCCAGGCGACATTCATTTCGTCAGCCGGCTGATCGACGGAATTGCGCTGCATTTGGTCAAAGAGCTGTCCGTCGGAATCGAGGCGACCATCGAATCGGCCGAAGGGATGGAAAACGTATCTGCAATTGCTGCGGCAAGTCCCCGGCTGAAAACTCTCGTTTTCGGCATCGCCGATTATTCGGCATCCCTTGGCACACGACTCGTCTCGATTTCAGGCCACGGCGAAAATGAGGCCGACATCTATCCCGGACATCGTTGGCACTACGCCATGTGCCGCATCGTGAACGCCGCCAGGGCCAACGGGCTGTTGGCCATCGATTCTCCATACGGCCATTTTCGGGATCTCGACGGTTTGGCCCAGGCCGCCCGAATGAGCTGCAGTCTTGGTTTCGATGGAAAGTGGGCCATTCATCCTGGTCAGATCGAAACCATCCATGCCATATTTACGCCTACAGCCGAAGACATCAATCGGGCGGGCCGAGTACTCGCCGCCTTTGACCGGGCACGGCAGGAAGGACGAGGAGCGGCCAGCCTCGACGGACGGATGATCGACCAGGCCACCGTACGCATGGCACAGCAGCTCTGGGATCAGGCCGCAGCCCTCGGGCTTACGCCTCCGAATGGATCTTCCGAAGCCTCATGAAAACACGTTTTCCCATCATTCTCGCATCCCAGAGCCCTAGACGCCGCTACCTGATGAAACAGGCAGGGATCGAATTCACCGTCATTCCCTCCGAGTGTGAAGAGAGAATCGATCCAGATCTTCCGCCGGAAATCTGTGTGGCCCAACTGGCGGAGCAAAAGGCCATGGAGATCGCCTTTCGGCATCCGGATGCCTGGGTGATCGGTGCGGACACCATCGTCGTCATCGACGGAAACATCCTCGGCAAACCGTCATCCAAGGCGGAAGCCGCATCGATGCTTCGGCAACTGAGCGGCCGAACCCACCAGGTGCTGACGGCATTCGCACTCATTCATCTGGCTGCAAAAAGAACCATTCGTCGTACAGTTTCGACGGACGTTCTGTTCAAACCCTTGTCGGATGCAGAAATCACCTGGTACATCGGAACGGCCGAACCGTTCGACAAGGCGGGCGCCTATGCCCTTCAGGGAATCGGCGCCTTCATGGTGAAGGCCGTTTATGGATCCTATACCAACGTCATCGGACTTCCTATATGCGAGCTGGTGGAAACACTCGCTGCCGAAGGAATCGTCGTGTTTTCATGATCGAATGAACCCGTAAACCGTCCCCATACCCCTTCTTTCCGTTTTTCCGACAAACGAGATGCCTTCATGATCACCCAGAACATCGCATCGATTCGTGAACGGATGCAACGAAGCGCCCTTCTCGCCGGTCGAAGGCCGGAAGAGGTCCGGCTGGTTGCGGTCAGCAAGACGGTGCCTGCGGATCGGATCCGGGAAGCTGCTGCAGCGGGATTGCGCATCTTCGGTGAAAACTACATCCAGGAAGCCCGGGACAAGGCCGGCGCCCTTTGCGACCTTCCCATCGAATGGCACTTCATTGGACATCTGCAGACCAACAAGGCCAAGTATGCCGTTCGCCAGTTTGCCCTCATCCATTCCGTCGATTCTGCGCGCCTCCTTGCGGAAATCGATCGGGAAGCCCAAAAATTCGGGAAAGTTCAGGACATCCTCATCCAGGTGAACATTGCAGGCGAGGCCACGAAAAGCGGCGTGGAACCTGACGAACTCTACGCACTGCTCGAGGCGGCAGCCGCACATTCCCATGTGCGCGTGGTGGGGCTGATGACCATGCCCCCCTACAGCGAAGAACCGGAAGTCGTTCGACCGGTTTTCCGCAGCCTCAAAACCCTGGCCGAACGGTACACCGGCGTTGTTCCCGGCATCGATCTTCGGGAGCTTTCGATGGGAATGAGCGGTGATTTCGAGGTGGCCATCTCGGAAGGTGCGACATTGGTCCGGATCGGAACGGCCATTTTCGGGGAACGATCATGAACATCCTGCTGCATACCTGCTGCGGTCCCTGCACCATCTACCCCCTGAGGATACTCCGAAGCGAGGGGTTCCGCGTAACGGGTTTCTTCTATCGCCACAATATCCATCCGTTCACCGAATGCCGCAAACGGGAAGACACCCTCAACACCTACGCCGCTTCGGTAGGCTTGCCGCTCATGGTGCAGGAAGGATACGATCTCGAGGGATTTCTGCGTAACGTCGTCTTTCGGGAAAAGCACCGATGCGATATCTGCTACCGCTCCCGGCTCGAAGAAACGGCCATTCGGGCCAGGAACGGCGGCTTCGACGCCTTTTCATCGACGCTGCTCTACAGCCGATATCAGCGGCACGATCGAATTCGGGAAATCGCCGAGGAGCTGGCGACCGAATACGGCGTTGCCTTCATTTACAGGGATTTTCGATCCGGGTGGACCGAGGGGATCGTGGAATCCAAACGACTCGGGATGTACCGGCAGCCGTACTGCGGCTGCATCTACAGTGAAAAAGACCGCTATTACAAGGAGCGATCCTCCTCATGAAACCCGTTTTCACGTCCTTCGCACCTTCGTAAGGAACGAGAAGCGTGTTCGGCCAATTCTTCCTCTTCATCGTCGTCTTGCTGATCTACACTTCCTACAGACCGCCGGAGGCGCCGCCTCTGGACGTTCTGGAAGCGGTTGGGCTGTTTGCGGCTTCGCTCATCGGATTTGCAGCAGCCGCAAAGTGGTCGTTTCGGCGGTTGACCCTTCATCTGCAACGGCTGGATCTTTTCCGAGCCGACGACCTGCTTCAGCGGCACCAGACACGGTGGGAAATCACGGCGATTCTTCTCTTCGCGCTCGATGTCTGGGCGTTGCATCTTCCCGCGTTCACCCAGCGATGGGCACCCTTTCGCGTGTTCCCGACACTCGAGGCCGTCCTGTTTCTGGCCGGTTTTTTGCTTCATCTGATCTGGGTGTGGACCTGGGTGTATTCGATCCAACGGAAGATTTTCGGAAATCCGTTGGACCTTCGGGAATTTTTGAAAAGCCAGATGTTTTTCGGCATTCCGGTATATCTTCCTTGGCTGGCGCTCTCTTTCGTCATGGACATCCTTTCGGCGCTTCCCTTCGAGCAGCCGGCCAAATGGCTGCAAAGCCCGCCCGGTCAAACCACGATGTTCTTCGTCTTTCTGACGGGAGCCGGGATTTTCGGTCCTTTCCTGATTCAAAAGGCTTGGCGGTGCACGCCGCTGGAGAACGGATGGATGAGAAATCGAATCGAAAGGCTCTGCCGAAAAGCCGGGTTTTCCTATGCCGAAATCCTCTACTGGCCGATATACGGCGGCAAAATGATCACCGCCGGCGTCATGGGGCTCGTGAAACGCTTTCGATATCTTCTGGTCACCCAAGCGCTGCTGGAACAGCTCCTGCCGGAAGAAATCGACGCCGTCATTGCCCACGAAATCGGTCATATCAAAAAGAAACACCTGCTGTTCTACCTGCTGTTCTTTGCAGGCTACCTGCTCATCTCCTATGCCCTCTTCGATGTTCTCCTCTATGCACTGCTCTATATCCGAGCTTTCCTCGATCTTCCCAACATCGTCGGAACCGATCCGCTCGGGCGTCTTTCAACCATATGGACCGTTTGTTCCATTCTCCTGTTCCTCGTGTATTTCCGATACGGGTTTGGCTTCTTCATGCGGAATTTCGAACGCCAGGCCGATGCCTACGTGTTTACGCTCTTCGAAAGCGCCAGACCGCTCATTTCCACCCTTCGAAAAATCGCCCTGTTCAGTTATCAGCCCATCGACAACCCCAACTGGCACCATTTCAGCATTGCAGAACGTATCGCTTTCCTCGCCCGATGCGAAGCGGACCATTCCTGGATTCGCCGCCATGACCGAAAAATCCGTTTCGGCCTCGTCTGCTATGCGTTGGTACTGTTCGCTTTCGGCTCACTCGCTTATTCCTTCAATTTCGGAGATACGGGAAAACGGCTCAACCAGCACATGATCGAGCACATCCTCGTGAAGGAAATCGAGCGAAATCCAGACGATCCGAAACTCCAAGCCTTTTTGGGAGATGTACTGCAGAGCCGGAAAGCCTACGGCCCGGCCAAGGAAGCCTACGAAAAAGCCATCGCCCTGGCACCCGAAAATGCCGTCGCCCTGAACAACCTGGCCTGGATGCTGGCCACCTGTGAAGACAGGCGCTATTTCGATCCGAAAACGGCCGTAACCCTTGCCGAGCGGGCCGTACGAATTCAGGATACCCCTCAATTCCTGGATACCCTGGCAGAGGCCTATTATGCCGCCGGCAGAACCGAAGAGGCCGTTGCGGCCGGGAAAAGGGCGCTTCAATTCGCTACCGGAGATCGCCGCTATTTCGAGGCTCAATTGAGGAAATTTCAACAGGCCTTCTCCTCCATGAAACCACCCGATGGCACCGGCGGCAAGGGTCAGTGAAAACGGTTCTGATGAAAATCGATTGCAAGCACCTGGTAAATATCGTAAAGAATCAAGACATGTCGTTTGATGGAGTCAGGAGTCAGGAGTCAGGAGTCAGGAGTCAGGAGTCAGGAGTCAGGAGTCAGGAGTCAGGGTCAGGAGAAAAGAGGATCAGGTCTATTTTTGATGAACCTTCAGTGAGCGATCACCTCTGACCCTCGCAGCAAGCAAGATCATGCTCCATGAAGATGTCGCCACCCCCGGCGATGAAAATGTGCCAAATTTCACTGCCCACTGCTGACTGCCCACTATTTTCACGATAAATGCACATAGCGGGGGACCGCCGCCCCCAGGGATGAAAATAGGTCAGAAACCCATAGCCCATAGCCTATTGCCCATAGCCCCTATTTTCACGATAAATTGTAACAAAGCGTTCTGAGAGGAATATGCAGACAAACGATGCGCCATCCGCCCGGTTGATCGGTATTCGGGAAGGGCTGTTGCTGACACTCAAACCCGAAACCCCTTTGGAAAATCTCAAGACGGAAATCGAGCGGGTGTTCCAGCAGGCCGGCAATCTTGCCCGGAACGCCAAGGTCGTCATCGACTGGGGAAACGATCTGGAATATCCGGAGCTCGAACAGGAGATCGCCGCCTTTCTCGTCGATTCCTTTCAGGTCGCCATGGTGCTTCGGCATCAGGAACCCCCGAAGGAATCCCTTGCCAAAGATCGCCAACCCCGACGCTACGATATCACCCGTTCCTGGCAAAGAAGTGATGCATTGATTTTGGCAGGCAGAATCCGCTCCGGACAGAATATCGAGGGACGACATCATGTCGTCATCCTGGGGGATGTCAACCCTGGAGCGGAAATCCGTGCCGGAGGCGACATCATCGTTTTGGGAACATTGGGAGGAGTCGCCCTGGCAGGCCAGCCCGAAAACGAAGAGGCCTTCGTCTTTGCCATGGACTTTAAACCGCTTCAAATCCAGATCGGCAGGGTGATCGCCATCGGTACGGGCCCGTCCATGACCAAAACCCCCGAAATCGCCTTCGTTCAGAACGGGCTCATTACGGTCGTATCCTATGCAAATGAAAATCCCTTTGCCAAATATCCCTATCCGATGATCCGATAAGCGAAAGAGGTGTTCCTTGAACGGAAAAGTCATTGTCATTACATCCGGAAAAGGCGGCGTCGGCAAGACGACCGCTACGGCCTCGATCGGCGCCGCCCTGGCTTTGGAAGGAAAACAGGTGGCCGTCGTCGACATGGACATTGGGCTGCGCAACCTCGATGTGGTGATGGGGCTCGAGAACCGGATCGTTTTCAACGTCGTGGATGCGATCAAAGGCAAGTGCAAGATCAAACAGGCCGCCATCAAGGATCGACGGATCGATTCCCTTTATCTCTTTCCGGCTTCTCAGAGCGACAACAAGGACGTTCTGACCCCGGATTCCATGGTGCGTTTCTGTAAGGAATTGAGAAAAGAATTCGATTACATCCTTCTCGACTGCCCGGCCGGCATCGAAAGAGGGTTCGAAAATTCCGTCGCTCCCGCAGATGAGGCGCTGGTGATCTGCACCCCCGAAGTTTCCTCGGTTCGGGATGCGGACCGGGTCATCGGGCTGCTGTTGTCCAAGTCGATCACCCCACGGCTGATCGTCAACCGGATCATCCCCGAAATGGTGGAACGTGGAGACATGTTGAGCCATCAGGATGTCGTGGATGTGCTCTCCATCGAATTGATCGGACTCGTCGAAATGGACGATCAGGTCGTGATCGCAACCAATACGGGCATTTCCCCGGTATTGCAGAAAGGATCCAAGGCGGGAGAAGCCTTCAAGCGCATCGCTCAACGGCTGAATGGAAGAAAAGACATCCCGATCGAAGTCCCTCAGGTGAACAAATCCATCTGGAAAAAAATCGGTCAAAAATTAGGCCTCGGATAAGGGGATGGCGATATGCTGAACGGCTTCACGCAAGAGCTTCAACGCATTTTTCAGGGAATCTTCGGAAAGGGAAAACCCTCCAGCAAGGATACGGCCAAAAACCGTATCCAGTTGGCGCTCATCTGTGACAAGCTCGAAATCTCCGAAGACATCCTCAAGAACCTTCAGATGGATATCGTCGAGGTGATCTCCCGGTATTTCGAAATCGACACCCAGGCCATCAAGCTCGACATCAGCAAGGCCGAGGGAAAGTCCGCCCTTGTCGTCAACACCCCGATCCTTGCCGCCAAACGACAACCCCTTCCCAGGCCGGAGCCGATCAAGGCACCGCGGGCAAAAGGCAGGTAATCATCGCAGACATGGACGCAAACCGACGCGACCATCCGGAACGTCGGTCTGAGTCGCCCGCTGCCCCTATTTTCACGACAAGAACCCATGTTCTGGATCCTTGCAACCTATATCGCCGTAGGCGCAGTCGCCGGCATCCTGGCCGGTCTGTTGGGGATCGGCGGCGGGCTCGTCATCGTTCCGATGCTGGTGTTCGCCTTCACCCGCCAGGGCATATCGCCTCAGCTCATCATGCATCTTGCCCTGGGCACCTCCATGGCCAGCATCGTCTTCACGTCTGTGTCCAGTTTTCTGGCCCATCACCGACGGGGAGCCGTTCACTGGGATGTGGTCAAACGCATCGTGATCGGCATTCTGGTCGGCACGTTTCTCGGCTCGTGCCTTGCCGCGCGCCTTTCCACCGGATTTTTGAAGGGCTTTTTCGTTCTGTTTCTCTATTATGTCGCCGTCCAGATGCTCCTCGACAAGAAACCCAAACCTTCCCGATCGCTTCCCGGCAATATAGGAATGTTCGCCGCCGGAAACCTCATCGGTGCCGTCTCCAGTCTGGTCGGCATCGGCGGCGGAACCCTTTCGGTGCCGTTCATGGTCTGGTGCAACATTCCGGTCCATCATGCCATCGGCACATCGGCTGCCATCGGTTTCCCCATCGCGATCGCCGGAACGATCGGATATCTCGTCAACGGCATTCAGGCTGCCCACCTGCCGGCCTATTCGATCGGATTTCTCTACCTACCGGCACTGATCGGCATCGTGATCGCCAGCGTGCTGACGGCCCCGCTCGGTGTGCGCATCGCCCACGCCCTGCCGGTCCAGCAGCTCAAGAAAGTCTTCGCTGTCATCCTGCTCGTCGTTGCCACCCGAATGGCTACCGGGCTGGTGGCTTGATCCTACCTTACAAGGAGGGCATATGGATATCTTGACCGAAACCGCAGCGGAACGGACCATCGGCAGACTCAAGGGTCGAATGGATACCCTGACGACCAAAACCTTCGATCAATGGTTTGCCAATCAGATGGAGCAGAGCCGCACCCGTCTGATCCTCGACATGAGCGAACTCGTGTACATCAGCAGCTCGGGGCTGCGCTCCCTGCTTGCTGCAGCCAAACAAATCAAGGCTGCAGGCGGAACGCTCGTTCTCTGTGGTCTGACGGGAGTCGTCCGCCAAGTTTTCCAGCTTTCCGGCTTTTTCACGATTTTTCAGGTGGTCGACGATCTCGATAAGGCACTCCAAGCAACTGGATGACCCCATGGAAGAGCCGATACGGCTGCACCGCTCGGTCCCCCGCAACGACGCCCGACCGAAAGCCTGTGGTCGGGAGGTCTATGCTGCAGATCGCTATCCGAGACAAGCACTTCTTGCTGGAGCCCTGCGATGCGGAATCCCCGCCGGCCGGATCCGCGCCATCGACATCCGGCAGGCATCCGCCATACCCGGTGTGTTTCGCATCCTGACCGCAGCCGACGTCCCAGGATCGAACCGCCAGGGCATCGTCCACAAGGACATGCCGGTGCTCTGCGGGGATGTCGTCCGGTATTGCGGCGATCCAGTCGCACTCGTCCTTGCCGAATCCTCCGAAGCTCTCGAGCAGGCCCTTTCCCGCATTCATCTCGATATCGAGCCCCTTCCTGCAGTCTGCAGCTTGGAGCAAGCCCTGGCAGAGGGCGCACCGCTCGTCCACGACGATCGGCCCGGAAATCTTCTGGCCCATGCCCTCATTCAGAAAGGCGATGCAGCAGCGGCATTCCCATCCTGCGACATCATCGTCGAAGGCGTCTTCTCGACGCCGGTGCAAGACCATGCCTTTCTCGAAACCGAATGCGGCATTGCCCGGGTGGAGGAAGACGGCGGGCTCCTGATGGAGGTCTCCACCCAATCCCCCTTTCGGGACCGCTTCGAGATCGCCCACGCCCTCGGGCTTGATTTTCAGAAGATTCGCATCGTATCGCCGGCTCTCGGGGGCGGATTCGGCGGCAAGGACGGCGCGACGGTCCAGTGCCTTCTGGCGCTTGCAGCCCTCCATGCCGACGGTAGATGGGTCCGCATGCACTGGAGCCGGGAAGAGCACTTCGTCGCCGGATACAAGCGCCATGCCTGCCGCATGCACTATCGCCTCGCTGCAAAGGCCGACGGAACCCTCGTTGCACTCGATGCCCGCCTGTGGTACGACACCGGAGCCTATGCCCATCTGGGAGCCGAGGTCATGGAACTCGGGATGGAACATGCCTCCGGCCCCTATCGGATCCCGAACACCCGGATCGAGGGCTGGTGCGTGCACACCCACCAGCCGGTGGCAGGCGCCATGCGGGCCTTCGGTGTCTGCCAGGCCGCCTTCGGCATCGAATCGGCGATGGACATGCTGGCCGAACGCTTGAAGATGGACCCGCTGACATTGCGCATCCACAATGCACTCTGCAAGGGGGATGAAAACGGCGCAGGCGTCCGTCTCGAAACCTCGACCGGCATCCGCTCCTGCCTCGAGCGGATTCAGGACCATCCGCTGTGGCGGCAACGAAACGAATGGAAGACTGCCGCCCCCCGATTTCATAGGCGGGGTGTCGGGATCGCCGCTGTCTGGAATGCGGCTGGATACGGGGGCGGCGTTCGGGATGCGGCCATCGCCAAAATCGAATTGCTCCCGGACGGCACCTTTCTCGTTCACAATGCCGTATCCGACATGGGTCAAGGCAATTCCTGCGCCTTCTTTCAAATCGCAGGCCACATCCTCAACCAGGATCCCGCACGTATCCAGGTTCGACACCCCGACACCCGATCGGCCTACCCGTCCGGATCGTCATCCGCCGGACGAACCACCTACACCTACGGCCGGGCGCTTGTCGAGGCATGCGAACGGATGAAGGCCCGCCTCATCAACCGGGCCGGATTGTTCCTGTTTCTACAGAACGACGACGGACTCGAGCTGGAACCCGGACGGGTCTTTCACAAGCCTTCCGGCCGGGACATTTCCCTCCAAGCCCTTGCCGGCATGATGCAGCCCGAAGAGCGGGTGATCCTTTCGGAAACGGTTGCACCCACCTGCAACAACGTCCCTGCGACTGCAACGGGGTTTTTCATTGGATTTCCCCATGTCATCTTCGCCTACGGAGCACACCTTGTGCGCATCGACATCGACGAGACGACCGGTGAGCTCACGGTCGTGGACTACCTTGCCGTGACCGATGGTGGTCGGGTGCTCAACCCGGCGATGTTCACGCAGCAGGTGCAGGGAGGGGTAGCCCAGGGACTCGGGTATGCCCTGATGGAAGACGTCGTCGTCCGAGACGGCCGGATGCTGACACAAGACTTCACCACCTACCTCATTCCCGGATCTCTGGATGTCCCGGACATCGTCTCGATCGCCGTCGAGGATCATCCGGAGGAAACGGGTCCCTTCGGCATGAAGGGGATCGGGGAAGTGGCGATGAACGGACCGCTTCCGGCAGTCGCCAATGCCGTTTTCGATGCCTGCGGAATTCGGATCCAGCAGGGACCGATCACTGCCGAACGGATATGGAACGCAATGCCATGAGCATGGATCGAAACACAGACATCCATTTCATCCTGAACGGCGAACCGACGGAGTGCACCTGCCCGCCGGACATGCGGGTGATCGACCTGTTGCGCGAGGAAATGGGTCTCACAGGCACCAAGGAAGGGTGCGGAACCGGCGAATGCGGGGCATGCACCATCCTGGTGGACGGGGAACCCCGGCTTTCCTGCCTGATGGTGGCGGCTCAGCTCCACGGAAGGCGGATTGAAACCGTGGAAGGCATCGAGCACAGCGCGGAAGGCCGCACACTCGTCGATGCCTTCGTCGAACACGGGGCCGTACAATGCGGTTTCTGCACCCCGGCAATGGAGATGACGGCCCTTGCCCTGCTGCGTTCCCGAAAACCGATGGACCGGGAAGCGATTCGGAAGGTCCTTTCCGGAAACCTTTGCCGATGCACCGGCTATGTCAAGATCGTGGATGCGGTCGAGCGGGCCGCAAAGGATGCATCCCCATGAGATCCGTCTTCATCCCCGACAGCATCGAAGAAGCCCTCTCGATCCGCCATGCGTATCCACAGTCGCTCTGGATGGCAGGCGGAACGGATGTGCTGGTACAGCTGCGGCGGCAGAAACACCTCGAAGACGATCGCCCGCTGATCCTCTTGGAACGGGTGGCGTCCCTGGCCCGGATCGACGTCCATGAAGACAACATTCGGATCGGCTCCTGCGTTTCGTTCGGTCGGATCGCATCCGATCCGCTGCTCACCGCCGAAGTCCCGGTTCTCACCCAGGCTGCTGCAACCGTCGGAGGACCGGCTCTCCGAAACATGGCCACGATCGGCGGCAATGTCTGCACGGCATCTCCTGCGGGAGACTCCCTTCCCGCCCTGTACGTGCTCGATGCGTCCGTCGAATTGGTTTCTGCATCCGGAGCCCGAAACCTTCCCATATCCGAATTCCTGAGCGGGCCCAGGAAGACGGCGCTTCACCCGGATGAGCTTCTGACATCCATCGTCATCCCCAGACGAAAGCCGCCCGGCAACCTCCAGAAATACGAAAAGATCGGCAAACGAAAGGCGCTCGCCATCGCCGTAGCTTCGATGGCTGCCGTACTTCGAGTAAACCCCGCCTGCGACGTCGTCGAGGAAGCCCACCTCGCCTGGGGAAGCGTAGGTCCTACGGTGATGCGCTGCCCACCGGCCGAAGAAGCCTTGATCGGACGCCCCCTCACGGAAGAGGCGCTTCTGTCTGCGGCGGAATTCGTCCCCAAATGGGTTCATCCCATCGACGACATCCGGGCCTCGGCCGAATACAGGCGTGCCCTTGGTGCTCGGTTGCTGCTGCGGCTGCTCGACCCATGAATCCTCCCCTGTTCTCCATGCCCTTTTTCGTTCTATGCCTGCAGTTCCTGTTGGTCTCTACGGTCGTGGCCCTCTTTTTCCCCCTGCAGGCCTATGTGAAGGGACTCGGTTTTCCGGACGGGATCGTGGGATTTGTCCTGGGCGCAGACGCCTTGTCGGCCCTGGTTCTTCAGCCCTTTATCACGCCGCTCATCACGGCCGTGACTGCGAAACGTTGGATTCTGTCGGGAACCATTCTTCTGGCTGCAGCCCTGATCCTCGAAGGAACTTTGATCGATCCGTTCGGATTCGCTGCAGCGCGGCTGATCCAGGGCTGCGGTTTCATCGTTGTTGTTTCGGGTATCATGGTGCTTTTGGTGGAAGTCATTCCGAAGACCATGAGCGGCCGGGCCTTTGGATGGATTTCTCTCATTCGGCTGATCCCCTATGCCACCATGCCCCTCGTTTACGATGCAGTCGGTGTGGCGCCGGAAAGGCTCGGCCCCATCCTGCGGTGGTCATCTGTAGGATGTGCCGTTCTTGCAGCCCTTCTGCTTCTGCTGCCTTCCCCGGCGGATGTCGCCGGAGCCCGTCGGCGGTCTGTTTATCCGTATTCGCTGATGATCCGCTCCTTGTTCGACAGGACCTTGTTTCCGATGTTCGCTGCCGTCACCCTGCTCTATGCCGGCTATTCGGCCGTGTTCTTCTTTCTCAAAGGGTATGGGGCCGCAACCGGACTTTCATCGATCGGTCTGTTTTTCACCGTGGCCACCCTCGTCATGATGGCGGTGCGCGCGGCAGGCGGGAGGTGGTTCGATCGATGGGACAAGCGTGCGGCCAATGCCGCCGCGCTTACCCTTTGCGGGGCTGCATCGGGGATGATCCCCGTTTCGAAGACGATGCCTTCGATCATCGGCCTTGCCGTTCTCTGCGGCATCGGCTGGGGGATCGCCATGCCGCTTCTGAACGCGCTCATTTTCGACGGTTCGAAACCTGAAACGGCCGGATTGAACCAAAACCTGGCCCTTCTCATGCTTCAGGCCGGTTTCTTCCTGGGGCCGCTGGCAGGAGGGCAATTGTTGTCTTTCGGCGGATATGAGGCTGTGTTTTTCGGGGCTGCGGCCATCACAGCCGCTGCAGCCCCAGTGATCTATCGGAGGACTGAAAGAACCCATGGCTGAACATTTTCAGATCATCCAACACATCGTCGCCGCTGCGAAGCGAGGCAACGATATCGGTCTTGCCGTGGTGGTGGAACAGCAGGGATCCACCCCGAGAAAGCCCGGCACCATGCTGATGCTCGACGGAGAAGGAAGACAGATCGGAACCATCGGCGGCGGGGAATTGGAACGGCAGGTCACGCAGACGCTCGCCCGGGCGATGATGGAACATCAGGCGATCCTGCGGCATTTCGATCTTGCACCCGAAGGCTTCGGCATGCCCTGTGGCGGACGCGTCAAGGTTCTCATGACACCGGTTTCGTCACAGGAAGGCCGAGGGATTTTTCAAACCCTCTTGAAAAACCTGCGGGCAGGCAGGGCATGTCTTTTGCGCGCCGAAATGACAGAGCCCGGAGCCATCCGCTGGACCATCGATCCGGATAGACAGGAAGTCCTCTCCGGATTCGATCTCTCCCTCGAACCGCCGGCTCCTCTCTTTATCTTCGGCGCAGGTCACATCGCCCAGGCCCTCGCACCGATGGCTGCAGCAGCGGATTTTTCCGTGACGATTCTGGACGATCGGGAGGAACGACTGGAACGATGGAACGATTCCGGAAATGTCGCAGCCGTCAGAATCGACACCTTCGAGAACTGCCTGAGCGGCCGCTCCCTTGCCGAGACCGATTATGTTCTCATCGCCACCTATGGCCATCAACACGACTTGACGGTGCTGCGGCAGGTGCTTGAAACGGCTGCAGGATACATCGGCATGGTGGGCAGCCGCAGCAAACGGGATGCGGTCTTCGCACGTCTCAAGGCTGAAGGGTTGAACGATGCGGCGCTCGCCCGGGTGCACTGTCCGGTGGGCCTTCCGATCCATGCCGAAACACCTGCCGAAATCGCCGTGAGCATCTTGGCCGAAATGATCGCCCATCGCAGAAAGGCCCCGTGAAGATCGGCGCCATTATACCGGCAGCAGGCGCATCCTCCCGAATGGGACAGGACAAGGCCTTGTTGCCTCTGGCCGGCGGGACGGTCCTGAAACGCATTCTGGATACCCACCGACGGGCGGACATCGATCCCATCCTTGTCATTTCCGGTGCAAACGACGAAGAACTCCGCAGGCGGCACCCCGATGCCATCCTGCTCAGAAATCCGCATCCGGATCGAGGCATGTTCTCGTCGATTCAAACGGGTGCTCTGGCACTCACCGATGACATCGACGCCTTCTTCGTCCATCCCGTCGACATCCCTCTGGTTCGCTCCAAGACCCTTCTTCATCTCAAGGCTCGTTTCACCAACCACAAAATCCGATGTCCGGATGCGGCATGCCTTCTGTCGTTCGTTCCCGTCCACAGGGGAAGACGAGGCCATCCGCCGCTCCTCACCCGATCCTTCGTTCGGATCATCCGAGAAGATGCCGGAGAAAACGGCCTTGCCACCGTGTTGCGCGGCCATACCATCGTAGAAGTGCCCTGCGACGATCCGGGTGTTCTCATCGACATGAATACGCCGGAAGCCTATCGGAAGGTGTGCGAGCGTTTGGAGGCAGTAGATTGTGAGAGGATTTCGCAAGAAAGACAGACGTCATCCGCTTGTCTTCTAACTCCTGACTCCTGAAAATCGTCCATCACTCCGCAAAGGGCTGGACCCGATGGCGGACAGCGCCGCTTTCGACCGCATCCATGAAGCTGTCGGCCAGGATGCGGCCTGCATCGAGAATCGTTTTCCAGTAGGCCAGGCGATCGGCATCCTTGCCGAAGAACCGTTTGAAGTCGGTTCGATCCGAAATCTTTCCGAGCGGAAGTTGCGAAATGAATTCCTTGGATGGCGCCACCAGAAGAACGGATTCCAAATGTCCGTCGGAAGGTTTTCGCTTCGGAAGCCATTTATCGAACCATCCCGGAACGATGCGTTCTCCGAAATGCGGAAACAGGACAATGGTACCTTCGGGAGCACGAAACGGCACATCGAGATGGTAGTCGATCAATCCCCCGTCTCGATAGGTTCCCGGGCGGGCGCCGGGAATGTTCCGGACCCCGGACATGACCAGCGGGATCGATCCGGATGCCATCAGCGCATGGGAGAGGTTCTGCGGGGTGAGCGCCACCCGCTGGAAGGGAAATCCGTTCATCGTGTGAAACGGCGGCACATCCCTCGGATCGGAAAAGAGCACGCGCTCGAAGAAGAAACCGAGCAGCCTTCGATCGATGGCGTTGGCGAAAGCCGCACATCCGATCGCGGAAGCCAGAACGGGCCGAATGTCGAACTGCGACAGGTCCCGACAGCGCACAGCCATACAGTTCAACCGAAACACCGGATGGTTCAGGATTTCCCTCGCCCCGTCCGACCCGAAATAAGCCTGCTGAATCCGGAGGCTTTCGGCAGTCACCTCCGCAGCCGTGGGTGGCCTGGCATAGAACTGATCCAAATAGGCGGCTTCGAAATCGGAAAGCGCCGCCTTGGGATCGGGTCTGCACCAGGCCGCAAACCGCCAGGCGCCGATGGATGATCCCAGCAGAAAGAGCGTTTCCCGTCGATCGGCAAACCAGCTGCCGCACAGGGCTTCATCCAGATGCCTCAAAACGAGCCATTTCGGACCGCCTGCAGCCCCTGCAACGATCGAAACATCCCGCGCCCGAAGTCCCGCATCCCGAATCCGGGCAAGGGCCTTCCGCCCCGCATACCAGACAAGCGGCTCTTTCATGAAACCGCCTCTCCCTGAACTTCCCCCCGCAGAAACCCCGGTCGCCTAAAGGCCGGATTCGGATAGCTGTAAAATCCCCTGCCGGTCTTGACGCCAAGGGTTCCGGCATCCACGTATTGCTTGAGGTAGGCCGCATTTTTGGCGCGCTGCGGCTCTCCGGTATGTCTGGCCCAATAATCGGTGATCTTCCAGACCGTGTCGATGCCCACACTGTCCATCAAGCCGAAGGGGCCGATGGGCATGTTGGTCACCCCCATCCAGGAACGGTCGATATCCTCGATGGAGGCCACACCGTTGGCTGCAAGGGTCTGTGCGGACAACAGCAGGGCGCTGAACATGGCGTTGAACACATACCCCGGGTTTTCCCGCATCAGGACGATGGCGATCAGGCCCATCCGTTTCGCAAACGCCTCCACACTTCGAACGGCTGCCGGATCGGTTCCCGGATGCGGCATGATGTCGACGACAGGGCTGATCCGCAGGTCATGGAAATGAAAGGCCAGCAGTTTCTCGGGCCTGCCTGTCTGTTCGGCGAACTGGGAAGGACAGAGGGTGGATGTGTTCGTCGTGAAGAGGGTATGTTCCGGGCAGAGGGTATGGAACTGAGCGAAGACCTTCGCCTTGAGCTTCGGGTCTTCCGGTACCGATTCACTGATCAGGTCGATATCTTTGGCCGCTTGGGCCGGATCGCTCGTTGTCCGGATCCGAGAAAGCCCGGATGCCGCCTGTTCCGGGGTGCACAGCCCCATCTTGACAAGGGTCTCGGCA
>Ga0101944_10003057_pt1 | contig 24611 bp, 21 predicted proteins | sample DewCreD2012metaG_FD_75245 | JGI IMG/M metagenome (GOLD analysis project Ga0101944, IMG submission 75245) | Hot spring sediment bacterial and archeal communities from British Columbia, Canada, to study Microbial Dark Matter (Phase II) - Dewar... ... | reverse complement strand
GGCGGCGCTGCGCAGTGGCGGCAAGACAGCGCTGGAGCACCATCGGCCGGAGGCGATGCTGGAGCAAACGGCGGATGTTCTTGGCATCGTCCACTGAGGTTGCCGACGAAGTGGAGCGAATGTGACCGAAGGCGCAGCGCGCTGTCAGGAGCTACCCACCGCTCCTGCAGAAGGAGATGAGGGAACCGCGGCAAACGCTGGCCCCCCGCCAGGGCACGACCCAAATCTGGCGCGCATTGCCGTGCGCAGCACAGTGTGGGTCAGCTTGGGCACCTACCTGAATCAGTTGATTGGATTTGGTGCGGTGCTGGCTATGACACGCATCCTCAGCCCGGAGGTGTTTGGCTACTTTGCGATGGCCACATTCGCCAGCACCCTGTTGAGCCTGCGTGCCAAGACCGGCTTACACTATATGGCCATTCGGCACTCGACTACCGACGGGACCCTGCTCGGTACCTATCTGGCCGTTGATCTGGCAGCTGCCGTCGCCTCTCTCGGCCTGAGCTTTCTGGCCGCTGCCGCCTTGTGGCTGGCCAAGTACCCTGCCGAAGTCATCATGGCCACGATCGTTCTGGTCGCTTGTGACAGCCTGGCGGCTTCGTTCGGCGCCCTTGCTATGGTGCTAGAAAAGGAACTGCAGATTAGCCGCCTGACACTGACGGCCCTCCTGGCATCTATTGCCGCCTATACGATCGCCATCGGTTTGGCCTTGTCGGGCGCTGGCCTATGGTCGTTATTGGCCGTGAATGGTGTGACAACGTTCCTGTCAGCCATTGGAGTGGTCTGGGTGGCCCGAAGGCGTGCTCCGCATATATTCCGGTATCGCTGGCGCTTCAGTCGTGGTCTGGCGGTGAACCTGCTGAGACAGGGCATTCCAGTCGGCCTGTCATTGACCGCTCTCACATCGGTGGTCAACCAATACGACAATTTCCTCATCGGCACCTTTGTTGGCTACAGTGTGTTGGGATACTACGACCGCGCCTATCGCATCGCGCACTGGCCCCATCTGCTGCTGACAATGGTGATCAGTCGTGTGGCGTTCGTCACATTTGCCAGGGTCAAAGACGATCTGCCACGACTTACTCACGCCGTGCAGCTATCTTTGTGGGTATTGACAACACTGGGTATTCCGATTATTCTGGTATTGTTTTTTGGAGCGCGCGACGTTGTGGGGATACTATATGGTCCTGCTTGGGGTGCTAGTGTACCTTTCTTGCGTTTTCTGACGATCTACGCCCTGGTGTGGCCGTTAGTCAACTTAGGCTTCTGGTTGTCTGTCACTCTGGGTCACACACGCGTCGCACTCACACTCACGGTCGGGCAGGCTCTAACCTTGATCGTGCTGGGCACCCCCCTGACCATCTTGCTGGGAGTGATGGGAACTTTGGTCGGCGTCATAGTAACGATGTTGTTGGCATCCGTCGTGAGCTCCCGGTACATATTCCGCCAGCTGCCGCTTTCTGTCAAAGAGACGCTCGGGATACCACTGTTGGCCGGTGGTGTCGCCGGAGTGTTTCTGTCGGGAATTCTGACGATGGTAAGTCTGGAAGATATTGCTCCTCTGTTGCGCCTATCTGTTGTCTGCCTGATTGGACCGGGGATCTTTGTGGCCATTTTGTATGGCATGCGTCCTGCGGACATGACTCAGCGATTGCGCTACTTATGGTTCAAAGGCGTTGCTGAGGTTCATATGAGACGAGCATAACACGGGCGCTGGTTTCAGATAGGCCTCACGCTAACTGACGTCGACGGCTCGGTGTGATAACCTTCGCTGTGCCTGCGTATCATCAGTGATTCGAAGCGGCCAGGGACCCACATGTGCGCGATTGAGGGTTTCAGGGCATTGAGGTGACATTGTGTCCATTCCAATCTCAGCCATCGTGCTTACCAAGAACGAAGAGAAAAACCTCCCAGGTTGCCTGGCAAGTCTCACCTGGGCAGACGAAATCGTAGTGGTTGATTCGCTGAGCAACGATGGAACGGTCTCCATAGCAAGTCACGCAGGCGTGCGCGTCGTGGAGCATCCATTCACCAATTTCGCAGCTCAACACAACTTTGCCCAGAACCAGGCCCGTCACGACTGGGTGCTGTTTGTGGATGCCGATGAGCGAGTCTCGGATGAGCTGCGCGAGGAAATCTGTTGGCTGAGCCAGAGTGAGACTCTGGCAGAAGTGAATGCTTATCATATTCAGAGGGTACACCTCTTCTCGGGCACGTGGTTTCCAGATCCGACCCGGCGCCGTGTAACCCCCAGATTGCGTGCCCAAATCCGCCGTCTGGAGGTGCCCCGCCTTTATGACCGCCGGCTGGGCATCTGGGAACGGGCCTTACACGAAGTGGTGATCGTCCCCGAACCTCACGGAGTGTTAGACGGCGTCATATACCACTACGCGGCCAGCAATTTGTCGCTGGCGTTGGCAGATCTCAATTTTTTCACCGACCTTGAAGCTGCTTACCTGGAAGGGCAAGGCAAACGAGCTAGCGTGCCGGAAGCTATCGCTCGCGGCACCCGTGCTTTTGTCCTGTACTATTTTGTGTGGGGCTGGTGCCGCTATGGATGGCAAGGGTTGGTACGCGCTATGGTGACCTCTTTCATCAAGTTTGTTAATTACGCCAAACTCAATGAGCGCTATCGCATCCGGACGGCACAAGGAGTCTGGACTGACCGAGACCGGGACCTGCTGACCAGTTTCAATGTCAATCATCTTTCCTGACAGTAATCGTGCCGCGCCGCCCACACACCGGTCCGCCCGGCGTCCTCGATGTCCTGCACTGATCACCGGCTTACGTAGGTTTGCTACTGGTGTGTTTGGCGCCTGTAGCTGGCCAGATATGGGTATGGGCAGAGGCTGGCTAGATCCAAGTCTTAACGAGTAGTGCGTAGGACGTAGGACGCTCAGACCTGCTTTGGCCTTTGAGCCATCCGCCCCATCTGTGGCGTCATCCGGCGCTGCAGGGAGAGAGAATGCCTGCATGTCGTCTGCCGCAACCCGTTGCCCAATATGCCAAGAGGATGCATACACGCCGGTCGTCACCAAGAACGACTTCTCGTACTTACGTTGTCACTCCTGTCACGCCGTCTACGTGCGCCCCATGCCGACAGCCGAGGCGTTACAGGCTCACTATCAGGCTGCCAGCTACTTCTCAGGTGACGGCGAGCAAGGCTACCGCTGCTATGCTGATATGCATAAGGCTCTGGCTCCTCATTTCCGACGTCGGCTTATGCTGTTGAGCCGGGAGCTAGGACAGCCAGGCAGGCTGCTTGACTTTGGCTGCGCTGACGGCTACTTCTTGGAAGAGGCACACGCAAAGGGATGGGCCATAGCTGGCGTCGAGATTTCTGATGCGATGGCAGCCAAAGCCTCTGAGCGTTTAGGCATTCCTATCGCCAGCACATTGTCGAATGTCACCGGGAATCACTTCGACGCCATCACGCTCTGGGAGGTGGTGGAGCATCTTGCCGATCCTGTGAGTGTGTTGAGCGACTTGCGGGATCACCTGCGACCGGGTGGATTGCTGGCATTATCTACTCCCAACGTCGACCACTGGCAGGCGTGGCGCGAACCCGGGGAGTGGACTGCCTACCGCGCGCCCTCGCACGTCGTCTTATTCGGCATGGCAGCGATACGTTTAGCACTCACGCGCGCTGGATTCGAGCGCATTAGCGTGCACCCTACCGCGCCTTTGCCACCGCTACCCCGGTGGCTTGACCGTGCAACCTCAAGGCTTCGGGAGGGTCTGTCGTCCGGTCAGGCACGCGCGTGGCCAGCAACGCTTGCCGTGTGGCGCATTGTGCGGCTGACCGCCTGGGGATGCTACCGACTGGGTCGCGGCGAAGGTGACGTCTTTGCCACGCTTGAAGTCAGCGCGTGGCGGCCACGATGATACGCATCTTGTTCATTGCTCGCTATCGCGACTCGACTATGGATCGCAAGCTGTTTCTAATATCAGCAGCGGACGATGTGGTGATACGATATGTGCGCCCTGCGCGATGGAAAGATGAGCTGCTGAGTGTGGAACAACCGTCACAAGTCAAGGGTTCTCTGCAGCAGGTCGGGCTGCCGATGATAGGCCGCCCCAATGATCCGCATCGTGCCGTCTACGCCACTCTTGATTTCGGTATGTTGCGCTTTCGGCCACACATTATCCATGCTGAAGAGGAACCGGACAGCCTGTCGGCACTGCAGATCATCGTAGCGCGCCAACTGTTTGCGCCGGAGGCTCGCCTGGTGCTGCATACTTGGCAGAACATCGAACGACCTCGCCGGCCCTGGGTGCGGGTGGTTCAGAATCTCAATTTGAGAGCGGCAGATGGCATCCTGTGTGCTAACCACGAGGCGCAAGCCATCTTGCACCGTCGCCAATATCGCGGTCGGACGTGGGTCTTGCCCGCAGTCGGTGTGGATACGCGAGTGTTTCGCCCGTGCGAAAACCGAGAATCGCGGCACGACTTCTGCGTCGGCTACGTGGGACGACTGGTGCCTGAAAAGGGACTTGACACGCTTCTGAAGGCGGCACGCATGCTCGAAATGCCGAACGTAACATTGCGCATTATCGGTGATGGCCCCTATCGCGCAGACTTGCAAAGGTGCATCGCCGAACTCGGTTTAAATGAGCGTGTCCAGCTTGAGTCAGCTTTGCCACCAGAACAGGTAGCCCGCGTAATGTGTCAGATGGATGCCCTGGTCCTGCCATCGCGCACGACGAGCGTCTGGAAGGAGCAGTTTGGCCGCGTGCTGGTCGAGGCGATGGCATGCGGGATACCGGTGGTTGGATCCGATTCAGGTGCCATTCCCGAGGTGATCGGGGATGCCGGTTTGATCTTTCCGGAAGGAGATGCACGGGCTCTGGCTGATTGTCTGCGTCAGATCGCTGATTCGCCTGCGTTGCGACGGCAATTGGCGATGCGAGGACGTCAGCGGGTGGCAACTCATTATTCGCAGGACCAAATTGCAGACAAGACATTGCTAGTGTATCGGGAAGTGCTGGGTCCAATGGGAGCGTAAGTCGGATTGCACCAATGGCGCCCGAGAGCGATCTATTACGCGCTAGTCTAATGCCTGTATCGAGCACGCTAGACTTATCAGTGGTGATCGTCAACTGGAATACCAGTGAGCTGCTGCGAGATTGCCTCACCTCAGTGTCGGCTCACGTCGTTGTCGGTACGAATGCCGAGATAATTGTCGTCGACAATGCTTCTTCCGATGGCAGTGCCGCAATGGTTGAGCGAGAGTTTCCTCAGGCTCGGCTGATCCGCAATTCACGCAATCTCGGATTTGCCTACGCCAACAATCTTGCGATTCGCATCAGCCTCGGTCGTTACGTTCTTCTGTTGAACAGTGACACAGTGGTGCCAGAGGGAGCGGTGCCAGCACTAATTGAATTTATGAATGATCATCCCGATGCCGGCGCTTGCGGGCCACGACTCATCCGACCGGACGGTTTGCCACAGGCATACAGTTTTGGTCGCGATCCTACCCTTCGCTATTTGGCCCAGCGGGCAGTCTCTCGGCTCCTATTACAACGTGATCTGCACAAGTGGGACACGGATGAGGTCGAAACAGTAGATTGGGTTTCTGGTGCCTGTCTGCTCGCCCGCCGAGCAACCATCCATCAGGTGGGACTCCTCGACGAAGCGATGTTTATGTACTTCGAAGATAATGACTGGTGCCTGCGCATGCGGCAGGCAGGTTGGCAAATCTACCATTGCCCGTTTGTCTCTGTGGTGCATCTGGGCGGCAGAAGCTTGGTTAACAATCCCTCTGCCCGCGCCACCTACTATCACAGCCTGCAGTGTTTCTACCAGAAGCATTACTCGACTCTCGCCTGTATTGCGCTTCGCTTGAGTATTGCTGCCTACAGACTCGTTTGCAGCGTCAGGTATGTCGGTCGTTCTTGACGCCCGCACCGCGACCGACCATTTTCCGGGCATCGGGCGCTACGTGGTCAGTCTATCTGCTGCGCTGGCCCGGTTCAGCAGCGACATGACTGTGATACTGCTCCACAACCCGGCCGACTCGAGTGGACGATTGACCCTGCCCGACCTGCCACGGGTTCCCTGTCCTGCATCACCGTTCTCGATGCGCCAGCAGTGGGTTGTGCCACGCCTGCTTCACCGCGCCGGCGCAACCATCTACCACAGCCCCTACTACCTGATGCCCTACCGACCCGGCATCCCGACCGTCCTGACATGCTACGATATCATCCCCTTGCTCTTCCCCCACTACTTCCCCGCGCACCAACGGCTGGTGTTCCGGGTGGCGCATAGCCTGGCATTGCGCGCCGCATCGGTCATCCTCGCCATCTCGCAAGCCACGCGTGACGACCTGGTGCAGCGTCTGGGAGTTTCAGCATCCAGGGTGCATGTCACGCCGCTGGCTGCCGATGAGCGGTTTCGGCCCCAGCCATCATCCGAAATCGGCCGGGTGCGAGGCGTCTATCGCTTGCCGGAGCACTATGTGCTCTATGTGGGCAGCAACAAACCCCACAAGAATCTGGTGCGCCTGGTGCAGGCGTGGGCAGCCGTCGAAGCTGAGACCAGCGACACCTACCTGGTCATCGCCGGTCATCGCGATCACCGCTATCCCCAGGCCGAGCGGGTTGCCGCCGACCTGACGGTTCGTGTCCTCTTCATCGGCCCGGTGGCCGATGCGGACCTGCCAGCGCTCTACAGTGGCGCACGCTGTTTCGTCTTCCCCAGCCTGTACGAGGGGTTCGGCCTGCCAGTGTTGGAAGCAATGGCTTGCGGGACGCCGGTCGCCTGTTCCAACGTGTCCAGTCTGCCCGAGGTGGCCGGCGATGCTGCCTTGTATTTTGACCCACGTGCCGTAGAATCCGTAACGGCCACGCTTTGCAGGATAGTGACCGACGCCGAATTGCGCCATCAGATCACTCGTTTGGGCTTGCAACAGGCTGCCAGCTTCAGCTGGCAGCACACAGCGAATCTCACACTGGCGGCGTACCGTGCTACTTCGTCTCTGGCCAGCTGATCGCAGGCGCTTTTGCCGCATTGCGTTCCTGCTCCTTTTACTGTTGAGCTGGCTGCTGCTCAATCTGCAACTCGATCGCAATAGCCTCTGGACCGACGAGCTGTTTACAGCAACATGGACTCATCTGTCTGTTTCCGAGCTGATCCAACGCACAGCCGACGACTTTCACCCGCCGTTCTACTTCCTGCTCGTTCAGGCGTGGGTGAAGATTGCGGGGCACAACGATTTCGCTTTGCGCTGGCCGTCGGTGGTGAGCGGATGGTTGAGCATCAGTGTGCTGTATCGGCTGGTGCTTCTCCTTGATCAGTCAGCAGCCCGGAGACCCTGGCAAGCGGGTGTCATCGGTCAACCAGTAGCGTTGTTCGCTTCTGGCATGTGGTCCTTTTCCCCCCTCTTCATTCTCTACACACGTATGGCCCGCTACTATGCCCTGACGGCACTCCTGACCCTGGTGGCGACCGCTGTCCTGCTGCGGGCGCTCCGCCCGCGCAGTGGTCTTCTCTGGTGGGCAGCGTATATGACGGTCGCTACTCTCAGCGTGTATACCTTCTACCTTTCCGGGCTTGCTTTGCTGGCGCACGGCTGTTATGTTCTCCTGACCCAACGTGCGAGATGGAGACAGTGGTTGTTGGCCTCAGGCGGTGTCGCAGCGCTGCTAAGTCCGTGGATCGGCGTCGTTGGCGATCAGGTCGCGCGCACGGGAGGTGGTGCCGCTGACCTGGCCTTCGGTCCGGCCGGAATCGTAATGAAGGTAGCTTACTCAGCCTATGCGGTAGCAGTTGGTGAAAGCTTGCTGCCTTGGCGACCACCCGCCATCATCGCTGGTCTTGCCGCGCTGGTGCTGTTTGTTGTCGGGATGCTGCGCTGGCAGCGCCGTGGTCTGGCCTGGCCGTTGATCATCCTCCTGGTCGTGCCGATGGGCGGAGTCATCGCGGTGATCACTGCCCTGTCACCGCGCACCCCATTTGTCAGTGTCCCCGGCCGCGCCTTCTTCGCCACACCTTTCTTTGCAGTTGTGCTGGCTGGCGCAGTTGAGTGGCGGCGGCGATGGTTCCGGTTGCTTCTGGCCTCCCTTGTCGTGGGATGGAGCGTGGGTCTGTGGAGTTACTTCCACGCCACAGAACACTTGAACCCAATCTATGCAACGCCGTCGAAGGAGATTGTGCAGTTCGTCACATTGCGATCGAAACCAGGCGATATGATCTATAGCGACTGGGATAGCGGGTTTGAGTACTATTACAGGCAGAGCGATGCCTCAACACCGCTCTTCTCCGACCCCGATATGGCGCGACAACACATCGCTGAGGGCCGGGTGAATCGCGTCTGGCTGATTGTCCTGGGACGCGATCAGACCGAACGCTACTTTCAGGGATCTGCCGCGTTCCGGGAATGGCTAAGTACACAGGCCACACTCATCGAGGCGTGGGGATTCGTTCCTCTGGATCCTCTGTACGTGCGAATCAAGTCCGCGCTTCTTGGGCGAGAGGTAGCACCCCATCGAGTCAAGGTCGAGTTGTATGAACTGTGATCCAACCCTCTCAACAAAGTTTGGAAACGCTATACCCAGGTGCATCTCGAAAGCTCCCAGCTGGCTGATTTTATTGTTGGTGAGCCTCACCTGTGGCCTGTTCCTGGTCCAGGCACTGGCAATTTCCGGCACCCTGGGTTTCGCGCTCGATGACGCGTGGATTCATATGCGGTACGCCGACAATCTTGCACACGGATTTGGTTTCTCCTACAACCGTGGAGTGCTGTCGCCCGGTTCAACTGCTCCGCTATGGGTGCTGCTCCTTGCCGCGACACGATGGTTGGAATTACCACCTGTGATGGCGGCCCACGTACTGGGAATAGTGCTTTTCGGTCTATCTTGTTGGCTGACACGCAATCTGGCTCTCCAGGCGGGCTGCCGCCCGACAAGTGCCTTGTTGGCCGGCGCCTTGACCGCCGTGACTGCCCGGCTAGTCTGGGGAGCTGTGTCGGGTATGGAGGTTAGCCTGTACGTCGCCCTGACTGTGTTGGCGATTAGCTGGCACATCAGATTCGGACTTGATAGCGGGTGGCGGTCATATCTTGCCACCATCGTATTTGCGCTTGCGGTGCACGCTCGTCCGGAGTGCTATGTGCTGTTTCCCATTGCCTGGTTGTCGCATCTCTGGGTGGCCAGACGTAGACCGCTCTCGGTGCTGCGAGCCTTCCCGCCTCACCTTATTGTATATCTTGCCGTTCTATCGCCTCAATGGGCTTTCAACTTGACAGTCATCGGGAGTATCTTTCCTGCCACCTTTCATGCCAAGGTTCAGGGAGGTCTGCTCGACGCGTTGAGGAGCGGCAACACCGCGGAGATCATACGTTCGGTTACTATCCAGCCACTGGAATTTGTGGGGCTCTACTTGCAGTTCTGGCTTGAGAACAATGCCATCCTATTTGTTCCGATGTTGTTCGGTGTTGTCAGATTGGTCAGGCAATCCCTCCTCGGTCACTCCAGCCGAGCCGTCGTCGTGCCGCTTCTATGGTCGTTGACACCGCTCGCCATAGGAATGGTGTCAGGGCAGAACGGTTTGGTAGGCCGCTACATCGCTTTCCTCACGCCGTGCTACGTCGTGTCCGCGGTGATCGGCCTGGAGGATATCAACCGGCGACTCGTGGCTATGAAGTGGCTTGACCACGCTCGGAGGCGAACCATTCGCTGCGTACTTGTGGCATTGGTGGTCTCCAACGCGGCTCTGGTATTGACGTATGCGTCACAACGTTACGGTTGGATGGTGGATAACATTGAAGGAATGCAGGTGTTTATGGGGCATTGGATCAGACAGAATATCCCTGAGGACGCAGTGATCGCCATCAATGATGTCGGTGCAATCACCTATTTTGGGAATCGAGAAATCATTGACACAGTCGGGTTGACCACGCCCGAGATTCTCCCGTATCTCAAAGATCCTGATCGCAGTCGGGATGATAATGTGCTGCGCTATTTGCGATTGCGGCGACCCGATTATCTGATTGTCTTTCCCAACTGGTATCCCGAGCTGACGCAACGATCGGACCTCTTCGAACCAGTTTTCACACATACGTACACACGTAGAAACGAAACCCTGGGTGGTACGTCCACTGTGGTGTATCGGTGTCGCTGGGAAGCCAAGTAATATTGTGGGCCAAGAGGTTCATTTCGTTTCGTCGGAAGATCAAGTGCAGCGACAGAGCGTTTTCCCCGCCGGAAGACCGCGGTGGTTCGGTGGTCATTGGCTCCTTCTTCTGGCCGCTTTTCTCATCGCGTTCCCCCTTCTCTTCCGTCCCTTTGTGCACGGCATGGATCCTGCGGGCTACTACTCCTGGTTGCGGTCAGCACTGATTGACGGCAATCTGGACACAAGCAATGAATATGAACACTACGGAAAAGCGAATGTCGGAAGTTCAACCTCAACCGGCCACCGCGATAATCCGTATGCCATCGGATCCGCACTGCTATGGGCGCCTTTCTTCTTGGTAGCGCACGCCTGGGTGCTGATAGGTCAGCGGATGGGAATCAGCTGGCCAGCCGACGGCTATGCGGCACCGTACACATTCGCGGTCAGCTGTGGAAGCGCACTCTACGCCTGGACCGCAGTGGTGCTGACCTACCGGCTGGCGCGGCAGCTCTTCAACGCACGAACGGCGCTCCTGGCCGTGCTATCAGCGTGGCTAGCTTCGCCATTGGTCTTCTATCAGTATGCACATCCTATGATGGCTCACGCCAATGATGCTTTTGCCTACGCCCTGTTGCTGCTGGCATGGTTCTACTTGCAGAAACGACAAGATGCGCCACACTATGCGCTTGTTGGTGCCGCCGCCGGACTGTGTGCGCTGGTGCGCAATCAGAATGCGATATTCGTGGTAATTCCGTTGGTGGAGATTGGATGGCGCTCAGTTCAGATACATCGAGCGGGCAGAGATTGGCATACAGTGGTAGGCAGTACATTGATCGCGGTGGGATCCTTGTCGGCCGCTTGGTGGCTGACGTTCGCTCCCCAGTTGGTCACCTGGAAGGTGGTGTTCGGCGTGTGGTTGCCCGGCAATCCTTACGCATCCAGCGGCGGTGGTGAATTTGACTGGCTGCATCCTCATATCGTCGGCGTGCTGCTGTCCACTGATCGAGGCCTGTTTGTATGGACACCCGTACTGGCGTTAGCGGTAGCCGGCTGGCCTTGTCTGTGGAAACGCAATCGCCGCCTGGCAGCGTTCATCGTGGCCAGCTTCGTACTGCAGCTCTACATAATCAGCGCATGGAGTTCGTGGAGCGGCGCAGCAGCCTTCGGACAGCGATTCTTCACCAATCTGACGCCCGGCTTCGGCCTGGGACTGGCCGCCCTGGCGATGCGCGCGCAACAGAATGTCCGCTGGAGGTGGCTGGTCGCTGGGGGCGTTCTATTCGTGGTGTGGAATGGTCTGCTTATGCTGCGTTATGCGCTCAATGACGTACCGCGTGCGGGGCCGGTGTCGCTCGATCATCTCGTGTGCGGGCAGCTAGAGGTTGTGCTCCGATACGGGCACCGCGTTTCGGATCTCTTGCTCGGCCGATAGGGACGCTTCAGGCGCAGCAAGACAATCTGAGATTCTGCCCCACTACCGATCAGCGAGGCAGTGACGATGCACATCCTCCACCTCTACAAGGATTACTTCCCCGTCCTGGGTGGGATCGAAAACCACATCCGCGTGCTGGCCGAGGCGCAGGCGGCGGCCGGCCACCGGGTGACGGTGCTGGTGTGCGCCCCCGGATGGCACACACGGACCGAGGCTGTGAACGGCGTGCTGGTCATCCGGGCCGGGCGGCTGACCACGCGGGCCTCGATGCCAATCAGCCTGGCGCAGCCGTGGCAGCTGCTGGGTCAGCGTGCCGACATCGTGCACGTTCACTCGCCCTACCCATTGGGAGAGCTGGCTAACTGGCTGACACGACGCGGGCGGGCCACCGTCATCACGCACCATTCCGACGTGGTGCGTCAGCAAGCCTGGCTGCGCCTGTATGCGCCACTGCTGCGCCGGGTTCTCGGCGCGGCTGATCGCATCATTGCCACCAGTCCGCGCTACATCGAGTCGTCACCGTGGTTACAGCCGATGGCGCACAAGTGCGCCGTCGTGCCGCTGGGTGTCAATGCCGCGCTGTTTCGGCCTGGTGAAAAGGAACACCCTGGCCCGCCCCGACTGTTGTTTGTGGGTCGGCTGCGCTACTACAAGGGGCTGGACACGCTGTTACATGCACTGACGCATCTGCCAGGGGTGTCTCTGGTCATCGTCGGCGATGGGCCCATGCGCGCAGACTGGGAGGCGCTGGCGCTCGCCCTGGGATTGACCGACCGCGTGCACTTTGTGGGCGACGCCAATGACGCCGATCTTCCCGCGCTGTATCGGGAGGCCGACCTGTTTGTCCTGCCCGCCAACGCACGCGCCGAGGCGTTCGGCACGGTGTTGCTGGAGGCAATGGCGAGCGGCCTGGCGTGTATCACGACGGAACTGGGCACCGGCACGTCTTGGATTGTGCAGCACGGCGTGACCGGCCTGGTGGTGCCACCGGCGGATCCAGGAGCACTGGGACAGGCCATCAAGTCGCTGCTGGATGACGCGCCCCGCCGCCGGGCGATGGGCGCCGCCGGCCGGGCCCGCGTTGAGGCGATGTTCACCATCGAGCGGATGATCGAGGGGGTCGAGCGAGTGTATCAGGAGGTGCTGGCGCCGCGGCCATTGTGACACGTGCTCCTGGGTACGATTCATGACAGCGGATGCTCCAAGCGGCGGGTCACGCACCCGCCGTGAGCACCTCAATAGCGCTCCCGCCGGTCCATGGCCGGCGGTCAGGCGGCGGGTGACGCACCCCGCCACCTGTCATTATGAGCGCAGCGAAGAATCCCTCCCCACGTCTTCGGAGACCCTTCGCTCCGCTCAGGGTGACACTCTCAACGGGTGTCATTCTGAGCGAAGCGAAGAATCTCTGCCTTATGTCTTAAGAGACCCTTCGCTGCGCTTAGGGTGACACTGCCACCCCAAGACCTGTCATTCTGAGCGAAGCGAAGAATCTCTCCCCGTGACTCCGGAAACCCTTCGCTGCCCTCACGATGACACTGCCACCCCAAAACCTGTCATTCTGAGCGCAGCGAAGAATCCCTCCCCACGTCTTCGGAGACCCTTCGCTCCGCTCAGGGTGACATTGCCCTACACGCTGTTGCTCAGACAGCCATTGGTTCTCATCTTGGTTGGTATCACTCCAGCCGCACAACTGCGGCTGGCTGCGCAATCAATGCGGCACCGCGGCGCAGGGCCTCCTGGTTGGGCACCAGCAGGGCGCGCCGATTGGGCGGCATGTAGCGATCCATCATCGCAACCAGGACATCCACCGACAGCACCTCCGTGGCTGCCGCCAGCGCACCTACCGCCACCGCGTTGGCCACCCGCGCGTCGCCGATCTCGGCCGCGATCTGACTGGCCGGCACGGCGATCGCGCGAATGTCAGAGCGTTGCGGTGAGTCGGGGATCAACGAGCTGTTGTACACAAGCACCCCGCCCGCTTTCATCAGGGGCTCGTACTTGTGGAAGGCCGGAATGTTCAGCACGATCGCCGCGTCCGGGTGCAATACCACCGGCGATCCGATCTCCTCATCGCCGATGATCACCGTAGCGCCGGCGGTGCCACCGCGCATCTCCGGCCCGTAGCTCGGATACCACGTCACGTGCAGGCCGCTGTCCATCGCCGCATAGGCCAGCATCATGCCTGCAAACAGGACACCCTGTCCCCCAAAGCCGGAAATCACCACCGAGGTCTGCATGGCGTCTACCTGTCGTCTATGTCAGATGCTTCACGATGTCCGCCACCTTAAAGTCGCCCAGCGGAAAGTAGGGCACCATACGGTCTTTGATCCACTGCAAGGAGTCATTGGGGGACATTCGCCAGTTGGTGGGACAGGATGACAGGAACTCCACCATCGAGAATCCCGCGCCCTCCATCTGAACGCGCAGCGCTGTGCGAATCGCCTTGCGGGCCTCGCGAATGGTACGCGCGTCATACGTCGAGCGCCGCACGACATATGCGCTGCCGGGAGCGTTGGCCAGCATTTCAGCCATACGAGCGGGCATCCCCGTCGTCTCGATGTCCCGTCCGCCGGGCGATGAGGTTGTCACCTGCCCCGGCAACGTGGTCGGCGCCATCTGACCACCCGTCATACCGTAGTTGGCGTTGTTAATAAAGAAGACCGTGATGTTCTCACCACGCGTGGCTGCCCAGACGATTTCTGACATACCGATGGCGGCCATATCCCCGTCACCCTGATAGGTGAACACGACACGATCGGGGAGCGCGCGTTTGATGCCGGTCGCCACTGCCGGTGCCCGTCCGTGCGGCGCCACAATACCGTCCAGGTCAAAGTAGCGATACATGAAGACGGAACAACCGACCGGCGACACGCCGATCGTCCGCTCCTGGATTCCCAGTTCGTCTATCGCTTCGGCAATCAGCTTGTGGATGAGGCCATGGGTACAACCCGGACAATAACTCATCAGTACGTCGCTGAGCGCATGCGGTCGCTCATAGACGATCTGTTCCTGAACTGTCACTATCGAGTCATCCAAATCAACAATCCCTCGCAATCTGGGCTGTCCGATCGTGTTGCAGCCCCACGATACGCTCCAGAATCTCGTCCGGCACCGGCACACTGCCACCCGGGCGTCCCAGAAAATGCACCGGGACGCGCCCCTCAACTGCCAGGCGGACATCGTCCACCATCTGGCCGGTGTTCATCTCCACCACCAGAATCGCGCGCGCGCTGGCAGCCGCCTGTCGAACAGCGGCATAGGGGAAAGGCCAGAGCGTGATCGGACGCAGCAGGCCGACGCGCAGCCGGTGCGCGCGGGCCTCGCGCACCGCCGATTTGGCAATGCGTGCCGCAGTGCCGAAAGCGACCACGAGTATCTCCGCGTCGCCGGTCAACATCGCCTCGTAGCGCACCTCGTTGGCACGGACGCGATCGAACTTGGCCTGCAGCTGCCAGTTCATCGCCTCGAGTGTCTCCGCCTCCAGGCCGAAAGCGGCGATCGTGCGCTTGTTACGACCCCGCGCGCCGGTGAGCGCCCAGGGTGGACGTTCGCGTGACCGCGATCGCATCGGAGGGAGTTCGGCCGGCTCCATCATCTGACCGAGCAGTCCATCAGCGGCGACAATGGTAACCATTCTATAGGCATCGGCCAGGTCGAAGGCCAGAACCGTCAGATTGATCGCCTCCTGAATTGTGCTGGGTGCGAGGACGATGCACCGATAGTCCCCGTGACCACCGCCCCGCGTCAGCTGATGGTAATCGGCCTGCGAGGGCTGGATGTTGCCCAGGCCTGGCCCACCGCGCATAATGCTCACAAGCACCATCGGCAGGTCGGACAGCGCGATGTACGAGAGGCCCTCCTGCATCAGGCTGATGCCAGGACCGGAGGACGACGTCATAGCCCAGGCGCCGGTGCACGCAGCGCCATACACCATATTGATTGCAGCGACCTCACTTTCGGCCTGCAGAAACACACGCCCGAGTTCGGGCATGCGTCTCGCCATATGCTCCAGCAGCTCGGTCTGAGGTGTGATAGGGTAGCCAAAATAGGCGTCCACGCCAGCGCGCACGGCCGCCTCGGCGATGGCAATGTTGCCCTCCAGGAATTCTTTAGCCACTAGCTACTTCCTGCCACGTTTCATTCAGGTTGTTTGAGCGCGTCTGCCCGCCATAGGAGACACAACCAGCTATCCGACGAACCGCCTGGCGACACAGCGCATGTCAGCGCACCACGCTGCCGTTGCGCCGAAACCCCGGCATGAGGCCCGTCGCTGCTCCGGCTCAGACCGCCGCCGACACTGACTCCTCGGTCACCGGCGACGGACCGTCCTGTGGCCTAGTCTTGACCTCGCGGAAGACAACGATCGCGGCATCCGGACAAATCATTGCACACAACGTGCAGCCGGTGCAGCGATGCTCGGGGTCCACCAGCTCAGCCGGACGATACCCCTTGCTGTTGAAGGACTCACCCAGACGAATGAGGCTAGCGGGACAGATGGTCACACAGAGCTCGCAGCCCTTGCAGGCCTCGGTGTTGACGACGATACGACCTCGGGCCATGTTGCTATTCGACACCCCCTACCTGACCGACATTCACTACATGCAGTAACCCCCAACTGTGGCCAAAGCTACGCCGCAGGTGGCCGGACAAGAGGACGGAAGTCACCAACGACGGTGACCGGTGGAGCAGATTATCCAACCGTCGAAGTCACATTGTAGCGCTGGATGTCGGGGAGAGGAAATCGCGACAACGGATCGCGGCGTGGTTAGCGGCATCAATCTGCGGCTTCAAGTGGCTCAGACGATCCTGAATGCGCTCCGGGTCCTCGTCGCGCACCACGTTGTCAATGTCATCCATGAGCCGCCGCGACAACGCTACCGTCTGTTCGACCTCGGCGACCTGCTGACCGGAAAGAAGGTTGTGCTTGCCGCGCATGCGTGCCATGGCCGCCGTGATCTCATAGGTGACGCGCGCCAGATCATCGCGGGTCATATGCGTGGTATGATAGTTGAGCGCGTGCTTCCAGCTGGGGGCAAGGCGGGCACGCCGGTGTTCCTCGACGGTGGTACAACTCCGACACACGCCGAGACGGTTCGAATCCTCGAAGGCGAGGCTGCCCGGCTCGAGGAAAGGCACCAGCGGTGTCACGAGTGGTTGCAGTCGCCGATCACCCTTGAAACGGGCCAGGAGCTCATCAGCGTACGCAACCGCATCGCGTGCTGCCGCGGCACTCTGATGGGGCAGGCCAATCACGAAATAGAGCCGCACCCTGGCATAGCCCAATGCCAGAGCATCGGCAATTGTCTGCTCGATGGCGGCATTGCTGTAGTACCGGCCGGCCGCCTGGCGTACCTCCGGCAAGGGCGAATACATCAGCAGCTCCAGCGCACAATATGGCAAAGCGGTGATGATGTCGCTCAGCAGGCGACGGGGGATGGGCTGAAAGACGTCGAAGCTCACCAGGTCGGGGAAACCGCGTGCCGCGCGCAGGAATCGCGACAGATAGTCAGGCGCCGCCTGGGCAATGTCACCCACCAGATAGACAGCGGTGTGTCCCCGGTGGCGATTGCCGTACAGCTCGCCCACCAATCGCTCGGGGGGCCGGTAATGCGGTGTCGAGCAACCGTACAGCCGACGCTGGGCGTAGAGCGAGTTGTTACAGACCACGCAGTTCTGGGTGCACCCCTGTCCGGTCAGCGGCACCAGGCGCACTGCCCCGTCGAGCCGCGCCAGCGGCAAACACCCGCTCCAGCCCTGTACATCGGCAGCCAGTGATGCATCACACGACCGCTCATCGGTGTCCAGCAGCGGGGGATTCTCGATCACATCGCCGTTCGTCGCGCGCCAGGTGAGACCTGCCACAGTTATCGGCAATTGACCCGACGCTAGCGCATTCACCAGAACTGCCAGGGGCGCGGCAACAGACGGGCCGCGCACGACATAATCCACCTGGGGATAAGCGATCAATTCGCGATGGAAGTAGTCGGCCGCCTGACCGGCCAGAACGACCGGCGTCTCGGGATGGAATGTCTTGATCAGCAATGCGATGGCCAGCACCCCCTGCACCTGGGCCAGCCAGTGAAAGCTGATGACGAAAGCGAGAGGCTTCACAGCCGCGAGTGCAGTCTCCACGTCGAAGGCGGGCGCCTCCAACATGCAGCGCGCCAGGTTCATCGTCTCAACGCGGAGTCCGCTGCGACCCAGCTGCGCCGCCAGCCCGGCGTGACTGAGAGCGACCCGTTCGAGCGCCAGAGGGGAAGACGCAAAGTCAGCGAGTGGTCCGCACAGGATGGCCTCCTGGCGGAAGTCATAGACGCCCGGCGGGTGCAGGAGTACCAGGTGCGGAGTGCGCATAAACATGATCCTAGGTTATCCGCAGGTGATGCGCTGCCTGAGCCAATACGCTTCCCGGCCGGACGCAGCCAGACTGTCCGTCTCGCCCGATTCCGTACCGAACACGCTGACTGTGCGAGTGGCGCAGCCACGTCGACGGACACACAATGTGCCCTGTGCCGTGGCTGCGTGTCACCACACCCCGGTTCTCAGGTACTCATCAATGGCCCTGGCCGCGATCTTGGCCTGGCCCATCGCCAGGATGACGGTCGCGCCACCGGTCGCCACGTCACCGCCGGCGAACACCCCTTTCACCGAGGTCTTCATCGTCTGTTCGTCCACAACCACTGCCCCACCCCGACCGACGTTGAGTTCCGGTGTCGTGCGGGGAATCAGGGGATTGGGACTCTGGCCGATGGCGACCACGGCGATGTCACACGGGATACGGAAGTTGCTGCCGGGGATGGCCACCGGACGACGGCGACCGGAGGCGTCGGGTTCACCCAGCTCGTTCCTGAGACACTCCAGTTCTTTGACGCGACCGGTCTCATCACCGTGAAACGCAATTGGAGTGGTCAGCAGGTGGAACTGGACCCCCTCCTCTTCCGCGTGATGGATCTCTTCCAGCCGCGCCGGCATCTCATCCCGTGAGCGCCGGTAGACAATGATGGACTTCTCGGCCCCCATACGCAGCGCCGTGCGAGCCGCATCCATCGCGACATTGCCGCCGCCGATCGTGATCACCTGACGGCCCAACGCCACCGGTGTATCGTACTCCGGAAAGCGATAGGCCTTCATGAGATTGACGCGGGTCAGATACTCGTTGGCCGAATACACACCGTTCAGGTTTTCGCCGGGTATATTCAAGAACCACGGCAGGCCGGCGCCGGTGCCCAGAAAGACGGCGTCAAATTCCTGCAACAGTTCCTCGATCGTTGCCGTCCGCCCAACCACAAAGTCCGTGACAACCTTGACGCCTAACCGGCGGACATAGTCCACCTCGCGGCGCACGATCTCCTTGGGCAGGCGAAACTCGGGGATGCCATACACCAGCACACCACCCGGCTCGTGCAACGCCTCGAAGACCGTGACGGCGTGGCCCATCTTGGCCAGGTCGGCTGCCACCGTGATGCCAGCCGGACCCGAACCGACCACCGCCACTTTCTTGCCGGTGGGCGGAGGCAACGCCGGCACCGGAAGCGGCCCTTGCGCCGCCTCCCAGTCGGCCACAAAGCGCTCCAGCCGCCCGATCGCGACCGACTCGAATTTCTTGCACAATGTACAGACGCCTTCGCACTGTTCTTCCTGAGGGCATACCCGCCCGGTAATGGCCGGCAGGGCATTGGCTTCGTGAATCAGATTGATCGCCCCCTGGAAGTCACCCTCGGCAATGAGCTTCAGGAAGCCCGGGATGTTGATGCCAACCGGACATCCCTCCATACAGAGCGCCCGCTTGCACTCCAGACAGCGTCGTGCCTCGGCAATGGCCTGCTCGGGGGTGTAACCGAACGGTACCTCATTGAAGTTATGGATGCGCTCTGCCGGTGGCTGTTCCGGCATAGGCGTTTTGCGGGGGATGATTTCTTTCTTGGCCATACTATGCGTTGCTACCTTCCACCTGCGAGACGGGCATCGCCTCGGCCTGAGCCACCATTCGGTCCAACCGGCATTCGTGCTGCCAGTGTTCGACGGCCATCTTTTCCTGGTCGCGATAGAACTGAACCCGCGCCAGCAGGTTATCCCAGTTCACCTTATGGCCATCGAATTCGGGACCGTCCACACACACGAACTGGGGTCCGGTCGTGAGCTCGACGCGGCAACCGCCGCACATCCCGGTGCCGTCCACCATGATGGTGTTCAGGCTGACGATCGTCGGTACGCCGTAGGGCTGGGTGGTCAGCGACACAAACTTCATCATAACGGTCGGTCCGATCGCCCAGACGCGCTTGATCGCGTCGGGACGTGACTCCAGAAGTTCCTTGAGCGGCTCGGTGACCAACGCTTTGCGCCCATAAGACCCATCATCGGTGCACACGATCAGCTCATCTGAGAAGGCACGCATGCGATCCTCCCAGAAGAGGTAGTCCCGCGTGCGGGCCCCGATGATGGAGATGACGGTGTTGCCGGCCTCTTTCAACGCCCGCGTGATGGGAAAGATGGGCGCAATCCCCACGCCGCCGCCAATACACACCACCGTGCCGAAGTTCTCGATCTCGGTCGGCTGGCCCAGGGGACCGACGACGGTGGCGAAGTGATCGCCAACCTCCAGCGTGCCCATCTCAGCGGTGGACTTGCCGACCTCCTGGAATATGAGCGTGATGGTGCCGGCGGCGCGATCGTAGTCGGCAATGGTCAGCGGGATACGCTCGCTGTGGTCATGGATTCGCACGATCACAAACTGCCCCGCCTGCGCCTTCTTGGCGACTGCAGGTGCTTCAACGACCATCAATTTGGTCACATCGCTGAGCACCTGCTTCTCCAGAATCGGATTCATGGGCATCTCCTAGATTTCTCAGACTGAGTATACGTGAACTAACGCACTGCGAGTAGTGACGGATGTCACAAGCAGGCGCGACAAAAATCACCCGGACGACATCGGTCGGCGGGCGTAGCACTCCCCGGCCATCACACGCGGGAAAGAGATCGGCGTCACAAAGCCGCTCGGGCCAGGGGACACTTGGCTCGTCGTGGCACACCCCAGGCCATACCGGAAGCTCTCAGCGATACCGCCCCCACACCAGGTGCATCACTGGTCACACCGGCCGTTGCGCCACCGGCAACCCTGCAAACCGGCCTGATAGAGACGCCCGCAGGCCTCAAACATGATCGCCTCAGTGCCGAGCAGCGGGATATTGAGTTCCTGAGCCAATCTGATCGCCTCTGGTTGTGGTTGTTTGCCGCGCACCAGCAGAACGGCCGCCACATCTGCCATTTCGGCTGTGCGCAGCATCTGCGGATTGGTCAGGCCAGTCACCAGGAGACCCTGCGTCACATCGTAGCACAACACATCGCTCATCAAGTCTGAGGCAAAGGCATAACGTACTTCGCGCTCCAGGTCAACATTGTCCGTGAAGAAGCGTGCATTCGTGACTTTGATGATGTCCCTGATACGCATAAGATTCCTCGGGCAGGCGGCCATCGGCGTCACCGTCGGGATCAAGCCACCGGCTCGACGGGAAGATCCGCCTGGCCGCCCTCCAGACCACACTGCTCGCCACACAACCGCCTCAGCCGATACGATCCCACCAGCCGGCCCGGCGATCCTCGCCCACCCCCTCTGTTAATTATATCACAATCGCCACCGACAATCCACGCGCCTCATCGAGGTGCTCAACCGGCGGATTCCGCACCTGTCGTCTACGACGATGTAACCGCCTCAACCTTCACGGCGCACACCTTGAACTCGGGTATCTTGGCCTGTGGATCCAGTGCCGGGTTGGTCAGGAAGTTGGCCGCCGATTCGGCAAAATGGAACGTGGCGAACACAAGACCGGGTTCGACGCGGTCGGTCACCTGCGCTTTCGAGACGATCTCACCGCGCCGGGAGGCGAGCCGCATCAGCTGACCATCCCGAATGCCGGCGCGACGGGCATCCTGGGGATTGATCTCCACCAGCGCCTCAGGATACATCGCCTCCAGCCCACGCGCCCGGTGAGTCATCGCGCCGCCGTGCCAGTGATACAGCACCCGTCCGGTCGTCAACATCAGCGGATACTCGGCATCGGGCAATTCGTCAGGCGGGACGTGCTCCACAGCGGCAAACTGGCCCAGGCCGCGCGTGAAGCGCTGGACATGCAGTATCGGCGTGCCGGGATGGTCTTCTGACAACACCGGCCAGTGTAGCTGGGCTCCCTCCTCAAGTCGGCGGTAGGTGACCCCGGCATAGCTCGGCGTGAGCGCGTTGATCTCGCGCATCACGTCGCTGACGCCCTCGTAGTCCCAGCTGGCGAACGGAGCATCGCTCCGTGGAGTGGCAGCACCCAGCGCCAGCATCCGTTGCGCCAGCTGCGTTACGATCCAGGCATCCGGACGCGCCTGGCCGGGGGATTCCACGGCCCAGCGCACGCGCTGGATGCGACGCTCAGTATTGGTGAACGTGCCCTCTTTCTCGGCGAAACTGGCGGCCGGCAGGATGACGTCGGCGTGCTGAGCCGCGCCGGTCATAAACAGCTCCTGCACAACCACGAATTCGGTTTTCGACAGCGCCCGATTGACGTGGTTCAAGTCCGGCTCGCTGGTGGTTGGATCCTCACCCACGATGTAGAGGCACCGGATCTCACCGCGTTCTGCGGCGTGCATGATCTCGGTGACCGTCAGACCCTCCTCATCCGACAGGGAGACGCCCCATGCCGCTTCGAACTTCGCCCGCGCCGCTGGATCAGTGACGCGCTGGTAGCCCGGATAGTAGTTGGGCAGACCGCCCATATCGCACGCACCCTGCACGTTGCTCTGACCGCGCAGTGGATTGACACCGCCACCCGGCTTGCCCATGTTGCCCAGCAGCATCTGCAGATTGGCACAGCTGCGCACATTCCCGACCCCGACAATGTGCTGCGTGATGCCCATCGCGTAACACAACGCGCCCGGCCGGTTCTCGGCCATCATCCGCGCCGCGGCTTCGATCTTCTCGGCCGGCACTCCCGTGATCTGGCTGACAACCTCTGGCGTATACTTCTCCACCGTGGCCTTCAGCGCCTCGAACCCCTCGGTGCGCTCAGCGATGAAGGCCTCATCGTGCCAACCCTCGCGGATGATGACGTGCATCAGACCATTCAAGAGCGCGATGTCAGTGCCCGGTTTGTGACGCAGATGCAAATCGGCATACTCGGCAATATCAATGCGGCGCGGATCGGCCACGATCAGTTTCGTGCCCAGATGGCGTTTGGCTCGCCGAATCTTGGTGCCGATCACCGGGTGCTGCTCGGTCGTGTTGCTGCCGATGATGAAGATGCACTTGCTCTGAGTCGTGAGGTCGCGAATCGTGTTCGTCATCGCCCCACTGCCGAAGCTTGTCACCAGACCGGTGACGGTGGAGGCGTGTCAAAGACGCGCGCAGTGATCAATGGTATTCGTCCCCAGAATCTGACGCGCAAACTTGTTGGTCAGGTAGTTTTCCTCGTTGGTGCATTTGGCCGACGTCAAGACACCGAATGCCCGGCTGCCGTACGCGCTCTTCTCGGCGGCGAAACGGCGCGCCACCAGATCCAACGCCGTGTCCCAGTCGGTCTCAATCAGCGTATCGGGCGTGAGCGCGCTCTGATCAGCGGGGACATCATGCTTACCATTCCCACCGCTGTGCGCCGAGCGGGCCGGTGCATACACGCGCCACTCGCCGCTCTGCAGCTTCTCCGTGACGCCGTCCAGCAACCGCGCCCGCACCAGCGGCGTTGTCAATCGGTCAGGATGGTGGATGTAGTCATAGCCATAGCGCCCCTTCACGCAAGTGGCCAGGCCGTTGACCGGGGCATCGGCCGCAGTGGTAACCCGCACCACGCGACCATTGCGCACATTCAGATCGAAATTGCAGCCGACACTGCAGTAGGAGCAAGTGGTGCGCACTTTCTGCACCTGATTGGCTCGCCCCTGCCCCACGCTCATCTTGTCAAACAGCGCTCCGACCGGGCAATAGGCCACGCACTGTCCACAGCTTTCGCAGCGCGCATCCAACAGGAATTGATCGGCGCCGGCGACGAGCTTGGTCTTGAAGCCGCGCCGGGCAAAGTTCCAGACATCACGGTTCTGCATCTCGCTGCAGGCACGGATGCAGCGACCACACAGAATGCACTTGTTGCGATCAATGAACACAAACGGGTTGGGATCGGGATCAATCTCCCAGGTATGGCGCGCCCCTTTGTGCTCGGGCCACTGTACGCCGTAGTCATACACGAGGTCCTGCAACTCGCAGTCGCCATTCACCTCACACGTCATGCAATCGTTCGGGTGATCCGTCAGCAACATCTCGAGGATGAACTTGCGCGTGGCACGCACCTCCTCACTCTCCGTATGCACCACCATGCCCTCCATGACGGGCGTGGTGCAGGCAGTCTGCAGGTTGCGCGCCTTTTCCACCTCGACCACGCAGATGCGGCAGGCGCCCACGTTGGTCAAATCAGGATGATGGCATAGCGTCGGGATCTTGATGCCGGCGCTGCGCGCTGCCTCCAGGATGGTGCTGCCCTCAGCGGCTGACACCCGCTGGCCATTGATCGTAAGCGTCACTGTCATTGTTCCACCTCTTACCTGACCATAACCGCGTTGAACTTGCAGACTTCCTTGCACATTCCACAGCGCACGCACAGCTCGGGATCAATGACATGCGGCTGGCGTTTCTCCCCGCTGATCGCGTCGGACGGGCAATTGCGAGCGCACACCATACATCCCGTGCACAGGTCAGCCAGAATCTCAAAGGTGATCAGCGCGCGACACTTGGCCGCCGGACAGCGGCGATCTTCGATGTGGGCGCGGAACTCGGCCTCGAAATGCTGGAGCGCCGACAGCACCGGTGACGGTGCCAGCTGACCCAGGGCGCACAGCGAACCTTTTTGCATACCTCTGGCGATGTAACGGAGCGCATCCAGATCAGATAGCTCGCCCTCGCCGGCCGAGATACGCTCCAGAATCTCGAGCATACGCGTGCTGCCAATGCGGCACGGAGGGCATTTGCCACAGCTCTCGTCGCAGGCGAACTGCATGAAGTACTTGGCGAACTCGACCATACAGGTGGTCTCGTCA
>Ga0101944_10003056_pt1 | contig 24623 bp, 20 predicted proteins | sample DewCreD2012metaG_FD_75245 | JGI IMG/M metagenome (GOLD analysis project Ga0101944, IMG submission 75245) | Hot spring sediment bacterial and archeal communities from British Columbia, Canada, to study Microbial Dark Matter (Phase II) - Dewar... ... | reverse complement strand
CCGACGGCACCACCACCGTGCTGTGGGCCGGTCACCACCTGACGCGGGCCGAGGAGGCGAAGCTGGCCGAACTGAACGCCAAGCGCGCCGATGCCGACCGAGCCCGGGTGATGCGCCTGCGCCAGGCGGCCGAGGCCGACGTGCAGCGGGCGCTGGCCACCAACGCCCGGCTCAGCAACGCCTCCTTCATCAATCCTGCCGCTGCCCGGCAGATGCAGGAGCGGCTGCGCCAGGCCGAGGAGGAGGCGGCACGCGTCGCCGCCGCCGACGAGGAGGCGCGTCAGGCGCTGGCCAAGTCGCGCCAGGCGGCCCGCGCCGCCAGCGAGAAGGGCGAGAACGCCCGCGCCCGCATCGAGGTCGGCGTCATCGCCCACGCCGGCTGGGGGTCCGGCCGCTGCGGCGGGTCGAACTGCCGGCCCTGAAGCGGCTGTATGACCAACAGCTTGCCGGGCGCTGTGGCTGGCCCGTGCGGAGCGACGCCTCGTGGGACTGGCTCCTCGCCCGCTCGGCTTGCGACCGAGTCTACGTGGCTGCCAGCAGCACCGAGCCGGCTCTGGGAGCCCGCGACACCGATTCGCTTTTCGGCTACGCCTTCGTGCAGCGCACACGGATCGTGGAGCTCGTCACGGCTCCCGACGGAACCGACGCGGCTCGCGCTCTGGTCCGCCGCATCTGCTTGGACCTCAGCGAACAAGGCGCGTGGCTGGTCCGCTGCGATGCCCCGCCCGACAGCCCCATCCATGCCTGGTTCCGCCAGGCAGGCGGCGGCCCAGTGAACCATCCCGCACCGGAGGAAGCCGTAGGCATGGCCAGGCTTCTGAATCCCCTGGACTGCTTGACCCAGTGCAGTCCCTTGTGGCAGCGCCGCGCCGCGGCGCTGGTGGGGGATCGCTCTTGGGAGCTGGGCCTGGAACTTACCGCACCGACTGCTCCAAGCGCTGTCGGTTTTTGTGGACCGCGCGTTCTTCAAAGACTTCTATTAACAAACCTCCCCGAAATGCGGGTCGAGATGGTCGATGACCTGAACTGTAAAGACCGGCTTAGGCTCTCAGAAGGTGACCTTGTACCCCTCTTAATAGGGGAATCTGGAGCTGAGGGTCTCCACGCAACCGGCCGCCTGAGGGCAACGAGTTCAGACGCAACACTGCTTGCACAATCCCTGTTTCCAGGGGGTATATGGTGGCGACCGCCGCTCGACGATTTGCTCCCTTAAATGGGGAAATTCGCTAACATATCACCACTGGGAAAATTGAGATCTAGCTGCATTTGCGGGCGCCTGGCACGGAAGTAGGGTCAGAGTGGCGTACTGCGCCTAGGTTGGGAAGCCGTCGCGGGCAGGCAAACATTCCCCTGGCTGGTTGGGTGGTCGGTCTTTGGGCGGAAATCTCGAGCGAAGTGGGAGAGGGCACGGGAACTTCCCTGCGGGCTGGCGCGTCCAAGCTCCTGCCTAGAGGCTCATGGCGCGCAGGGAGGGCGTCGGGATGGCAGGGGGCCGGTACCAGGGACGGTCTAGTCGTCGATTCCCCCCTGGCGGCAGCGGGTTGGAAACCGGAACAGGGTCGCGGCCCTTCTCCGCGGCCGGGCAGGAGCAGGGGTTATGGCAAGTGCGGAATTGTCCGTGGTCTATCCGGGAGATGACGCAGGGCGCGCGTCTCGCTTGGCGAGCGAGGGGGCGGGGCAGCCCTTGCATCGCATTCAGGAGGTGCGACGGCGGCAGGGAATGTCTCTGCGGACGGCGGCCCGACAGCTTGGCACCGACATCCGGACGGTCCGGATGCAGGAGCAGCCGACGACCGATCTGCGGCTCAGCGAGCTGTACAAGTGGCAGCGGGCGCTGGATGTGCCAGTCGCGGAGCTCTTGGTGGACACGAACGAACCGCTGTCGCGGCCGGTGCGGGAGCGCGGGGCGCTGCTGAAGATCATGAAGACGGCCCGCTCGCTTTTGGAGACCGCACGCGATGACGCCACGCGGCGGATGGCCAGCAATCTGGTCGAACAACTGCTGGAGCTGATGCCGGAGCTGGCGGAGGTGACGGCCTGGCATTCCGTCGGGCAGCGCCGCAGCCTGGACGAACTGGGACGGATCGCCGAGCACCCGATCAACGACCCGGCCTTTTTCGATCCCGATACTTGGGAGTGACAGGCCAGCGGCCGGCACTTCGTGCACGTCCAGTCTGCGTGCGAAAAGGGCGTTTCCGCCGCGCGGTGGACAGACACATTCGTCGGCCACGTCAGAAGGCTCGCCCGTACGCTCTGGCCGGACGGTAGCTGGCCGCCGCGACGGCAACCTGCCGGCGTGGGGCGTCTATCGGCCTGTCGGCGAAGCGGCTTCGGCGGCGGAGGCGGTACGCGACGAACCGCTCGCCGCGGTCATCGCGCCGGTGGCGCGCTGGAGCGCATCGACGACCTGCTGCTCCAGCAAGGCATCGCGGAGCACGATCACCTCGCCGGGGCGTCCTGCCGGGTAGATCGCTAACAGCGGGATCGAGTTGGCATTCAGCTCTGCGAGCTTTCGTTTGATAGTGTCGTTCTGGTCGGTCCAGTCGGCCAGCATCGGCACCACGCCATGCTGCTGGACGATCTGTTGCACGCGGGGCGTATTGATGGCGAAGCGGAAGTTGGCCTGGCAGGTCAGGCACCAGTCGGCCGTGAAGTCGACCATCACCGTCTTGCCTTCCTGCTGCAACCGGGCGATGGCGTCCGGCTGATAGGGCTGCCACTCGAACAGATGCTGCGCGGGCCCCAGATACTGGAAAGCCCCCCAGCCGACCAGTCCCGCCGCCGCCAGTCCCAACCCCCACGCCCGAAGCTGCCGGGGTAGCGGCTCATAGGGTGGCACGCGCCCGATCAGCCAGCAGGCGAACCACACGCCGACCACGGTGGCGAGCGTAGGAATGAAATACTCGCTGGGGATCGTCGAGAACAGGTAGACCACCGTCCCCAGCAGCACAAAGCCCATGAGCTGTTTGAACGTCTCCATCCACTCGCCCGGCTTGGGCAGCCACCGGATCAGCCCGGGAAACAGCCCCACCAACAGGTACGGAGCCGCCATCCCCAGACCGACGCTGAGGAACAACACATAGGTCACCAAGGGCGGCTGCATCAGCGTGTAGGCGAAGACCGGGCCCAAAAACGGTCCGCTGCACGGCGTGGCCAGCAGCGTGGTGAACATCCCTTTGAAAAAGGCTCCGGCAGCCCCTTCCTGATGCTGCAGGCGGCTGGTGCTCTCCGATTGGGCAAAGCCGGGGATCGGCACTTCCCACACGTTGAGGAAACTCAGGGCGAAGGCGAAGACGAGCACCACCATCGCCACCTTGAACCAGGTGTAGGTGAACTGCTGACCCCAACTCAAATTGGCAAAGGCGGCCGCCGTCGCCAGCACCAGAAACACGCTGAGCAGCCCCAGCGTGAACCACAAATTGAGTACCAGAATCCTGCCGCGGCGCTGGCCAGCCTGCTGCACCAGTGCCAGGATCTTCAGGCCGATCACCGGCAGCACGCACGGCATCAGGTTCAGGATCAACCCGCCCAACAGCCCAAAGCCGATCATCGGCAACAAGGCCGCCAGCGACGCAGGGCCGCTCGTCGCCGCAGGTTGACTGGCTACCAGACTGGCCAGGTCGGCATAAGTGGCAAGCGGTGCGCTGCCCCGCTGCGGCTTGACGAACTCCAGTGCCACGCGACCCTTCTGCGGCGCGTTCTGCACCGGCAGACGCGCGCGAAACTGCACGACCTGCGGCGGCAGGCAGCTTTCCTTGCAAGTCTGAAAGCCGATGTACCCGCTGAGCACCGCCTCGCCCCGCGGCGAATCGACCGGGCAGCGCAGCTCGAGCGTCCACGTCACCGGCTCCTCGTGATAGGCTTCCTGCGGAAGGCCGGCCGCTGCCGCCGGCTTGACCTTCGGCGCCGACGAGGCGCGCACCGGACCCACGCCCCATCCCGGCAGCGGTGTCACGTAGATCAACGTCGGCTTGTTCGCACCCACCACGTCCGGGTCGCGCGGGGCATAGGCGTACACATGCCAGCCCGGCTCGGGCCGCGCGGTGAGCACCAATCGCACGGTGCCTCCCGGCGCGATCGCCTGCGGCTCCACATAGCCCTCGAGCGTGAGCTGCGCTTCATGGGCGGCCGGGCGATAGTTGCCCCGGCTGGCGGGCGACGTATACCCTTCCAGCCGGGCCGTGACTTGCTCCCCGAAGATCGGGATGCACGTCTGGTCGGAGCAGACCTGGCCGCTATACCGTAGCTCGATCGCCAGCGAGCCCGGATCGACCCCTTCGGCCAGCTCCAACGGCGTCGACCAGACGACCTGCCCTTCGTGCTCCTCGATCGGCACCGGATACAGATCGACCTTCTTCACCCGCGGCGGACGATCCGGCTGAAATGGCCCCGTGACGCGAAAGGACGGCTGCTCCTGCACCTTGATCGACGAGGGCTGCGTGCCGCCCGCCGGCTGCGTGAGCGAATATACGTGCCACCCGGGCAGCATCTCGGCCTTCACATGCAGGCTGCCCCGCCGAGTACCCTGCTCGAGCGTGAACCACGCCTTGAGCCGAAGCTGCTGGCCTTCTGCGGTGCCGGCACCGCCAAACCCCAGCTCGGGAAACAGGTTCAGTCGGGGCAGCGGCGTGCCCGGCGGAGAGGCTTGAGGCACAGCCCCCGCGTCCGGTCCGGAACCTTGCCCACCCGAAACGCCTGCCCTAGGGGGCGGCTGGCCGAGGACCGCATCCCCCCAACTAGCCCCCAAACCGGTCAAAAGCACCACGAGCAGGCTCAAGAGACGAGCGTCAGCGCTCGCCCCCTGTCGCCGCTTAACCCGACTTACCGACGTAAGCCCCTGACGTGGCACAAGTTGCATCGCAAATCCCCTATGAGAACATGCACCCGCCCATGCCGCACTGCGGCAGACCGCAAGTGCCCTCGCGTCCCGCCGGCTCACACATGGGAAGGTCGCGGGCACTGGCGGTATGGGCGGCCGGGACGCTGAGCAGTTTTTCCAGATGGGTGCTGTGACAATGTGGACATTCGGGCTGCTCGTTGCCGCGGATCAGGAGTTCGAATTGGCTTTGGCAGTTAGGGCAACTGTATTCGTACAGTGGCATGGCTTATCCTCCTGCAGAGCGACTTCTGAGATTTCATTCTTAACACGACGAAGACGGGTGGCAAAGATGATTCCCATGCCGCCGCTGACGCGGGAACTGGTCCGGCTGGTCGATCGACGGGCGATCGAGGAGTACGGGGTCTGCGGGCTGGTGCTGATGGAAAATGCGGGTCGGGGCTGCGTGGACACTTTGCTGGAGCTGGGCTGCACCGGACCGGTGACGATCGTGTGCGGGCGGGGCAATAACGCGGGGGATGGGTTCGTGATCGCCCGCCATCTAGACCTGCGGTCGGTGGCCGTGCGCGTGGTGCTGCTGGGGGCACCGGAGCAGCTTCGAGGGGATGCGGCGGCGAACTACGCGGTGATCGTCCGCAGCGGCATCCCGATTTGCGACTTGTCCGGCCGGTTTGACGAGCAAAGGCTAGCGGAGGCCTTGAGCGACGCCCAGTGGATCGTGGACGCCTTGCTGGGCACCGGGGCGGTGGGCGCACCGCGCCCTCCGTGGGATACGGCCATTGGTTTGATGAACGTCGCGGCGGGGCGGCGTCTGGCGGTCGATGTGCCGAGCGGCCTGGACTGCGACAGCGGCGAGCCTTCGCCCGCCACGGTGCGTGCCGATCACACATGTACGTTTGTCGCACCCAAGGTCGGCTTTTCCCGCCCCGCCGCACAGCCGTACGTGGGGCAGGTGCACGTGGTGGACATCGGCGCTCCGCGGCGTCTGCTGGAAGAGGTCGCCCAGCAGGCGCAAGCGGGAAGTCCGGCCGGAGGGTAGCGGAATTCCCAGGTCCGGCAGGCGGGTGGTTTCTGATGCGTGCACCGTCGCAGCCGAGCCCTCCGGTGCCTGACAGGGCCGCACGGCGCGAGTATGCTACAAGCATGCAGCACGCGCGTGAAAAGCCTCAATTTCCGCCGGTCGAGGCGGCCGGCCCGGACGGAGTGCTGTTGGTCGGCGGGTCGCTGGCTCCCGACTGGATGCTGGAAGCGTACCGCCGCGGGATTTTTCCCATGCCGATCCGGGTGGATCGGCGGCGGCTGGTGGCCTGGCTGTCGCCCGATCCGCGGGGCATCCTGGAGCTGGACGACCTGTACGTTTCGCGGCGGCTGGCGCGCCGGATGCGGCGGGGGGAGTTTGCGTTCAGTGTGAACCAGGCGTTCCGCGAGGTGGTGGAAGGCTGTGCGATGCCACGCGGCCGCGACGACGAGTGCTGGCTGACGCTGACGATGCAGAACGCCTACCTCAATCTGCATGCGCTGGGGCATGCCCACAGCGTCGAAGTCTGGCAGGATGGGCGGCTGGTGGGGGGATTGTTCGGCGTGACGGTGGGTGGGCTGTTTTCCGGCGAGTCGATGTTCCACCGGGTCACCGATGCCTCGAAAGCGGCCATGGTCTACACCGTGCAGCGTCTGAAACAGCGGGGCTTCGTGCTGTTCGATGTGCAGTGGACCAACCCGCACACGCGGCGGATGGGCGCGCGGGACATCCCGCGTAGCGAATACCTGCGGCGACTGGCCGTGGCGACCAGCCTGCCCGTCTCGTTCGCCCCCTGACGGTCATTTCCGATGGGCAAGCGGCTCGTGGTGCTGCCGAACGCTCTCATTCGACAGCCAGTCGGGTCTCTTTGTGCCCCCAGCGGCTCGTTGTCGAGAAACGCCCATTTCCATGCAGCTTCTTGACCTGGTAGCTGCCCGCGGCTAGCGTGACTTCTGCACCCACGGAGGTCGCACGCCAGGCGGCGCGGCACCCGTCCCGCGGGTCGCCGTCCAAAGTTGCCTCCGCCAAGGCGCATCGCAAGATGCCTTGCGGATGCAGGCCGCAAAAGTCGTTTTGTTGACGCCCATGGCTGCACATCAGGCTCCAGAGTATGCGGTAGGTTGGGGGACACTTGCCTTGATCAATGCCGGCATTGCGCAGGGCAAGAACCGCAGCGGCCTAAACTGGTTCCTGCTCTCCTTGTTTCTGGGGCCGATTGCCACCTTCCTGCTCGTCGCCTTTTTCCCCAAGCTTCCATGAGCCCATGGAAGTTCTCGCTCAATCCGACGCTTCCACCGACCGGCACGGCTGCCCAGGAGCGGGCAGCCGGGCCCTGGTCGCGTCCTCTCCATGCATTGCCAGCGGCGATCCTGATGCTCGTCTGCGGGCTCCCGGCATTCGCTCTCGTGGGATGGCTGCACGCGGCACCCGACGCGCCGTGCCAGGCAGGTGAAACGCCGCCCCGTGCCGACTCCACAGAACCTGCGAAGCCGAAGGAACGCGAGGCACTTCCTGCGCTGCCTGCACCTGCCCCCGATCCGGCCGCCGAGACACAGGACCAGACGCTGCAAGCCTACGCCCGCTATGCCCTGACGCATCCCGGCGATCCGACGCGGGGACGCCAGCTCTTCCGCCAGACCGGCGGCACGCAGTGCCTGGCCTGCCATCGTGTGGAAGGCGAAGGCGGCACGGTCGGGCCGGACCTGTCGCACATCGGCGGTAAATTCGGCCGGCCGCACCTCATCGAGTCGCTTTTGGAGCCTTCCCGGCAGATCGTCGAGGGCTACCGCACCACCGTGATCCGCACCCGCGACGGCCAGATCGTCACCGGCATCGTCAAACAGCGCAGCCCCCAATCGTGGGGGCTCGTCGATGCCCAAGGAAAGACGCACACGATCCCCGCGGACCAGATCGAAGAGCAGCGCGAAAGCCCCCAATCGCTCATGCCCCAGGGACTGACGCGTCTGTTGTCCCCTCAGCAGCTCACCGACCTGGTGGCCTACCTCCAGACGTTGCGATCGGGAAGCAAAGCCACGCCCGGCAGCGGGATCAGCGGTCTGGTCCGCCTCCCGGCCGGCTTCGTCGTGCGCACCGTGGCCACCGGCCTGACCGGCTGCACCGCCATGCAGGTCCTGCCGGATGGCGATCTGCTTGTGGCCGAACAGACCGGGACACTGCGGCTCGTGCAGGCTGGTCGTCTGGTCTCGCAGCCCGTGGCGACGCTCGCGGTCGATAGCACGTGGGAACGCGGCCTGATCGGCGTCACCGTCGCACCCGAGTTTCCACAACAGCCATGGATTTACGTCTGTTACGTGGCCGCCCAGCCGCAGCCCCATCACCGGGTCAGCCGGCTAAAGGTGACCGGTCCGCCGTGGGTGGCCACGTCGGAGGAAGTGTTGCTCGAAGGGGATGATCAGCGGCTGCTCGGCGGCAAAGTACCGGCTGGGCATCAGGGAGGGGCAGTCCATTTCGGCCGGGATGGCAAGCTGTATGTCGCGATCGGCGATCAGACGGCCGAAGCACCGGCCCAGCGACTGGACACCTTTCAGGGCAAGATTCTGAGGCTCAACGCAGACGGTTCGATTCCCGAGGACAACCCTTTTTGGCACAAAACTACTGATAAATACCGGGCGATCTGGGCTTTGGGGCTGCGAAACCCGTTCACGTTTGCTGTGCACCCCACGAGCGGGGAGCTGTGGATCAACGATGTCGGTGGCCAGCACGAGGAAATCAACCGGGGCGTCAGCGGCGGGAATTACGGCTGGCCCGTCGTCGAACATGGGCCGAACCATCCACATCCGTTTATCAGTCCCGTGCATACCTATCCGCAGGCTTCGATTGCAGGCGGAGATTTTTGCCCGGAGACGATTGAGTGGCCGAGCGAGTGGCGCGGCAAATATTTTTTCGCAGATTTTGTGCACGGCTGGATCCACGCGCTCGATCCTGACCGACCGTCTGACGCGCTTTCGTTCGGAGACGGCTTCAGTCGCCCGGTCGATCTGCGATTCGACCGGCGGGGCGGGCGGCTGCTGGTACTTTTACGAGACGCTTGGGTGATCGACCGCTACTTCCAGCCCGGCACGGGGGCGCTCTTGGAAGTTCGCTACGAGCCGTAGGTTATTCGCTGCATTCTCACACGATCTTGCGGCACGGGCTGGTTCGTCAAGCACGCCGGCCCCAAAGGCGGATTTCTTGGCAAAGTCTGCTCGATTTGCCCATTCTTTCAGGACGTTGCGTGACTGGGCGTGCAGGGCGTCAAGCGGTTTGGTCGATGGGAAAGAGGTAAGGAGTGTGGGTTGCTTTTCCGCGCGCAAGAGCAGGAATCGCCGGATGTACGAACGCCATTTCGGACTGGACCGCCGACCTTTCCCCTCCGCTCCTCAAGCCCAGGCCTATGTGCCGACGCCTTCCAGCGAACAGGCCCGCCAGACGCTGGCGCGGTGCATCGAACGGGGGGAGGGGATCGGTGTGCTGGTCGGGCCAGCAGGCACGGGTAAGACGCTGCTGTGCCAGGTGCTGGCGTCGCAGTTTCAGGGTCGGTTCCAGGTGGCGCACCTGGCCGCAGCGCGGCTGGTGACGCGCCGGGCATTGCTACAGAATATCCTGTTTGAACTGAAGCTGCCGTATCGCGAGCTGGACGAAGGAGAATTGCGGCTGATGCTCGTGGACCATCTGGCGCCGCGGGTGGGCGGGCCGGCGGGGCTGTTGCTGCTGCTGGACGAAGCGCACACCTTGCCGCTGCGGCTGCTGGAAGAGGTGCGGCTGCTGACGAACCTGGTGCACGAGGGGCAATCGCGCGTGCGGCTGGTGCTGGCGGGCGGGATGGCCCTGGAGGAGCGTCTGGCGCATCCGAAGCTGGAATCGTTGCATCAACGGATCGCGGCCCGCTGCTATTTGCAGCCGCTGGGACGCGACGAGACGGCCCGCTACATCGAGCAGCAGCTTCGCCGTGTGGGCGGGGATCCGGAGAGGATCATTCCTCCCGCGTCGCAGGCAGCCATCCACACTGCGACCGACGGCATCCCGCGGCTGATCAACCAGCTTTGCGATCATGCGCTGTTGCTGGCGTCAGTCCGCGGCAGCACTACGGTCGACGCGGCGCTGGTCGAGGAGGCATGGGCCGATCTGCAACAGCTTCCCTTGCCGCTGACGGAAAAACCGGCTCTGAAAGCAGCGTCCCCAAGCGGGATCATCGAGTTCGGCCAGCTCGACGACACCCAGCCGGTGGCCGGCACGATCGGTCCGACCACGACTGTCGCGGCCAATCGCAGCACGGCGCACGCGGCCATGACCTGTCTGGACACGATCACGCACAGCCTGGGCCAGCTTGACGCGCCGGCCGGCCAGGTGGTCGCGACGGCTGCCAGTGCTTCGGAGGAGTTCGTGCCTCCGACCGCACGGACCGAAGTGGAACTGTTCTTCGATCCCGCGCACGATCCGTTCGGAGGGCACTGGGAAGAAGAAGAGATCGTCATCGACCGCTACGCTTCGCTGGAACAAGCAGCGCTGCAAACGCAGCGGGTCGTCAGCGACGAAGGACGCGCGCTGGCGGCGGCGGTCCGAGCACGCGTCGAACCCGCCGCGCCGCCTCCCGCCACGGCACCCGAGCCGCCGCGGGTGATTCCCGTGGTGCATCCGCGTCCGCAACCCGAAGCGGATGACGACGACGAAATGCCGGCCACCATCGCGGCCCAGGCCGATTTCCACCCAGCCAGCGACCCGGTGCTGCCCGAACCGCCACCGCCCGGCCGACGCCGCGGGCCGCTCTCCCTCCGCCAGCTCGCTCAAGACGACCGCGACATGATTCTCGTGGAAAGCCAGGAGCACGACCCGCTGCCCCCGCAGCGACCACGGCGCGGCGAGTATCGCCAGCTTTTCAGCCGCCTGCGGGCCCCCTGACGGCCGACCCGGCGTGTGCGCGTCCGCCAGCGCCGTGTTAAGCGGCCCGCCGGGCGTGCGGCTGGCCCCGCCCCCCTCGCCACCCCCAGCGCTTAACGCCCCATGAGCTGGATGTATCAAGCCCTTCTTCACTTGCAGCAGCGGCCGCGGGCCGCGGCGCGACGCACCGAACCGCCTCCGGCCGGCGCGCATGCCGCCGCGGCCACAAGCATGGCTCCAGCTCCGGCGAGCCGCGACAGCGCCGAGGCCACGCAAGCCGCCCAAAGCGCCCTGGAACGGGCAACCCGGCTGCTGGAAGCACATCACGAGCTGCCCGAGCCGCTGGCAGTCCCGCCGGCTGAAACGTTCAGCCCGTCTGACGCCTCGCCCAAGCCCGGCCAGCCGCCGCCAGCCGCCGCGATCGCCGCACCAGGCTTCACTGCACCCACGGGCGGATCGACCCCGCCCGGCGACGTGGTGCAGCGCCTGATCCGCCGACTGAGCGACCCGCTGCAAGCTGCGCCGCTGCAATCCCTGGCGCAGCGTCTGGCCTGTGACCGCCAGACGACCGGCAGCCGGTCGCAGTGGCTGGTGGCGATCGGACCGTCCCAAGGCGTGGAAGACGTCGGGCTGGGCGCGGCGGCTTGCCTGGCGGCGTCGCAGGACTGGTCAGGGGGTGATGTACTGCTGGTGGATGCAGACCTGGCTCGCCGCCGGCTGTCGCAGGCACTAGGCTGGGGCGAGCGGCCTGGTCTGATCGAATGCCTGCTCAGCCAGAGGCCAGACCGTGGGCTGTGCCAATCGATCGGCCTAACGCACCTGTGGGTGCTGCCGGCCGGGCAGATGGCAGGCGACCGACTGATGGAACGCATGGCCGCTGGCGCCCCCGGGGCGATGGGCTGGGCAGAGCTGGTGGCCTCGTTCGGGGCGGTGCTGCTGTGCGGGGGCAGTACGGACGATCCGTGGGCCGGTGCCCTTGCCCAGCTTGCCGACGCGACCTACGTTGTGGTGGAGCTAGGCTGCGTCGATGAACCGACGGCGCAGGCGGCCGTCAGCCGGCTGCGTCAGCAAGGGGCTCGCGTGCTGGGCTGCATTGCGATCGGAGGCTGAGTCCGGTCCAACCCCCTTCCGGTGCCTCCCACGTAGCATGCCGTCGGCAAGACACGGCGGTTTTCGTCCCTTTGGGCAGGTCGACCCCCATGGCCGTATGTCTGGTGACTGGAGGGGCCGGGTTCATCGGCTCGCACCTGGTCGAGGCGCTGGTCCGCGCAGGGCACCAGGTGCGGGTGCTGGACAACTTTTCCACTGGGAAGGTCGAAAACCTCGCCGCTGTGGCGGACGAGATCGACCTGATCAGCGGCGACGTGTGTCACGAGACGACGGTGGCCCAAGCCGTGGCCGGCTGTGAGCTGGTATTCCACCAAGCCGCGCTGGCCTCGGTACCGCGAAGCCTGGAGGACCCACTGGCCACGCATGCCGCCTGCGCCACGGGCACACTCGTCGTCCTGCACGAGGCCCGTAAAGCAGGCGTGCGGCGGGTCGTGTACGCGGCCAGCAGCAGTGCCTACGGCAACCAGCCGCAGCCTCAGAAGCGGGAGAGCGACCTGCCCAGCCCGCTTTCCCCCTATGCGGCGGCAAAGCTGGCCGGCGAAATGTACTGCGCGGCCTTCTGGCACAGCTACGGCTTGCAAACGGTCGCCCTGCGGTACTTCAACGTCTTCGGGCCGCGTCAGGACCCGCGCGGGCCGTATGCAGCCGTGATCCCGCTGTTCATCCTGGCACTGTTGGAAGGGCGTGCGCCGGTGATCTATGGCGATGGCCGGCAGACGCGCGACTTCGCGTACGTCGAGAACGTCGTCCAGGCGAACCTGCTGGCGGCCAGCGCCCCTCATGCGGCCGGGCAGGTGTTCAACGTGGGCAGCGGCACGGCCATCACCCTCTTGGACTTGCTGGCCGAGCTGAATCGCATCCTCGGCACCGACATCGCACCCCAGTTTCAGCCGCCGCGGGCGGGCGATGTCCGCGACAGCCTGGCCGATATCACCCGTGCCCGCGAGGTGCTCGGGTATCGTCCGGCGGTGAGCCTGGCGGAGGGGCTGCGGTGGACCGTGGAATACTACCGCCAGGCATCCTGAACATCTCCCGCAGGGTCCTTGTCGCTTGATCGGCTCGCGCACGGCCCTGGCCGCCGCATTGCCGGAAATCCGCCCAGCCGCGTCCATCGATCCCTGCTGGCGACCAGGGTCGGAAAGCAATGGTCGGATCGAGGATGCGGGTTGTTCTGCCCGATGCACCGCAGCCTGGCCCGCTGTCTGCGGACGCATTCATCCTTGCCGTTCGGCACGTCCTAGATTTGCAGGACGGGGGGACTGCGCCCGGACAGGCTACAGCCTCCCTCCGACGGAGTGCGAACAGGCCGGAGTGAACCATGGTCGTCATTGTCGGATGCGTGGTGGTGATCGCCTGCGTGCTGGGCGGGTTCACCATCGCGGGAGGGCATATCGGGGCACTGATCCATCCGTCGGAGCTGCTGACGATCGGCGGGGCCGCGATGGGCGCGATGGTGGTGATGGCTCCAGTGAAAGTGCTCAAAGACCTCGTGCGGGGCCTGCTGCAAGCCTTGAAGGGCTCGCCGTTCACGAAGAAAGCGTACGGCGAATTGTTCCAGGTGATGTACGAGTTTTTCCGGCTCGCGCGGCGGGAGGGCCTTTTGGCCCTCGAACCGCACCTCAGCGACCCGCACCACAGCACGATCTTGCAGAAATATCCCACCGTGCACCACAACCACCACGTGGTGGAGTTCATCTGCGGCTCGATCGCCCCGGTCATGGATGGCTCGGTGACGCCGCAGCAATTGCCCACGCTGCTGGAAGCCGAGCTGAAGGCGATGGAAGACGAGCATCACGCACCGCTGTCGGTGCTTTCCAAGACCGCCGATGCATTGCCGGGCTTCGGGATCGTGGCGGCGGTGCTGGGGATCGTGATCACGATGGGCGCCATCGACGGGCCGGTGGAAGAGATCGGCCACAAGGTCGGTGCGGCCCTGGTCGGCACGTTTCTGGGGATTTTGCTGTCGTACGGTTTTTTCGCTCCGCTGGCCACCAAGCTGGAATTCATGGGGGCGGCGGAGATGGCCTACTTCCGCACGATCGCCACGATGGTGCAAGGCTTTGCCGATAATCAACCGCCCAAGGTCGTCCTCGAGATGGCCCGCCGTGGGGTCAGCCGCGACGTCCGCCCCACGCAGCAAGAACTGGATGAACTGCTCAAGGCGGTCGAATCCGGCGGCTAGGCGACCCCGGATCGGCCGCTGGCGCCGCCGAGCGCCCCTTCCTTCACGCATCCGGAGCGATTCCCATGGCAGGCAAAGGTGGCGGTGCATGGAAAGTCGCCTACGCCGACTTCGTGACCGCCATGATGGCGTTCTTCCTGGTGATGTGGATCGTGGCCCAGAGCGACCAGATCAAGCAAGCGATCGCCCATCACTTCAACGACCCCTTCGCACGCGAATCGGAGGAAGAAGGCACGGCCCATCAGAAACCGCCCAGGCACCCTGCTCCGGCCCGTACCACCAAACATCCCGAGCATGAAAAAGAAGCTGGCGGCAGCCATTCCGTCTTGCTGAACAGTCATGGCGGCGAACGCACCAGCATCGGCACGGTCGTCCATTTCGCCGACGATTCCGCCGAGCTGGATGCCGAAGCACGACGCCGCCTGGCTGAACTGGCCCCGCTCATCGTGGGCAAGCCGCAAAAGATGGAACTGCGGGGGCATACGTCGCGTCGACCGCTGCCTCCCGATAGCCCCTTCGCGGACCACTGGGACCTGTCGTACCGCCGCTGCCTGGCTGTCATGCAGGAACTGGACAAACTGGGCATCCCGCCGCAGCGTATCCGGCTTAGCCAGGTCGCCGGCTTCGAGCCACCGGCCGCTCCCGATAGCCACCTTCCCGGCGGCGGCTACGCCCGCGTCGAAGTCACCCTGCTGGCTGAAACGGTCGGCACCAGGGTCTCGCAAGGGTCGGCCGAAAAACCGCCCAAGGCCTCGAAAACCGTGCGGTCTGCCGCGGAACATGAGGGACCAGCCAGCAAGGCCTCCACGGACCCATCGCCGCATGCGTCGGACGCACCGGCCGGCACGTCGGGCCATTCCAACCGATCGCACACCATTCCCTCAAATGCCCATGGAGAAACTGGCCATTTGCATCCGTCGGCCGGTAAAGATCGCGCCCCCAGCCCTGGCGAGGCGCACGAGGCGGGCGCTAAGGGAAATAAGGCAGCAAAAGAACCCTCGCATCAACATTGAGTCGCACATGGGCCCTAACCCGCGCATGAACATCGAGCCGGGCGGCAAGACGCATCCAACGCGGCGCCACGGGCGTGAAGCCACTCAGCCCGGTCCATCCGACCACCGGCCGGCCCGCTGCTTTACGGAATAGGGCACGTGGCTTTTGCCGTAGTAGGCTGTGAACAGTTCTGCCAAAAAACCCATGGAAATAAACTGGGCTCCCAGCAGCAGCAGGGCGACCGAATAGAGCAGGGCTGGGCGTTCGTGCAGAGGTTTGAATTGCCAGCGAGGAAACCACTCGTTCCAGCCCGTGGCATTGGCCAGGATCCAAGTCAGCGTCAAGTAAGCTAGCCCGGCTAGGCCGACCAAGAATGAAAGGATGCCACACGTGCCCAGCAAATGCTGGGGTCGCTGCTCGAACCCGGTTAAGAAATAAACCGTTAAAAGGTCGAGAAACCCTTTGACAATGCGGGTGAAACCGTACTTGGAATGCCCGAAGCGTCGCGGGCGATGGTGAACGACGATTTCGCCGACCTTCCAACCTCGTGCGGCGGCCAGCACAGGGACGAATCGGTGCAGCTCACCGTATAGCCGCACTTCCTCGAAAATTTCCCGGCGATAACATTTGAACCCACAATTGTGGTCGTGCAGGCGTACGCCGGTCAGCCAGCCGACCAACCAATTGAAGACCCGTGAGGGAAGCACCTTGTGCCAGGGGTCGTGGCGGATTTGCTTCCAGCCGCTGACGCAGTCGAGCCCCTGCTGCATGGCGGCCAGGAAGCGGGGAATTTCTTTGGGGTCGTCCTGCAGATCGGCGTCGAGCGTCAGCACCAGGTCGCCGCGGCAAGCCGCAAACCCGGCCGCGAGTGCCGCCGCTTTCCCGAAATTGCGGCGGAAGCGAATGCCGCGCACCTGCGGGTCGGCTGCGGCGAGCCGCTCGATTTCCTCCCACGAACCGTCGGTCGAACCGTCGTCGATGAAGACGATGTCCAGTGTGTAACCTTCCGCCTGAGCCACCGCGCACAGCTCGGCATGCAATGTGGCCAGGCTCTCGACCTCGTTGTACACCGGGATCACGATCGAGAGCATGGAAAGCACACCGTCTGTCGCAGGCCGAGCAGGCCGCCGTCACACCCCACTCGGCGGCATCCGTTCCTTTAGAATACTTCGCCAGTCGCGGATCGTCTGCGGCCCGGCCGCCAGACGCGGCGCTGGTCCGCTTCGCACGCCACCCGAGCGTGCCGCGGGCATTGGTCCTTGAGGTTGCGGCCCTGCGGCTGACGCACCTGCCGGCAAGAACTCCTTCGGAAAGTACCTTTGGTGGAACTGTTTGACACGCACGCGCATCTGACCGACCCGGCACTGGCGGATACCAGCGGTGTGGTGGCACGCGCCGTAGCCGCCGGGGTACAACGCATCCTCACGGTTGCCACATCGGCCGCCACCAGCCGGCAGTGCGTCGCCTTGGCGGAGCGGCATGCCGGCGTGTGGGCGGCCGTCGGCATCCATCCCAACGAGGCCGATGAAGCCGCGCCGGGCGACTGGGAAGCGGTCGTGGAGCTCGCCCAGCACCCGCGGGTCGTGGCACTCGGAGAGACGGGGCTGGACCTATACTGGCAGAAGGTCCCGCTGCCGCTGCAAATCGACTATTTCGAGCGGCACTTGCGGCTGGCGCAGGAGCGGGACCTGCCGGTCGTGATCCACTTGCGGCAATCGGCGGCGGAAATCCTGGACGTGCTAACACGGGTGCGCAGGGACGGACCGCTGCGGGGCGTGATGCACTCGTTCACTGGCACGGCGGAGGAAGCGGCGGCGCTGCTGGAACTGGGTCTGCATGTCAGCTTCGCCGGGATGGTCACGTTCAAAAAGTCGCAGTCGCTGCGTCAGGTCGCGGCCACGATCCCGGCCGACCGCCTGCTGATCGAAACGGACGCTCCCTATCTTTCGCCCGAACCGCTGCGGGGTCGGCACCCCAACGAACCGGCACGGCTGGTGCACATCGCCGCCTGCCTGGCCGAGGTGCGGGGCATCCGCCTCGAAGAGCTGGCGGCGCAGACCACGGCGAGCGCCCAGCGGCTGTTCGGCGTGCCCTAACAGGCGGCGTCGCGTCTGGAAGAGCGTCCGCGGGGGCGACAGGCAACAGCCCCGCTCCCGGTCTGCGAACGTCGCCCCGCGGGATGGCTGCCTCGCCCCGGCCCCAGCCCGGGCGGTTGTGGCCAGGACCGCAATCGCCGATCGGCCGGCGGGACGTTAGAATCAGCGCTGCGCCGCAGCGGCCACGCCCCCAGGCTGGACGGTCCGTGACGAGGGCGCGTGCCTCCCAGGTGCGACGCAGGGCGCCTGGAGCACCGGATTCCCCGAACCTGGCCATCGCCTCATGTCGCTCAAAATCTACATTTCCGGCAAGTTCTACGACAAACAGGATGCCAAGATCAGCGTGTACGACCATGGCTTTTTGTACGGCGACGGCGTTTTCGAGGGGATGCGCAGCTATGGGGGGAAGGTCTTCCGCCTGCCGCAGCACCTGGAACGGCTGTGGGCCTCGGCCAAGGCGATCTGGCTGACGATCCCCATGACGCAGGAGGCGATGGCCCAGGCGGTGTACGACACGCTGGCCATCAACGGCATCCGGGACGGGTACATCCGCCTGGTGGTGACCCGCGGGGCCGGGGCTTTGGGGCTGGACCCCAACAAGTGCAGCGATCCGCAGGTGGTGATCATCGCCGACCATATCCAGCTCTATCCGCGGGAGCTGTACGAGAAAGGGCTGGAGATCATCACGGCCAGCACGATCCGCAACCACTCGGCCGCCCTCAGCCCGCGGATCAAGTCGCTCAATTACCTCAACAACATCCTGGCCAAGATCGAAGGGCTGCAGGCCGGCTGCGTCGAGGCGCTGATGCTCAACGCCAAGGGAGAAGTCGCCGAATGCACGGGGGACAACATCTTCATCGTCCGCAAAGGAACGCTGATGACGCCCCCGATCGACGCCGGCATCCTCGAGGGCATCACCCGCGACGCGGTGATCGAGCTGGCCCAGGCGGCGGGGCTGCCCGTGCAGCAGATTCCCCTCACCCGCCACGACCTGTTCATCGCCGACGAATGCTTCCTTACGGGCACCGCGGCGGAGATCATCCCCGTCGTCAAACTGGACAGCCGGGTGATCGGTACCGGCCAGCCCGGCCCGATCACCCGCCAGCTCATGCAGCAATTCGCCGAGCTGACTCGCCGCGAGGCGTGAAGCGGAGATGCCGACACACGCCTGGCCGGACCGCACGCCGTGCTCCGGCGGACGTGCCGGCCGACGCAGGGAGGAAATTTGCCATGCACGCTGACCGCCGATGCATCGCCAGGCAGCCCCGCGGGGTGCGAAGAGCGACGGCCTTCGGGCTGGTCCTCTACGTTGCGGCCGCGGCACTTTGCCTGGTGGCCGGCATGCTGCCGGTCCGAGTGGGGGGACCGCTTCGCCTGGAAGGTGCTCCGCCGGCAGCGGTGGCGTCTCGTTCCGACCTGGAGCAGCCGCCGCCTCCGCCAGCCGCTGCCCCACGCCGGACGCCAAGCCGCCTGCCGCCGCCTCCCTTGCGGGAGTACAAGGGCCGGCGGATCGCCCAGACCATGCATTACAGCGGCGCGGAGTGGCTCACCCGCGACAACCGCGAGCAAGAGGAACGCTGTTCGCTGATGCTGGCCAACCTCGGCGTGCGGCGCGGCATGACGCTGTGCGACATGGGCTGCGGCAACGGCTTTTACACCTTGCAGCTCGCCAGGATGACGGGCGAGCAGGGGCATGTGTATGCCGTGGATATCCAGCCGGAAATGCTGCAACTGCTCAACCGCCGGGCCGACGAGCAGCAGATCCGCAACATCACCCCCGTACTCGGCACGCTGACCGACCCGCGCCTGCCCCGCAGCAGAATCGACCTGATCCTGCTGGTCGATGTCTATCACGAGTTCTCGCACCCGGAGGAAATGCTGGCGGCGATGCGCCAGGCGCTGGCTCCTGGGGGCTTGTGCGTGCTGGTCGAGTTCCGGGCGGAAGACCCGGCCGTGCCGATCAAGCCCGAACACAAGATGAGCAAGGAGCAGATCCTCAAGGAGTGGCCGCCCAATGGCTTCAAACTGGTCAAGCAGTTCGATGGCCTGCCGTGGCAGCACATGATGTTCTTCGCCCGCGACGACGACCCGACCTTTCCGCCTGGCGAGCAGCGATGACGGGTACGCAGTGAAGGCCTGGTGTCCATGGCCAGTCGTCCGTGGCAAGGTCCTATCAGAACCGACGATAGCCCCGGGTTGCTCTCAGCCACCTGGGCCACCCGGTTGGGCGTACATGAGAGGCGAGAGACCGAGGCTCGAGACGACGTGAGCGGCGCGCCTTGAGCGGGAAACGAAGTCGCACGGCAGCGCCGCAGTGGCCCGCCAAAGTTGAACAGATGGCAGGGTTGAACAGACGGCGGTCTTTGCAGGACCGGCTCAGGGCGGGTCGCGTCCGGCAGGTCCCCAGCGCGGGGCCGCCATCTGGGCGTCCAGCGCCTGCCAGGCCGCTTCCAGCATCGTCACACGCTCTGGCTGCGCTGCCGCCAGGTCCTGCGTTTCGCCCGGATCGGCCGCCAGATCATAAAGCTGCCAGCGACCCGCAGCGCGCGGACGAACGATCTTCCAATCGCCCTCCCGATACGCGGCCTGCGGACCGACCCGCCAATAATGCTGCCGCCGCAGCGGCTGGCCATCGGGCGGGGCCAGGTGGGGCAGAAGGTCCGCCCCGTCGAGCGCCTCCGGCAGCGGCCCTCCCGCCGCGGCCAGCATCGTGGCGGTCAGGTCCAGGGCGCTGGCCCACCGTGGCTCGATGTGCCCCCGCGGCAACCGGCCGGGCCAGCAAAGCAGCATCGGCACCCGGATGCCGCCTTCCCAGAGCTGTCCTTTTTCGCCGCGCAAGGGGCTGTTGCGGGAAGTCAGCTCGCGGGTCGGGCCGCCGTTGTCGCTGAGGAACAGGACCAGCGTCCGCTCGGCCAGGCCGCACTCCTTCAGCGTCGCCAGCACACGCCCCACGCCGTCGTCGAGGTGGGCCAGCATCGCGGCGAAAACCCGCCGGTGGATGTCGTCGATCTGCGGGAAGCGTGCCAGGTAGGCCTCCGCCGCCTGCATCGGGCTGTGCACGGCACTGTAGGCCAGGCACAGGAAGAACGGCTGGCTCTGGTGCCGGCGGATGAACGCACACGCCTGGCGGGTGAAGGCGTCGGTGAGGTTCTCCCGCTCGTCCACCGGCTGACTGCCGGCCAGGATCGGGTTGTCGGCGTCGTAAGGCGGCTCGGTCGTGCCCAGATGGGTGCTCCAGATGACGCGTCCATCGGGCGACCGCCAGCGTCCCTGTCCGCCGTCGGGCAAGCTCCGCCGCCGCAGCCACGTGACATGCCCCTCCCACGGCGGCGGCACGTAAAAGTGCCCTTCGTGGAGGAAGCCGAAGAACGCATCGAAGCCGCGGCGCTGCGGATGGAAAGGGGGCGTGCCGCCCAGGTGCCACTTGCCGACTAGCGAGGTGGCGTAGCCAGCATCCCGCAGGCGGTCGGCCAGCGTTCGCTCGTCCAGTGGCAAGCCCACTCCCGGCGCTGCGTTCTGCGCCCCGATCGGGTTGAACTCGAAGCCGAACCGCGTGGGGTAGCGGCCGGTAAGCAGGCCCGCCCGGGAGGCTGCGCAGAACGGGGCTGTCACGTAGCCGCACGTGAAACAGACCCCTTCGCGGGCAAGCTGGTCCAGATGCGGCGTGGGAATCTCCCGTCCGCCGTAGCAGCCCAGCTCCCCATAGCCCAGGTCGTCTGCGACGATCAGCACGATGTTCGGCCGGCCGGCCTCGGCGGCTGCCGCCTGTCGCAAAAGCGCCGTGCCCAGCGCCGCGCCGACCAGCAGCCACGCCGCCAGCGTCGGCCCCAGGCCGGGCACCTCGTTCTCAAGCGACCGGCAGGGCAGGTGAGGGGTCATCGGCATTGGGCCCGCGCAGCGGCCAGGGTGTTGTGCAGGAGCATGGCGATCGTCATCGGCCCCACGCCGCCCGGGACGGGTGTGATGGCCTGCGCCAGCGGGGCCACCGCCGGGTAATCGACGTCGCCGACCAGACCTTGCGGCGTGCGATTGATCCCCACGTCGATCACGATCGCGCCGGGGCGGACCATCTGGGCCGTGATCGCCTGGGGCCGGCCGATCGCTGCCACGAGCAGATCGGCGCGGCGGGTGTGTTCGGCGAGGTTTTCCGTCTGGCTGTGGCAGACCGTCACCGTCGCATTGCAGACCAGCGGCGAGACGGGGCTCTCCTTGGCGGCCAGCAACAGCGCCAGCGGCTTGCCCACGATCTCGCTCCGCCCGACGACCACTGCGTGCTTTCCGCGGATCGACAGGCCGTGGCGGTGGAGGATCTGCAGGCAGCCGTGCGGCGTGCAGGGCAAGTAGCGGGCCCGGCCCTGCACCAAGAGGCCCACATTCTCCGGGTGGAAGCCATCGACATCTTTCAGCGGGTGCACCGCGTCCAGGACCCGCTGCGGGCGGATCTGCGGCGGCAGGGGGAGCTGCACGAGGATGCCGTGCACCTCCTCATCGCGGTTGAGCGTCGCGATCAGTTCGAGGAGTTCCTCTTCGGTGGTCGCCGCGGGCAGCCGGTGCAACCGGCTGCGGATGCCGACCCGTTCGCAAGCCGCCCGTTTGTTCTTCACATAGACGGCGCTGGCGGGGTCGTCTCCCACCAGGACCGCCGCGAGCGTCGGCTCGACGGCGTTGTTCTGCAAGAACACGGCCACTTCCTCGGCCAGTTCCTCTTCGATCTGGCGAGAGAGCCCTTTTCCGTCGAGCACCAGGGCGGACAATGGATCGACCTCCGCAGAGCGGTCCCAGCGGCGCTGCACGCCGTAGCGCCAGGATGGCGGAGATTGTAACGACCGCGGCCTCTCGCGGGCAGGGCCGCCCGGGCGACCGGTCGAGGTGGGGCCGCCCCACTCGCCCCACTACGCGAACACGACCCACTGGCCGTCGATCCGCCGCTGCTGCGGGCGGAAACGCGCCTTGTACGACATGTGCGGCGACTGGGCGATGAAGAACCCCAGGTACAGGTAGCGCCGCTGCGTCTGCCGAGCCAGCTCGACCTGCCGCAGGATCGAATAGGTGCCCAGGCTCAGAAGCTGGAACGTCGGTTCGTAAAAGCAATACACCGCCGAGAGGGACTGACGCCCCGCGTCGGTGATCGCCACCCCGACCAGCTTCTCCTCGTGCCAATAGGACAGCTCGATCGTCTCGCAGCACGAATCGACCAGGAACTCGGCGTAGCTGTCTTCGGTCACGGGCGGGTCGTCCCCCGCCAGGCCGCGCAGCTCCCGATGCCGGTTGAACAGCGCCACGCGCTGGGCATCGACGACCGGCCGGCCCTGCTGGACGGTCAAGAGCCGGTCCCCCCGCCGCTGCATCCGGCGCTGCGTGGCGTCGGGGCGGAAGGTCTGCACATCCAGCCTCACCGGCTGACAGGCCTGGCAGAACGGGCACTGGGGACGATACAGCAGCAGGCCCGCCCGCCGATCTCCCGCCTCCAGACGCTGGTCGAATTCGTCGGGCGACAGCCGCTGCAGAGGAAACCGATGGGGCAAGCGGGCGATACGGCCTGGCAGGTACGAACAGTCGGTCGGCTGATCGTAGAGGACGACTTCCTGGGACGATGCAATCAGCACGGGGATGTTCCTCAAAGGGTGCACGCCGCGGCGGCAGGTGCCGATGAGGATGGCCGCACGCGGCCCTGCGGTCCGGCAGACGCCCGCGCACGCAAGGACTTGCCGGCGCGGCGGCACGCAGGCGTTATTGTAATGCAGAGGAAGGCCGGCACGGCAAGTCGCGGCCTGGCCAGGCTTTCAAAACCTCGGGCCGGTCAGTGCGTAGCTGTCGCAGCCCATCTCCTTCAGAAGCTGGCGCAGCTTTTCCAGGTCGGCCGAGCCGAGCGTCTCGTAATCGACTCGCACCGTCTGCCAGGTCCACGTGACCTCGAACGCCCCTTCCTCTGCTCGCACCCGCACCTGGCCCGTCGTTTCCTCGTGCTGCGGGAACAGGGCTTTCAGGCGGTCGAGAATCTCGCGCACCGGCAGGTCGTCCAACCCCTCGACCTCCTCCCCCCAGTACAGCTCGCGAGCAAGCTGCGGTGGCGGCAGCGGGGGCGGACGGCGGGCATTCCAGAAGATCAGCGTTTGCGCGGGCATGGCGCACCCTCCTGGAGGAGAAGGTATATATTGTCAAGGCTCGGGCCAAGGGTCCTGGTCCCAGTCCCAGCATGCACCTGCCCGGCCGCGTCGATCCGAGGGGAGGTCCGCGTGAGCGAACCGATCATCAGCGTCTCCGGCCTGCGAGGGATCGTCGGCCAGAGCTTCACCCCCCTGGTGGTGGCCCGATACGTGGCCGCCTTCGCCCACCTCGCCCCGCCGGGAACGTTGGTCGTTGGACGGGATGGCCGCCACGGAGGAGAGATTTTCGCCTCCCTCGTCTGCCAGACGCTGGCCGCCTGCGGACGTAAGGTCCAATGGGCCGACGTGCTCGCAACCCCCACAATGGGGGTTCTTGTCCGTGACCTCAAGGCCGCGGGCGGCGTACAGGTCACGGCCAGCCACAACCCGCCCGCGTATAACGGGCTCAAGCTATTCAGCCCCCAAGGAAGGGTTATTTCTTCAAATGTTGGCCAGCAGGTTCTTGGGGCATACCGATTGGGCACAGCGTCCTGGGCGGCCTGGGACCAGCTTGGCACGGTCGAGGCCGTGGTGGACCCGCATGACGGGCATTTGCGGCGGCTGTTGAGCCTGGCGCCGGTCGAGGCGATCCGGAAGCAGCGCTTCCGCGTGCTGCTCGACAGCAATGCCGGCAGCGGCAGCGTGCTGGGCCGGGCGTTGCTCGAAGCTCTGGGGTGCGAAGTGATCATGCTTGGCGGGCAGCCGGACGGCCATTTCCTGCACCCGCCGGAGCCGACGGCGGAGAATCTGGCGTCGGTCGTTCAGCGGGCTGCCAATGAGCGGATCGACGTGGGTTTTTGTCAGGATCCCGATGCGGACCGGCTGGCGATCCTCGACGAGCGGGGGCGGTATCTGGGGGAGGAATACACGCTGGCGCTGTGCGTGGACTGGGTGCTAAGGCAGCAGCCGGGGCCGGTGGTGGCCAACGGGGCCACCAGCCGGATGGTCGCCGACCTGGCACAGCGATACGGCGTGCCGTTTCACCGCTGCAAGGTGGGCGAGGCGAACGTGGTCGAGGTGATGGAGCAGGTGGGGGCGGTGTTCGGCGGGGAAGGATCGGGCGGGCCGATCGACCCGCGGGTGGGGCTGGTTCGCGACAGTTTTGTCGGTATGGCGCACGTGCTGGCGGCGATGGCGGTGCGTGGACGCAAGCCCAGCCAGCTTGCGGCCGAGCTGCCGCGGTATGCGATGGTCAAACGGACCTGCCCGATCGCGGCCGGGCGGCTCTCCGACGCGCTGCGCGCCTTGAAAGCGCGCTTTTCCAATGCTGAGGCCGACGAGCAGGACGGCCTGCGGCTGGACTGGCCCGACCGCTGGCTGATCGTCCGCGGCAGCAATACCGAGCCGCTGGTGCGGCTGATCG
>Ga0101944_10003055_pt1 | contig 24654 bp, 25 predicted proteins | sample DewCreD2012metaG_FD_75245 | JGI IMG/M metagenome (GOLD analysis project Ga0101944, IMG submission 75245) | Hot spring sediment bacterial and archeal communities from British Columbia, Canada, to study Microbial Dark Matter (Phase II) - Dewar... ... | reverse complement strand
TTTTCCCAATTTTCCTCAAGTGCCTATTAGCTCGGGGCAACGCAGCAACAAGGGGCAACCCAACATGTTCCCGCACAAAAAGCTCCGTTGCACCCGTTCCCGCTCCAAAGCCGTCAAGCGCAATAAAATCCACCCCGCACTCGGCAAGCATCTCCACGTCGGCTTCTACGTTGCCGCAGCCGATTTTGGCTCCAACAGGAACGCCCCCAGTAGTCTCCTTTAGCCACCGCACCTTCTCTTTAAGCTCCAAGCTATTGGTGATGTCGGGGTGGTGAGCAGGAGTAAATTCGTCTTCGCCTTCTTTTCGCCCAAAAAGCGCCGCCACTTCCCCAGTCATTTTTGAACCCGGCAAACGGCTCAACCAACCCGGATACGCACCTTGCCCGAAGCGGATTTCCACCCCGGAACACCGCTTTAGAGCGTTTTGGGCAGATTCAAACCTTATTGGCGAGTACTGTATGATGAGGTGTTTTTGGGCTAACTCTATCTCTTCGGGAAGCACAACGTCTTCGCCGGAGTTTACGGCGACATTGAGTTTTAAAGCAACGGTTGCCAAAATGAGGCGGACTTTTTTGGAGACTGCACCGTAACTCATACCGCTAAACATTATGGGAGTTGATGCTTTGAGGGGGCTGGCTGCTTTTGGTCCTATGACGATTTCGGTGTTGACTTTTTCGTCTATGTTAAGGGGGATTCTGTGTACTTGGGCGGGCACGAAATGCAGGTCTTGAAGGGAGAAGGGCATTTTTTTGATTGAACCCATCGAGGACAGGGGGCTGTCGCCTTTGTCTGCAACCCTGCTTAAGTCAACCATTGCCTGGTAGTTTTCTTCGTCTTCCCCTAAAGATTTCTTGCGAAAATCAACCAACCAGTTCACCTACTACACGCATAACAGATGAGGAAAGAACTAACCCGATTATTTAACCGTTAAAAAAGCTAGAAAACAGCAAAGCCTCTTTTTTTCTTTAAATAAGGGAGGGGAGGTCAGCTTTGAGACGTCGCGTGATGGCCAACTATATGATGTAGGTTTCTTGTATGGTTACCAGTCCGTTGTCGCCGACGATGTGCTTCAAATCGGGCAGCAGCGGCTCAAGCTTCTCCTGGCTATCCACAACCTCGATGATTAGGGGCATGTTAACTGTGACGCCTTCCCAATGCAGCGTGGATTTTCCCCGTTTCCCGAAGCCGTTCACGCCTGTCCAGACTGTGGCGCCTTCAACGTGGGCTTTCATGAGGTAATCCATGATAAGCTTCTCGAGGCGTTTACCGCCCACTTCATCGTTCCGCTTTATGCGAATAAGTAGTTGCCACATTTTTTGCCGCATTAAACTATACTCTCCATTACCAAGTTGCCTACTGCTCTGCCTCCTATGATGGCTCCAATCGATAAGCCCACGTTCGCTAGGATGTTTAGTATTAAGAGGATAAATTGGTTGTTTTCCAGCAGGTTCGTGGTTTCCAAAGCGAAGGAGGACATGGTGGTGAATGAGCCGCAGAAGCCGACGGCGACTTAGCTAAAGCGATTTTGCTGCTTCAATCTTAACTTTATATTTTTTAGAAATCGCTATGGGAACTGAAAGAGGAGTTTATCTCCCTCATAGAGCTTTGAGGAGCCATTACAGACAAACTGTTGCCCCGTCACCACAGGCAGCGTGGTCATGTTGCCGTCTCGAAAAACCAGCGTGAGCGTAGTGTTCTGTCCGTTCCACTGCATCGTATAAAGGCGCTGAATGTGGTCGACTTCCATGACTTTGGGGTTGGGATTAGGGTTTGCTTGATAGGCGGTTGCGACTGTGCCTACGATGATGCCCGCCAAAAACGCTACCGCGATCCAGATGTATGCTTCTCTCATGTTCTCCACTGCCAAATACAGTTTTGATTACGTATCTTGCTTAATGACTGTTTCGATAAAGTCTCTCTTTGTTGTTGCAGCATGCAGTCACAAGGGTTTAACATCACAGGTTCAGTCAACCCCTCCTGAAAATGGACGTGTATATAGAGATGCGCGCTCAAAAAACCGAGTTACCTAAAACCATGGAAACCGACGAATTAACCACCTACGAAACCACATGGGGCGAGATGCATGTGGAATACGATGTTTTCAAGAAACGCTTCGACGTAACGCCTTACCTCAAAGGTTTGCCCAACGACCGCGACCCCTGCCCACATTGGGGAATAATAGTCAAGGGCAAGGGAAAAATCAGCTACGACGGAAAAGAGGAAACCTTCCAAGCAGGAGACGTTTACTATGCTCCGCCGGGGCACACGGGCGTTTTTGAGGAGGGCACGGAGCTCTGGGAGTTTAGCCCACAGGATAAACTGCAGAAAACCATGGAAGTCATCAGCATGAATACGGCGGCGGTGCGGAAAGAGGCACAGATGTTTTAGTCAAGGAATTTGGACTAAGCTTAGTCAAGAAACCTATACAAGAACGCTTTAATTGACCTCAAAACCCCGCTTTAAGTATGAAGGCGGCTACTAAGAAGAGTTCCTGTTTTCTCCTTATCTTCTTAGTAGCTCCTGCCTTACCCCTCATCGGGGCGCTTTTCAGGAAGGTATCAGAAAAGCCCTGCAAGGTTGCGGAATGAGGATGCAACCCTTTGCTATAGAAAAGAAACGTCTCTGGTAAGAGTGTTTAGAAGAAGAATTTGTTCTTTATATAAGGGAGGGGAGAGGCGGCAAAGCAAAATAAGGGTCTATAAAAATCGCGCCTACTCCTTTTTGGTTTTGCTCATTAGGTTTTGGGCTACCTCAAGGTCTTTGGTTGTGTTGACGTTCAGGACGACTTCGGTTTCCTCGGTAATTATGGCTGCTGTTTCGATTTTGCCTTCACCCAAAGTTTGTCTACCGTTTATGATGTTGACGCCTGAAACCGCATACCACACGCCCTGGTACTCGTCAGTGCTGGAAATCGACAATCCCAAAGCTTGCCGCTTCTCGATGGGCACAAACACCGCCAAATAGTCTTTTCCGCAAACCTCAAACTCGCTGACCACTCTATCCAGAACTTTGCCCGTTATGGCCGGCACATCAGATGGCATCGTCAAAACCGCCCCCATCCAACCCAACTTCGAAACTGCTTGCTTCAAATCGTCATGGTAGCCTTTTGCATCTGTGCGCAGCACTTTCCAGCCCTTGCTTTTGCAGTGTTCCTCCGTTTTAGGCGTATTGGCGCTTGTGATAACGTAGAATTCGGAAATTTTTTTGGCGTTTAGGACTGCTTCGGCGACCCAGTCAATCAGTGGTTTCCCCAGGAAAGGTAGCATCGGTTTCTCTGTTGGCAACCCCATTCTGCTGCCTCTGCCGCCTGCCATAATCAGTGCTGGGACCTTCAAGCTACCACCCCCAACATCAGCATCACTGCAAACAGAATCAAAGTGGTAGCCCTTGTGACTTCGTTGGTTGCTCCAATCATGTCGCCGCTGACTCCGCCAAAGACGCTGTTTGAAACTTTATTCATGATCAACGCCACTGGAACACTGACAAACACTAAGGCCACTGCTACCAAACCGAGCAGCGGGTGATCTTTGACGTAGAAAACTGGGTAAACAATCAAGACGGAAAGCAGGTATGCGACTGTGTTTAGGTTTTTTTTGGCTTTTGCAAGAAAAATCGAGCCCAACCCTTTATGTGAAGGTTTTCCAATCCATACAATCGTTACCATAGCGAGTTTGGCTGAAACCTCTGCCAAAACAATGGCTGCAAAGGCGAAAGCGGGGTTCACCAAGAACAAGCCTAAAAACGCCGCAGCCTCCACAGCCAACGCCAAAACTGCGCCTGCACCTGTTACCGTCCAAGCATGCGCTTTCATTTTTCGCTCGTGCAGGTTGCGTAAGCCGACTGCGTTGCCGAGGTCGATTAAGCCGTCGAAGTGTTGCAGTCCTGTAAGTACGAGCAGGAACGCGATGGTCATGGCTGCTGGAATCGCTGTTGATAAGAGCGCAATGGGTAAGGCGATGTAGGAGTTTGCTAAACCCAGCAGAAACGCCACGATGGCGCTGGAAGCTAAATAGTATAAGCCGCCCAGTATCCCGATTAAGCCGCCGACGACGGGGAAAAGCCACATGTTTTGGGCTGTGGTGAAGATGAAGTCTTCTTTTCCGCCCACTGGGATTATGGTTAGGAAAGAAAGCAAATCCCTAAAAACTTTTATAGCTTTCATCGGCGACATATACCTACAACTCGCCTGTAAATAATATATAGGCTTTATCGTGACTTTGAGGGGCAAAAATGGAAGGGCAAAATGTACTGGTTACTGGCGGAGCAGGCTTCATAGGTTATCATCTCTGCAGTAAACTTTCAAGCTTAACGGATAAATTAACGATTTATGATAACCTGTCAAGCGGCACCATGCAGAACGTAAAAGATGTTCCAAGGGCGAAATTCGTTAACGGGGACATCTTGGATCTAAAAACCCTCTGTGACCTGCCCAAACAAGATGTAATCTACCATTTAGCCGCTCAAGTCGTCGTCGGCTACTCTATGGAGAACCCGCTGGTGGACTTCGAAACCAACGCCAAAGGCACCCTCCACGTGCTTGAAAAGGCACGCAAAGACGACGCCAAGGTAGTTTTCGCTTCGTCCGCAGCAGTTTATGGAAACCCAACTGTTTTCCCCACACCTGAATCATACGGTTTTCATCCCTTCTCTTGTTACGGGTTAAGTAAAGTCGTCGGCGAACAATACTGCCAAATGTACAAAGAGCAATACGGTTTAGAAGTTGTCATAACACGGTTCGCTAACGTGTATGGGTTGCGTTGCCACGGCGTCATCCATGATTTCCTCGAAAAACTCGCTAAAGATCCAGACAAACTTGTAATTCTGGGCACAGGTAAACAGTGCCGTGACTTTGTTCATGTCTCTGATGTTGTAGCGGCGTTGATTCTTCTGGGCGAAAAGGAAGGAATCAATGGTGAAGTTTACAACTTGGGCTTAGGAAAAACTACTTCTATACTTGAACTCGCTGACCTTATCTTGTCAATCCTTAACCTTCAGAACCGAACGAAAGTATCCACAACAGGCGTCTCATGGCAAGGTGACGTAAGTAAAATATGGTTCGACATAACCAAAGCCCAAAAAGAACTTGGCTGGACACCCAAAGTCACTCTCGAAGAAAGCATAAAAGAAGTCATCGCTGACAGGAAAATAACGATATGACCGCCCCCTCGCGAGTTCGAGGATTAATCGCGTTACTGCGTTTGCCTTATTGGATGATGACTGGCGGCTTAGCAGTTTTAACCGCTTTTGCCATACTCAAAGGTAACTTTGCAGATATCCCAACTACATTGGGCAACGTCAACGTCGGGGTTGTTGCGTTGTTGACTTTCTTTTCTATGTCTTTTATCGCTTCAGGCGGATTTGCCATAAATGACTACTATGACCGCAGAAGCGACGCAATCATCAAACCTAAGCGCCCCATTCCATCTGGTGCTCTCTCCTACAAGACGGCTGTCCTCATTTCAGGGATATTCTTTGCCTTAGGGTTAATTTTGTCTTCATTGATTAACTGGCTTAGTTTCGCCATCATCGCAGTTGATTCACTTCTGCTTCTGGTTTACTCTTATTTAATTAAACGCAAATCAGGGTTCGCCGCTAACCTGCTAATGGGTGTCCTAACTGGCACAGCTTTCCTCTTCGGCGAAGCAACATTCACAGGCAAAGTAAGTTTTATCTCGCTAAGTCTCTATCCCATCGCTTTCGGCACCATAGGCGGCAACATCCTGCGTGACATTTTCAGCGTGGAAGGTGACGCTAAAGTTGGTTACCCAACTTTACCTCAAAAAATCGGCAACATCAGCGCTGCAAAAGTGGGCGGAGTATTCTTCCTCTTAACTGGATTACTTGCACCGTTACCTTACTTCCTAGGAGAATTCACTGTTTACTATTTGCCTCTAATTCTGATTTGGAGTGCTCTGCTAATCTATTCAGCACTTCGCCTGTTTACTTCCGCCAAGACCCTTGAGAGCATCAGAAAGTACGAACGCATTGTAACCATGTCAATGATGCTGCTAATTTTGGCGCTGATAGTTGAAGCAATCCTTGGAGTGCTACTATAGTGAGTGAAACAAAAAGCATTTGTCCTGAGTGCCAAAAGAAAATCGACGCCCAACTCCACAACAACAGTGGTAAAATCCAAATAACCAAACAATGCCCCGAACACGGCGAATTCAAAGCCACCCACTGGCAAAGCCAACCCATCTTTGACCACATGCAAAAATACGACCAATTCCAGTACCTCGGTGACCTTAACGCACCCAAAAACCCTGAGGGTTGCCCCTATGTTTGCGAAACCTGCAAAAACCACGCGTCAGGCACAGTTATCGGAGTAATCGACGTAACCAAACGCTGCAACTTCCATTGTGCAGTTTGTTTCTCCACTTTTCCTGGGCAAGGTGACGATTACGAACCCACAAAAGAAGCACTCATCGACATGCTGGAATTCGCGGCTAAAGCCAACCCGAAACCGCCAGCGATTTTGTTCAGTGGTGGAGAACCGCTTGAACGGGAAGATATGCCTGAAATCATCGCCGCTGCACACCGCCTAAAATTTATGACCATTTTGGCGACCAACGGCACCCACTTGGTCAGTGACGAAGGTTTAGCTAAGCGGCTAAAAGATAACGGGTTAAACATCGTTTACCTTTCTTTCGATAGTTTTCATGAGGAATTTAACAAGAAAGTCCGAGGGTTACCCTTGGTGGACATTAAGCTAAAAGCTATCGAGGTTTGCCGAAAACACGACATGGAAGTCATCTTAGTCAACACACTCATGAAGAGCCTCAACGACAAAGAAGTCGGCGACATGATTCGCTTCGCAGCAAAAAACACCGACATCGTCCGCGGCTTAATCTTTCAACCCATAGCTTTCACAGGAAGAGCCACAGAGAATCCGTTCCGAGAAAACTTCCGCGAATGGAGCTTCGCCGAAGACGTAGAGAAACAAACACACGGCGAAATCAAAACCACCGACCTGTTTCCCATGTCCGTGATGACTTCCCCCATCAAAATCATGCGTAAATTCATGCAGAAACCCTGGCCGCTTTTCAGTTGCAGCCCCCAATGCGGCATCGTCAACTGGGTTTACGTTTCGCCGAAGAATGGCAAAATGTTCCCCATCAACCGCTTCGTAAACTTTGACCGCTTCTTCAACACCATACGCAAAACCGCTGAATCCGCTGAATCAAAAAACAAAATGCAGCTGCTTTCCTCGCTGTTTATGGGCTCCATGATTTCAATGAACATGTTGCTGGTTACCAAAGAAGTCGGCACCTTCACATTGATGAAGAGTATTCTGCAGATGCATGTTGCGCCTTCGTATAAGTCGCTGGGCAAAATCCGCCGTCGCATCTTCCTGTTGGGTTGCATGGCCTTTATGGACAGCTACAACTTTGATGTTAACCGCGTTCGCAGATGTGTCGTACACTACATCACGCCTGACAAAAAAATTATCCCCTTCTGCGCATACAACAACGTTCACCGGGTCGCCATCGAAAAAGATTATGCTGAACGCCAAAAGAAAGCCGCACTACAGCAACCTCCAAAACCCCCGCAAAAACAGGAACTCCCCCCTATTGCATCAGCAAAGAAACGCAAAAAATAACCCGCTTCTCTGCAGCCTGTAGATAGGGATTTCTTTATCGATGTATGTTGAAGGTTGGGAAAAAGTTATAGAGCACGCAAACATTAAGCCATACCAAAATAACCTATTGGATGTAACCTTTCATGCCAGAAATTCGCGTAGCAATCGTTGGCGTTGGCAACAGCGCATGTGCCCTCGTACAAGGAACCCAGTACTATAAAGACGCAAAAGAAAACGAATCCGTCCCAGGCTTGATGCACGTCAACTTCGGCGGCTACCACATCCGCGACATACGCTTCGTCGCCGCGTTTGAAGTAAACAAGGATAAAATCGGCAAAGACCTATCCGAAGCCATCTGGGTTAAACCCAACTGCTGCGAAAAATTCTCAGACGTCCCACACCTCGGCGTAAAAGTCTCACCCGCCCCAATTCTTGACGGCGTTGCACCTCACATGCGTGAAACCTTCAACGTCTACGATGGCAGCGCAACCAAAGAATCCGTGGTTCAAACTCTCAAAGACGCCAAAGCAGAAATCCTAGTCAACTACCTGCCAGTGGGCAGCCACGACGCAGTCCGCTTCTACGCACAATGCGCCATAGACGCAGGATGTGCTTTTGTGAACTGCATGCCTGAATTCATCGGTTCTGACGCCACGGGTGAATGGCCCAAAAAATTCGAAAAAGCGGGGCTGCCCGTCTTAGGCGACGACATCAAAAGCCAAGTCGGCGCAACCATCCTGCACCGCACCCTTGTCAAGCTTTGCCTTGACCGAGGCGCCATCGTAGATGAAACTTACCAGCTTAACCTCGGCGGCGACACCGACTTCCAAAACATGACCGTTGAAAACCGCCTAAAATCAAAGCGCATCAGCAAAACCGAAGCAGTAACCAGCCTTGTACCGTACAATTTGCCTACTAGAATCGGACCCAGCGACTTCGTGCAGTTCCTCGGCAACAAGAAAATCTGTTACCTATCGATTAAGACCCGCGCATTCGGCGACCGCCCCATAAATATAAGCGCAAAACTCGAAGTCGAAGACTCCCCAAACAGCGCAGGCGTCGTAATAGACCTTATCCGCGCAGCAAAAATCGCATTGGACCGCAAAATCAGCGGCGTATTGCTCAGCATGCCATCATACGCCTTCAAGCATCCGCCTAAGCAAGTTCCCGACAGCCAAGCACGCCAAGACACCGAAGATTGGATCGCAGGCAAACGCGAAAGATAAACAAAAAAATTTTGCCCAAAAATGGGCTTATTCTTCAATTTCCTTCTATATAGCGTCAACTTTTTTTGCTAAGTCGCTGACTGCGTTTTTTTATTTCTGCAAGTTCGCTGTTCATTTGAAGTTTAGCTTTTGTTTGTGGGCTTTCCTGTCGCATTCCTTCTAACCCGAACGTTACGGCGAAGGTGATGATGAAACCATAAAAACATGAAAACCGGCAACGATGTCTAAGTAAATGTTATGCAGCCAACATAGAGGTACATGGCTAATTTTCTGCTTCCCCATAAACCAATTAGACACTTGCACAACCAACAATCGTTAAACCTTTTATGTCTGAGGCGAAATTGTTACACAAAAGGAAGGTCACAGATCATGGTAAAAGTTGAACAGTACGAAGTGCCAGAAGGACTCTACTACACCACAGACTTCGCCTGGGTCAAAGTGGAAGGCGACAAAGTCCGCGTCGGCATAACCGACTACGCCCAAAAATCCCTCCGAGAAATAGTCTACGCCGAACTCCCCAGCGTCGGCACAGAAGTAAAACAGAAGGAACCATTTGGAACGTTGGAATCCGTCAAAGCGGTATCTGACTTGGTCTCAGCCATCAACGGAACAGTTGAAGAAGTCAACGAAGAAGTCCAATCCAAACCCGAAACCCTAAACGAAGACCCATACGGCAAAGGCTGGCTACTCGTCGTCAAACCAAGCAACCTACAAGCTGACCTAGCAAACCTCCTCGACTTCGACAAAGCCGTCGAGTGGCACAAAGCACAAGTAGCAGGTAAATGCTAAGGCGAAGCGGATGGCAAGGCGCATAATCATCATCGGCGCAAACGCAGCAGGTGTAGATGCAGCTTCTGCCGCACGTAAAAAAGACCGCACCGCAGAAATAACCCTAATCTCACAGGAGAAAACTGCAGGCTACTCCCGTTGCGGACTGCCGTTTGTCATCGCCGGACACATCCCAAGTTTTAACGAGCTGGTAGTTTATCCACCTGCATATTTCCAGATGCAAAAACTCAACCTGCGCCTAGAAACCAAAGCCACCGCAATCAACACCAAAGACAAAACCGTCACAATCCAAACCAAAGACGGCGCAACCGAAATCCTCCCATACGACGCCTTAGTAATCGCAACCGGAGCAGATCCATTCATTCCGCCAATCAAAGGCAGAGAAAAACAAGGTATCCTTAGCTTACGCAGCATAGAAGACGGAGAACGCATCGACGCAGCGGTGAAGGCAGGCGCGAAATCCGCAGTTATAATGGGTGCAGGCTTAATTGGACTGGAGTTAGGTGTGGGTTTGATGGAGCGTGGCCTCAAAGTCACCATCGTGGAAATGTTGCCTCAGATTCTACCGCAGCTCCTCGACGCAGATATGGCGAAGCTTGTGCAGCAGCATCTTGAAGAAAAAGGCATGCAAATCTTACTAAACAAAACCGTTGAGGAATTCCTCGGAGACGACAAAGTCACCGCCGTAAAAGCAGGCGGAGAAATCATTACAGCAGACATGTTCATCAGCGCGTTTGGCGTGCGCGCCTCAACCAAACTCGCCTCAGACGCAGGAATTCCACTGGGCGAAACTCGTGCGATTAAAACCAATGGCCGCATGGAAACCGAAGTCAAAGACGTCTACGCAGTCGGCGACTGCGCGGAAGCCCCAAACATCATCACCCACAAACCCGTCTGTCCACAACTAGGCACAGTGGCAGTGCGGATGGGAAAAGTAGGAGGCGCAAACGCAGCAGGCGATTACTCGCTTTTTGGAGGCGTATTAGCTTCAGCGGTCACCAGACTCTTTGAAATTGAAGCAGGCAATACGGGTTTAACTGAAACCGCAGCACAACGGAACCGAATCGAAGTCGTCACAGGCGCAATCAGCAGCAAAACACGCGCCGACTATTACCCCGGCGCAACCCCAATAAAAGTTAAGCTCGTCGTAGAAAAAGAAAGCCAACGCATCATCGGCGCGCAAATCGTAGGCGGGGAAGAAGTCACGCAGCGCATAAACTGCATTAGCTTTGCCATACAAAAAGGCATGACCGTGCGCGAGTTGGCAAAAGCCGATACCGCATATGCGCCGCCATTAAACGAAACGTGGGAGCCGATGGTTTTAGCGGCTGAAATGGTGCTTATGAAGCTCCGATGAAGCGGCTTTGCGGTGGCTCCTCGCTATTTAAGGGGCGTACGGTTCAGTGCCCGAAACTGCGTAAACTACGCTTTATAACGGAGGGGAGAGAGGCGGCAAAGCGACAGCGTGGTTCCAACATGTGCGGTACAGAATCATGCGGTTATGCGATTTAGAGAAAAAACGCGACAGAACCTCAAAGATTTTTTGCCTTGTATTTCTTTGGCTATGCCCAAAAACTCTTTGAGTACTCGCCTAAAACGCCTTCATAGATGCGCTTGGTGTCCTGAGCGATTTTTGCCCAATCATACTTTTCTTGTATTCGACGATAGGCGTTTTCCCGCAGGTACCTTGCGTAGCCTTCGTCTTTGAGAACTTTAGTTATGCCCCAAGCCAGCGAATCAGGGTTGTTTGAGTAAACCTTTACGCCTGTCACGTCGTGTTCGATGATTTCTGAGAGGCCACCTGTGTCTGAGGCAACTACGGGGCTTTTTGCTGCCATCGCTTCCAAGGCCACGATACCAAACGGCTCAAACAGCGACGGCACAACCGACACATCCGCGCATTTCTGTAATCTAAACAGGTTGGCTTCATCCATGAAGCCTTCAAAGAGCACCTTATGCTCCAACCCCATGCTGCGGACGATGTTGAGGAGTTGCTCTTTCATGTAGCCGCTGCCGACGATTATGAATTTAGCGTTAACTTGGCTGAGTATTTTGGGTACCGCGTTTATGAGGACATGTATGCCCTTCTCGTAGACTAATCTGCCGACGTAGAGGACGATTTTTTCTTCAGGCAAAGCAAACTTGCCACGGAAATCTGAGGGCACATCAACATCGTAGTTCTGTGGGTTCACCCCGTTTGGCACCATAACCATCTTGTCGTTAGGCAACCCAAAAACGTACTTGACGTGGTTAATCATGTAGTCGCTGCAGCAGATAACCTTCCACGCTTCATAGGTGAGCCAAGCTTCGGTTTCATGTATCATTTTCTCAGCAGTAGTGTTAAGCCCGTTACGTCTACCCATCTCAGTGGAATGCATAGTCACCAAAAGCGGCTTACGGAAAATATGCTTCAACCCAATGCCCGCATCCGCCACCAACCAATCATGCGCGTGGATAAGGTCGATTTTGCTGGAGATTTTCTTCATAAGCGCAGCCGTTTCCTTCTGCATGTTCATGTTCATCAGGTAAACCCACGTAGCAAAGTCAGGCGAAGGGTTCTTGTATGAGTCGATGCGGTAGACTTCTACGCCGTCGACGACTTCGTGTGCGGGGGCGCCTGGGAAATCGCAGGTTACCACGTAGACTTTGACGTCTTGTTTAGCGAGGTGTTTGCTTAAAAAGTAAATGTGAGGCGAAATGCCTCCGATGACTCTGGGCGGATACTCCCAACTTAGCATCAACACGGACAGCTTATGTGCCATTCTTCTTCGCCTCCACAACAGCGCTGTAGACTCTCAGAAAGTCACTTATGCCACTATCTGAGTTAGGGGGAATAACCGAAATTTTCTGGGCGGGCACCTGATAGATTCGGGCAACTTCCTCTTTCATCCACTCCGACTTCACAGTCACAGCGTCTGCTTCATAGAAGCCGAGCCACTCTATGCTTTTAATCGCTAAATTGTAAGAGGAATTTGCGGTGGGCGAACGATGATCCTCCAAACTCTCAACCGAATAAACAAACGGGATGCCTAAACCGTTCTTGAGGGCAACCGCCGCAGGGATAAAGTGCCAGTCAAAAACGTCGATAAGATCGATTTTTTTGCCTGAACTGTAGTAAACATTTGCTGCGGCGCGTTCAACCTCTTGATTCAACGTAAGCACCCATGTTAAGACGCCGATGTGTGTTTTCACGGGGTTAACTACCCGGATAGCTTTGACCCCGCTGGACTCTTTGGCTTCACTCATCGTGTGCTCATCATAGGTTACAACGTTAACGTCCACTTTGTTTTGGGCAAGACCTGTTGCTAATGCCTTAACGTACTCGGCAAGTTGACCCACCACTCGAGGCGGATACTCCCAAGAAAAAACGATGACACGCAACATAACGTTCACTAAGTAAACAGCGAGCAGACTTTGATTATTCCTCGTCCATTCAAGTAGTAACGTTTCTTGCCTTCGTTGTCGATAAAGCTTTCAGCGAACCCTTCCGACTTGTATTGGTCAAGGATGCCTTCGATTTCGTTTTGGTCTCTCTGCAACAACCGCGCCACTTCCTCGCCTCGCCGCGCCAAATCAGCCGCGGTTGCGCATAGGTTATGGAGGGTTTGCAGGACTTTGTCGGGGAACGGCAGTTCTTCTCTCATATCTATGTCTCCGTGTCACCAAATAGTACAGCAAATCAGCTATTAAACCGTTGCAGCTACGCAAGTTTAGTTGCGTCAGTGACTTCCTTGCTCTGAGCAGCAAAGCGTTCCTTGACTACAGCGACGAGGGCTTTTCGCAGTTGTGCCCCCTTTTCTTTCTTCAAAGTTTTAATTCTAGTCGCTAAGTGGGGGTCTTTGAGCGAATGCCGCACCCAGCTCTCAAAGTCACCGTTGCCCACATGAAACTCGAGCGCTGCAACATCGACGGTTTTGATTGCCTTCAAGAATCCTTTTAGGCTCCACGCGGAAACGCCAGTGTAAAACTCTTTCCCGCTGTCGGTGTGGAATAGGAAAGGCTCGTTCGCCGTCAAAATTGCCAGCCGAAGCCGTGCCTCAAAATCGTTAATCAACGTCTGCGCTGCCACGAAGGCGTCCATGGGTGACTCGTATGGGCTAAAGTAACTGTGCACTTCTCCCGGTCCGCCTCCTGCAGTGAACATGTAGTAAAGGTGGTCGCTGGTTTGGAAGTCCCGCCACAAACGCAGAAACTCTTTATCGTCTGCTTCCTTGACTAGCGGTTCGAGTCTGCGCAGAGTCGTATAGTAAGCCCACTGCATGACGTTGCCCAGCCAACCTGATTGGTCACGCTGGATGTCAGCCCAAGAAACCGTGCCTTGCGATTCAGGCACATCAACTTCCCCTGCTGAAGCGTGTTTGTCGACGACTTCTGAAGGGGTCACCATCTGCAAGTGGTCATATTTTAGGATACAGTCGGGGAGATGCTGGAGGAAACTGTGGATGCCTGTCTCTGGCCAGTGGTGTTCGCCGAAGGTTTCGTAGTCGGGGAAGATGTTTATGACTTCGCCTTTAGTGGTCGCGAGCCAGTTTGCGTATTTGTCGGCGGTTAAGGGCCACTCAGGCCACCACCGAGCTGAAAAGCGGAAACCAACATCATCAGTTAACTTGTAGTTGCGGAGTAATACACGAATTTTCTTTGACCCTTTAGGGGTGTAGATAAAGTTGGGGGATTTTTCGCCCAAAATCTTCTCCACCCCCTCAGTGTAGATGCCCTTATACCCCATGTCTTCCACCGTTTTGGCGATAGTATTGTTATAGAGCAATTCGGTGTTCTCAAAAACAGTCGGGGTGTAACCGAGAAGGTCTTTGACGGTTTGCTTGTGCAACTGTGCTTGAGCGATGAATTCTTCTTTTTCAGGGTACAAGCTGGCGATGGAGTGATAATAGGTCTGGTTTAGGAACTCCGCACTTCCAGAGGCCGCAAGTTGACGGAACGACTCCAGCAGGTCTCTGTCAAACATTTCGCATTGCTCTAAAAAGACTCCAGAGAGGCTGAAAGAAAATTTAGCTTGCTTTTTACAGTGTTTATGTCTGTCTATGGTGTCGAGGATGATTTGGTTTGAAGGAAAGTAGCATTTACGTGCTGCACGTTTAAAGATCTCTTTGTCGACTTCGTGGTCGAAGTAGTAGTTGAAGAGTTCTTCTTTGGTTTGGCGCCGAAAAACTTTTCCTTCCCAAAACAGGTTCCGCCGCAGCCGATGTGGCTGGTGAACTTCAAACACAAACACAACATCCGTCATAAAGTGCCCTCTAATCATTCAATACAAAGAAGGTGAGCTATTTAATTTGTTGCCCAACAGTGTTCCATGAAGCTTTTTAGGAAAAATAAAATCCCTTCAACACCACAAATTCAATGCTTACAAGAAGAAAAAATAAGCTAATTGACTGCTTTGAGTCAAATAATTTTGTGGTTCTCACCCTAAACTTCGTACCTAGTTGGGTCAACTACACCTGCATCAGCAAAGGCTTTTTTGCGGTTCACACAAGACTCGCATCTGCCGCAGTGCACTTCACCATCACGGTAGCAAGACCACGTCAACTCGAACGGCACACCCAACTCTACACCTTTACGGATCAGCTCCGATTTTTTGCTGCCGCTAAACGGTGCTTTGATGGTGATCTCTTCACAGGTGCCCAATCTAGCGGCTTTTTCGAAGGCTTCGTAGAATTCTCTGCGACAGTCGGGATAGAATGGTTCATCGCTACCCTGCGCCCCATAGAAGATGTGTTTTGCTCCGACAGTGACTGCGTACGCGACGGCTGCGGAGAGGAAAATTGCGTTTCGAAAGGGCACGATGATGGGTGCACTGAATTCCGCGGTCAGGGGGATGTCGCGGTTGACAAGCGAGGTGGCGCTGCTGAAGATGTCTTTGAGGGCTGAGAGGTCAATGATTTTGGTGTTTGCTCCAAGTTTTTCTGCGATTTTCTTGGCGGCCTCTGTTTCTTTGACGGCGATTTGGCCGTAGTTGAATGTTATGGGGTAGATTTGGTATCCTTGAGCTTTAGCCCAATACGCAACGGTTGCCGAGTCGGGGCCACCGCTAAGTACAACGACACATTTCTTTTCTAATTTTTCCCCAACCATCTTTGGAGGACTCCTGTTCTTTTCAATATCTTAAAAACTGGCCAGCCGACCAATACGCTTGCGATAATGTTTCCTATGGCTACATAGACGATTGTGAGCAGCAGGGGCAGGTCATAGAGGTATGAGAGCATCCAACCAACAGTGACGCCGATGACAGCGGAGTATGCTAGGCATGTTGCAATTACGCTGTAATCGTTTTGGGTCCGTTTGTAAACATAGTAGATAACGTACGCCATGATAAATGAGGGTATGGTGTTCAGTAGGTCGATTAAGCCTGCTGTGGAGAACATGTTAGCGATGAATACGCCGAGTGTGTGACCTAAAACTCCTGCGACGCCAAGCAGGGGAATTGTGGCTAGTAGGGCATCTGCGATGCGAACCTGAATGGGTCCATAAGAAAAAGCTCCCAGAACAACTACTAGCGCCGCATACAATGCAGCATAGACTGATATTATAGCTAAGTCTTTAGTGTGTATTTTTAAGTTCATTTTTCTCCCTATCCCGGGTTTTATATTTGATTGGCGGAACGGGTAGGAGATTCCACTCACCCGCCAATGCGCCATACACACCACGCACTTACCTAAAAACTTTTAGCTAAAGCCGTCTTCGCGTGGTTTTTGCTCAGTTTGCATTCTGGGTCTTGGTGTTGTTTTTAGCGGTATGGAGCGGTGATGGGCAAAAATGAAAGTTAGTGTAGCTTGATATATTATGCCTCTCAAAAGTAACTCATATGACATATTCCCACTAAGAAATAATCGCTTTAATAATGCTAACATATCATTCTGATTAAAAAACTATTGGACATTTGATTATGATCATCTTAGGGTTAAACTTTGCCTATCATGATTCGACAGTTTGCATAGTGAAAGATGGAAAACTAGTTGTTGCGCTAGAAGAGGAACGGCTCACAAGGCAAAAGCACACTAGCACTTTTCCTGAACAAGCAATTAAACGCTGTCTAGAGATTGCCGGGATAGAACCTAAGGACATTGACCATATCGCGATTTCTACACGTCCAAGACTTGACTGGCAAAAAAAGCCGTCTACAGCCTCAAACTTGGCCGCAGAATAAGACCTTTCCTACAGCTCGAAATAATGAGCTACATTTATAAGCGAAAAATTCTCGATGAATGGCTAAACGCAACGTTTGCTGCAGGCAATAAGCCAAAAATACATTTTGTTCCTCATCACCTTTCACATGTCGTCGGTTCTTTCTTAGTGAGCCCCTATGAAAAGGCCGCTTTGCTGTCAGTAGACGGCTGGGGCGAGTGGGCCTCGACTTTCAAAGGAACCGGAAGAGGAAACACTTTCAACCGCATAAGTCAAGATTATTTTCCCTATTCTTTGGGCATGGTGTATGAAGCAGCTACCGTTTTCTGTGGTTTTAGGGGAAATTATGACGAGGGCAAAACAATGGGGCTTGCACCTTTGGGTAACCCAGAAACTTTCGGCAAGATTGTAGAAAAAATGTTTTGGGTTAACGACGACATGTCAATCGGCGTCGATCTGTCATACTTTGATGCACGATATTATTCGTTTAGTTGTGGCAAGAAATTCTGCGAAACCTTTGGGGCACCACGTGAGAGGATCAAAACCGCCAAATTTGAGCAACGCCATCTCGATGTTGCCGCCGCCTTTCAGAAGCAACTCGAAGAATGCATGCTAAAAATGGCCCGCTTGCTACATGAACGCACACAGGAGGATTACTTGGTGATTGCCGGTGGTGTTGCCCTTAACAGTGTAACCAACGGCAGGTTGGTTCGGGAAAGCGGATTTAAAGACTTGTATGTCATGCCAGCGGCGGGTGATAACGGGACCGCGATTGGTGCGGCATTTTACGTGTACAACTGCATCTTAGGGCAGCCTAGAAGTTATGTTCATGACAACCCGTTCATAGGCAGCGAATACGCAAACTCCGACATCGAGAGGTTACTTGCTGCGTTTAAATTGAAGTACAAATACCTTCCAGATACCAAACTAGAAACTGAGACAGCCGAACTACTGCAAAGTGGTCATATAATCGGTTGGTTCCAAGGGCGAATGGAAATTGGACCGCGCGCTTTAGGCAATCGGAGCATCCTTGCAAATCCAACATTACCAGACATGAAAGAAAAGATAAACGCGCAGGTAAAGCACCGAGAAGCATTTAGGCCTTTCGCGCCCGCCTGCCCAATAGAGGATACACCAAAGTTCTTTGAACAAAATGTGGCGGACCCCTTTATGCTAAAAGTTTGTCGTGTACTACCTGACAAACAAGCAGTTATTCCAGCAGTTACTCATGTCGACGGAACGGCGCGCCTACAGACAGTTCATCGAGAAACCAACCCGCGGTTTCACCGCTTGCTAAAAGAGTTCGAGAAACTAAGTGGTGTTCCAGTTCTTTTGAACACTAGTTTCAATGTGATGGGTGAACCGATTGTGGAATCGCCACTGGATGCCATTCGCTGCTTTTTCACAACTGGTCTTGACTATCTGGTTCTTGGAAATTATGTTATTAACAAGGTGTAACTGGTCAACGGGTTTTCTTTTAGCTGTCTGCCGTTTTTATTTGTATGCAGTCAACTCTGCAGCGCAGTCAAAATTTGTCTGTCTCTAACTACAACCAATCAGACCTAAAAAAGAGACCACAATACTGTTCGAAGGTTGTTGTGTATAGGGCTTTTTCTGTAACAACAACTAACCAAAAAAACATGCAACCCGCAGCTTAGCGGTCCATGGAAGTTTATGGTTGAAACAGGATGTTTATATTGGAATCTAGTGTTAGTGACTACGCAAATAAGGAATGGATATTTCTACTCATAGCAGCATACGCAAAAGAAAGCTTGTGCTACAACACAATCCACATACCTAAAAATGTTTAGCCAAAACCAAAGTCACAAATTTGTTCTTTATATAAGGGAGGGGAGGTCAGCTTTGAGACGTCGCGTGATTTTCAGCAGGTGCGGATACGGAAACGTATGCGCCCCAAAATACTGGGAGATCGCGAAGAAATTGCAGTTGGCCACTCAAGCCTCTGAAGCCTCCCATCGACTACCAAAAATTTTGAACTGTAAATAATACAAAGAGCGTTCTCAAGAGATGTGACATGACACACTCTTTAGTGACGTTTTTTATTTAGGGCTAGAAAAAGCAGCTTTATTTTAGTTTCTTAATTTGCGTAACTTCTTTAAAACCATGTTTGCATAGTAGTTGTGAGGAATCAATTTGTCCATTCAAAATATCCCTGAAGCTAACACCATCTTCTTCGTCTGGTTCAACCAGTACAGCGGCATTATACTTAAAACTCCCACCAAAACACTCGTCATCGACCCCGTGGACATTAAACCAAAAAGCCTCCCAGTCGTTGACGCCATCCTAATCACCCATGAACACTACGACCACCTTGACCCCCCACTCATAACCGCCGTCCAAAAAGCCACTGGTTGTGTCGTCATCGCCGACCCCGCTTCAACCAACAAACTCCAACACGTCATCCCAAATGATAAACTCCGAGAAATCAAGCCTGGAGAAGAAACCAGAATCGGCGCTGTCACCATAAAAGCGGAAAAAAGCAACCACCCCGCTCAAGCCCCCAACACTTACATAATCACAAGCGAGGACAATGTGAAAGTTTACCACACTGCTGACAGTCTGCCGTTTCCTGAGTTGGCGTTGATGGGGCAAAAAGAACAGTTCGACGTGGTTTTCTGCACTGTGGGCATTGCGCCTGGTACTTCGGCTGAATCTGGGTTTGAAATCGCCCGCTTAACCAAACCGCCCCTTGCGGTGCCATATCATACTGGAAGCGTGCAGAGCCAGAACCGCTTCGCCGAACTGGTTCAGCGGGACCTTCGCAAAACCGCCTGTTTAGTTCCTCAACTTCATAAAATCTATCAGGTTTCTAAGAGGGAGTAGTCTTGAAGAATGAAAAGTTGGCTCTTGACAAAAAAGACAAAATCGCTAACATACTTTTCAAGTTAGATGCAGTCAAGTTTGGGGTTTTTCAGCTTTCATCGGGCAAAGCAAGCCCCTACTATGTTGACCTCCGCATAATCCCCAGCTTCCCCGACGCGTTCCGAGAAATCTGCGACTACTACGCGCAACACATAACCCAGGAGGTGGGGCTCAAAAACTTTGACCGAATCGCAGGTATCCCCTTAGCAGGCATACCTTTCGCGTCACAAATCGCCTACAACTTAAGAAAGCCGTTTCTCTACATCCGAAAAGACATCAAGTTGCATGGTAGAGAACGCCGCGTCGAGGGTATTCTCATTTCAGGCGATCGCGTTTTGTTGCTTGACGACTTGCTCACGACTGGGTTGACGCTTAAGAATGCGGCTGAGGCAGTCCGCGCTGAAGGTGGAGTAGTAACCGATGCAGTGGTTTTTTTGGATCGAGAAGAGGGCGGCAGAGCGCTTTTGGAAAAAGAAGGCATAAAGCTGCATCCGATGCTGAAGATCAGCGAAGTAGCCAACACGCTCTTTGAAATCGGTGCTCTTGATAAAGAAAATCTCAAAACGATTCTAAAGCAAGTCAAAAAATAGGTGACAGCTATTCGTAGTAGATTAGGCTGGTATCTTCCAGTAGTTTATGCAGTTTTTCTACCGCAACATAGACGTCTGGTTCATGTTTAGCGCCTGTGCAGACGAGTTTGCCGCTTGCGAAGAGCAAAATGACGACTTTAGGGTCTTCCATGCGGTAAATCAAGCCGGGAAACTGTTCAGGCTCATACATCGCGTGCCCCATCGTGTAAGCTGCTTTTTCGAGGTCAATCATGCCGCCTAACCCGCCTGACGCTACGATGTTTTGGATTTTAAGTTCAGGTTTACTGATGATTATGATGCCACCCTTCTTGAGTTCCTTAATTACCTTCATAACGGCACGTTTAGCTTCTTTCTCTGATTTGGCGCCTGTACAAACCATTTTACCGGAATTAAAAATCAGCGTGGCAGTTTTGGGACGTTTTAAGCGGAAAACTAGGCCGGGAAACTGTTCAGGTCGGTATTCAACGCCGGGGTAGCCTTTGACGACTGCGTTTAAGTCAACTTTTTGGTTGAGGGTTGCAGACGCTACCACGTTTTCAATGCTTACTGCTGCTTTCACTTTTGGCATTGTTTCTCCTCTTGCTTTGCCGCCTAAATATTCACTTTATCGAAGCCTTTCTTTATAAATACATCTATACTTGAAGAGTTGAGCCTTTTTGTTCTACTCTTTTCTTCTTCTTTGCTCTGACGGCTGGAGCAACAAATTGAACCCCGACCAGCAAAACAATAAGCAGCACCACAAGGGGCACCGCAAAATTGTTTTCCTGCATAATCAAGGTGATGTGGCCAAAGTAGGGAATCCGCATAACTACCTTGCCCAACACGAGATCCTGCGGCACGCCTTCGCCAGTCGACCAAAGCGCGCCATGTGAATCATAATCCGAAACATCTACTGACGCAGGCCAATCCAAACCGTTGCCGTCGCCCTTCGTCTGGAAATACCAGACTCCATCGACTTGATACTTTTCTACGATTCGATGAACAACGGGGGTTTCATCGGGGTTCTCGTGTGTGGTGGGTTTCTGGAAAACTATGATGTCACTGTTGGGGTAGTCTGCATTCAACTCTTCAGGCTTTACATTTTGAATGACGATAATGTCGCCTCTGTGCAGCGTGTGCTCAAAGGCACATGACCAGCCGTCGCATCCGTTTTCAGCGGTGCACATGCTGCCGCTAGTGACCACCCGCAGCGGAACCCACGTTCCAAGCGCCACCGCTAACCCAAAATAGAACCCCAAAACTATCGCTGCCATCAACCCGATGGTGACTGCGGCTTTTACGTAGTCGTTTTTGAAGATTTTAGTGTATCCAGTCACTTATGTCTTCACCGAGCAGTTAGCTCTCTAGAATTAAGATGGCTTTAAAACTACCGCTTCGTTAAAAAAATAAAAAGTAAGTGCTCAAATTCGAGCACTGTTTTAATTTAAACTTTCTTTTTGCTTAATACTTCGCGGAATACGTTGCCGCATTTGGGGCATTCGTAGAGACCGATTTCCAGTTGCATGCGTTTTCCAGCTTTATCTGGGCGGCCTGCCATTTTCCATGTCTTTTTGGGTTTTGAGACTTCAGTTGAGCATTTTGGACATTTAGCCATTTGCATTTTTCCTCCGTTTATCGCTTTGATGTTTTTCGGCTGATTGGATAAAAAAGTTTCCATAGTGTTCCCATAGATATTGTCTGAGTAATCATGGGGATTATACATGTTTATGTCAATGCTGCAGGAACATGGGCTGGGAAATGTAGAAACCACCCTTTTCGCAGAGGTAGTTTCAGCAAGAAAACACCAAAAAACTCCACCAGCCACATTATACCGCTAAACTTGACATACCAGAAAAATTTGCGCAACGTTTTTTACAGCACATCAAAGTTACTTTCAATCAATTGAGGTTCCCTTTGTATTGCAAACCAACACAGAGAACGCTTTTGAAATGCTTGTCAAGCCAGTGCGAAGGCTAATTGAGCAGCGAGGCTTCTCTAAACCCACCGAACCACAAGAAAAAGTAATCCCCAAAATCCTCGAAGGCAAAAATGTATTGCTTATCTCGCCGACGGCAACGGGGAAAACCGAAGCCGCCTTCCTGCCAGTGCTAAGTCTGCTTTTGCAGCAGCCTAAAACTCCTGGCATAAAAGTGCTCTACATTACACCACTGCGTGCGTTGAATCGAGATTTGCTTGAGCGACTGCAGTGGTGGTGCAACAACCTCGACATTAAACTCGCCGTCCGCCACGGAGACACCGAACAAAAAGAGCGCACCCGCCAAAGCCAATGCCCACCCGACATCCTAATCACCACCCCTGAAACACTCCAAGCCATACTCTCAGGTTGGCTTCTCCGTCAGCACCTGCAGAGCCTAAACTGGGTAGTCATAGACGAAGTACACGAGTTAGCTGACAGCAAACGCGGAAGCCAACTGGCGCTGGCGCTGGAACGCGTGCGGGGGTTAATTGGCAAAGAGTTCCAAATGATCGGTTTGTCCGCAACCGTTGGCAGCCCAGAAAAAGTCGCGCAGTTCCTCGTCGGAAGCCAGCGCCCCGTGGAAATTGTGCGGGTTTCTGTCGCTAAAATGGTAAAATTGCAGGTGATTTATCCTAAACCCACTGCGGAGGATGTGCGGTTTGCAGGCAAAATCTTCACTCATCCCGAAGTAGCCGCGAGGTTACGGATTATCCGTGACTACATGACCAAACGTAAATCCGTACTCCTATTCACTAACACACGCTCAATCTCTGAGGTTTTAGCATCCCGCTTCAAGGTCTGGGACATGGATTTCCCCATATCAATTCACCATGGTTCGCTGGCGAAACCTTCCCGCATAGCTGCCGAAGCAGGGCTCAAAAAAGGCGCACTTAAAGGCTTAATCGCTACCAGCAGCCTTGAACTGGGCATAGACGTCGGTCATATAGACCTCGTCATCCAGTATATGAGTCCAAGGCAGGTTTCGCGGCTTATCCAGCGGGTCGGCAGGGCAGGACACACTTACGGATACCTGTCTGAAGGTTTAATCATAGGCATGGACTCCGACGACACCCTTGAAGCCCTCGCAATAGCACGTCGCGCATTGGAAGAGAAGCTTGAACCCATCACCGTGCCCGACAAGCCCTATGACGTTTTAACCCATCAAGTTGCAGGGCTTCTGCTCAAGAATCGTCGCTTAACCTTCAAAGAAATCCTTGACCTCTGCCAGAAAGCTGCACCCTTCCAAAACCTCACCATCGTCGATGTAGAGAAAATAATCAAGTACATGCATCAGCGGTTTCCACGTTTAGCTTGGGCATCCTTTGAAGACCAAGTCGTGCTCAAACCCCAACGCACAAACGCGCTCTTTGAGTACTATTTTGAAAATTTGTCGATGATTCCCGAAGAAAAACAGTTCCTCGTAATCGACCAATCCATTGAGTCTTCTATTGGGGTTTTGGATGAGGCTTTCATGGCTGAGTACGGTAAACCCGGAACCAAATTCATCATCCGTGGCAGCCCTTGGCAAATTATCCACGCCACCGAAGACAAAGTCTACGTGCGTCCCGTCGACGATCCCAGTGGTTCGATTCCGAGTTGGATAGGTGAAGAAATCCCTGTGCCTTACGAAGTGGCTCAGGAGGTGGCTGAAATTCGCGGCTTCGTCGAAGAACAAACCCACAGAGGCGCAACCCCAAAACAAATCAGCGTGCTCCTCGCTGAGCGTTACCCCGCCGACGCCGAGAACATTTTGAATGCTTTGGCTGAGACTTGGGAGCAGGCGCAAAGTGGTTTTCCAGTTCCAACTCCCCAGCGCATCGTAGTTGAGGATTGGAGCGAATTCACCATAATTCACTCAAACTTCGGCTCTCTGACGAACCGTGCTTTGGCGCAGTTCCTTGGACAGGTGCTATCTGATAAGCTGGGGCGGGGCATAGTGGTGCAGCATGACCCATACCGCATTTTCGTGCAGACCATGGGCGCCATGAACGCAGAGCGCCTCGTCGAGGTGCTGGTGGAGCCGGTCGCCGGCCAGCCACGCGGCGCCGAGGGCGGGCAGCAGCGCGGCGGTGGCGGCGAGCGAGTCGGCGTCGAGGCGGCCGCGCAGCGCGTAGGCGCTCGAGAGCGCCGCCCCCATCACCACCCAGACCGTCGAGAGCGTGGCGCGGAACACGCGCTTGGCGATCGGAGTGCGCCCCAGCGCCCAGACCAGCAGCGGCCCGCCGGTCGAGAAGAGGCCGTGGATCACGCCGGCGCCGAGCAGGGCCGCGCCGCTGGCCGCTGGCGACAGGGCGCGCGGCGCCGCCGCGCGTCCCCGCCACAGCTCGAGCGCCGCGACCGCCACCACGAAGCCGCCGAAGGCGCGCTGCAGCGCGGCGTTCGACGCCCTCTCGAACACCGCGAGCCCGATCGCCAGCCCGAGCGCCATCAGCGGCAGGATGCGGCGCAGCAGGAGCCGGCGGTCGGCGTGGGCGCGCTCGCGCCACGCGATCG
>Ga0101944_10003054_pt1 | contig 24658 bp, 21 predicted proteins | sample DewCreD2012metaG_FD_75245 | JGI IMG/M metagenome (GOLD analysis project Ga0101944, IMG submission 75245) | Hot spring sediment bacterial and archeal communities from British Columbia, Canada, to study Microbial Dark Matter (Phase II) - Dewar... ... | reverse complement strand
GGCTGGCGTCGAGGAGCCGGGTCCAGTCGCCGGTGAGCGCGCGCAGCGCGGGGCGCACCCGCCCGAGCCCCGGGGCGCCGGCGTAGCCCTGCTCGATCGTGCGCACGTGGCGCGCGAAGAAGCGCGGGTCCGCGATCTCGACTTCGGCGATCGGCGCCCCGAGGCGGCCGGCGGTGCGCACCGGCACGGTGAGCCAGTGCAGGCCGCCGGGGAGCTTCACGCGATTCCGCTGCTGCCACGACTGCCGCGAGAAGGCGACGTCGTCGAGCAGGACGAAGTGGTCCACCTGGTCCATCAGGTCGAACCACCCGATCCACGGCAGCCAGGTCGGCTGCATGATGGCGACGCGGGTCATGCGGCCTCCCCGGCGAGGCGGCGCGCCACGCGCTCCGCCCCGAGGCCGTCCACGAGCTCGCGGGCGCGGCGACCGAGCCGCGCGCGGGCGGCGCCGTCGGACAGGAGCGCGTCGAGCCGCTCCAGCGCGGCGCCGCTCGCCAGCTCGCCGCGGTCCACGACCCCGGCCACGGCGCCGGCGGCGACGAGGGCCTCGACCTCGCGTCGCTGCGCCGCGTGGCGCGCGTACACGAGGCAGGGCATCCCCACGCAGAGCAGCTCGAGCATCGTGACGCCGGCGGCGACGAGCGCGACCGCGCCGGCGTTCCACCACCGGTACGGGTGCTCGGGCGCCACGAGCACGCGCAGGCGATCGGTGGCGGCGGCCTGCAGGGTCGCGCGGCGGGCATTGGCCGGCCCGACGACGAGTGTCACCGGCGCGAGCCCGCCCCAGCGGCCGAGCTGCGCCACCACGAGCTCGCTCGCGCCGTCGGGATCGCTGCCGCCGAAGGCCAGCAGGGTGCCGTGCACCGCGGGCTCCAGCCCGTCGCCGCGGAGCGCCCGCGCCTCGGGGCGCAGCGGCGCGTAGCGCACGCCGAGGCAGCGCACGGCGGACGGCGGCAGGGTGATGCAGTCGTCGTCGGCGGCGTCGGCGTTCGGGTTGATGACGGCATCCACCAGGCCGAGCGACGCCGGGTCGTACCGGCCGCTCTCCGCGAAGCGCGCCACGCGTGGCACGGCGGCGCGGGCGGCCTGCACGAAGGGGGCATCGAAGGCGCCGTCGAGCAGGAGCCAGTCCGGCCGCAGCGTGCCGGCGAGCTCCGTGACGGCGCGGAGGTCGCTCGCCGCGGCGGCCGGCGCGTCGGTGCGGAGCTCGACCCCCGCGGCGCGCGCGCGGGGCGCGAGGCCCGCGGCGTCGGGCCCGGTGAGGACCAGCGCGTGCCCGCCGAGCCCGGTCCACGCCTCGGCGATCGCGAGGCAGCGGCTCGCGTGGCCGAGGCCGACCTGTGCGGACGCGTCGGGGCGGAGGAGGAGCGTGCCGGGCATCAGCGGCTCAGTCGAGGGACTGGCCGACCATGAAGAGGCAGCGGCCGATGCCGACATCGGCGAAGGCGCGATAGAGCCGGCGCCGCAGCTCGGGGCCCAGGGCCAGCTCGAGGCGCCGGCGCTTCTCGTGGCAGGCCCGGCCCACCGCGCGGTCGCGGACGTAGTCGTCGCCGAGCAGCAGGAAGAGCTCCATGGGGAAGTCCGACTGCCGCGCGACGACGCGGAAGTCGGCGGCCTCGAGGAGCCGGGCCATCGCCTCGAACGAGAAGTACGAGAGCTGGTCGGGCGCCGACACCCACCACCGCTCGCAGCCGAGGGCGCGCTCCGCGGCGAGCTGCAGGGGGTTGAAGTCGTTGCCGCTGCGGATGACGACGATCCCGCCGGGCCGGAGCAGGGCATGCGCCCGGCGGAGCGCCGCGAGCGGGTCGCGCAGCTGCTCCAGCACGTTCATGAACAGCACCGCGTCGTAGCGCGGCGCGGTGCCGAGCACCGACGTGTCGAGGACGTCGCCGGCGTGCACGGTCAGGCCGCGCGCCGCGGCGTGCGCCACCGCCTCGGGGGCCAGCTCCAGCCCTTCCACGGCGTGGCCGTGCGCGGCGAGGTGCGCGAGCAGGTCGCCGGTCCCGCATCCCACCTCGAGCACCGCGGTGGCGCCGTGCGCGGCGAGCGCGTCGCGGACGTCGGCCCAGAGCGTCTCCACGAGCCACGCGCGCTCCTGTGCCGCGGCCTCGCCGCCCTCGGCCAGCCGCCGGATGTCGGGGCCGCGCTGGCCCGCCTGCACGAGTTCGTAGTACCGCTGCTCGTAGAAGGCGCGCACGTCCTCCTCGGTCGGCAGCGGGTGCAGCCGGCGGTGCCCGAACTCGGGGTCCGTCACCACGTCGTGGCGTGCGGCGGTCGTCATCGGGTGGCCCTCACGTCAGGCGGCGCGGTCGAGGACGCGGCGGACGTCGGCGACCATCGCCCGCTTGCTGAACGCCCAGGCGTCGGTGCGGTGGAGGCGGGGTGCGGCGGCGAGCCGCGCCTCGAGCGCGCGCTCCAGCGCCGCGGCCGCGCGCGTCGGCACGCGGTAGGAGGCCGGCACGGGGCGCGCGAGGTGCGCGTGCCACCGGTCGCCGCGCGCGACGCCGAGGCGCACCGCCGCGGCCCAGGCGGCGGGCACGCACCCCTCGGGGTCGCGCCACGGGTCGCTCGCCACGGTGCACGGCAGCTCGCAGCAGACGTAGCTGCGGCCGTCCGGGGTCGGGCCGGCGCCGAAGCTCCCGGGCGCGGAGGCGCGGAAGACGGGCGTCGTCGCGTCGAAGTCGTGGGCGTAGCGCACCTCGCCGACCGCGTCCGCGTCGACGTCGAAGTACACGAGGACCATCGGCACCGCGTGCACCGCCGGGGCGGGCATGGCGACGCCGAGCAGCGTCGCGAGCAGCGGGAGGTCGGCGGCCCAGAGGGCGCGGCTGGCGCGCAGCGGCGCGGCGTCGTCGCGCACGAGGGTGACGCCGTCGCCGTCGAGGGCGAGCCGCACGAGCGGGGCGCCGAGCGCGAGCGTGACGCCGGCGGCGCCGAGCCGGCGGGCGGCGGCGGCGCTGAAGGCGCCCATCCCGCCCTGCCGCGGGTAGAACGCGCGGTGCGGGAAGTGGCGGGCGGCGGGCCGGTAGTAGCGCATCGGATCGTCGGGCGTGTCGGCGGCGACGCGGTCGTCGAGCAGCGGGTGCGCCTTGAGCAGCTCCGCCTGCGGGGCGTCCACCACGCGCACGCGCCGGAACGGCGTGGAGGCCGCGGCGGCGGCGTCGAGCAGGGCCGGGTCGGTGGCGAGGAGCTTCGCCGCCATCGGGCCCAGGAGGCCGGCGGCGGTCGGGCCGTAGCGCTGCGCCAGCCAGTCGGCCAGCGACGCCGGCTCGCCGCCGGGCGCGCGCGCGACCTCGAGCAGCTCCAGCACGATCGCCGCCGCCGTGCCGCGTCCCCAGGCGCCGAGGTCGGGGAGTTCGGTCCCGTGGCGGACCGTGCCGTTCGTCGCCGAGGCGACGCGGAGGGGGACCGGGACCACGTCGCCGTCGAGCAGGTCGAGCAGCAGTGCCGTCGTCTCCTCGCTCTCGTTGCCGAAGAGGTGGCAGCCGAAGTCGAGCGCGTGCCCGCGCCACGGCGTGCTCCGCAGCACGCCGCCCGGCTCGCGCGCGGCATCGGCGAGCGCCACGCGCGCCCCGGCGCGCGCCAGCAGGTGCGCCGCTACGATGCCGCGGAAGCCGGCGCCGATGACGAGCCAGTCGAGGGCGGCGCTCATGCGGCGATGGCGGCGCCGGCGGGACGGGCGGCCTCGATCACGAGGTCGGCGACGCGGTCCACCGTGGCGTCGTCGAGCCCGGGCCACATCGGCAGGGAGAGCGCACCCGCGTAGTACGCCTCCGCGCCCGGGAGCGATGTCGCGGCGAACCCGGTGCGGCGGTAGTACGGGTGCCGGTAGACCGGGAGGTAGTGCACGTTGGCCTGGATGCCGGCGGCGTGAAGCGCGTCGTACGTGGCGCGGCGGCGCGCGGGCGGGAGCAGCACCACGTACAGGTGCCAGCTCCCGTGCGAGCCCGCGGGGATCGCGAGCGGGCGCACGTGCGGCGCCGCCGCGAAGCGGGCGGCATAGCGCGCGGCGATCTCGCGGCGCCGCGCCACGAAGCCGCCGAGGCGCGCGAGCTGCGAGAGCCCCAGCGCGCACTGCAGGTCGCTCAGGCGGTAGTTGAAGCCGAGCTCGTGCTGCTCGTAGTACCAGGGGCCGTCGGCGGCCTGGAGCTCCGCCGGGTCGCGCGTGATGCCGTGCGTGCGGAAGCGGCGCAGGCGGCGGGCCGTGTCGGCGTCGTTGGTGGTGACCGCGCCGCCCTCGCCGGTGGTGACGTGCTTCACCGCGTGGAAGCTGAAGCAGGTCATGGCGCTGAGGGCGCAGTCGCCGACGCGGTGCTCGCGGCCCTCCGCGTCGCGCCACGTGGCGCCGAGCGCGTGGGCCGCGTCCTCGATCACGGTCCACCCGCGGCGCGCGGCGAGGGCCGCGAGGGCCGGGAGGTCGGCGACCTGGCCGGCGAGGTGCACCGGCGCGAGGATCGCCACGTCGTGCGCGGCGGCACGGGCGGCGGCCGCGGGATCGAGCAGGCCGCTGGCCGCGTCCACGTCGGCGAACTGCACCGGGGCGCCGAGGTAGCGCGCGGCGTTCGCGGTGGCGGCGAAGGTGACCGGCGAGGTGAGCACGCCGAAGCCGGGGCCCGCCCCTGCCGCGGCATAGGCCGCGTGCAGGGCGGCGGTGCCGCTGCTGAAGGCGACCGCGTGCCGCGCCCCGACCGCCTCGGCGAGCGCCGCCTCGAAGCGCGCGACGGCCGGCCCCTGCGTCAGGAACGGCGCGCGCAGCGCCGCCGCGACCGCGGCGACGTCGGCGTCGTCGATCTCCTGCCGCGCGTACGGGATCATCTCAGAGCTGCCCGATCCGCTCGAGGAGCGCGCGCACCTCGGGCACGCCGAGCCGCGCCGGGTTGGTGTCCGAGCGATACATGAACCCGTCCTCCACCGGCTGGCCATGGACGCCGTTGCGCTGCCACCACGAGAACTGGGGCGCGATCACGTAGTGGTCGCCGCAGTCGAGGGTCGAGCGCGCGTCGTCGGCGCCGATCATCAGCTCGTGGAGCTTCTCGCCGGGCCGCACCCCGACCACCTCGTACTCGCACTCGGGCGCCACCGCCTGCGCCACGGTCAGGATGTCGGCGCTCGGGATCTTCGGCACGAAGAGCTCGCCCCCCTTCATGCGCTGGAGCGAGTCGAGCACGAAGCGCACTCCCTGCTCGAGGGTGATCCAGAAGCGCGTCATCTCCGGGTGCGTGATCGGGATCCGCCCCTGCGCGCGGAGCTGGCGGAAGAGCGGCACCACCGAGCCGCGGCTCCCGACCACGTTGCCGTAGCGGACCACCGACATCCGCGGGCCGCGGCCGCCGGCGTAGGCGTTCCCGGCGATGAAGAGCTTGTCGGAGCAGAGCTTGGTGGCGCCGTAGAGGTTGACCGGGTTCGCCGCCTTGTCGGTGCTGAGCGCGATCACCCGGTCCACCCCCGCCGTGAGCGCCGCCTCGATCACATTCTGCGCGCCGAGGATGTTCGTCTTGATGCACTCGAACGGGTTGTACTCGGCGGCCGGGACCTGCTTCAGCGCGGCCGCGTGGATCACGATGTCCACGTCCACGAAGGCGCGGCGGAGCCGCTCGAGGTCGCGCACGTCGCCCAGGAAGTAGCGCATGCGGTCGTCGTGGACCTGCTGCTGCATCTCGAACTGCTTGAGCTCGTCGCGGCTGTACACCACCACGCGGCGCGGCCGGTGGTGCTCGAGCAGGTACCGCACGAAGGCCCGGCCGAACGAGCCGGTCCCGCCGGTGACCAGGATCGAGGCGCCGTCGACGAGGTGCGTCTGGTGGCCTGGCTGCAGCTCCTGGGTGGCGATCATCGGGGTCCGTTCCCGAAGGGGTCCGAGGGTCAGCGTGCGCGCGCCGCCCGGCGGCGCTCGACGCGGGTCCGGGGGCGGGGCGGCGCCGGGCGCCGCGCCGGGTGCAGGAGGCCGCGCAGCACGGCGACGACCCGGCGCCCCGCGCGCGCGTCCTCGCGCGCGTAGCGCAGGAGCGACCTGGCGTCGCGAATGGCGGCCGGGTCGGCGAGCACGGCCTCGAGCTCGGCGCGGGTGGTGGTCTGCGTGACATCGGCGAACTGCCCGAACCACCGGTTCGGGCCCGGCGCATGCACCACGAGCGGCACCGCCATCGCCGCGGCGCTGAACGCCGCCGAGCTCACGCCCGCGATCGCCAGCTCGGCGTGCGCGAGCGCGCGCCACGGGTCGAGTCCGGTCACCACGCGCGCGTTCGCGAGCCCGTACTCGGCGCAGAGCGCCTCGACCTGCGGGACGTTGTCGGAGAAGGGGTGGCACTTCACGACGAGGTGCGCGTCGGGCCGCACGGCGCGGACGGCGCCGAGGACGTCGCGCAGGAAGTCGTCGGCCGCCCGGTACGAGCTGATCGCGTCGGCCGGGGTCCCGGTGCCCGAGGGGAGCACCACCCATTCGTGGCGGCGCGCGGCGGCCCGGGCGCGGCGCCACTTCGCGGCGGCGACGCCCGCCTGCGGCCATCCGATGACGCGTGACTCGCCGCGCGCCTGGAGGTAGGTCGCCAGCTCGCGCGCCGCCGACCGGCTCCAGACGAGGTTGTGGTCGGCGTAGCGGTGGTTGGGCTGCGCGTAGCGGCCCGGCTGCAGCGCGAGGAAGGCCCCGTGCTGCACGAGCACCGTGGGGATCCCCAGTTCGCGGCAGGCGAGCAGGCGGGCGCGCATCTGCGGCAGGTGGTCGCTCCCGCCCAGGAAGAGCCGCACGCGGCCGGCGTCGTACGCAGCGCGCGCCCAGGCGTGCTGGTCGCGCAGGTGCGCCTGCCACGTCACGAAGAGGTGGTCGAGCAGCTCGCGCTCCCACGGCTTCGCCACCTCGCGCGCGCCGGCGGGCCACTCCGGCGCCTCCAGCGGTCGCAGCTCGCCCTGCGGCACCGCGTCCACCGCCTGGCCCGTGTACGGCTTCGGCCACGGGTCGCGCGCGTCCTGCACCAGCGTGAAGTGGCGGCCGCCGGGGTGGACCAGCGCGCCGACCAGGTGCGCGATCTCGTTCGTGTGGATCATCAGGACGTTCGGCTGCGGCGTGCGCCGCAGCGGGGTCCCGCGCCACTCGGGGCGCCAGCCGTCCTGCGTCGTCGGCAGCAGCGCGAAGTCGTGCCGGCGGGTCACGCTCTCGCCCCAGCTCTGGTGCGGCTGGAAGGCGAAGGCGGGGATCCCCAGCTCGTCGGCCGCGAGCACGACGACGGCGCCCTGCAGCCACCCCTCGACGTCGTGCGCGATGCCGCGCGCCGCGCGCTGCGACTCGAGCAGCGCCCGCAGCAGCAGGCGCGTGCGCGCACCCTGCGCCGACACGTACATCATGGGGAACTCGAGCGCCCACCAGGCCCAGTCGGCGTAGCGCCGGTGGGCCGGCACCCCGGCCGGCACCAGCGCGCGCGCGAGCCGTTCCGCGTGCGCCTGGATCGTGGCGCGGGTCGGCGTGTCGAGGACCTCGTCCTCCAGGAGCGCCGGCAGGCCGGCTGCGCGCGCCGCCTCCACCACGGCGGTGGACCAGCTCCCCACGGCGAGCGGCCGCTCGCCGGCGGCGAGAAGCATCCGGAGGTTCTCGACCGAGTTGATGATCGCCACGAAGCTCATGCCGTGGGAGAAGGCAATCGCCTTGCCACTCCGCGGCGTGGCGACAAGTTGCTGCGGGACAACGGGTTCCGGGAGCGCGACGGGCCCCGTGCTGACAGGGCCCGGAAGCTTCTTCCGCGTCGAGGCCGGCCGCCCGGCAGAATGGTCGTCGGTGTCGGCTGGCGCGGCGCGCGGCGCCGCCGCGCACGAGGCTCAGAGCGTGATCGCCTGCTTCGTCGGGTAGCGCGTGCCGTCGAGGACGAGCTGCGCGCCGAGCCGCGTCGCGAAGTCGAGGACGATCGGTCCCTGCAAGTTGACGGTCGCGGCGGCGCCGCGCTGCGGCGGGAGCGTCACGAGCGCCAGCACCGAGACGTTCGGCGACGTGTCGAAGGGGAGGTCGGCGGACGCCAGGTCGAGCGTGAAGCCCGGGACGAAGACGAACGGGTCGGCCGCGAGGAAGACCACCGCGCTGTCCCGCGTGTCCTGCAGCCAGTAGAGCCCCTCGCGCTCGGCGGCGAGCACCGCGAAGGTGCGGTCGCCGGCGAAGCCGAGGATCCCGTCGGGGAAGCGGATGCACGACGACGGCGCCACCTCGAGCGGCCCGAAGAGCCGGCTGGGGACGACCAGCTTGAGGTCCTTCGCGGGGCCGCTGGCCACGCTCATCGCAGGTACTCCGTGAGGCTGGTGGTGAGGGCGCGGGAGGCCGCGAGGAGCGCTGCCTGCATGGTGCTCTGCGCGGCGGCGAGGCGGGTCACCGCCTCCTCGACGTCCACGTTCCACGCGATGTCCTCGCGCGTGACCGCGTTCTCCTCGAGGCCGGTGAGCACGTTCTCGGCGCGGTCGAGCTGCTGGAGGCGGCCGGCGGTCACCGAGCGCCGCTCCTGCACGCGGTCGAAGGCGGCGTCGATCGCGGTGGCGGCGGCGCCGATGGCGGCCACGTCGTTGGCCTGGAGGGCGTCGCGCAGGTCGGTGAGCGCCTGGAGGAGCCCCGTGTCCACGAAGATCGCCTGGCCCGTCTGGGTGCCGTCCACCGCGAGACCGGGCAGCACCTCGTAGCGGCGCGTGCCGTCGCGGACCGCCGCGTTGGCGACGCCCGGGATGTCGGCGTTGTAGGCGCCGGCCGCGTCGAAGGGCGGGTTGTCGGTGTCGAAGCCGCCGAAGATGTAGTCGGCGCCCACCTTCGTGTTGCCGAGCTGGATCGCCTGGTCGATCCACGCCTGCACCGAGATCGCCGAGGCCGTGCGGGTCTCGGGGCCTGCGGTGGCGGAGCCCTGGGTCACGGCGAGCTCGGTGGCCTCGTCGAGGACCTCGAGGAGCTGGCCGATGACCGCGTCCTCGGTGTCGAGCCGGGTGCGGGCGGGGAGGACGTTCCGGCGGTACTGCTCGAGCGCGCGCATCTCCGACTTCACCCGCACCACGTCGATCCCGTGCACCGGGTCGTCGGAGACCCGGTCGAACCGGCGGCCGGTGGTGACCTGCTGCTGCGCGGCGTAGGTGGCCTGGAGCCCCGCGGAGAGGTCGCGCGTGAGGCGCCCGTACATGAGTCCCTGCGTGATCCTCACGGGGCGGCAGTCCTTTCCGGCGGCTCGGTGACAGGCATCTTCGTCCGGGTTAGATTATCGCCCGGCCCCGCGCGGACTTGAGCCGCACGGGCGTCGGACCCGGCGCGCACCTCCCCGCGGGCGCGCCGGACGTGCTTCGGAGGCCCATGGCGACGATCCTCTGCGTGGACGACGAGCCGTCGGTCGGCGTGGTGCTGGAGCACACGCTGGTCAAGCTCGGCCACCGTCCCGTGCTGGTGGACACGGTCGAGCAGGCGATGCAGGAGGTCGCCCGCGGCCCGATCGACCTGGTCATCGCCGACTACCGGATGCCGCAGCACACCGGCATCGACCTCATCCGGCTGCTCGAGGGCGAGGGGTACAAGCTCCCGGTCATCATCATGACCGCTTTTTCTTCGGTCGAGACCGCTGTGGAAGCTCTCAAGAGCGGGGCCTACGACTACCTGACAAAGCCCCTGGATTTTGACGAGCTTCGACTCACCATGGAAAGGGCCATGGAGCACGTCCACTTGAAGGAAGAGAACCGGCTTCTTCGTGAAAGCCTGGGCGGTCATTTTGACCGTAGGAACCTTATTGGAAGGAGTCAGGCCATGGCTAGGCTCCTTGAAACCGTGGCCCAGGTGTCGCCTACAGAGGCGACAGTGCTCATCACAGGAGAGTCGGGGACCGGCAAGGAAATGATCGCCGGCGCCATTCATTTCAACAGCCCGCGCAAAGAGGCTCCCTTTGTCAAGATCAACTGCGCCGCCATCACGGAAACCCTTCTCGAATCAGAGCTCTTCGGCTACGAGAAAGGAGCCTTCACAGGGGCTTACAAAAGAAAAGAAGGCCGCTTCCTTCAGGCCCACAGGGGGACTCTTTTCCTGGACGAAGTGAGTGAAATGTCTTCCGCCATGCAGGTGAAACTTCTGCGTGTGCTTCAGGAAAGAGAGTTCACCCGGGTCGGCGGCGAGGAGCTCATCCGGGTGGATGTTCGGGTAATCGCCGCTACGAACAAGGATTTGCTCAAAGAAATCGAAATCGGCCGCTTCAGGGAGGATCTCTACTATCGTCTCAACGTGGTCACGCTGGTTCTCCCCCCTCTGCGACAGCGTCGGGAAGATATTCCTCTGCTCGCCCAGCACTTTCTGGCAGTCTTTTCCGAGAAAAACCGCAAGAAAATAAAAGGGTTCACCCCTCAGGCCATGGACTGGCTGCTCAAGCATGAGTGGCCCGGCAATGTCAGAGAGCTGATGAATGCGGTGGAACGAGGGGTGGTTCTTGCCAGGACGGATTACCTAGACACGGCAGACCTCCTCGTCCTTTCTCAGGATGCGGTAAAGCCTCTCTTCATGGAGACCCCTCCCGGAGGCCTCCCTCTGGATGAAGTGGAGAAAGCCACAATTCTCAATGCCCTGGAGATCACCGGAGGCAACAAGAGCGAAGCGGCGAGGCGACTGGGCATTACCCGGAAAACGCTCCACACGAAACTGAAGAAATACGGGGTCGCATCGGAGAGTCCGGCCAAGGGCGAATGACTGATAACTCCCAGAGGTTTCTACAAAAGTGGATCATTGCGAGGAGTTCATTGCTTTTGCTCCCGGGGAATTTTTTGCTCTCCTGCCCACACAAGCATTGAATTAGAGCGGTCTTCATGATATAATTTCGCATCTTCTTGACCGGAGTTCTCTCTCATGCACCAGGACGGATCTTAATCGCTTTTCAACAGACCCCCTCTCCCAGACGTTTCAGAAAAAATTCTGGAAAAGCCATCTGTTTAGGGCAAGGTCGGCGTAGGGCTTCTTCACAAACGGCGATCAGTCGGAATGCTATTTCTTGAGAAAATCGAGAGCACAGACCCATGTCGAAAATGTATTTTCTGAACGGACCCCTGGCAGGCCGCTCTTTTGAAATCAACTGCAAGAACCTCTTCATTGGAAGAGACGCGGACAACGACATCCAGATTCAGGACCCTTCTGTTTCAAGAAAGCATGCCAAAGTCTTTCAGGCGGACGGCAAAGTCTTCATCGAGGACCTCCGGAGCCAGAACGGGACTTGGATTGACGGCGCCGCCCTCAATAGCGGGGAAGCCTATGAACTTGCAGACGGCCTTCCGGTGGCGCTTGGAAATATCTTGTTATGCTTGGGCGAGACCTGTCTCAAGGACCCCGGCCGTCGTGAATTTTCCTTTGATCTTTCATGGCGCTTTTCGGAGCAAGAGGGTCAACGCCATGAACAGGACACTTCTTTCACGGATCGGAAGAAGCTGGAACAGATCTACCAGCTGGCTCTGGGTCTCCCCCGCTCCGCAGGGGTTGAAGAGACCTGCGCCAAGATCATGGATTCCCTTCTCCTCTTCCTCAAAAGAATCGACGGCGGGGCCATCCTCCTGATCGATGAAAAAAGCGGGGAATTGAAAGAGGCGGCCTCAAGAGTCAGGGACCAGGTTGGGCACGGGGTTCCTCCTTTCAGCCGCACGATTGTGCGCCGGGTTTTCGATGAGGCCAAGGCGATCATGATCTCGGACACCTGGGACGAAGGCAAAGAACGCTTTTCCCAGAGCATCCAGCTCAACCGGATTCGATCCATCGTGTGCGTCCCGATCCTCAGCAACGCCGGGCCCATGGGTGTCCTTTACCTTCACGCCCTGCATGAGCCGCAGCAGTTCCAGAAAGAGGATCTTTTTTTCTACACGGCTCTGAGCAGTCTCGCTTCCATGGCCATTGAAAACGCGCTGCTTCACGCCAGAAGTCAGCAGGCCGAGGAGGCCCTGGAACAAGCACGCGCCGAGTTGGAAATCCAGGTCAAGGAGCGCACGGCCGAACTCCTCAAGGCCAACAAGCTCCTGGAGGAGCTCTCCATCACGGACGGGCTCACAGGCCTCTACAACTACCGTTACCTGATGCGCGTTCTGGACACGGAATACAAGAGGGCTCGCCGTTACAAACACCGATTCGCCCTGCTGATGCTCGACATCGACCGCTTCAAGGACGTGAACGACCACTACGGTCATCCTTGCGGGGATTTCATTCTCCAGCAGGTCGGACGCCTCCTGAAAGATTGTGTCCGGAACACGGATATCGTCACCCGCTACGGAGGAGACGAAATGGCGATCATTCTCCTCGAAGTCAGCAAGGAGCTTGCCCTGGAGGTCTCCGAGAAGTTGAGACGGGAGGTGGAAAAGCATTCTTTTGTCTGGCAGGGCACAACCGTGAAGATCACGGTGAGCATCGGTGTGGCGGCAGCCCTCGAACCGGGGATAGAGGACTGGAACGGGCTGGTGAATGCTGCGGACCAGGCCCTGTATCACGCCAAGGGCGGCGGCCGAAACAGGGTGGTGGGCTGGAGTCCTCCTGCCGAGACCATGCCGTCGTCGAGTCGGTGACGGGTTCGTTCCTTCAAAACCTCGTGCGGATTGACAGGCTTGTCCCCTGGGTGTATCGAAGGGGCGAGCGAGAACACACCGGGTTCAGGCTTGGTTCTGCCGAATAATCCAAAATCGGAACTCACAATTCCTTTTGTTTTGAAATAGGAATCAAAGTTTCCTATTTGGGTCTCACCGCCGGCGCCGCTTAGGACAGGCGCTAAACTCGAAACAATTTTAAACCCTTAAGTCTGAGTCGAACGCCCCATCCCATCCGTTTCCGACCATTGAAGACCGAAATCTCAACCTATTGTGGGTCCACTGGCAGGGTGCACACAAAATATCGGAATAATCAGTTCCTGTTCTCTTTTTGAACAGAATAAAATAAATCCAGCAATATCAATAGATTGCCATATTGGCACAATTCTGGCTTATGATTTTAGATGTAACTCTATTTCCAGTGCTTCAAGTCTCCTGGGATGGGCTGTGCGCCCTCCCGAAACCTTACTCACTCTTAGGAGTGTAACCATAGAAGGAGGATGACTCTATCACAAAAAAGACATACAGGAGGGTCATGTCACAATGAAGCAGGACAGCCCAAGGCTCAAATCCAGGAAAAAGCCACCCTGGGGAATACTCAGTTCCATAGATTTGTACCACTGTGATCCTCAGATCATCCGTGACGCAAAAGCCATTCGACGATTCGTGGCTGAGCTGTGTGACCTCATCAAGATGAAACGCTACGGCAAAACCCAGGTGGTTCATTTCGGTGAGGATGAGAGGGTGGCAGGATTCTCCATGACTCAACTCATTGAGACCTCCCTGATCTCCGCCCACTTCGCCAATCAGTCCAACACCACTTATCTCGATGTCTTCAGTTGCAAGGCCTATGACCCGAAGATCGTGGTGGAGTTTGCAAAAAAATTTTTCAAAGCCAAGAGAGTGAAACGGCACACCGTCCTCAGGGAGTGAGGACCCGGTATGATAAGAAAAAAAGTGGTTACCCATCTGGAGTCTTGCAGAGACCTATGGAATCGCACCACGGTTCCGAAGAATGTCTCTGACCTTTGGGAATTCCGGGCTTGTTTTCAGAAGCATTTCAGGAACCAGGCCCATTTTGTGCTTTTGGAAGACGATGAGGGGTTGTTGGGCCTTCTGCCTCTGTCCTATCTGGCGGACGGGGACAGGTACGTCTTTTTCCCCGGCGAGACCTGGAACGGCAAGACATGGCTTGAGCGAACCCCCCTTTACATGAGAGACCCGGAAATCCTCGGCGATTTGCTGGATGCGGCTCCCGAACGCACCTATCTCCGGTACCTCGAATGTGAGGAGTCTGCTTTGATACCCCATCTCGATGTGGACGAGATCGGGTATCTCTTCCATCCCCCGGAAATCGGCTTCGACATGAAGCGCTACTTCCAGAGGTTCGTGTGGAAGAAGCTCAAAGCCATCAAGAAAGAAATTGAAGCCATGCTGGCGCCCGGTTTTTCCTGGCATGTCAATTGCCTCACCGATTTCGATATCCTGGTGGACATGAGCCTGGCCGCTTTCGGGGAAAGCTCCTATTTTTACGATTCCCGCTTCACGGAAGGCTTCAGGGAAGTCCTTCGATTCTTGAGCAGGAATGGATGGCTCCGCATGGTCAGCCTGGAGATCGGAGGAAAGACCGTGGCCGTCGACATGGCGGCCCTTTACCGGGGAACCTATGTGGTCCTCCTGGGCGGTACGGATCCTGAATTCCGCGGTGTTGCCAAAGCCATGAACATGCAGCACCTCGAGTTTGCCTGCGAGCATGGGCTCTCCAGGGTGGATTTTCTCTGCGGTGATTTTCACTGGAAAAAGCTGTGGCACCTGGACCCTCAGCCCCTGTTCAAATACGTCTCCCCTGCTCTCAGGGCTGAAGAAACGGTCGACCATGAGCTCTCCTCGGAAACGGATTTCGTTGTCCCTCTGGTCGACCCAAGTGTTGCAAGGCTTTGAGCTGCTCTGTCCTCATCGTTGGAACCACTCCAGACTATGTGGCCAAGCTCTATGAGCGTTATTCGAAGTCTCTCCTTTTTTTGACCGACCTGCGTTTTCAAGAAGACCCGCTCCTCAGCCCCTTGCCCCCCTCGTCCCTGATCTTCGCTCCCCTGCAGGATGCTGAGACGGCCTGCCGGAAGACCCGCGATGCGTTGACAGCCGGCCGTTCCACCCCCGAGGGGATCGCTTGCTTCGATTGCGACTCTCTTCTTCTTGCCAGCCGGCTCGGTTCGGAGCTCGGGCTGAGGTTTCCGACCTGGGAAGCCATTGCCCGATCCAGGAGCAAGTTCGAAACAAAGAAAATTTGGTCCGCCCACGGCGTGGCCTCCCCCCTCGCCTCCATTGTTTCCTCGCTCAGGGAGACGCTCGGTTTTTTCAATACCTACGGCCGCAACATGGTTCTCAAACCCATCTCCGGAAGCGGCAGCGAACTCCTGTTCCACTGCACCGACGAGCCGGCCCTCACCCAGGCTGTAAAGACTCTGGAAGAGGAACTCCCGAAAAGAAGCCGGAACCCTCTTTTCCGCCCCTTTCCCAATCCCGCGGGAGGCTCGCCGATCGATCCGTGCCGCTGCTGGGTGGCTGAGGAGTTCATCTCAGGGCCGGAGTTCAGCTGCGATTTTGTGCTTCAGGATGAGAAGATCTTTTTCATCCGGGAAACAGGAAAGATCAAGGCCACGGACAAGCCTTTCGGGAGCGTCCTGGCTTACACCTTTCCCCCAAGGTATCCGTCCGGATTTCAAAAACGGATTCTCAAAGAGGCTTTGAAAAAGGCGACAAACTCTCTCGGGTTTGACTGGGGCTTCTTCATGGTGGACTACATCGTGAATCAAGGAACGCCGATGCTCCTAGAGCTCACCCCCCGTCCTGGAGGGGACTCCATTCCTGAACTGGTGCGCGCCGCCACCGGTCTGGACACACTCGCGCTTTACCTCGATTTCGTTCAGGGCCGCTTCAGGGAGCCGGAAGAGCCCGCGCTCGCACCCGAATCTTTTGCGAGCCTGAACTTCTTTGCCCCAAAGGAAGGGAGGATCGAGGTTCTGGACGGCACCGGGGTCCGGGCGCTTCCCCACGTCAAAGAGCTCTTCTTCAAGAAAAAGCCGGGGGACCGGGTGATTCTTCCTCCCAAGGACTACGACCACAGGCTTCTGGGTTACTGCATCCTTGAGGCGAAGCCTGGATTGGACCTGATGGCCGAGACCCAAAGGCTCCAAAAACTGCTCGAGGTCAGCATAGAACAAGATGCCTAAGAGCCTCTCCTCTTTCAAAGGCCTCCTCGCAAAGGTTCTGGGCAACAGAGCCTCCCCGCTCCCTCCGGACCTTCTCAACGCTTACGTGAATTCCTTTCTTACGAAAAGAGGCAGTTTCCTCGAAAGCGCGAAGCGCTTCGGCACGCCCCAGTATTTCTTTGACGAACCGGCTCTCGCCCGATCTCTTTCCAGTTTTCACGCAGTCTTCTCCAGGCACCTTGAGCGCTTCCGCATCTTTTATGCCGTCAAAAGCAATTCCTTTCCGGGACTGTGCAAACATGTCTCGGAGGCGGGGCACGGGCTTGACGTTTCGAGCGGCGTTGAGCTCGCCATGGCCCTTTCCCTCGGTTGCAGGAATATCCTTTTCAGCGGACCGGGGAAAACAGATGTTGAGATCAACCTGGCCCTTCAGAACAGGGATAGAGTCACTGTTCTCATCGACAGCGCCGGGGAGATGGAAAGGCTCACCAGGCGGGTTCAGGAAACAGATCTCGGAGACCTCCCGTTGAAGGTGGGGTTCCGCCTCAGGGGTCAGCACCACGGCCTATGGGGCAAATTCGGTGTCCCGCCGGAGCGCTTCCCCGAGCTCTTCACCAGGGCCCTGTCCGTGAAGAATCTGGACCCCCGGGGAATCCAGTTCCACACGAGTTGGAACATGGGTCCGGAAGCCCAAGTCAAGATGATCGACGGAGTGGGCGCCTGTGTCAAAGCCCTGCCGGGGAGTTCGCAGCGGCGGATCAAGTTCCTCGACATCGGCGGCGGATACTGGCCCGAACGGGGAGAGTGGCTGAACCCGCAGAACACGATCTCTGGAAAGATTCTTCAGGCCCTTGATCCTGACTTTGAATTCAAGCTCAGACACTATTACCACCCGGCTCAACCCCTCGATCGTTTTGCACGGGAGATTGCCCAAGCCCTTCGCAGACAGGGCAAGCCCCTCTCGGGCATGGATATCTTTATGGAGCCTGGCCGTTGGATTTCCACCCCGGCCATGCACGTCCTTCTCAAGGTGATCGACAAAAAAGAAGCCACGGTGGTGATCGCAGACGGCGGCATCAACCTCCTTGGGTGGGAACGACCTCTTTTCGAATACATCCCCCTGATCAACCTCACGCGCCCTTCCCTGGGCGAGTTCCCCGTGAGGGTTTTCGGTAACCTGTGCACTCCTCTGGACCTCTGGGGCACGTCCCTCTTTGGACAGGGCATTGAAACCGGGGACATCCTCCTGGTCCCTGACCAGGGCTCCTACACCTATTCCCTGCGCCAGTCCTTTATCAAGCCGATCGCCCGGGTAATCCGGTTTGACGGCGCCTCTCTGTCCGAAGCAAAACCCCAAGAAAGCTTTTAGTTTTGACGTCATTCCCGCGCAGGCGGGAATCCAGTGGTTTCATCCTCTCTCCCGATTCCCTGCAATCACCCTCTCGATCACCGGCACAAGCTCCATGAAATCCACATCCATCTCTTTTGCCGGATCCTTTTTCTCCCCCTCCGCATAGGTCACCCCGAACAGCGTGTTGATCTCAATTCCCTTTTCCCTGCAGAATTTTTGTAGCGAGGACTTGGTCATGCTCCCGACCAGATGCGCTCCAACCGATGCGCCCCATGCGAAATGCGGCCCATCCCCGCCGCTGTCTCCCATGAGAATCAGTTTGTTGGGCGGGAGACCATACCGTCGCATGACTGTTTCGGTATTCTTCGCCTTGTCCTCGATTTCCCTCACTTCCAACATCTCCATCCCCTGCATAGTGTAGGAAATCATTGGATTGGCGGAGACCATAATTCCTTCAGGCACCAGGCCTTTTGCCCTTGCCCTTTGGAAGTATCCCTGCAAACCTGTAGTGTTGATCATGAACAGGATGCTGTGCGTTATGCACCACCGAATCAGTTCGATGACTCCCCTATAGGTCACAAAAGACGCCTCCAGGTACGAGTCCATCTCGTTTTCTGAGAGAGGCTTTGGAAGAAGCTCGCCGAGCCTTCGCGTCGCCTCGCCAAGGGATATCTGGTTGCTCGTGTAGGATCGAAAAACGTTGAAGAGTTCCGTCTCAAGCTGCGGGTAGGTAAACGCCATAGGATCAAACGGCCCGCAAGGCGCCAGGCATTCATTCCAATCTGAAGAAATCATTCCTTTGAATTTCCCACTCATGTCGGCCAGATCCTCCGCTGAAATGGACATGGTTTCAAGATGACCCAAAACCGCGCAGGAGTCAATTCTGTTGAGTTCATAAACGCTCATGACAACGACACCTTGTCGCTCCCGCGCATGAATGCGCCAGAGGCGCACAAGAATGTAGGGGCGGGCTTTACGCCCGCCCGCGGGAGGGGGTAAACCCCTCCCCTACGGGTGTATTTTCACGGTAAAAAGTCATTTAGGTCGTCACTCCCGCGAAGGCGGGAGTCCAGAATACCCTGAAAAGACTGGATTCCCGCCTGCGCAGGAATGACAGAAAAGAACGTTTTTGGACTTGTTACGAACGTATCAAGCTTAAAGAGGAAAAGTCTTGTCATTTTTTAATGAATGTCCCCTCTCTCGTTGTAATTTCTTGACTTACGTATCGGTTCAGACGTATGGTGTAGCTAGTCCCGCTTGGATGCGAAAGCCAAGAGTAATGAACTTCCTCCGCCTGTTGACCCGGATTTCGTGAACTTCTTTCAGAGCTGGCTTCAAGCAGGCCCCAGCCTACGCTGAATCTCCTGATCCACTTCAACCGTCTCCGCCTCTTCACTTTGCGCTGAACCCTCGAGCTCTTTCCGACGCAGGCCGCTTTCGGGATTCCGCTGCCGCTTTCACATCCCGGTTCGGGGTGGATGCGTCAACCCATTACATTTTCCGCCTCCTCAAGGGGGCGGAAGCCCCTTCGCTCAAGGATGAACGCTTGCGGTCGCCTGGAGCTATGGGGAGAAAGGAGGGTTTGCCATGTATATCCAGCAGTCAGACCTTCTGCGGGGACTGGGCAAGGACTTCGTGAAGAGCTTCATGGAGCTTGCCCACAGGGAGGAGCACAAAAGAGGTTTCCTTCTCTACCGAGAGGGGGATCGCGCCAAGCATTTTTTCATCTTGATCAAAGGGCGTGTCAAAATGACCCTGGGCGAGACAGGCCACACGGTTTACACCGTGGACCATCCCGGCGAGGCGTTCGGCCTGTCCAGTCTGATCGGCCGGGAACGATACATCGCTTCGGCCGAGTGCATGGAGCCGACGAGGCTCCTGAGATTCAACGCCAAAGAACTGGATAAAATGCTTGAATCCGATCCCGTAAACAGCCTTGCGTTCTTCCGACGTCTGGCAGGCACCTTGGGCGGCCGTTTGTTCCAAACCTTCAAGGTGATTTCAGGCACCCCTCAACCGGAGTCCGCCGTGTCTTTCGGAACCGGTCAGGTCATGGAATCGGAAGCGACGGTGTCCTGAGCAGCCCCTCCCGCCCTCCTTCCTGAGAGGCTGTGTCCTAATCACGGGGGTGCCCATTCTCTGCCATTTCGACCGCAGGGAGAAATCTTAAGGTCCCGCCGCTTACCGAATCAAGATTTCTCGCCCCGCTCGTTGAGCGGGACTCGAAATGACATTGCGATACAGCCTCCGCAGGGGGAGGAGGGTGGGAGCAAGGAGAGTAGCCAGCTGCAGGCTCAGAGCGACGGCTCGAGGGCCAAAGGGACAGAGCGGAAAGGTTTTTTTGCTTTGTGCCTTTGTTCCTTTGTGCCTTCTTACAACACTTTGAGATAGATGACTTTGTGGTCCCCCGGCGAGTAGAAGTTTTCCAGGCTTGCCTCCTTGCGATACCCGCAGCGGGTGTAAAAGGAACGGGTCGGCCGATACTGCTCGCGGGAGGAGGTCTCCACATAGATCCTCCTGCCTCCCCTTTCCTCGATCCTTTCCTCCACCCTCTTCAAGATCTTCGCGCCAAGCCCTGTCCTTCTCAATTCCTGCTGAACCGCGATCCAGTAGATATCATAGCTTTCCGCCGTGCAGGGAATGGGGCCGTAGCAGGAGTAGCCGACGAGCCGGCGGCCCTGTTCCGCGAAGACAAAATGGTAACCGCATTCAATGCCCTTGCCTAGCCTTTCTTGAACGAGCTCTGCGGCAACCTCGATTTCAGCAGGCGAAAAGAACCCGCTGGAGACCACGATGTCTCGGACACGGTCGGCGTCTGAAGGAAGCGGTTCCTCCCGCCAGGTGATACGATCCGGCGCATTCAAGCAAGGCATGGTTCGTTTGCTTTCTCACCCTCCCCTTCATCCTTCCCATCAAGGGTGGGGAAGAAGGTTTTTGGTTTATTGAGCAGTCACTCTTGCATCCTCAATGATGCGCTGCACCACTTGCCTGTAACTCAGTCCGGCCTGTGAGGCTGCGGCGACAAAGCCAGCGTCCGGGGACAGGCAGGGGTTGGCGTTGATCTCGAGTACCCAGGGCTGGTTCTGCTCGTCCACCCTGAAATCGACCCGGGCATACCCCCGAAGGCCGAAAAGATGCCAGCATTTTCTTACCGTCTCTATGAGCTTCTGAAGAAGCAGCCTGTCGGACTTGGCAAACTCGAAACTCCTCTCCGTGTGAAGCGATTCGAAAGATCCATCATCCCACTTGGCCCGGTACCCCACGACTTTCCATTTCCCGGGCGGGTAGTCGATGAACCGCATCTCAGCAGGGGGAAGCACCTCCGGGCCCTCCTGCGACGCGAGCATGGACACATTGAACTCTCTTCCTTCAATGTATTGCTCGGCAAAGCATTCTCCCCTGAGCGCCTCACGACGCTTTTCCATCTCCTTGAGAAGCAGGCCCGGGCTTTCCAACAAAAGAACAGAGGTTTCCTCCAGGCCGACAGAGGCATGCTCCCACAGGGACTTTATGATAAAGGGTCCGCCCAACGGCGGGGACATCTTCTCCAGGTCCTCTGCACGGTACCAGTCCGGTGTGGGGATGCCGGCACCCTTCAGGATCTTCTTTGCCAGGATCTTGTTCGACGTCACATAAAGGGCTTCGGAGGGCGCTCCGGTGTAACGGATGCCCAGAACTTCCAGAATCGATGCGGGAAAGTGAATGAGCCGGCCGTGACCCTCCACCGACTCCGTGAGGTTGAAAACCAGTTGGGGATGAGCCTCCTCGATCGCTTTGAGAAAGCCTTTGACGTCCATGGAAAAGGTCATTTCCACGGATTCATGGCCGAGATCCGAGAGGGCCCGGCCTACGGCCTCGGCCTGAACCAGCGAATCGGACTGATCGGGAAGGCGCCCGTCTTTCGCGATTCGATCATAGAGAATAACGACTCTCATGGGCTCACTTTTTCACTCGTTTCAGAGCGGAGGTCATGATTCGCCGGATCAGCTCTTCATAGGACATGCCCGCGAGATTGCAGAGGATGGGGAGGTCCGAGATGACCGGATTCAGGCCGGCAAGAGGGTTCACCTCAAGAAAACGGGGCATGCCCTGGGCATCCGCCCGCAGGTCGACCCGTCCCCCATCCCTGCATCCCAGGCCCCGCCATGCCGCCAGCGACACCTCCATCGCCTTTTGAGCCGCCTCATCCTTCACGAGCCGGTACTCGACAAACTCCTCAAATTTCTTCTTGTTGGTGTAGGAGTAGGATCCCGGCTCTGCATCCTTGCTCAAAAGGACCTCAATCGCGCCGACCGCCTCCGCTTCCGCCCCCGTGCCCGTGATGCCCACGGTGAATTCCCTTCCAGGCATATAGGTTTCCAGGAGCACGGGCTGGTCAAAGCTGCGGAGCAGGTTGCGGCAGACCGAGTCCAGATCTTTCCGGGTCATGATTCTGGAGGACGCGCTGATGCCTTTTCCCGTGCCCTCTGCCACGGGTTTGGCAAAAAGGGGAAAGGGAAGACGGACGGAATCGATATCCGAGAGGCTCTCTACAACGGTGAATTCGGGGGTGGGAATGCCCAGGTCGTGAATCACGTGCTTGGTCATTCCCTTATGAAGGGTCAGCGAAAGGACCAGGGGATCCGAAAAGGTGTAGGGGATATCAAAAGCATCGAGCAGAGCAGGCACCTGGGCTTCTCGACCGAAGCCCTTGAGACCTTCCGCAATATTGAAAACCATGTCCCACCGGTCGCCTGCCGCAAGCCTGGCCGCAAGCTTGCGGATGTTCCCGATGCGGTCGGTTTCAAATCCCAGGTGATGGAGCGTGTTCTCGATCGCCTCTATCGTGTCGAGCCGATCGAACTCCGCTGTTTCCTCTTCTCCGTACCCTTGGGCGAGGTAATCCTCCCGGAGATCGTAGGCGATCCCTACTTTCACGCTGTGGCCTCGACCCCTCCCCCAACTTCTGCCTTGCCCTTGCAGTCCGGGTAGTGGAATACCCTGTCCTGGTAATTTTTCAGCAGGATGTCTTCCCCTTCCCGGCCCAGGGAATACTCGGGAAGCAGAGGGATCTTGCCTCCCCCGCCGGGAGCATCGATGACATAGGTCGGCACGGCGTATCCGGTGGTGTGGCCGCGCAATCCCCGGATGATCTCCAGCCCCTTGTCGACCGGGGTCCGGAAGTGGGCCGAGCCCAGGATCGGGTCACACTGGTAGAGATAGTAGGGCTTCACCCGGATCTTGAGAAGGCCGTGCATCAAGGCTTTCATGGTGGCCACGTCATCGTTGATCCCGGAAAGAAGCACGGTCTGGCTCCCCAGGGGAATACCCGCATCCGCCAGCCGTTCGCAGGCCTGGCTCACCTCAGGGGTCAGCTCTTCCGGATGGGTGAAGTGGATGCTCATCCAGAGGGGATGAAATTTCCTCAGCGTACGGGTGAGAGCCGGGGTGATTCGCTGGGGGAGGACCACCGGCGCTTTGGTCCCGATCCTGAGGAACTCCACGTGAGGGATCTGGCGCAACCGGGAAAGCAGCCACGCCAGGCTTTCATCGGAAAGGGTGAGGGGATCTCCTCCTGACAGAAGCACGTCCCGAACCGTGGCTGTTCGCTCAATGTACGCAATCGCCTCTTCCCAGCGAGCCAGGTTGGTGGAGGATCCGCCCTGGTGCCCGACCAGACGCGACCGTGTGCAGTACCGGCAGTAGGTGGAACAGAAATCCGTGACCAAAAAAAGCACCCGATCCGGGTAGCGATGGACTATTCCTGGGACAGGGCTGTCGTGCTCTTCTTCAAGAGGATCCGCCGCTTCACCGGGCGAAGAAAGATGCTCGGCCGTGGTCGGCAGAACCGTTCGGCGAATGGGTTGAAAGGGGTTTTTTCTGTCCAGCAGGCTCGCGTAGTAGGGCGTGATGGCCACAGGGAGCTGATGGCCGGCATGGGTCATGGCCAGCCGCTCTTCTTCGGAGGGCGTGAGAATGCGGCTCAGCGCTTCCATGTCGCGAATTCGGGCACGGAGTTGCCATCGCCAATCGTTCCAATCTGTCGGAGTTGCGTCGGGAAAGAATCGTTTACGGAAAGCGGCCGTTCGAGGACTGCAGCGAAACCTCGGGAAATGAGGCGCCTTTTGGATGGATATTATTTTGGGGTTTTCTTTTAAATCCAGTGAAGCATCTGATTCGGTCTTCACCGTGTATCTTCCAAGTCCGGAAACCGGACTCGGAGGCTCAAAATCCTCCGAAGCTAGAATGTCCTTTTTCATCCTTAGTCCTTACCCCCAGACCTTGATTTAAAGAAGAGGGAAAAATCCTTCCCTCTGATAAAAGCTTTTTAAAAGTGCCCCATCAAAACTTTAATTGAATTATGTTTATATATTTTTAATAAGCATTATCTATGCCAAATATTTAATCCTCTATGAATCAATACTTTTCGATAGTTATGCTAAATTATAGTGAACAACGAGTTCCGATGCAAGTGATAAAAGAGGGTTGTGACAAAAAAAGAGGATCTCTGCTGCGGCTTAATGACTTGAAACTAGTTTGAAAAACCGGATTGCGACTTCCAAGTTCCGATCTTGAATGGATCGGAACTTCCAATTCTTATCCTCGAAGACGCCAGCTTTGAAGGTCTCGTAGATACTCTCATTCATGTGTCATTTCGAGCGAAGCGAGAAATCCTGATGGTCCCTACGTTATTGTTCTCCTGGGCGGGTTCGCGGGATTGTCAACCTGGTGGGCTTTTTACGAGGCTGTCAAAATTGGACGCGTTTTTTCTGAAGAATTCTTGGCGAGCGAAATCCTTGCGGTCAAAAGAACCTAGACGGTGTCACCTCCGGTTGGTCCGGGATGGGCTTCCAAAGCCTCCGCTCCCTCTTTCACAGTGTACTTCCTTATCCTGACGATCATCCTGCCTTCTTCTTCCCTCACCACACCGGCCGCTTCCACCTCTTTCCGTATGAAGGGCAGGAGTTCCGGTCCCTTCCCTTTATGGTCCACCCAGTATTCATTCTCATCATGGGAAGAAATCGCAATACCGGTGACGTTCCCCTGGTCATCCCAAGAGGTTGGGATAATCACCCCGCGGATCTTGGTCACTTTGCTTCGAACCTTAGCCAAAAGGCACCCCGTCTCTTGATTGACGCCTTCGTAAAAACCCCGCTGGCGCTTTCCGTTCATGGTTCTATACATCACCACGAACGGAAAATTATACACTTACAGTTTCTGCGAACCGTTCGCCCCGATATATGGTTCGATATCGTTCGATACCTCAGGCCAGGCTCTCACCACTTTCGGCAGATCCGTTCGTCCTGATGTATAGAAGGGCGAACGGGGCTTTTTACCGTGAAAATACACCCGTAGGGGAGGGGTTTACCCCCTCCCGCGGGCGGGCGTAAAGCCCGCCCCTACATTTTTATGCGCCCGCCAGAGGTTTACCCGCCTCCGGAGGGCGGATAAACCTTCGGCGCATTCATGCGCAGGGGCGGCCAGTGGGTCGGCCATGAGCGTTTACGAAGCCGTCCTTATCGAATCAAGTCCTTCACTCTAGTTAAGCACGAGACGTGCCAAAAAGCCCGCTTTTTCT
>Ga0101944_10003053_pt1 | contig 24659 bp, 11 predicted proteins | sample DewCreD2012metaG_FD_75245 | JGI IMG/M metagenome (GOLD analysis project Ga0101944, IMG submission 75245) | Hot spring sediment bacterial and archeal communities from British Columbia, Canada, to study Microbial Dark Matter (Phase II) - Dewar... ... | reverse complement strand
TGATGATTCGGTTTGAACTGGAACTGGAGATGTTGGAGGGAAAACTCCAGGTTCATCATCTGCCCGAAGCCTGGAACGCCCGGTACCAGGCAGATTTAAAAATAACTCCATCAGGAGACCACAATGGCTGCCTGCAGGATGTTCACTGGTATGCGGGTTTTATCGGCGGCGCGTTCCAGGGATATACACTTGGGAACATCCTTTCCGCATTATTTTATTCCCGGGCACTGAAGGAGAATCCACTAATTCCTGAAGAGATGAGGCAGGGGAACTTTGCCACCCTTCGGAACTGGCTGAGGCAAACGATTTACCAGTATGGAAGCATATTCACTACCCGTGAACTGGTTGAGCGCGCCGGGGGAGAGGGGGTGGTCATTGGGCCTTATCTGGAGTATCTTCGAGAGAAGTACAGCCGATGGTATGACCTCTAGAGCGCCCTTCAGGCGGCAGAGGGAGGGGAAGTTTTTCTTCCGGGACCGCCCGCCGCTTTGACGGATGGAATGGCATCGGTGAGGTCGTTTTTAACTTTTTCCCAGAGGCGGTCTCCGTAGCGCGCCAGATCGGGGATTTTTTCTGCGCCGTCCATGCCGATTGGCTCGAGAAGGTCTACGTTAAAACGGCGGAAATCTAGTTGAGGGAAGAGATTACCTACCAGATGCACCTGCTGATCATCGGCAGAATGAAGAAAAGCTCCCAGTACGGGAGCGATCCATTGCCAGGGATAGTATGAATCGGCCTGCCCAGGGGCCAGGGTGTGGGGATCGCGGCCGGTGCCAAAACTGATCAGGGTGGTTTCGGCGGGATCCCAGTTCAGGCAGTACATCGCTTCATATGCGGCCAGGTAACAGGGGTTGGCGTAAGCGCCTACGCCGCCATCTACATAGCGGCCATCCACGATGGGAAAGTATGTGGGAACGACGCTGGAGGCCAGCACGGCTTTCACCACCGGCCAGGCTTTGTATTCTTCTTTCCAGGGTTTGACAAAGCAGGTATGGTTTGCGACCAGGTCAAAAGTGGTAATTACGGTATCGATCTGTGGGGCCAGATCCCATAAATCTCCCATGGTGTGATCGCCAATGTATTTCTGGAGGGCATCTCGGAGAGGTTCAATGGGGTAACGGTAACGGCTGAGCGGAAAGAAGGTAGTTCGCCAGCTCTTTTGAAAGATGGTGTTGCCCAGGTCAACATAAAGTTGATACATCTGGCTGGCGGTCAGGCCGCTGGCTACCCCTGCCGAGATGATCGAACCCGTAGATGTGCCAGCAGAAAGCTGGAAGATGTGATTTACAGGTCGTCCGAGTTCTTGTTCTAACAGAGCCAGCGCACGGGTGACGATTACCCCCTTGATGCCGCCGCCATCTACAGCCAGAGCCACATTCTTCCGAAAGGGTTTCATAGGGTTGCCTTTTATATAGATATTTTAGGTCTTTATAGTATTAGTTTAGCATGGGTTGGGCCAGAAAGCAACCTTTACCCGTCTCAACTCGAATATGGCTGGTGCGGGATGAAGGGAAAAGAATCAGGCAGGGAGAAACTGGGTGTAGAGGACCTGTTCAGGGATTTCGGCGGTTACTGTATCGCCCGCCGATATGGTTCCGGGGTGCTCCACCCAGGCCACAACGCCTCTGCGATGTACGGCCGCCTTGACAAAAGCCGCTGCCAGATTGGGAAAGTGCGGATATTCTTCCTGTAATATGGCTCCGGGATGCAGGCATGGATCGTTTTCACCCTGCACAATCAATACTGCACCATCAGGGAAAATCAACCTGGTGGCGGGTGGCAGGAAGGTGAGGGCAGGAATGCCGCTCATGAGGAGATTGGCCCCCAGCCACTCCGGCTTAATGATTGGGATGTTAAGATCAGTCGCGACCCTGAGCATTTCTTCCTGTGAAATAATCGAGACCTGACGGGTATTACGAATTTCGGTCTGGCGAGGGTATTGTGGGTAGCGCCCATTCGACGGGAAGGTGAAACCGTAATGGCGATCACCGGCAATACCGGCCAGATGCACGCGGATGACATCCTTCCGTGAGCTGGCAATCGAGCCGGGGACGTCACAAACCAGAACAGCCTCGACTTTTCCTTTAATCTTGATGGGATAGTTCATCAAACACCTTCCGGCCGAATGAATTTTTGATCATTCTAAGTATACATGAGGGCAAGGGTTTCGGGATGAGTTATTTCTGAAAAGGTCAAAATACTCCGGTTTCACCCCGAGTCTTATTCGGTAGCGAGCCAGCGCCCTGCGAAACAAAAGGGGCGGCTTACAATGCCGCCCCTCAGGCACTTGAAGCGTCAGGCTTTAAAATGTTGGAACTGGGGCAGATAAGGCCGGTTTACTTCCAGCAATTCATTGACCATGCTGCGAATTTCGGCCAGGGAAAGCACAGAGGCCGCCAGCGGGTCGTAACAGCAGGCCTGATAGACCAGGGTGGGGTCGCCGGTGAGTGCGGCTTCGACGGCCATTTCTTCGGTCATCACCGAAAGGTGGTTGAGAGCCACCAGCTGCGGCGGCAGCGCCCCCACATGCACAGGGTGAAGGCCGGCTTTGTCGACGAATACGGGCACTTCTACGCACACGTCATCTGGCAGGTTGGTGATGAGTTTGGTGTTTGGAACGTTCCCGTTGAACTGGAAGGTTTCGCCGCCTTTGATTGCATTGATGATATAGGCTGCATATTCATGCCCTCGTTCAAGGCTGATGGGGGTTTCTTTGGCGAACCACTTTTTGGCTTCTTCTTTCCAATCCCCTTCTCGCTTCTGGTATTCTTTGAGGATGTAGGCATGAACACCTGGATTCCAGCCGGTACCATGGGTGCAATATTTTTCGATCAGATCCTGGCGTTTGCGGAACCACCAGTTGTATTCAGAATTGTGGCCGGAGGATTCGGTTACGTAATAACCGAGGGCCTTGAACATTTCATTGCGTACGATCTCTTCGTTGTAGATTTCCGGTTTTTCAACGGCCTCTCGGAGTAAGGGGTAGGCATCCTTGCCGTTCCACTCATACTTCAAGTAGAAAGCCTGGTGATTGATCCCGGCACAGGTGTAGGTAATTTCAGACATGGGTGCGCCAATCCACCTTGCCAGCATCTCGGCGGTTCCCTGCACGCTATGGCAAAGCCCCGTGAGCTGGATGTTGCTGGCGCGGTTCATTGCCCGGCAAAGCATGGCCATCGGGTTGGTGTAGTTGAGCATGAGGGCGTCGGGGCAATATTGTTCCATATCTTTGGCAATGCTAACCATTACCGGGATGGTCCGCAGAGCCCGGAAAATCCCCGCGGTACCGCGGGTATCGCCCACGTTGAAGTCTACGTTATATTTTTTAGGAATTTCGATATCGTGACGCCATACATCTGTAGAGCCAACCAGGATAGTAACCAAGACGACATCCGCCCCCTTGAGGGCTTCAATACGATCTTTCGTCGCCCAGACTTTCGCCGGGTAATTCCCTAACTGGATGATTTTTTCTACCGATTTGAGGGCAAATTCGAGGCGTTCATCATTGATGTCCATGAGGCAAATTTCCGCGTCCCGCAGGAGGGGAAAGGTGAGAACGTCTCGGACGAGTCCTCGAGTGAAACCAAAACTGCCTGCGCCAATGAAGGTTAATTTTGTCATGATATCTCCAATATCACAGAAAAATTCCGGTCATACCGGTTGTCAACAGGGTGCCACTAAGCCATCGTAAGAGTGGCTTTCATTCGGATGTCACGGGAAGAACTTCCTGCAAGAATTTCGAACCGTCCGGGTTCCACTACCCAGCGAGATTGATAGGGGTCATAGAAGGCAAAGGCCCGTGAATCGAGGGTGAACCTCACCGTCTTGCTTTCGCCAGGAGCCAGAGAAACCTTGGCGAAGCCTTTTAATTCTTTCGGCGGCCTCGCCAGTGAGGACTCGGGATCGCAGACATACAGCTGTACCACTTCTTTACCTGCAACTGTTCCGGTATTCTTCACAGTGATCTTTACTTCAACCGATTCGCCGATGCGGGCTTCCTGGGGTATAGAAAGGTCGCTATACTCGAAAGTGGTATACGAAAGGCCATGCCCAAAGGGGAAGAGCGGCTGGATATCTTTTTTGTCGTAGTACCGGTATCCGACAAAAATCCCTTCCCCGTATATTACTTCACGTCCACCGGGGTAATTGATGTAAGCCGGGGTGTCTTCTACCCGACGGGGGAAAGTGACAGTGAGTTTCCCTGAGGGGTTTACTTCGCCGAGCAGAATACGGGCGATGGCATTCCCGCCTTCCTGACCGGGGTAATACGCCTCTAAGATGGCCGGCACTTGATCAACCCAGGGCATTTCTACGGGAGAGCCAGCATTCAGCACGACGATGGTATGTGGATTTGCCCGGGCAACCGCTTCGATCAGGCGATCCTGTGGGCCTGGGAGACGCATGTGGGGGCGGTCTGCTCCTTCGCTCTCGAAGCCTTCGGGCATACCAGCGAAGATGATGGCCACATCACAGGTAGACGCCAAGTGAGCTGCTCTTGCGATGCGTGCGTTTTCATCTTCCTGGTACTTACGGGAGAGCGCCAGGCGAGCATGAGCAAAATGTAAATCATCGCTTTTGAGGAACTCAATGGTGAGGGGATACGTTTTACCGGGTTCCAGGCGCAGGGTGTGTTCGGCGCGAGTATCTGTGCGATCCTGGGCCAGATTGGAAGGAACGGACACATGTTCCAGGACTTGTTTCTCATCAATCAATACCCGGCAATGGGCAGTATTGGACAAATACAGGGTGTATTCGCCACCTTCAGGCACCTGGAGCAGTCCGGAAGCGCGGAGAGAGAAGCGGGGTGAGGTTACATGCTGGGCTGGAAGAGAGTTGGCCCACATCCAAAACTCAGCCTTGGGTACATACAGCACGTCAACTGCTTCCCCTTGCAGGCCGGGATTGTCAAAGAATTCAACTTTCAATCCCTGACCGGCATCGGTGAGGGGTTGCAGGTAATCCTGACCAATGACAGGCGGTTCTTGCCAGTTATCGCAGCCTTTCTCGTAAACAATTTCAACTTTACTTCCCAGGCGCGACTCAAGCCCCTGCAGAGGTGAAATGCGATAGGGAGGGTCCACAAAAGAAGAACCCCCACCGCCGATACGATCTTCTGCGGCGTTGGGGCCAATTACGGCAATGCGGCGAAGCCCTTCTGCGCGGAGAGGTAACAGGTTTCCTTCGTTTTTTAACAAAGTGATGGATTCCTCAGCTACCTCGCGGGCCAGCTCCTGATGTTGCGGGGTATTGACTGAACCGGCCGGAAGGCTGGCTTCATCCTCGAAACTGCCAACCTTGAACAATACGGTCAAAATGTGGCGTACGGCGTCGTCGATGGCGGCTTCATCTATTTGCCAGATATTTACCCCTTCTTCAAGCAACTGACCGTAGTATTTTGCGGGACCTGGCATTTCGAGGTCGAGGCCGTTTTTCACCGATTCGATGGTGGTGTGATTGGCGCCCCAGTCCGAGACAACCAATCCTTCGAAACCCCATTCGTTTTTCAATATCTCGCGAAGGAGATGGCGGTTTTCGCTGGCGTAAACGCCATTAATGCGGTTGTAGGCGCACATCACCGTATAGGGTTGAGCTTCTTTTACCACCATCTCAAAGTGGGGAAGGTAGATTTCTCGCAGGGTGCGTTCATCGACCTGTGAAGAACCCCGGAAGCGTTCCACTTCCTGATTGTTACAGGCGAAATGTTTAAGGGAGGCGCCCACACGCCGACTCTGAAGACCCTTGACCCACGCGGTGCCAATTTTGCCAGCGACAAACGGATCTTCGGAGTAGGCTTCAAAGTTTCGCCCGGCAAGCGGATGACGCACAATGTTCACGCATGGACCGAGCAAAATATCACACCCCATGCCGCGGGTTTCTTCAGCAAGTGCGGCGCCAACCTGTTCGATTAAATCGGTGTTCCAGGTAGCGGCCATCGATACCCCTGTTGGAAAACAGGTGGTCGGGCCTGCCTTACGTCCTGCATCGGGGTAACTTGAACGAACCCCGTGGGGCCCATCGGTCATGGTCATGGACGGAATTCCCAGGCGTTCGATAGGGACGGTGTGCCAGGCATCCTTCCCGGAAAGGAGTGATACCTTCTCGTGCAGGGTCATTTTCTCCAGGAGGGCCTGAACACGCTCCTGGATATCTTGAGGGGATAGATTTACCATGATTTTTCTCCTTACGGGGAATTCATATACCCTATCATCCTATCATAACTTAATTAAAACGGGCATGTGATTTAAATCGCAAAATTGGGATGATTCAACGAATCGAGTGTAAAATCATCCGGAGACTGATTTTGCTGTTTACTAATCAAGGTGCCATGCACAATATGCACCTTGTCTCATCATTTCAAAGTACTCTTCAAGGATGGGAAAAAATGGCACTGACACCTGAATGGGAACACCGCATTAAACGCTGGGAAGAAGCGCTCTGGAATAGCATTTACCAGCCTCTGGGTTCACTGGAACTGGAGGGTTTCTCCACAACGCTCCGGCTAACCCCCGAAAGTGCGGCCGAACAGGCTTTTCAACCCATGCCAACTGGCACACCCTGGGGTGGAAAATGGGAGTATGGATGGTTTAGAACCCGGCTCGTTACACCGGAAGGCGCGGCAGGAAAACGGCTGGTTGTTCGGCTGGAACCGGGAGGTGAAAGCTTGGTGTGGATAAATGGCCGGGTAATGGGATCGGTAGGCTGGGGGCATCGGGAGATCACCTTGTGCCGTTCAGCCAGAGCGGGGGAGAGCTTTGATTTGTTAATCGAAGCTTATGCTGGCCACGGGCGGATTACCGTGGGAGATGGCCCCAACCTTTGGGGGATGCAAACTGTCCCTGAGCCGCCCGCCCAACAAACCCGAGTAGGAGACTGCACCTATGGGATCTGGCGCGAAGAGGTCTACCAGCTGGCGGTGGATTTTACGACCCTTTTCGAACTTCGCGGCCTGCTTGATCCGATAAGCTTACGGGTTTCCGAAATAGACGAAGGGCTGATGGACGCGACCAGGATCATTGATTTCGAACTTCCGGAAGAGCAGATGCTCGAAACTATGCGCGCCGCCCGAGAACGCCTGAAACCCTTGCTTGAATGTCGGAATGGTTCAACTGCGCCCACATTGTTTGCCTTCGGCCATGCGCATATTGATGTGGCATGGCTCTGGCCCCTCCAGGAGACAGAACGAAAGATCGCCCGTACCGCGATCAACCAGCTGGCGCTCATGGAAGAATACCCAGAATTTCGCTTCTTACAGAGCCAGCCGCACTTATATACCATGCTTAAGAAGCACTACCCTGAGCTCTACGAACGATTCACCGCTGCTGTGAGAGCTGGTAAGGTCATTGCCGATGGGGGAATGTGGGTAGAAGCGGATACCAATATTAGCGGCGGTGAAAGTCTGATTCGGCAAATCCTGTATGGCAAGCAATTTTTCCGAGAAGTGCTCGGGGTAGATAGCCGGGTGTTATGGTTGCCGGATGTGTTTGGATACTCCGGCGCCTTGCCGCAAATCCTGAAGGGTTGTGGAATGATCGGGTTTACCACCCAGAAAATTACCTGGGCCTATGGTGGGGGTGATCCTTTCCCGTACAATACTTTCTGGTGGGTGGGGATTGATGGAACAGAAATCCCTGCGCACATTTTCACCGATTACAACAGCCAGACCCGTCCGCGTTTTATCCATGAGCGATGGAATAACCGATTGCAGAAAAACGGTATTCAAACGATGATCATGGCGTTTGGATGGGGCGATGGTGGGGGCGGTCCGGAACGCGATCACCTTGAGTTCCTGCGCCGTGCGGAAGACCTGGAAGGACTCCCCCGGGTTCGGCTTGCCTCTCCTGAGACTTTCTTTGAAGATCTCAGACAGCGGGGGTTGCCCAAAGAACGTTATGTGGGAGAGCTTTACTTCCAGGCCCACCGTGGAACGTATACTTCACAGGCGAAGACGAAAAAGGGAAACCGGAAGAGCGAGTTTGCTCTCCGCGAAGCCGAGTTCTGGGCAACAGCTGCGCGTTCATTAAGGAGTTTCCCCTTTAATGCGGTAACCTTGCGCGATGCGTGGACGAAGGTACTTCTCAACCAGTTCCATGATATATTACCCGGCTCTTCGATTCAACGGGTGTATCAAGAAGCCGAGGCGCTTCACGGCGAGGCGATTGCAGAAGCTCAGGAGACAGCCAAAAAAGCCGCCCAGGCATTGGCGGGCGATGGGGAAGCGGTGGTCGTATTCAATTCCCTGAACTGGACTCGAAAGGCGCTGGTAGAGGTGGGACATGATATGGTTGAGGTAGAAGTTCCCCCATGTGGGTGGACAACGGCTCGCTCAGGGGAGTCCGGACAACCTGTGGAGAGCACTTCTTCGGCTGGCCTGATGACGGATGGCGGCGCATATCTGGAGAATGATCTCCTCCGCGCCGAGTTCAATGCGAAGGGTGAGCTGGTTTCTCTGGTGGATAAAGAAACCGGCCGGCAGCAGATGGCCGGTGCGGGGAACCGTTTTTGCATGTACAAGGATGTCCCCGATATATGGGACGCCTGGGATTTAAACAGCATGACCGAGGAATTGCCGGTAGAACTGCCCGACAATGGGAAACTTGAAGTGATGGTGTCTGGGCCGCAGGTGGCCCGGTTGCGCCTGACCCGGAAATTGCTCCATTCTGAATTAACCCAGATCATCAGTCTGCGAAGAGGGTCGCGGCGTATCGACTTTGCTACCGGTATCGACTGGCAGGAAAGCCATAAGCTTTTGAAGGTGAACTTCCCGGTTACGATCTGGACGGATGAGGCCATTCATGAGATTCAATTTGGTCATTTGCGCCGTCCCAACCATCGTTCACGCCCTTATGATGCAGATCGATTCGAGGTTTGCAATCATAAATGGTCTGCATTGATTGAAGAGGGGCGAGGTGTAGCGGTGCTCAACGACTGCAAATATGGGCTGAGCGTGAAAGGAAACAGCATTAACCTCACCCTGCTTAAATCGGCACTGGCGCCCGACATGTACGCCGATAAGGGGTTACAAACCTTTACCTATGCCCTGTATTACTGGAACGGCTGTCTGTTTGAAAGCGGGGTAGTTCAGGAAGCGTACGATTTGAATGTGCCGCTGCTGACCGTCCGCGGCGCAGGGGAGACGGGCTCTCTCTTTTCCATCGATGCGCCTAACATCCTGCTTGAGACGCTGAAGCCTGCCGAGGATGGATCGGGCGATGTCATTCTTCGCCTCTATGAGTCAATGCGGACAGCGACGATATGCCAGCTACGCACCAGTTTACCTTTCAAGAGCGCTGTGGAGACCGATATGCTTGAGGTTCCCATCAAGGATCTCTCCAGAGAAGGCGATGGAATTTCTATGGAGTTTCGTCCTTTTGAGATAAAAACGGTACGTTTGAGGATGGGTTAATCCATTTCGTTTTTCGGAGCGCGAGTTTAACCTGGCTCTGCCCATTCGACCCGATTGCGGCCATTGTTTTTAGCGCGGTAAAGCGCCACATCAGCCCGGTTGACAAGGGTCTTCAGCGTGTCGTGGTCGCTCATCAGAGTCACCCCAAACGAAAGGGTGATGGGGATGTTGTCGGTAAATGGATGGGCTTGAATGACATCGCGTAAGCGCGTTGTCAGTTGATCAACCCGCTGGGGTTGATCCTCCAGTACCAGAATGATGAACTCTTCTCCGCCCCAGCGCCCGATGACATCACTGGCGCGTAGTTGGGTGTGCAGGCATTCGCCCACCTCACGTAAAACCCGGTCGCCAGTCTCATGACCGAAGGTGTCATTTATCCTTTTAAAGTGATCTACATCTGCCAGGATGACGGCCAGTTTCCTTTTATGAAGAAGATGTTCTTCGATAAGCGCAGTAATTGCACGCCGGTTGGGAAGCTGAGTCAGGACGTCGGTATAGGCAATATGTCGGATGCGGCTGACTTCTGCGATGGTCTGGTTGAGCTCGTCCTTGGCCCTGGCGAGCAGGAAAATCAATAAGGCGATCCCGGCAATCCGAACTTCAAGGCGCACAAATTCTACCCAAAGAGGGTGCGAAAACCCCCAGAAATACCACATGCCGACTCCCAGGCTCAATGTAATGATGGTTAAACAGTATCCAAAGGCAAGATCGCGCCGGAAGGTCATAAAACTGATGATAAAGAGGAAAACAAACACCCAGAAAATGGCCTCAATTTCAGCCCATTGCGATTGCAGGTCTTTGCTGAAGAGGAGTAGAAAAATAAATTTGGACAGGAAGAGCAGGCTGATTCCCGTCAGCACAGAGCGCTCAATAATCGTCAGGGGAATCCGTTGCCAGAGGAGCGCAAGACTCCATATCAGCAGTGAAACCATTAACAGGGGATAAGCCCAGGCAATAAAAGGGCTTTCTTGACGATGTTGCAGCCAGACTGCCAGAATGGCTGGAAAACTGGCCAGTGAAGCCATCAGATAAAAGATGCGGCGGCGTCTGTCAAATTGCTGATAGAGCAGGTGGATTTTTTCTTCGGAGGATTTTTCGGGTAACGACATATCTTTTCAGGGGTTAACAAAGCAAATTCAGAGAAAACAATAGCTGGACATGTTCCTCAACGCAATTGAACGGTGTTCCGGGCTGGTTGCCGGAGATTATTTTTATATGGAAGGGCGCTTTCTCGAGATGAAATTATACTGGAAGGCTATTCGTTTTTCATGGAAATGGCGAGAATGGGATTCGGGAAGAATCCATCAACACGCGGGCGGTTAATTCCCTCATCAAATGCAGGAAGGTTGCCGCTCATGAAACAATTTTGGTTTCTTTTGGAGGTAGATCGAAATGAATCCATTAACCGTCAAAGGTACGTATTTCCCCTTTGTGGACGCCCTCTGGCCGAACATCGATCGTAAACGGGAGGTCATCCTTATCCTGGTATGTAGCTGGTTGATTGCTCTATCGGCTCAGGTTGTCATTCCTCTCCAGCCAGTTCCGGTGACCGGCCAAACTCTGGGCGTTTTACTTACGGGGGCTTTGCTGGGGAGCAAACGTGGAGCCATTACGGTGCTTGCTTACCTTTTCCAGGGGGCGGTGGGGCTTCCCGTTTTTGCAGGAGGGACGAGCGGGTTGGCTAAACTGGTTGGCCCGACGGGGGGGTATCTCATGGGGTTTGTGGCGGCTGCATTTGTGGTGGGCTGGCTGAGCGAAAAGGGCTGGGATCGGCGCTTTATCACCATGATTTTCTCCATGGTGATTGGCAACGGGATCATTTATGCGTCGGGTTTACCCTGGTTGGCGATTTTTGTGGGATGGGGAGCAGTGATTAAACTTGGGCTTGCTCCATTTGTGGTGGGTGACATCCTCAAGATTGCGCTTGCCGCGATTGCTTTACCTCAGATCTGGCGCCGGGTGAACATGCGCCATGAATAGTTGAGGTTGATAAGGGGTAAGAAAGAGCCTGTAAAACGCGGGGTGCGTGTTTCATCACCCCGCGTTTTGGGGTCAGATTTTTTTAAGCGCCAGCAGGCGAAGGCCATTTAAAACGACGAGGACGGTACTTCCTTCATGCCCCACCACACCGAGTGGCAAGGGCAGGTTGAGACCGAAAGCGCTGACCACCAGGAAAACGATCACGGCCAGGGCGAAGGTGAGGTTTTGCCAGATAATCTGCCGCGAACGACGCGCCAAGTAGATGGCGTGGGGCAGGTTGGTCAGATCATCTGCCATCAGCACCACGTCTGCGGTTTCGAGCGCTACATCGCTACCTGCCCCACCCATGGCAATACCTACGTCGGCGGCGGCGAGTGCGGGCGCGTCATTTACGCCATCCCCTACCATGGCTACCTGACCGTATCGATGACGTAAAGTTTCAAGGACAGCTACCTTGTCCTGTGGAAGGAGACCTGCGTGTACTTCATCTACCCCGGCTTGCCCGGCGATTGCATGAGCCACCGCTTCGTTGTCGCCGGTCAACATCACCACACGCTGAATGCCCACTTTTTTCAGAGAGTGAACAATTTCATGGGCGTTGGGGCGGATGCTATCGGCCAAGCCAATAATTCCCAGCCATTTTCTGGGGGTATATGCAAGCATCACGGTTTGTCCCTTTGTTTTTAGGGCATCGATAGATTGATTCAGTTCGGGCGGAACGAGAATACCTCGTTCATGGAAGAGGCGTTCATTTCCTACCCAGACGGCTTCACCATCTACATGAGCCTCAATTCCCTGCCCGGGAATGGCCCGGAACTCGCTGGCCGTGGAAAGAGGCAGGTTTCGTAGCCGGGCAACCTCGAGAATGGCGTTCCCCAAGGGGTGTTCTGAACGACTTTCGGCAGATGCCACGAGGCGGAGTAATTCTTCCTCGGTTACTCCCTTTGCTGGAATTATGGATTGCACTACAGGGATGCCGGTAGTCAGGGTGCCGGTCTTGTCAAAGGCGATGACTTTGAGATCGGCGGTTTTTTCCAAATGGATACCCCCTTTGAAGAGAACCCCATTGCGGGCTCCATTGGCGATGGCTGAGAGGATGGACGCGGGGGTAGAGATGACCAGGGCGCATGGAGAGGCCACTACCAGCCAGGTCATTGCACGATAAAAAGTTGGATAAAAGGGCTGGTTGAACAGGAGAATCGGGATAAGGGTGAGTAATACGGCCCCACCCAGTACAAACCAGGCATAGATTTGTTCAAATGCATCCAGGGTCGTCTGGGTGCGGGCTTTGCTGTTTTGAGCCTGTTCTACCATCTGAACGATCCGGGCAAGGGTCGTGTCCTGGGCAAGGCGGGTCACCCGAACTTCCAGGGCGCCGTTTCCGTTCACGGTGCTGGCAAAAACGGCGTCTCCTGATTTTTTGAAAACCGGAACCGATTCGCCGGTGATGTTGGCCTGATTGACCTCGGAATTCCCCCGGATGATCTCTCCGTCGATGGGAAAACGTTCCCCGGGTTTAACCAGCACGATATCTCCAATGACCAGTTTCTCAACGGGTACAGTAACAATCCGTGAGCCACGCCGAACCGTAGCTGTGGGGGGGCGCAGGTCTAAAAGCTTTTTAATGGCCTGACGGTTTCGCTCAAGCGCGTAAGTTTGCAACGTGTTCGACAAGGAGAAGAGGAACAACAGAATCGCCCCTTCCAGTGGCTGGCCGATGATGGCCGCTCCCACGGCGGCAAAGATCATCAACAGGTTAACATCCAGTTTACGTTCCTCGCGTAAGGCATTTACCCCATCGATCAGGCCGAATACCCCGCCAAGAAGGTAAGCTGTTAGAAACAGACCGTTCTGGAACGCCAGACTGACGCCGTACAGCCCACCGAGATATGCCGCGAGGGTGGTCAGGGCAGTGATCAGGGTGAAAAGAATTTCTAACCTTCGCCGAGAAAATGCAAAGGGAACAACCGGGCGAGGAGAAATTTCCGCTGACGGGAAGGAGGATTCTACCACCGCTCGATTACTACCGGGGGCGCTGGCACCATCAAGAGATACGATGAGTTCTCCTTCACGAAAGAGAGTCTGCGTAGAGGCGGCGGTCATCAGGCGTGAAAAATGAGCCTGCATAGACTCGCCCATCCGGGCGGCGCACAGCGCGCAGGCCTGTTCGCCTTTGACTCCGCACTGGGCAACCCTGAGGCCGGCTTTTAGCCCGGCCTGCCGCACAAGATGCAGGGCACGTTCAGGGGAGAGAATACGCGGGTCATAGGTAATTCTCAAGCGGCCATCTTCCATCGAGAAGTGCGCATCCCGAATCCCGGCGTATCCTTCCAGAATGTCTTCCAGAATTGTGGTGCAGCGCTGGGATACGGGTGGAATGGAAATGGTTTGGTCAAGCGACGTGGATTTCATGGTCATGGCTTGTTCCTCCATGAGAGACCCGGGATTGACAATCAGGGCAAAGGCCGTAATACATCACCCTGGCTCCGAGAAGGCGGTAACCCGATGCCGTCTGGACCTCAAGGTCAACCTGATGAATGTACTCACTGGGAAAATCGATCACCTTGTGGCATTTCAAGCAGGCCAGATTAATATGGGGTGATGTATCTGCGTCGTAGTGAACTGCATTATCTCCAGCTTCACCGAGCAGGTTGATCACTCCATGTTGTACGAGGACATCCAGGGTGTTATATACGGTCGCCAGGCTGATCGAGGGATAAAGTTTGACCAGCTCTTCATAGATTTGCTGGGCGGTCGGGTGCTCCTGGGACTCGGAAAGTAAACGGCAAATTTCAACCCGCTGGGGGGTGATGCGTAACCCGGCGAGTTTGAGAGCTTCGATCATTTGTTGATAACGTGTCATTTGTAATCATTCCTTTCTTATAATGATTATAAATTAATAATTGATCCTGTCAAGAGTCTCTATATCGCAGGGCGATCAAACCGCTTTTCCTTCACGAAAAAGTGGATCGAAAGCTGCGCTGGTGTATGGATAGCGCCGGGTTCTCATTGGGAGGACGAGATTGAGGCATAGATGCCCGCGGTGGGCAGGGTAGAAATCAGTTACCATGCCTGCCCACCCGGGTGAGAAAGAACTGAAGATGGGGGGTACTGCTACAGGTATTTCACTGCTGGCTTCTGGCTGCCACCCATTAAGCCGGGGCGAAGGAAATTGCAACCATCTGATGCCCATGTAATTCGGGGACGGTGAAGTGGATGTATCCATCCGAGAATTCAAACGTTAAGGCCTGGTTTTGTGGAACGATTGACACTGATTCAGGGCGCCGGGTTGCACGGACGGAAACAGCAAGGTCAGTAAGGGGAAGAACATCCTCAATGGTATCGAGTTCCAGACCACGCCGTTCGGGGATGTAATGCAAGAGGTGAAGCACCTGTCTTTGGAGAGATGGTTGTTCGTTCAGGGTAACGCGCAAGGTCGAAGGTTCGGATACACGGACTGCAGGTTGAGGGAGGAGCATCTGCAGGGCATTGAGGAAAAGAGTCTTCACCCAGCGCGGAGCGCGCTGGCGGTACTGGGTGAAAATGGGGTGGGCAAAGTAGATAACATTCCCATGGCGAAGAACTGCGGGGTAGGCTGTTTGATGTGATGATGGGGTGTGCTGGTGAGAACAAAAATGGCGGAAATCCCGGTTGAAGTAAGGAATGACAGCTGAAGCAAGCACCTCAGTATCTGGCAGCGGGGAGACCTGCTGCCCGCGCAGGTACATGACATGTTCGGTAGCGGGAAGACTCTGGCCAATTTCTCCGGCGGGAATGATGAAATCGGGGCTGTAAGGCGCATCGCCGACCCGGTCCACGCCAAATGCAGGTAAGGCGAAATTTACCCCCCCTTCTATGAGGCCAGACCGATGAGAAGCGATGACCTTCCCGCCATGCTCGAGGTAGGTCTGAACTTTCTGAGCCAGTTGGGCATCGAAAGGCACTTCATCAGGAAAAATGAGCACCCGGTAAGTGGAAAAGTCGCTGTGGCTATCGAGCACATCAAACTGATGTTTGCCTTCTTCCAGCATCATTAAAGCGCCTGCGACGCTATCCGAAACCATTGCGCCGGTAAATTCTTCGGTGTTCAGCAGACCAATCTCTACTACTGGTTTAGCACCTTCACACCAGGGTTCTTTCGCTTCAACACTGGCATACACGGAACCGATAAGTTGATAGGTATCCTGGCAAATTTTCCCATCCGGGTGTAGTTGATCTCCAATGGAGCATTTTGCGTTGAGGGCGAGCATGCGAAAGCACTCGAACTGCAAAGCCGCAGGATTCTTGAAGGAATGAAAATCGCCCCAGGAGGTATGAAACTTCCCGGTCATTCCCAGACAATCCAGCCCGAGGGTGCGCGCGTAACGCATGGTAAGAGGAAAGTGAAGGTAACCCCACCCGGCGCTCGGCAGGGATTCCAGTTCCAGGTGCGAGTAAGCGCTTCTTGTGTTTCGCACCAGAGAGTTGATATGACCGGCGTTGTAAAAAATGGTGCAGTCTTTACTGAATGACCGTACAAAAGCGGTCATTTCCTGTTTGAATTGGTCGATGACCGCTCTGCCAAACTGGATTCTGGTGTTCTGGTCAGAGGGGTCAAGGCCCTGGTCCATCATCGCTTTTCGGCTCCAGACCGAGGAATCATCCAGGGGTTGAACGATATCGAAAAACAATCCATCTACCGGGAAGAGGGAAAATAATTCCTCAACGTGCTTTTTGAGGAAGTCAAAGTAAGGAGAATTGACGAGCAGGTAACGGTAGAAACCGGCTTCATAGGGCGCAGTCCCGAGGATTTTCCCGTCCGCTCCGACAGCCAACCATTCGGGATGCTCTTCAGCGGTGAAGTGGTCCCACTGCACTGTGGTATAGATTGGGACACGGATGCCCTTTCTGTGGCAGGCCTCGATCTGTTCTGCCAGTAGATTGCGCGCCAGGTGAGGATGGCGCCTTTCAGGATTCACCCGTGAATCGTAATAAAGATACCCATGATGGCAGCGGGCGAAACAGGTCACCGAGTTGACGTGGGCCTGTTGCAAGGTAGTGGCGAATTCTTCGGGGTCGAATGCCTGCCCCACCCCGACGATGTGCTGGCTGGTGTGAAAGTCGAGATGAACCTGGCGGTACCGGAGTTCCATGCGAAGCCCTCCCAGAATTTAGATCGTTGGATAGTATTGTACATCAGGTCGATTGGCTAACCCTGGAAAAAAACCGGCCATGTGCGCGTACACGGCCGGTCAACCGAATAAAAGGGAAAAGCGATTACTCTTCCAGGGTGCTGAGGTCACCTTCTGGGAGGCCCTGCGCCCGCGCCTTTAATACCCGGCGCATAATTTTTCCACTGCGCGTCTTGGGAAGCTGCGAGACGATGGTGATCTTTTCTGGTCTGGCAATGGGTCCCATTTCGTGGGCCACATGCGCGCGCAGTTCCTCAATCAATGACTCGGACGGCTCGAAACCAGTACGGAGAATGACATAAGCATGAATAGCATTTCCCTTAATGTCGTGAGGAAGGCCGATGGCGGCGGCTTCGGCGACGGCAGGATGACTGACAAGGGCGCTTTCAATCTCAGCAGTTCCCAGGCGATACCCTGATACTTTAATTACGTCGTCAACTCGCCCGATAATCCAGTAATAACCATCTTCGTCTCTGCGGGCGCTGTCTCCGGTGAAATACATGCCTGGAAACTTGCTCCAGTATTGGGCAATGTAACGATCGGGATCGTTGTAAATGTTCCGTAACATAGCCGGCCATGGACGCTTCAATACCAGGTATCCTTCTTCACCAGGGGAGAGGGGATTCCCGTTTTCATCCACGACGTCAGCCTCAATTCCGGGGAAAGGTTTGGTAGCGCTCCCGGGCTTAAGCGGGGTTTCGGGGAGGGGGGTAATCATAAACATTCCCGTTTCTGTTTGCCACCAGGTATCCATAATCGGGCATCGCCCTTTTCCGATGGCCTCATAATACCAGCGCCAGGCTTCGGGATTGATTGGCTCGCCCACTGTTCCAAGTAACCGGAGGCTGGAAAGGTCATGGCGATTGGGCCAGGCCTCGCCGTAACGCATCAGACCGCGGATAGCCGTCGGCGCGGTGTATAAAATGTTGATTCCATACTTTTCAACCATACTCCACCAGCGGTTTGGGTAGGGGTAGGTGGGCGCACCTTCATACATGAAACTGGTTGCTCCAAGCAGTAAGGGGCCGTAAACGATGTAACTGTGACCGGTGATCCAACCGGGGTCTGCCGTGCACCAGTAGCGGTCTTCTTCTTTCAGGTCAAATACCCATTTCAAGGTGGTGGCCACACCGACCATGTACCCGCCATGGGTATGTAAAATCGCTTTGGGCCGCCCGGTTGTGCCTGAGGTGTAGAGGAGGAAGAGAGGATCTTCGGCATCCATTTCCTCTGTTTCACAGCGGGAATTTCCGCTGGCGGTGCGGGCTACCGGCAGGGTCATCAACTCGTGGTACCAGTAATCGCGTCCGGATTCCATGGTGACGGGCTGGCCAGTTCGTTTGACCACGATCACATGTTCGACGGTGGCACAGCGTTTCAGGGCCTCATCCACAATGTTTTTGAGCTCCACGATTTTCCCGTTCATGTAGCCACCATCGCAGGTGATAACCACCTGCGACTGGCTATCTTCAATCCGCCCGTGCAGGGCTTCAACAGAAAACCCCCCGTAAACGACCGAATGAACAGCGCCAATTTTTGCGCAGGCAAGCATGGCAATGGGGAGTTCAGGAATCCGCCCCATATAGATGGTTACCCGGTCTCCTTTATGCACCCCCATACTACGCAGCACATTGGCGAACATGCAAACCTCGCGATTGAGTGCATGGTATGAAAAAGTGCGTTGATCGCCATTTTCGCCTTCCCAGATGATTGCCAGCTTATTCCGCCGCCAGGAACGGACATGACGGTCGAGACAGTTGTAGACGATATTGGTGGTGGCTCCCACAAACCATTGGTAAAACGGTGGGTTGGAGTCATCTAAAACTTTCGTCCATGGGCGAAACCATTCAAATTCTTTCGCCTGTTCTTCCCAGAAGCCTTCCAGGTTTTGTTCAGCCATACGAGCGAGCACATCACGGTTGTTAATGTGGGCAGACTCTACGAGGCCGGGAGGTGGGGGGAAGAAATCGCGGATGCGCTGATCAGTGGCCATGGTTTTTTCCCTTTCTTTTTCTTTTCCAGATGAGCCGTTTATTCCTCTTGATCAATTATAGACAATATATAAAGATATAATATATCAAATATATCGAATTTCGCCTATGGATTTGCCCAGGTTATTTACAAAAGGTGCCCGGGTGAATTAAAAAAATATCGGGCGTAACTTCTGAGGAAAGATAGTGTTTCACGCTTTAGGAGCAACCCGGTTATCTTGGGGACGGGTATTCCTTCGGCCTGTGTGGTAACGGCAGGGAAAGAAGGTTCAGCTCTGTATCATGTGGTTTATTCCATCGATCAGGCAGGGTTCACTGTTGGGAATGTACCGAAGGGGGTTCTCCTGACGGTTGAGCCATGTGGATCGATGAATTCCTTTGGAGGAGATATGCCAATCACCAAACCGGTAGCCGTGATCGGAATCGGGGCAGTCATGCCTGATGCCAATGACGCAGCGACCTTCTGGAGCAACATCAAGCAGGGGCGTTACTCCATCACCGAGGTGCCTGAAAACCGTTGGTCTGTAGATCTGTACTATGATCCAGACCCTTCCGCTCAGGATAAAACTTACTGCAAAATCGGTAGTTGGGTGAGAGATTTTGTCTTTCAACCGTTTCAGTGGGGGATTGCCATTCCTCCGCGGGTGCTTGAACAGATGGACCAGGCCCAGCAGTGGGCAATTGCCGCCACCCGGCAAGCGTTGCTGGATTATGGCTATCCCCAACGGACTGTGGACCATAGCCGAACAGCGGTCATTATTGGAAATGCCCTGGGGGGCGAGAAGCATTATGTAACCTCGTTGCGCATCCGCGCTCCAGAGTTTCTCAGGGCACTCTCGTCCGTTCCGGAGTTCCAATCCCTGCCTGAAAACCTTCAAACGGCCTTGCTGGAGGGGATGCGGGAGAAAATCCGCAGGTCAACCCCGGAGATCACCGAAGACACGATGCCGGGAGAGTTGTCGAATGTGATCGCTGGCCGGGTAGCGAACGTGTTCAACTTCCAGGGAACGAACTTTGTCACTGATGCGGCCTGCGCCTCATCTCTCGCGGCACTTCAGGCGGCAATTGAGGGATTGAATCACGATCAGTTTGACCTGGTAGTTACAGGCGGCGTTGACAGTATGATGGGGGTAGATGGGTTTGTCAAGTTTTGCAAAATTGGGGCGCTTAGCCCTGATGGTTCACGCCCTTATGCGGATGGCGCCAACGGGTTTGTGATGGGAGAAGGGGCGGCGATCTTTTTGCTAAAGCGGTTGGAAGACGCAGAACGCGATGGGGACAAAATTTATGCGGTGGTGCGTGGCATTGGCTCCAGCAGCGATGGGAAAGGAAAAGGAATCACCGCCCCTAACCCGAGCGGGCAGGAAAGAGCCATCGAACGCGCCTGGAAGAACGCCGGTATCTCCCCGGATACCGTTGGACTGATCGAAGGGCATGGTACCTCGACCCGGGTTGGAGATCTGGTTGAGGTTGAAAGCCTGGTTCGTATTTTTGGTCAGTTTGGTTTAAAGCCCGGTTCGATTGCTCTGGGATCAGTGAAATCCAACATCGGGCATTTGAAGAGCGCCGCAGGGGCCGCTGGTGTATTCAAGGCAGCCATGGCGTTGTATGAGAAGGTGCTTCCACCTTCAATCAATTTCGAAAAACCCAACCCGAATATTGACTTTGCCCATATTCCTTTTGCGGTCAACACCCGGTTACGTCCCTGGGAGGTGCGGAATGGACAGGTCCGAAGGGCAGGGGTAAGCTCCTTTGGGTTCGGGGGCACCAATTTTCATGTGGTGATGGAAGAGTATGTTCCGGGTCTGGCTGCTGGAGAAAGCCGCCTGTACGCAGGGGTGGATGTGAAAGTGCGTGGAGGGGAGGTTCCTACTCCTTCTTCCATTGCCGCCGCGACTGATGACAGTGCCGCTATCTCTGTGAAAACTTATTCGGAGGTAGCTTTATCCTCCTCAGAAATTAAACCGTATCGTGGTCTCTTCTTCCTCAGCGCCGATACGGCGCCCCGGCTTCGAGAGATGCTTTCCGAGTGGGTCGTGCGAATGAAAGCGGGAAGTATTCCCCCATCTACACTTCCTACCCTGGAGGAAATTCAACGCTCAGAAAGACTGGCGATTGATTATGGCGACCCCGCAGAACTGCTCAAACGTGCAGAAAGAGCCCTCAAAGGGTTCGATGCTGAGGGAAATCCGTGGCAGGCGCTGGTAGCCCATGGGGTTTTTCGGGGAAGCGGGCAACCGGGGAAAGTGGCTTTTCTTTTCCCGGGTCAGGGGTCACAGTATGCCAATATGTTGAAGGATCTTTGCGAGGTAGAGCCCATCGTAGCCGAAACCTTCAAGGAGGCGGATCGGGTAATGACGCCAATCCTTGGACGGCCGCTGACCGATTTTATTTATGTAAGCGGAGATGAGGCTGCCCTGGCTGAGGCCGAAAAGGCGCTACGGAATACAGAAATTACCCAACCAGCCATGCTTACGGCCAATGTTGCCCTGCTGCGTCTGATGAAGCACTTTGGCTTCTCTCCCGATATGGTCATTGGTCATAGCCTGGGCGAATACGCGGCGCTGGTGGCCGCTGAAGTGTTGACCTTCGCCGAAGCGTTGGAAGTGGTCTCAGCACGGGGCCGCGAAATGACGAAGGTGACCTGGGAAGATAACGGGTGTATGGCCGCGGTGTCTGCACCGATCGAGAAAGTGGAAGCTTTGTTGAAAACCGTGGATGGGTATGTGGTAATTGCAAACATCAACAGCCCCACCCAGTGTGTCATTGGCGGAACCACGGCGGCGGTGGATGCGGCCCTGGAAGCATTTATGAAAGCCGGTTTTCAGGGCACGAAGATCCCGGTTTCTCACGCCTTCCATACCCGCATTGTCGAACCGGCCAGTGAGCCTTTACGCCAGGTGATCTCCAGGATGAATGTCCAGCCTCCTCGAACCACGGTCATCGCGAATGTTACGGGTGAGGTTTACCCCACCGAACGGGAGGAAATCCTGAACCTGCTGGCAAAACAGGTGGCATCCCCGGTGCAGTTCATTAAGGGAGTAGAGACGCTGTACCGGCTGGGAGCCCGGGTATTTGTGGAAGTAGGGCCAAAGCGGGTGCTGAATGCGCTGGTTTCCGACATTCTTAAAGGCCGTTCTGATGTGGCGATTCTGGCGACGAATCACCCTCGCGAAGGGGCAGTGGTGAGTTTCAATAAGGCGCTTTGTGGGTTGCTTGCGGCGGGAATTTGCCCGCAAACGAAGGAAGCGGAGGCGGCAAAACTTCTGTCAGGCGAGTTTTCAGGGGGTAATCCGGCAGCTCCGGCGGTCCGCCCGGATGAAATCCGGCAATTTGTTTTGAGGGTGGTCAGTGAAAAGACCGGCTACCCCGAAGAGATGCTGGACTTGGAGCTGGATCTTGAAGCTGATCTGGGGATTGATACGGTCAAACAGGCTGAATTGCTGGCAGAGATCCGGTCTCATTTTGGGATTCCACGGCGCGAGGATTTACGCCTGAGTGATTACAACACCCTGTCCAAAGTAATTGCTTTTATTGAAGAGGCGTTGAAAGACCAGACGGTAGCGGGACATGAAATAGAAATCCCGCCGGTAAAAGGGGAGCAAACCGAAACTGTTTTGCCAACCCCTGCAACTACTCAGGCCGAAGCGGAAAAAATGGATCAGCGTACCGTTCGTCTTTCGACCTCAGATGGTCGGTTGCCTCTCACCGGTTCGGTGGTCATTTCAGGGGCTGGCCTTGGCTTGCCAGGGCGAGAGAAGCCAGTTTTTGCGGATGACAACATTCACCACATCCTTCGTGGTGAAATCCGCATTGATCCATTACCGGAAACTCAACGCAGGCGCATGCTTGAGAAGCGGGTCGTCCGGCTGGTTAAAAGTGAGGCCGGGGCAGTGATGCAGATGATCGATTCACTTGATCAGACCTTAAAACTTGCCGGGCAACGCGGAAAGTTCGATCCGGTCGAGGATTTCGGTATCCCGGCAGATAGGGTGGAAGCCACAGATATTTCAACCCGCCTGGCTATAGCCGCCGGGATTGAAGCCTTACGAGATGCAGGTATTCCCCTGGTGATGCGGTACCGCATGACGAGCAAGGGGACTTACCTGCCTGACCGCTGGAAGCTCCCCGAGGCTCTGGCCGATGAAACGGGGGTCATTTTTGCCTCGGCTTTCCCTGGCCTGGACGAGATGGCCAAAGAGGCCGGGAGGTATTATACCTTCCGTAATTTAGAGGATCAAATAACGGCGCTGGAGGGCATTCTCAAGCTGGTGCCGTTGGAGCAAACCGGGCTTCGGACAACCCTTGAGGAGCGCATTCGCACTCTCAAGGCGCAAAAGGATGCACTGGATTATCATTTCGACCGGCGCTTTATTTTTCGCATTTTAAGCATGGGGCATTCTCAATTTGCGGAATACATCGGCGCACGCGGGCCAAACACGCATGTCAATGCCGCCTGTGCCACGACGACACATGCCATTGCACTGGCTGAAGACTGGATCCGAACCGGCAGGGCGCGGCGGGTGATCGTGATTGCGGGAGACGATGTGACTACCGGCCCTCTCGCCAGCTGGGTGGGTACGGGTCTGATGGCCTCAGGCGCGGCAACCACCGAAGGCGACCCCCGAAAAGCGATCTTGCCCTTTGACCGGCGGCGAAACGGGATGGTCATGGGAATGGGGGCTGCCGCGGTAGTGGTGGAATCGGAAGATGCTGTGCGGGAACGCGGTATGAGGGGCATCTGTGAGGTGCTTGCCACCCAGATTGCCAACAGCGCGTTCCATGGCACGCGCCTGGACGTTCAACATGTCAGTGAGGTCATGGAACGATTAATGACCCAGGCTGAACAACGATTTGGCATCCGGCGAAATGAGATTGCGCCCAGGATGGTGTTTGTCTCTCATGAAACCTATACCCCGGCAAGAGGGGGCTCCGCGGCGGCTGAGATCCATGCTTTGCGTCATGTCTTTAGCGAACAGGCCAATCAGGTGGTGATTGCCAACACCAAAGGGTTTACGGGCCACACGATGGGGGTGGGTATTGAAGATGTAGTGGCTATAAAAGCGATTGAAACAGGCCTGGTTCCGCCGATTGCCAATATTCAGGATGGCTTCGAACCCGACCCTGATCTGGGAGACTTACGGTTATCCAGAGGGGGTAATTATGATGTGGAGTTTGCGCTTCGCCTGGGGGCTGGTTTTGGCTCGCAGATTGCGATGACTTTGCTGCGAAAGATACCCGGGGTAGGCGAACGAATTCAACGCACCGTATATCAAAAGTGGTTGGCTGAAGTTGCCGGTTATGAAAATGCCGAACTGGAAGTGGAAAAAAGGACTCTGCGCGTTCGCCATGATGGTCCGCCCGTCAGGCCTCCGGCGCGGTCAAGCTGGCAATTTGGGCAGGGCCCGACGCTGTGGGCCATTGAGCCTGTTGAAAAAGTTACCCTGGCTCAGGCTGTATCGGGCCAGGAAACTGGCGAACCTTTAACGCCGTCAACCGAACCGCTGGTGGAGGTTTCGCAACCTCAGAAATCCATAAAGCCATCGTCAGGAGCATCCAGCCAGATCTCTGATGAGGAGATTCGGGCTTTTGTACTGCGGGTGGTGAGCGAGAAAACTGGCTACCCGGTGGAAATGCTCGATCCTGAGCTGGATCTGGAAGCCGATTTAGGTATCGATACCGTTAAACAGGCAGAACTGTTTGCTACCGTCCGCGCTCATTACGACCTTCCACGCCGTGAAGATTTACGCCTGGCCGATTACAACACCCTGGAAAAAGTGATTCGCTTCATGAAAGACTCTTTGACCGGGCAAAAATCGGCGATGGAGAACGCTAAAGAGGGGCTCTCTCTCTTCACTCCTTCGGCCGGGGCTGCAGGTGAGGCGCAGGTTGCCCGGGGTGTTCCGCGGTCAGAAGAAATTAAGGATTTTGTTCTGAAAACGGTAAGCGAGAAAACTGGATATCCAGTCGAAATGCTCGATCTTGACCTTGACCTGGAAGCTGACCTGGGAATCGATACGGTAAAACAGGCCGAGTTGTTTGCGGCAGTACGCGCCCATTATCAGCTGCCACGGCGTGAAGACCTCCGGCTGGCGGACTATAATACGCTGGCTA
>Ga0101944_10003052_pt1 | contig 24660 bp, 23 predicted proteins | sample DewCreD2012metaG_FD_75245 | JGI IMG/M metagenome (GOLD analysis project Ga0101944, IMG submission 75245) | Hot spring sediment bacterial and archeal communities from British Columbia, Canada, to study Microbial Dark Matter (Phase II) - Dewar... ... | reverse complement strand
TACGCCTGGTTATGACCATAAAAATAGCTGCTGGTTCTTGTCAATAAAAAATTCATACCTTATCTTCAATTTCTATTTCCCGCTATCTTTGACTCAATCAGTTGCTCTATCGCTTTCCTGCTTTTCCACCTCTTTATCTGCTTTTCCCGCATCATCGCTTCTTTTTTTACCCCTTAATCTAAAAAATTCTTTACAAATTTTTACCTCTTATTATATTACAACCTATCATATATGCAATCTGAATAATATTTATTATAATTATGAAAGGTTGTATAGAAACCATAAATACAAATACACCCAAACCTCCTTTTGTAACCAATTTCAATAGTATAATCAAGCATTTCTTTTGTTTCTTTACCATTATAATATTTTTTATCAAGCCAAATTATGGAGGTACCCATGAATAAAAGACAATGTAATGTGCTTTTACTGTGTTCAATAATTATATTCTTTGTATTGGTTTGGGCACTGCCAACCTTTGCTGAGTCAATATTTTTAAAGGATGGCAGAATCATTGAAGGCGACATTATTAAAGAGACCGACAAAGCAATGGATGTGAAGCTGCCTGACGGCAAAAAGATGACCATTCCCCGCAAGGATATTATACGCACATTGGTACAGGATAGCTACAAGACAAAGATGTACATCATGAAGGCTGACAAAACAGTATTGCCGGTGTACATAGTAGAGGAAGACAACGAAAGCTATACCTGCCGCATAGAGCTACAAAGTGCGGAGGAGTTCCATATAAACAAATCAGAAGTATTATTCATATCAAAGGTACCGCCACAGGCGTTTATAGAAGATGAAGCCAAAAAGCTTGCCGGCACAATAAAGAAGGAGTACACCTGGGAGCAAAAGCTAACATGGCGCGCACCATTGTTGCGAGCGGGATTTAGTGTAAACAGTAAAATTGACGATGATGTAGAATATTTATTTGAGGACGAGAAGCCTGTTCTTTTTATAGATTTTTTCCCCTGGCGTTTCAGAAATGAAAGTGGTAATGGGTTGGATTTAATGTTAAGAGCTCGATATACAGAACGTGATACAAATGATGAGCAATCACGCTCGGCTATGTTTCAACAATTATACAATAAAACTTTTACCGAATTATATGATACGGAATTTTTTCTTTTATCTACAAATGCAGGGATTAGATATGCGCATACTTTTTATTTTGGTATAACTGTACAACCATATATCTTTCTGTTAGCACAATTGTCACAATGTGGTTCAAATATAACTTTTAGCGACGATACTCATACCTACGAAGACGAGTATAAAACTATTTCCTTTGGGTACCAATTTGGTGCAGGCATAGATTTTGGACTATCGCCATATTTTGGATTATTCATTGAGTACGCCTATGGATATGCAACTTTGGAATTTCCTAATGGTAAAAAATACAATGGTGATGGCCAATTTGTGTATTTAGGCGCTGCCTACCGCATGTCGTATGGGTTGATTGAATAATTTTTAATTTTACTTTGTTTCTTGACAAAATTCAATTTAAACTGTTCTAAATCAGTGTTAATTCATAAATCTATTTTTATGTACACTACCGCCGCCAAAGTGGGCGGTAGTGTACATGTATTTATGTTAAATTATTTTTAAGGAATATATACTGGTTTCAAATCACTGTTAATTACTAAAAGAAAAGTTAAAAAATACCATACAGATAAACAGTCTTTGAAAAGAATTATAAAAATTCAACACTAAAGCATGATTTTTATATAGTATTAATTATAAATTTATTATTACTATTTCATCTTTTTTTACATGACTTTACATCCAGTATATACTACCATGGTGTTAATTTTAACAAGCTACCTTTTTAAGGTTTAAGGTAAATACATCATAGTGGCAATAAAAAACTATACATTCTTGACATGGCTTTTTTACACCATGAAGTATGATTTATTGACAGTAAAATATTAATCAAAGAGGCAATTTTATGCATACAACTTTTAAGCATTTGGCAATAGATTCCCAATCACAACTTTATGACCTAAAAAGGATAAAAAGGATCTTTATACATTATTATTTTGGTTTCTTTATTGTGGTTTTCTTCTGTTCTATATTAACAATACTTTCACTTGTTATTGGCGGTTGGATATTATGGACAATGTTGAATACCAGGTATTTCAACAGTTTAGAGCTCTGGATTTCTTTTGGAATAAGTGTACTGTTTTTTGTAATATGCTATGTAATGGCAAAGATGTTTTTGAAAGAAATAATTATCTCCGATATTCTAGGGTTTATAAAACATCCGCAACAGTATACCATTTCGGAAGGGCAGATAGTTAAAGCAGAATATATACCTGGAGGAGGTAGTTCAAAAGGAAGAATGATAGTACATGGGACTTTTAACGATAAAGGAATGTTTATAGAAGAATTTAAGCCTTCTTTATGGTCAAAATACTTTACTGATAAAAATGATGAAGAGAATCTCAGGGAAAGTGATGACTGGTATCCAGAAAAAGGGAAAAGAAGACCATTACCTGTTCCCGTATGGGTATTGCATAATAAATCCAACATAAAGTACGGGACACTCATTGCCATAGATAAAGGAATATTCCATGGCAAAAAAGTGCGTTGATAGCCTAAAGAAACAGCACTTAGGGTGTACTTTAAAATATTTTGGAGAAAGATATGAAAACCCGTATTAATATCTCATTATTTTTTCTTGGATTAGGTGGCCAGATAGCATGGGCTATCGAAAACCAGTTTTTCAACACATTTTTGTATGACAGAATAATCCCTGACCCACGGTATGTTTCCATTATGGTGGCACTGTCTGCCATTACTGCCACCATCACAGCAATTGTTATGGGGGCTTTCTCCGACTCCCTTGGCAGGCGTAAGCCATTTCTGCTTTACGGCTATCTTGCATGGAGTGTTTCTATCTGGGTTATACCCATGGCCGAGTGGATCAAGCCAGTACTGCTTGCTGCGTGGGTGGTGATACTATTAGACTCACTCATGACGTTTTTTGGCTCCACATCGTATGATGCCGTGTACAATGCCTACCTGACTGATGTCACCAATGACACAAACCGTGGAAAAGCTCAGGGGTTACTATCGCTTGCAACGTGGCTGGCACTGTTGCTTGTGTATGGCACTTCAGGCCCGATTGTTGAAAAGTATGGCTATTTTGTTTTTTTTGGCATATCCGGTGCACTGGTGCTGGTATCAGGCATCGTTGGTGGTATAGCCGCAATTGAACCACAAAGGGCGATAGTTACTGTTAAAGAGCCATTGCTTAAACGAATTACACAAAGCCTCAACACACAGGCATTCAAGCACAATAAAAACTTACTGTATGTGCTACTTGCTATTGGATTCTGGGGAATGGCGTTCAATGTGTTTTTCCCGTATTTATTAATTTACCTGAAACATTTTTTAAAGGTTGATATTGCAACATCATCGGTATTGATTGCAGTTTCAATACTGGTTGGTGGAATACTAGCTTCATTGCCCGCCGGGATCATGGCCGACAAAATTGGCCGGAAACCAATTGCGATATTTGCTGTAATGTTAATCTCTGCATCATTAATTGCATTTTCATTTGCACGGACACCGATAACTATCGGGATTTTAGCTACCCTATGGATCATAGCCCAAACAATATGGATGACCGCAACAGGTGCATGGAGCAAGGATTTATTCCCCGAAGAGCGCAGGGGCGAATTTGCAGGGTATTTTACATTATTCTATGTTGCTTTTACCATGATTCCAGGCCCAATCATTGGCGCAATAGTTGCCGACAGATGGGGAATCAGGACAACAATTGATGGCAAACCAGGAATCATCCCCACACCTGAAATATTTATGGTATCAGCAATATTAATATTAATAACAATTATTCCTTTATTATTTGCAAAAGAGTTGCCAAAATCCGGTGTTATAACTGCCCAATCGTGATGGAAATAATTCACAGATGTTATTGCAAGAAGCGATGAAGCAATCTCAATTATAAGGTGGAGATTCTGAATCAAGCCTGAAGCCTGGAAAGTCTTGATTCAGAATCTCAATATTAGTTTATGGCATTCATTTTATGACAAAAACGATTGCTTACTTAATATTTTTAATATACCCTTCAATATCTTCGATATCATCATCTGAAAGTGTACATGCTGATTTATAATCAGCATTAGTTTGCTTTGCAACTTTGCCAACGATCTTCCAGAATGTTCCAAAGTTATCAATATTTGCCCGTGCAACAAACATAGGGCCTCGGAAACCTTTCATGATTCCTGGCATCTGCATATAACCCCAGATACCGGAGGCAAATTTATACCACTGCACAGTTGTAGGTGCAAACGCCCATTCAGCTTTTTCATAGCTTTCTGTTAATGCTCCGCCATAGGTGCACAATGCTTTCCCATTTTTATTTTCGATAGTCAGTTGAACCTTAGGCATTGCACTGCAATCCCTGCGGGACATTACAAGAACCTGTTTATTTCTTACTTCCCCTGTATACTTGTTTTCGGTAAGGATCCAGTCATTACCGCCAGCATCTTTTGTCCCCAATTTCTGAGGCAGCTCACTCTGATTCCAGGCGTCACATACCAGCTTAGCAAATTCAGGACTTAAGAATTGTAATGCGTTTTGAGCTGGTGAATAGGAGATGTTAAAAATTAATAACATCATACATGTTAACACAGATAGTACCATAATAGAAGCATTTTTCATATACCCCTCCCATAAAATAAATATTGGTACCTGGTTAACTTATTATAGCAAAAATGTCAATTATTTTATTATATTATAAAATTATATAATTCTTTTAAATTAAAGCCATTATTCAGTAACATTAATACAATTCACATAAATCACCAGAATTTTATACATAAAAAAATTGAATTTCAATATATGAAAATATTCACTATCGATAAAATAACAGTTCTTTATCCAGATAGTATTTGTAAACATATACACCACTGTCAATGGCTCGCGTCACATAAATCTCTACTAAAAAATATTTTTAAGTGATTTGTACTTTAAAGTTTTTAATTATTGACTTTTAATCAATTATTCCGTATTCATTAAGTCAATAGCAATAAAGCATGCAATAATACTTTGAAATACCATCATGAACCTTCAAACTAACATAATACTTTAAAAAATGGAGATACTATATGAAACGAATCCTGACCCTTGGCATCATCACCGTGATTGTTCTCATTTCTGGTTTTATTACATATCTTTTAATAACTGATTATATACTCATCCGGCACCCCGTACTTGTTCAGACAAACCCTAAAATAACCTTTATCATAGGAAATGCATATTTCCGTGAAGACCCCAAAGCAAAGTGGAAAGTAGCAGTTGTGGGGCAAACGCTGTATAAAGGCTATGAAATAAAAACCGATCCCGATTCACGAATGGACATACGATTTCATGACAATACAGCTGTCCAGCTTTCAGGAAATTCTGAAATGTCCATTGACTCATTGACAGTAAGGAAATTGGGGCTCAATATCCATTCCGGTTCAGTGTATGGAAAATTTGACAAGTTGTTTAAAGAACATGACTTACAGGTTAAAACACCAACTGCCTTTGCTGCTATCAGAGGCACTGACTTGGGTTTTGAAGTTATCCAGACACAGGACAAAGAAGAAACAAACGTTGTAGGCAGAAAGAAACCCGTCATCAACAAGAAGATGAAAAAATCTCAAGGGGAGCAATTGCAACAAGAACCTACAATGCAAACTGTCGTCTATTCGCTTTCAGGAATTACTGAAGTGTACAACCCGCTGTTTGACGACCAGAAAGTCTTGCTTTCGTATAGGAACAAGGTGTTAATAGATAAAGACAAAATGCCCAATAACCCTGAGGAATTGACCGAAGACGAAATACGGTCATTGCAGGAAAAACTCAATTCACTTCATTTTGATGAGGTACTTCTTATAACCGATAAGATAACCTTTGAATTGGGCAGCGCCGAAATACAACCAACATCATATCCTGAACTGGATAAAATTGCCGAGATATTGAAACAAAAGAAAGTTCGTGTCCGAATTGAAGGGCATACCGACGATATAGGTGAGGCTGCTTTTAACCAGTTACTGTCTGAAAAACGTGCGGAATCAATAAAGAATTATCTTGTGTTAAAAGGGCTTGACCCAAAACGCTTTGAAACCGTGGGTTATGGCGAATCAAAACCAATTGCCGACAACAAAACTGAAAAAGGCAGAGCCCAAAACAGGCGAGTGGAGTTCCTCATTATAGAAAAATAATTGTACCGTAAAATTTTTATTTGACAACAAGCCGCCTTTCAATAGTGTTGCTCTCGGAAGGTTGTCCGAGTGGTCTATGGAGGCGGTCTTGAAAACCGTTGGGTGAAAGCCCCGGGGGTTCGAATCCCTCACCTTCCGCATCACGGAGAGATGCCCGAGAGGCCGAAGGGGACGGTTTGCTAAACCGTTGTACTGGAAACGGTACCGAGGGTTCGAATCCCTCTCTCTCCGAATGGAAAAGCTAAAAAATTACTGGCAGCACATTAAAAAATACAGCAACATCCTGTACGCAACAACCATCAAATACTATACGCAAGCAAAAACGTTTTGCATTGAACATAAGCGTGAAATTCTTTTATCCGTTGCGTATGTGCCCTATATTGGATGGCTGTACCCATTGTATGCATTTGAACATGATGCAGAAGTTCAAAAGCATGCAAAAAGAGGGCTTCTGTATGCAATAGCCGCGGTCGCTATCGCCCTCATTATTTTTTTAATAATTTTTATGATGCCACGCCCGTGGAGGGTTTTGCGGTTTGTATTTACACTACTACTGTACATGGATTATGTATTATATTATGCGATAGTTACTGCGCATATATACCATATCTGGAATAAAAAAGATTTTTCTATACCAAAGATTGAATTTTATCTTGAAAAATTAGAGCAGTATATCTAAATTTTACATATAATAATTGTTAATGCGTCCATAGCTCAGTTGGATAGAGCGTCGGACTACGAATCCGAAGGCCAGAGGTTCGAATCCTCTTGGGCGCACATAAAAAAGGCTGCCTGCGTAGAAGACAGCCCTTTTTATATTATTCAATGAAACTTTAATTCTATAATTTTATGCTTACACCAAAGATATATGAATTGTAGCCTTTTGTGTCGTTGGTTTCGCCTGCCATGTTGATAAGCCCGCTTAATGTTACCCCTGAGGTTGTCTCAATGATATCAAAACCATAGGAAATAATTGTTGTTGAAGGGATGTCATATGAAGTCTGAAGACCTACATACGCGGGGTCAGTTGTTATATCAGTACTTCCCTGCATAGATTTCATCATCAGGAATGGAGAAAAAATAAATGTATCAGCAAACCCAATGTGTATCTGCATCCCTAATATAGGGCCATACATGACTGTGGTCAATGTCCATGTCATTGTTCCGCTGCTATAGGGGTCAGTTGTTGTAAATGATGTGGTCATCAACATCAAATCATAGCCACCAAAAAAGATAAACTTAAATGACTCCTGATTAACAATGGGCAATTCAAAAGCCGGGGTCATATTGAATCCAACAAAATTCAACGATTGCTTTCCAAATCCTGTTTCTAATTCACCATTCATGACAAACATACCTAACATCCCCTCAATGGCTCCCCAATCACCACCATAGCGCGGAATCCATCCTAAAAACATCCCAACCATAGAAAACTGGTCAGCGCTTATATAAGCACCGGTAAAATTAAACGTGTTTGAAACAACAGATTCCTCAGGGTATTCCGGGTATCCTAGCGGAGGAGGTGAAATGCTAAAGTTTGTCTGTGTATTTTGTGATTGTCCAAAAAGCATGGTGGATACTAATAAAAAGCACACAACAAAAACAGAAAACAATTTAGTTTTCATGGTTCAACTCCATTTCACATTAATTAGTCTGCATTGTGTTTAGTAATATAAAAAAGTCAATGCTTTTATAATCATGATGTCTTTAAATCTTGCTGGCGAAAATTATGCTTGCTATTATGATGGAATTATCCTACAAATAACAGCTATATTGCATGCAAATTGGCAACAATGTTTTTTCTATATTTAACATACACGTTCTTCCAATAATTTTAATTTTATATCTTACAAAAATAAAAGGGATATGGATATGCATGCTAAGCATAGTATTAGCAAATTAACAATAAAGCAAATGGCAAAATTAAAGCACGGGGTTAAAGGCTTACATGCTATTTTTCCATTCACCTATAGATTATGGTATTATCAAACCCAAGGAATTAAGAGTCTTGGTATACCCCCATTTACATTTACCGATGGTCCCAAAGGTATTAATGTAAACCACTCAACCTGTTTTCCAGTACCAATTGCCAGAGGAGCCACATTTGATCCCGAATTGGAAGAGCGTGTGGGTACTGCAATTGGCATAGAAGCACGGCATCAGGGTGCTAATGCTGTGGGTTCCATCTGTATAAATATTATTCGCCATCCCTGCTGGGGTAGGTCTCAAGAATCATATAGTGCAGATCCTTACCATATGTCAGTTATGGCATCTGCTCACGTTCGTGGTTTAGCAAAAAATACAATGCCAGTAGTAAAGCATTTTGCTTGTAACAGTATAGAAAATTCCCGTTTTAAAGTAAATGTGAATATAGATGAACGGACACTCAGGGAAATATATCTTCCTCATTTTAAAGCAGCAATTGATGCTGGTGCAGCAGTAATAATGAGCGCTTACAATAAAATGAATGGTTGCTACTGTGGCGAGAATAAACATCTCCTCAAAGAAATATTACGAGATGAATGGAATTTCAAAGGATTTGTTATATCGGATTTTATACTTGGTTGCCGTAGCACCGTTGATTCAATTAAAGCAGGTCTTGATATAGAAATGCCTGTGGGTTGGTATTATAGATCTTGGAGAATACAACATGCTCTAAAAAAACAGCTAATATCAAGAAAAGAACTGGAAGATTCGTGTTTACGTATCATTGAAACGATGCATCGGTTTGGAGTTCATAAAGAATTTAGGGCTGAACCAAAAAAATTTGTTTGCTGCAAAGAACATACAGACTTGGCACTTGAAGTTGCCAAAAAAAGCATTGTACTTTTAAAAAATGAAAGTAATACTCTTCCTATAAATAGGCAAGCTATAAAAAACATTGCTATAATAGGTAAGCATGCTAAAAAGGTAGTTTTGGGGGATATAGCATCATCAGCAGTAAAACCACCCTGGAAAATTTCGCTTCTTGACGCAATTAAAGAAAAGTTTGGAAATACTTGCAATATTTATTATGCATCTTCATACCACAAAGCTAAGAGGATTGCAGCTAAAGCTGACGTCGTAATACTACTCATATCTCTCACATGGCAAGATGAAGGAGAAAATATCCCTTTTGGCGGTGGAGATAGAAAAAAACTTGAGCTTTCGCCTAAATATATTGCTTTGATTAACAATATTTCTAACATTAACAAGAATTGTATTGTAGTGCTACAAGGTGGCAGTGCAATTTGTGTTGATGACTGGATTGACAATATTCCTGCCCTTATCATGGCATGGTATCCCGGAATGCAAGGAGGAAGAGCAATAGCTGATGTATTGTTTGGAGATTATAATCCTGCTGGCAGGTTGCCCCTTTCCATACCAAAATCAACAAAACAATCGCCAGCATTTGATTTAAAGTCAAAAGAGGTTGTCTATGATTATTGGCATGATTATAGATTTTTTGATAAAAATAATATAGAACCAAGATTTTATTTTGGATATGGTTTAAGCTACAGCCATTTTAGATATATTAATATAAAACTAAGCTCTGCATCCATACCGGAAAACGGTGCTATATCTATTACAATAACTCTCAAGAATGAAGGGCCCTATGATGGTGAAGAGGTAGTACAGATATATATTGATTACCGATACTCAAAAATTAACCCGCGTTGTAAGCGAGAGCTTAAAGGATTTAAAAGAATATTTATTGAAAAAGATAAAGAATCATCAGTAAAATTTCAACTTAATGCTCAGGATGTATCATGGTATGATCCTGAAAGCAGAACATGGCGTGTAGAAAAGATGAAATATATTATTCTTGCAGGTTCGTCTTTAGCATACTTGCCTCTTTATGCTGAATTTGAAATACACTAAAACACTACAAAAATAAAAACAGAGGAATATCCTCTGTTTTTATTTATTTAAGCTATTTAAGCTATTTATAATTCGTTACTTTACAGCATACTCTGCAACTTTGTCTCCCACTTGTGTAGTAGTAAGCCCCATTTTACCTGCAGCAAGGGATTTCATATCGCGCTGTAATACTTCAATAACGCCTTTTTCAATGCGGTTGGCTACCTTCTCTTCACCTAAATGTGCCATCATCATCTGTGCTGCGCATATAGCTGCCAGAGGATTTATAACATTTTTGCCTGTATATTTTGGAGCTGAACCACCAATTGGCTCAAACATGGAAACGCCTTGTGGATTTATATTGCCACCAGCAGCAATGCCCATACCACCCTGCGTAATTGCCCCCAGGTCAGTAATAATATCGCCAAACATATTGCCGGTAACAAGCACATCAAACCACTCAGGGTTTTTTACCATCCACATACAGGTTGCATCAACATGGTAGTACTCGCGCTTAATATCAGGATATTCTTTTTCACCTATCTCATGGAAAGCACGTTCCCACAAATCATACACATACGTCAATACATTGGTTTTACCAACAAGTGCCAATGTTTTCTTTTTATTGCGTTTGCGGGCGTAGTCAAACGCATAGCGCAGGCACCGTTCAACCTGGAAGCGGTTATATACCATTATTTGCATTGCTTCTTCATGAGGTGTCCCTTTCATGGTAACACCACCAATGCCAGTATATACATCACCTGTATTTTCGCGCACAACAACATAATCAATATCCTGTGGCCCCTTGTCTTTAAGTGGTGTTTCTACATTGGGATACAATTTGATGGGGCGCAAATTAATGTACTGGTCCAATTCAAAACGCAGGGCAAGCAAAATTCCTTTTTCCAGTATACCCGGCTTAACATCGGGATGGCCGATAGCCCCTAAGAAGATTGCATCGTATTTTTTAAGTTCATCAATAGCCCCAGGTGGCAATGTTTCACCTGTTTTTAAATATCGTTCGCCACCAAAATCATAATTGGTAAAATTAAGCGTGAGATTTTCTACCCCGGCAACAGCTTTTAATACCTTAACGCCTTCAGCAACAACTTCAGGTCCTGTACCATCACCTGGTAGCACAGCAATATTGTAGCTTTTTTTCATAATGCATTCTCCAGACAGATTGATTATTAATATATATAGATGATATTATAAAACATTATAGCTAAGTTTTAATAAAATTTTTAGTAATTATTCCTAAAAAATATTTTTTATATAATGAAATACAACCTCCATACCCAAAAGGAATTTTAAATATACATTATGTAATCTATTGTTCACATTTTACATTTTGCAAAGACTATCAATCGTACGTACTTCAGCGCCTGTGTATCAACGGGGTCAGAGCATTAAAAAGCTACAAGCCAATACTATGAGCTATCGCCTCATGTAATCCATATATTGATGCAACATCATATAAAAAGTGGGCTATCATGATTGGCAATAATGAATGAGTTTTGATGTACAGATACGCCCACAGCGCTCCCCACAAGCCTGCCTCAATCCAGGTGCCGGGCCCCATCGACCAATGGATGGCAACAAATAAAAGCGTTGAAGATAAAACCAGAATACATGTATTTGAAGTAAGTGTCCTAAGCTGATGAATAGCAATGCCACGGTAGATAATCTCCTCATAGATGCCTGCTGTAACAGAAAGATACAACACATATAAAAATACACACGCACCATTCCACTTTGGAAGCGGGAAATACCAGAAAGATTCAACAGATATGCCGTAATGCGTTTTTGCATACAAAAGCGCTATTGTAATGCCAGTATAGGCAAAAAACACACAAACAAAAAGGATAATACCCCACAACCACTGGCCTGCATGCTTTAGATTAATACATAGGCTACTCCACGAAAACCAGCCTGCCTGATATGCAACATATAAAAGTGTGCTCTGCCACCCAATGTAAACCAGGACATCAAGCACAAGATTAAGTTTTGTGGCATCCTTTGGTACAAGCGGCAGGTACACATCATTGAGCAATAGCGGAGATGCTAACACAAGAAGGCGCGTAACAACTAGTATGATGTTTTTCATGATGGGGTTCCTTAACCTTTAAAGATTATCATAAAACTCAACTGGTTGTAATTCATGGGTATTCATGTTCTTTTGTATAACAAGAAACGAGCGAATATGCAAGCACAAATCGCATTTGTTTAAGTAGCTATTGTGCGCATCAAAACCTTCCTGTTTGGCTACTGCATACAATCCTGCCACACCGCTTGAATACAGCGTTGTTATAATTGGATATTTAGCGCTGTCAATTTCTTTCCCAAGGTCTAAAACGTCTATTGCAAGGCCACTGCACAATCCCGGAATATAATTGCCATACACATCAACGTGAAAGTGGCTGGTGTTGGTAAGTTCATGGCATGGTGGGCTTGCAAGTATTTCTTCAAGTGGTTGTGTGCGATAGTAACCTTTGAAAAGCTCCACCGCCCTGCCACCATAGTGTATCCAGTACCTGCCAGGGATTTTTGCAATATAACCTTTGCCAAAATATGACTCATACTCATCAAGAGAGTGTGTACAGGAACTATCGAACACCGATAAATCCTTATAAAATTCCATTACCCACGGGAATACATTCACGCCTGCATCATGACAGGCAGCAATCAGCGCCTTTGTTTTTGAAAACGGCACAAACTCATTGTGAAACGGGCTTATTGAGACAAGCAGGGTAGCAACGCCATGTTCTTTCAACTGTTGCAGTATGTGATGTTTATTGCTGTTATACCACGAGGCATTGGTTTCAATATATTCAATGTCAATTCCAAAACTTGTGATGATATCAATGGCTTGCAAGAGTTTTTCAACATTCAAAAACGGCTCACCACCACCGATGTGAACACTGGTACAGCCATGTTTCAGCAAAGCCGCACATATAGTGTGCAGCGTATCGATAGTAATGTATGTTTTGTCACGCTGTGGCGAACAGGCATACAAACAATGCCTGCATCGCGAAGAACATGAGTAGTTGGTGATGATACCACCTGACACTAAATGCGAAATTACAAACGACATGCTATCCTCGTGGCTTAACCTTCCATGTAAATGCTAACAGAACAACCGAAAGCAGCGTACACGCAACAATGGTATAAAGCACAATATTCCAACTACCTACTACATCAAGGGTTGCCCTGAAATGGTCCAGGATGACACCAAAGCCTTTTGCCTGAGCGGTGCGCCCTAAATATCCAAACATGCCAATAAAACCTGCAGCAGTTCCCACTGCCTTTTTGTTGGTAAGGTCAAGCCCCATTACACCAAGCATCATAACAGGTGGATACACAAAAAATCCAATAACTGAAAACATAGCGTAATAAAACCACATGCTTGTGTGCGGGTACACCACAATAGCATAAAACGCAATCACAACAGGAATCATGCACAATAAGCTTACCATACCACGGCGCCCCTGCAGCTTATCCGAAATCCATCCAAAAAGTATTGTAGAAGGAATGCCTGCAAACTCAAGTACCATGACACTGAATCCACCAGTGGTAATGTTTGCACCTTTAACCTCGCGTAAAAACATTGGCCCCCAGTCAAGCATGCTGTAGCGCGCAATATACACAAAAAAGTTTGCAAAAGCTACTACCCATAAAAGCTTGTTTTTTAGTATGTAATCCACAAACAGCACTTTGGTAGAAAGTTCCACTTCGCAATGTAACGGGGCTTCAGGTGGATAATCATTGCGGTATTCTTCAATCGGTGGCAAACCCACAGATTGCGGTGTGTCGCGAAGCCGCCACAATAAATATACGGCACAAATAATGGCGATAGTTCCTGGAATAAAAAAAGCATTTTGCAGCCCAAAGTGGCTGGCTGCATACGCTGCCAATACTCCCGCAATACCGCCACCAACATTATGAGCAATATTCCATATTGAAAAAATAGTGCCACGTTCACTGACGCTAAACCAGTGGCCAATGGACCTTCCGCACGGAGGCCATCCTGCACCCTGAATGAAGCCATTTAATGCCCAAAGCCAGAAATGCACAGTATAATTGTGACAGGCACCAAATCCAAAGTTTAGCAGTGCAGTAAGCACCAGTCCAAACGGCATAAAGGTACGCACGTTACTACGGTCAGAAACAGAACCAAGCACAAATTTGCCAAGCCCATATGCAAACGCACTAACGGCTAAAATACTTCCGATCTGCGAATGATCGTAGCTAAATACCACCTGCATGTCTTTTGCAACGGTTGATAAGTTATTGCGGACAATATAAAATGTGGCATATCCAATAAATGTGGCTTCAAGAATGCTCCAGCGTAACCTGGGATATAACCTTTTAACCTTTTCCGGTGGAAGTTGAGGTTTTGGCGGTGGTGGTGTAAACAGTGAAAGTAATTTCATAGTTAAGTCCTTATATACTAACGATTGTTATGAAAGAATAAAAAATTATATACCTGTATACAAATAATTGTAAATATAATTTTAGCACCTTGGAAGATTCTCTTAATCAAATATAAAAAATTATTATTGATATTTATCAAAAAGTAATACTATTAATTCAACGGTAAAGGATAATATAATTATGGTACAGCAATGAAAACATTAAAAAAACGTAAAGATGGCTTGAAACGCCAGTCAGAAATAATGCTCACCGCATTAGAATTGTTTTCAAAAAAAGGTTACTACGATACAAAACTTGAAGATATCTTAAAAAAAGCTAGAATAGCCAGAGGCACTTTTTACCTTCACTTCAATGGTAAAGATGACTTGTTACATATGGTTGTAGATACTCACTTCGAAGAAATGTACAGAATCATCAGCGTGCTTGATATCTCCATGGATAAACCAATTGAAGAAATAAGTTCATTATATATAACTATCGCACAAAAACTCATTAATGATAAAAAATTTAAAATGTTTGTACGCATTATGCTAAAGGAAGCAATAGGTCTTGATAAAACATTATTACAAAAACTTAATAATTTTTATAATAAAATTATTTCTATGTCGGCAGAATATATTGCAAAAGCTCAGCAAAAAGGAAGATTAATTGACTCTATTGACCCTCTTTTTACATCAATGTGTATAGTTGGTTCTATTAAAGAACTTGTATTCCAATGGGCAGTGAATGATGATTCATTAGATATTGAAAAGGGAATTTTAACTGCAATTACTGTGTATTTCCGTGCCATGGTTAATAGCTGATATTTATTACTTGACTAAAAAGTGATATCTATAATTGTATGAAAAAAGTGAAAATATTGTTATATATTAAACATCTTAAAGAGGAAAATATAAACAGGTTATGAAGCTATCTGAAATCAGGAAATTACTCGATGCGGATGTCATTGTGGGCGAGGAAATGCTTAACAGTATTGAAGTTGAAACAGCATTTGCATCAGACCTTTTAAGCGATGTACTGGCTTATGCAAAAGAACGGGCATTATTTATCACCGGCCTTACCAACCCTCAGGTAATTAGGACCGTTGAAGTCCTTGACCTTATTGGTGTGGTATTCGTACGGGGCAAGGTTCCGCAAATGGATACAGTTGAACTTGCAAAGCGCAAGAATATACCGTTACTCAGGACAAAGTGTATTATGTTTGAAACAGCCGGAAGGCTATATGAGGCAGGTATAAAATCATCTATTGAAAAAGTAGATTGAACCAATTTATGCAATATACACAATGTGCTAATCATATATTTTCATACACCTTGCGGGGTGGGGATTTTGATAATGCAGGGAGGATATCCACATCATTAAAGCGGGAATTGCGTTCACGTGAATATCCCCCACACATCATTCAACGTGTTGCTATCGTTTTGTACGAAGCTGAAATAAATGTTGTATCATACACAAAAGTTGGATATTTTTTTGCCTATTGCAGGCCAAATTCGGTGCATTTAGTAATAAAGGATAAAGGCAAAGGGATTGAAAACATTAGATTGGCTGTACAGGAGGGCTTTTCTACAGCAACCGATGAGATACGCAGGCTTGGATTTGGCGCAGGCATGGGCCTGTCCAACATTAAGCGTAATGCAAACGTCATGCGGATTTGTTCAAAGCCAGGGGAAGGCACAAAAATTAGTATAGATATAACATCAAGCAATCATTATGGAGAATTAATTATGGACATCACGGTAAACGAAATTCAACAAAAAACAAATTTTGAACTGTTGACCTCTAAAGCCGATTGTTCAAAACTGATTACAGGTGGCTATGTTGGTGATATGCTATCTGATGTTAATGCCAACGGAAAAAAAGGAAATATCTGGATTACAATTTTGACCCATCCCAATGCGGTAGCGGTTGCTTCCCTCAAAGATTTTAGTGCAATAGTTGTTGCGGGTGGCATTAAACCGCGGGAAGAATTTATCAAGCGCGCTGATGAAGAAGACATTCCTGTTTTATATACTGATTTATCTGCATATGAGGTTGTGGTGCTGTTGTCATCATTAGGTGTTACAGCTAATCATTAACTCTAACTATATATTTATTTTGGCGATAGTTCCTGATAGTTATACCCTGCCTATTAAATGCTTAATTGCAAAACCAGCTGCAGCAAGGCCCATAATTCCTGGCATATACGATAAACTGCCGGGAATATTTCCGTTATCATAATCACTTCTATTGCTTATACGTTCTTCATGAAAATAAACACAGGTTACACCTTTGGTGATATTTTTTTCTTTAAGCCTTTTTCGTATAACGCGTGCTAATGGACAGTACTGGCTTTTACTGATATCAGCTATCCTTAAAGTTAAAGGGTCAAACGCTCTGGCAGCACCCATGCAGCTAATAAATGGAATATTATTGGCATATAGGAATTCAATAAGAGCTGTCTTAGTAGCAACATCATCAATAGCATCTATAACAAAGTCAGTGTTAGTTTGGATTATATTTTCTACATTATCAGGTGTTATTCGTGTGTGATTTTTATATACAATAATGTCAGGATTAATATCTTTTGCTCTGCATAAAGCCACATCAACTTTTGGCATTCCCAACGTACTGTCAAAAGCTAAAATTTGCCTGTTACAATTGGAAATATCAACAGTATCAAAATCAATGATATGGACTGTCCCCACACCAGCACGCACTATTGCTTCAAATGCATATCCCCCAACCCCACCAAGCCCAGCAATGCAAACTTTTGATCTTAAAAGTTTTTCCAGCTTCTCTTTCCCCAAGAGCATTGAAGTGCGGGAAAAACGCTCAAAATAATTACTACTATTCATTTTGTATTGTTACCTCAAGCCATTACATAATGTGTAAATTCAATTATAGCATATCCACGCATTTGTTATTTTTTTTCAGCATAATAGTAAAGCACTTTTAGACAATGTATTTAATAATGATTAAATATAAGCAATTATTTGTTAAAAGTATTTTTATATACCAGTGTATGCAGTATTTGAATGTAATTCATATTGTTCTTATCAAAAATAAAGAGTGGGAAGAATTCTACCTGTATTGGATAAAATAAAAATAATAAAATCTATTGTGTTATTCCAAAATTGGACATTTTAAGCTTGTTTTAGTACTTCTGGTGGCGGTCCCCAGTAAAATTTGAGGCAATGGATGCCTTTTTCCCTGTGAAAATCAAATGTATATGACCTATTTTCATAATAACTGGGTAAATTTTTAGGATAGTTATCGGTATTCATCTCTTTCAAACGCCTGCTGAAATATTCAAAAAATTCAACCAGCACATTTTCCACACAAAATGCAATGACATTAGCCAGTGACATCTTCCACAGCTTCTTCACATCTAAAAAGAACTCATACTCCGACTGATACAACACTAAATGCACCCGCTTCCAAGGATTATCCTTATTGCGTTTTCTATACGCAATCCGTTTAAATGCAATGGCTTTCTTCTTTTCCTTTTTTGCAGCATAGAGTATCATATACACAATAAGTGTTCTTAGTGGTACATCTAATTTTTGGCAAAAGCTCTCAAGTATGTCTAAATGGTCATACGAAATGCAGGTGGTAGTTTCAAAATCCATTGCTTCCTCCCAGAGTATTTATATTTATTCATAAAAATAAATATTTTTTGATAAATTTTGTCAATAGATATTTTTACTACCAGATTGACGAGTTTATCAAATTATAGCTGGTAAACACTTTGACTGGCTCAATGACCGTCGTTCTAAGCATGGTAAAGAGCAGTCGTAGCACTGAACAATTTATTTAAATTATCAATTTAAACAACTTCTTTGCATTATTGGTTGTATCAAGAGCAATCTCTTCTTCTGGCTTTTCAATGAGCTCGCTGATTGCTTTGATTACATAGACTATATTTGCCGGGATGTTAATCTCTCCGCTTTTTTCAACAGGTGGGATATCAGGGCTATCTGTTTCAAGTAGAACATAATCAGGATATATATATTGTAACACCTGTAACTTTTTTTTGCTGTTTCGAAACGTAATAGCACCACCAAACGAAAAGTAAAAGCCATATGGAATTAATGCTTGAGTAATTTCAAGATTGCCGGAATATGAATGAATAACACCACCCGCTTTGAGAGCACCAACACGCTTCAGGGATGCAATAAGCTCATTGAATGCACCCCTGCAATGGACAATAATAGGCTTTCCCAACTCATTTGCAATAGCTACCTGATCTTCAAAAAATTTCTTTTGCAACTGCATGTCAATTGTTGTTTTTGCATCTAGCCCAATCTCACCAATGGCACAATATTTATCATCATGTATGCGTGTAAGTCTATACAATTCATTGTGATAACTTTCGGCAATGTACCATGGATGGACACCAAGTGCAAAGTATACTTCTTTATAATTTCTGCTAATGCTTTGCGATAGTTCCCATTCATCAGGAACTATCGCACAAGTAATAAGCGCTGTTAGGCCCACAGTTTTTGCATTTTCTATAATATTGTCAAGCTTGCCTGCAAAGTGCTCGCTTTCCAGATGGCAATGTACATCAACAAGTTGCATTATTCACCAATTACTTTCACGAGTACGCGCTTTGGCCTTTGCCCATCAAACTCTGCATAAAAAATCTGTTCCCATGGGCCAAAATCCAATTTCCCGTTAGTGACAGCAACCACAACTTCACGCCCAAGTACACTTCTTTTTATATGAGCATCACCATTGTCCTCGCCAGTACGGTTATGTCGGTAGCGCGATAGTGGCTCGTGAGGTGCCAGTTGCTCCAAAAAATCATCTATATCGTTAATTAAACCTTTTTCATCATCATTGATATGCACAGATGCTGTTATGTGCATTGCGTTGACAAGGCATAACCCTTCTTTGATGCCACTCTTTTTAACTATATCTTCAACCTGCTCGGTGATGTTTATATAATCGCGTTTTGTCCGTGTATTAAAGATTAAATATTCTGTATACGATTTCATAAGCTACCCCTCCGAGAAGATTTATAGAAATATTGATTAAAATTATATCTAATCAAAATGTAAATGTCAACGACTAGTTGATATTGAATTTTTTAAAGAATTAACATAATATTTGAAAAAATATATTGATTTTTTATTATTTCGTTACTATATGAAATTTTCTTTATGGTGATAAAAGCAATATCCTCAAAAATGATAACAATTAGCATATTATTCATTGTTGCAATCTGTGCTATTTTCACATCCTGCAATAATGAGGATATATATTTACCACAATATACAATTGAAAAAATTAATCTTCAAAACAACTGGGAAATTACATACTGTGAATCTGAGGATTGTATAAATCCAATTAGACGTATATATAATATTCCAGTTATATTTACTCCTGAACTTATTTACTACCATAACAGTTTTAGAGGATATATTAAACTTACAAAAAAGTTAGATATTCACATAAATAAAAATTCTGATCTTTTTTTACTATCTTTAGGCAAAATAGGCGATGCTGATAAAACTTACTTCAATGGAAAACTTATTGGAAAAAGTGGGGAATTCCCTCCAAACGAATTTTCCGAATGGAATACAAAACGATATTATTTGATAAATTCTAATCAAATAAAACATGAAGATTTAAATACTTTAGAAATCATTATAGCATGTTATGGCTTCAACAGAATGATAGGTGATGTATATCTTAAACCTATTACCACGAAAGAATATAAAAAATTAGTATTTATTGAAAACCTTAAAAAATATTTTCCCCTCTTCTGTAATATTGGTGCTGGAATCACCTTTTTTATCATTTTTTTTATGTTATGTTACAATAAAGAAAATCGAAGCAAGTATATCTTTTTCCTACTACAATTAATACCAGGTCTAATAGTAATAGCTGAACCAATATTAACTTTCCCATTATATAAGAACACTTTTTTACGTATAAAAATTTTTGGTATTGCCTGGAGTTTCCTGGTATTTTTCCATCTATTATTCTTACATAGATTATATCTTTATAAAAGATGTAAAATCGAACTTTTATTGTTTTGTTTAACAATTGTTCTTTTATTTAAGATATTGCATGCTACCGATATTACCACCATAAAAACAACAGGTATAGGAACAATCATTATTTTAACATCTCTGGCACTGTACAATGTATCATTACATGTAGAACAATTACTGAAAAAAAATGTTATAGCATTTCTTTTTGTTCCTATAGGCATTACATTAGCAATTACTGCCGTTCATGATGGTTTTGTGTTTCTTTCAATATTTCATTTTAAAATCTATCAATTTTTTGGATATCAATTTAACTCACCCATTTTTCAATACACCTCTAATGCAATTTTCATAGGTGCAGGTTTAATAATAGTACACCAATACATTCTGATGTCCAAAACAATAGAGAATATAAATATCATTTTAGAACAAAAAGTAGATGAACGTACTAAACAATTACAGACTAGTTTAGAGAATTTATCAAAAGCTATAGAACTAGGCTTTTTCACATATCCACGGAAAAATTCACACAAATATTCACCACAATTAGAACCAAAAATAAAAAAAGCTATCATATTCATAAATAATAACTATAGGGAAAATATATCTCGTGAAGGCTTGGCATCCATGCTTGATTTACATCCTGATTACTTCAGCAAAGCTTTCAGATTTTTTACTGGTAAAAAGATAAATGACTACATAAATGAATTAAGAATTAAAGAGGCATTAAAACTTGTACATGATACAAATATGAATATCCTTGATATCGCTATGCAGGTTGGCTTTGAAAATCTCAAGACATTTAACAGGGCATTTAAAAAATTCACAGGCAAAAATCCTACTAACTATCGAAAGAAATAAATAATCAGATTGGACAAATTCAGCAATCTCCTCTTTTTACGAGACAAATCCACTAAAACCATGTAAAAAACCTGCAATGCTTTTCATATTCCAATTAAGTATAACTATTACTAACAATAATTATTACATTAAATTTTAAAAATATATTTCATTTTGGAGGTTTTCAATGAAATTTATCAAAAGTAATTTTTCCAACAAAAGACTGTCTATTTCTTTATTCAGTTTTCTAATAGCTTTACTCTGCAACTTAACATCCCATGATATCAACGCGTCGAATATTTCACCCTGCTACAATGAAGATTGGACAGAATGTGCTAATGAAAATCAAAAGCAAAGTTGGATTGAATATGCAAAAGATTGGAAGTTTATTAAGCAAAAAGGTGATATTGCTCTTTATAAAAGAGTTATAAAAAACTCAGGTGTTATTCAAGTCAAAGCTGAAAAAATAATACATGCACCTTTAGAAGTAATTGAACAGATTATCCGCGATATACCTGCTTACCCACAATTAATGCATAATTGTCTTGAGGGGAGGTTAATTAAAGCATTCACCGACGAAGATATGGTAATTTTAAATGTCACTGGCATGCCATGGCCATTACAACCGCGTGACGTAATTGTAAGAACTAATGTAATAAAAAATTGGGATGTTGGCCGCATTGAAATTATTCTAAAAGGTCTTCACTCGCCAGAAAGTGAGCAGTGGGTACCTCCAATTGATGGGCATACTCGAATGTATGAACTTACAGCATACTTTATTGGTCACATACTTGATAGGCAAAAATTAAAATGTATTTATATCATACATGCCGATCCCTCTGGCATCCCAGATTTTGCAATAAATTATCTCATTGCAAATTACCCCTATTATACATTGCTCAACTTAGAGAAAATGACAAAATTAGAAAAGTATATTAACCTAGGAAAACAATCTAAATATCTACAAAACATTGAATCATTTGTAGCATTAAAGAAAAAATCAAATAATTTTAATTAAAAGGAGGTTTAACGATGGTACAGGTTGATGTTGTATGGTCTTACGCTTTTGGAGCTTCTTTTGCTGCTGCAGCAGTTCATCAGCTAAAAAAAGAAGACAAACCCTTTTCTACCAAATGGTTTGTTTTTACTTTGCTTTTTCTTTCGCTACTATTTGCACCTTCAGGTATCTATCTTTTATGGGAGCATACTCAATGGGAAACAATGCAGGTTGCTACAAGTAAGGAAGATCTGCCTGCATGGCTAGTTACATTATTTGCCTTTACTAATATTACACAGGGTATATTAGGATATTACGTTTCATATAAGTTAGCAAAATCCAATAAATTATATGCTTCTCATGCTAATTGGATTATTGCATGGATTATCTTCTGGTTTATTTTAGTATGCGGATGGGATTGTACAGGCTATCAACGATTTCTATACGACATGAGTGTTAATAACGGAGAACTCTGGTCACCGGGAAAACACATGGGCATATCATTCTTTTATGCCAGCAGGGTATGGAGGACATTAGTAGTAATGGGATGTTTTTTTGCTCCAATGCTTGTTTGGGGATATATCCGCATTATCCGTGATGGTCTCAAAAATGTTCCATCAATAAATGTAACTGACTATCCAAAACCTGTTAAAATTTTGACAATAATTTTTGGTACGCAGTGGATTGCGTGTTTGGGTCTTGCCATTATCGCATCGCTTATTGTGATGCAAATTCATAACATTACAGGAAATTTATTAATTTCTTACATAGTGGGAATTGCGTTATTTTCTATATTAGCATATTTTTTGTTATTTAAGCGTAACATGGTATTCCATAAACTAATGAAACAGCTTTACTTAACTGACTAACCACCACGCATATCGTGTATTTGCCATTTAAAAAGGTTTTACAAAAATAAGCCAGTTCTACTGGCTTATTTTTTTCCAAAAAGTTATTGCCTACCTTTATTACTATTTTATAATATCAAAAAATCATTTCTGGAGGGCATTATGCAAGCTGTATCATTAGTTAAATACACAAAAAGTCCTGATTCTTTAAAAGAGGCGATAGCTCCTTGTAATGGTTTTGCAGGCCTCAAAGCTACCGATAAAGTGTTAATAAAGCCTAACCTGGTTGCCTGGGATGAACTTTTTCCACCCGCACCCTACGGTGTATTTACCACAACACGTCTTGTTGAAGATTTAATCATTATACTAAAAGAATTTGGATGCAACGACATCACCATTGGTGAAGGCTCGGTTGAAGTAAAAAAAGGCGTTGGCACCATGGCTGCATTTGCTGGATTAGGATATACTGAATTAGCTAAAAAGCATAATGTTAAACTTGTTGATTTTAACGAATCCAAAGCAGAAAAATGTGCAATTGATGAAACCACACATCTACTTATAGCAAAAGAAGCGCTAGAATCGGACTTTGTTATAAATTTCCCTGTCTTAAAAACACATGGACAAACTAAGGTATCTTTGGGTTTAAAAAATCTAAAAGGATGCTTAAAATTAGCATCAAAAAAATTATGCCATCACCCAGAACTTAATTTAGAATATTGTTTTCCGTTTGTGGCTGACTACATTAAACCAAAGCTCACAATAATTGACGGCATATATGCACTTGAAAAAGGCGCCCTGCACTTTGGTAATGCCTATAAAAAGGATATTATCATAGCCTCTACTGATATTCTTGCTGCGGATATGGTTGGTGCAAAAGTCATTGGCTATGACCCGACAGATATTGCTCACTTTGTAACTTTTGCTCAGCGTCACAACAAGTCATTATCGTTACAAGACTATGAAATCAAAGGCGAAAAATTAGAAGACCACATACAGCCGCTCAAATGGGATTGGGCATGGACCGAAGATAATACTGGACCTGGAGTTTTTGCAAAGATGGGAGTAAGTGGAGTAGCACTGCCAAAATATGATGATACGCTATGTTCAGGCTGCTCCCCTATAGCCAATATGTGTAACATCCTGGTATTATCTGCTTTTAAAGGGCAACCACTGCCAAAAGTAGAAATACTTAACGGCAAAAAAATGCAGGCACGAGCTGGCTATGATAAAACCATATTGCTTGGCAATTGCATTATCAAAGCAAATAAAAACAACCCCAATATAAAAGAGCCGGTGGAAGTAAAAGGCTGTCCACCTGATTTTGAAGATGTTGTAAACACTTTAAAGGCGTGCGGGCTTGAAGTAAATGAAATGGCTTACTTAGGCTACATGAAACAGCAGAGTGAAAAGTATAACGGCAAAGAAGGCTATGATCCTTCTTACTATAAAGCTGTATAAAGAATTGCTCTATTAAATTT
>Ga0101944_10003051_pt1 | contig 24672 bp, 25 predicted proteins | sample DewCreD2012metaG_FD_75245 | JGI IMG/M metagenome (GOLD analysis project Ga0101944, IMG submission 75245) | Hot spring sediment bacterial and archeal communities from British Columbia, Canada, to study Microbial Dark Matter (Phase II) - Dewar... ... | reverse complement strand
ATATTGGAACCCTTGTGGCTGGCGGACCGAAAGATGCTGAACTTTTGCTTCAGAACTACCTTAAACCATTTGGAAATGCCCTCGGAGCTAACCTTTCTGCCGGTTGGTACTCAACGGCTAAGTCGCATAATCTCCTGGGTTTCGACATTACGCTGTCAACCTCTGTTGCATTTGTTCCACAAGCCGACCGGATGTTTGATGCCAGCCGCCTGGCTCTGACCAACTCAGGAAATGTTTCCGCTCATGTAACCGGCACCAGTTCACCTACTTTCTCAGGAAAGAGGGAAGCCGGCCAGGAAATCACGTATATTTATACCTACAATTCAACCCCTTACGAAATTGCCAAATATAAAACTCCTCAGGGTACCGGGCTCACATTTCTTCCCAGCCCTATGCTCAAGGTGGGAATTGGCCTGATCAAAGGCACCGAAATCATGGGGCGGTATGTCCCTAAAGTGGGTCTTGGCAAATTCGGCGATTTCAGTTTATGGGGAGTAGGAATAAAACACGAACTGAAACAGTATATTCCAGTGCTGAGCAGGGTGCCCATTCTGAACATTTCTCTGATGGGCGGATATACCAAAATGAACAGCGGTGCAAATATTACGGTCACTCCTGATGATCTCGGGATAACCCCTTCCAATCCCCCCAGCCCGGATACCTGGAAAAATCAGAGAATGGATCTCGGCGTATCAAACTGGACGGTCAATCTTCTTGTTTCTGCTGACCTGCCAATAATTGCCGTTTACGGAGGCGCCGGAGTTTCCTCCTCCAAAACGGCACTGAAACTTAAGGGGAACTTCCCGATACCTACATTGAACACAACCACAGCCCAAGTGGAGGTTCAACCCTTGGCCAATCCAATCGATATTTCTATTGAAGGGAAAGACGGCGGCATTACCAAACCACGGCTGAATGCAGGATTTAAACTCAAGCTGGGTTTGCTTCATATCAATTTTGATTACATCTATGCAAACTATTCCATTGCCACGGCGGGATTTGGGATCAGCTTCCGTTAAATCACAAAATCAAGAACAGGGAAGGCTGGTCCGGAACTGACCAGCCTTTCGTTTTTATACTGTACCTGATGGTTTTTTGAAAAAGTTACTTAATGAAATGGCAGAATGAGACGAACGGAGAACAAAATTGGAATGAACCATCTCAACTCACTGCAACTGTCAGAATATCGCAGTTTACTGCGAATTCTCCGCCCGGCTTTTTCCGAGGGTGAAATTGCAAGAATCAAGCAGGTTGTTCGTTTTCTTCATCAGTCTGTTTTGGAAAAATCCGAAGATCTGGTCGAAAAATCTTTTAACCAGGCTCTTTCGGTTGCATCGGTTGTGGCCGGAGATATAGGTCTCGGCACCCATTCAGTGATAGCTGCTTTGTTATATAAGGCCGCTGAATTACATATTGTATCTGAACACGATATAAAGAATCTGGGCGGCGATAAATGCGCTGAGCTGGTAGAGGGTCTCATCAGGATATCTTCGTTTGAAATGCAGCCTTCAGCAGGGCAAGCCGAAAATTTCAGGCAACTTCTCCTCGCTCTGGCTGCGGATATAAGGATTATTCTGATTAAGCTGGCGGAAAGGCTCGTTGTTATGCGGTCTATGGAAAAGGAAGACCTTCCCTTCCGCCTCCGGTTAGCATGGGAAGCATTCAATCTGTATGCTCCACTGGCTCACCGGCTGGGACTCTATAACCTGAAATCGGAGATGGAAGATATTGCCATGAAGCATTCTGACCCGGAAAACTATTTTCTGATTGAGCAGAGGCTTCGTGAAACATCAAGGAAGAGAACCCGTTTAATCAGGGAATTTATTACCCCCATCGAAAATGAATTAACCGCCCAGGGATTCCGATATGAGATAAAAAGCCGCACCAAATCGGTATGGAGCATCTGGAATAAGATGAAGAAACAACAGGTGAGCTTTGATGAAATCTATGATGTATTTGCCATCAGGATCATTATTGATTCGGAACCCAAAAATGAAAAATCAGACTGCTGGCGGGTTTACTCAATTGTCACTGATCTTTACCAGCCCAATCCGCAACGGCTGCGCGACTGGATTTCAGTACCCAAATCCAATGGCTATGAATCCCTTCATACTACGGTCATAGGCCCTGGTGGTACCTGGGTGGAGGTTCAGATTCGTACCCGCCGCATGGATGACATTGCAGAAAAAGGTTTTGCCGCCCACTGGAAGTATAAAGGAGTCCGTGATGACAATTCACTTGATCAGTGGCTTGGAAAAGTGAGGGAATTACTCGAAATGCCTGCTGCCGATGCGTCTGAAATCCTGGACGAATTGCAGCGCAATCCCCTGAACGAGGAAGTTTTCGTTTTCACCCCAAAAGGCGATCTGAGGAAGTTTCCCCAGGGAGCTACTGTGCTCGATTTTGCCTTCGATATCCATACCCAGGTGGGATGCAGTTGCATGGGGGCCAAAGTGAACGGAAAAAACGTACCCATCCGCTATGTGTTGCGAAATGGTGATAAAGTGGAAATCCTTCAGGGTAAGTCCCAGAAACCTAAACCCGATTGGCTCGATTTTGTCGTTACCACAAAGGCGAAAACCCGCATCCGCCAGTACCTGAAAGAAGAAGTTGTCCGTGAAGCCGAACACGGAAAGGAGCTTCTGATGCGCAGAATGAAGAACTGGAAAGTTGATTACAACGACGAAAACATCAGAAAACTCCTCGACCATTATAAACTAAAGACATCATCCGATTTGTTTTACAGGATTTCAGTCCATGAAATTGATCTGGCCGAAGTAAAAGACATACTCACCCGCAGGGAAGAACCTGAAACTGTTGCTGAACCACTTCAGCCCGCAGTTCCTGCCGAAACAGTTACTGTCCCCCAGACCCGGTCAGAAGACTTTCTTGTAATTGATGACAAAATCAAAAACGTGGATTACCGCCTGGCCAAATGCTGTTCTCCGGTTCCGGGTGACGAGATTTTCGGATTTGTTACTGTAAGCGAAGGAATCAAAATCCACCGGATCAACTGCCCTAATGCCCGTCAGCTTCTCCAGAAATACGGATACCGGGTTGTCAAAGCTCACTGGAAATACCCGGAAGGAACTGGCTATTTTGAAGCAGTTATCCGTATAACAGGAATTGATGAGCTGGGAGTAATCAATAAACTGACGGATGTGATTTCACGCGATTTGCGGGTGAATATGCGCTCCCTTTCCATTGATGCCAAAGAAGGCATCTACGAAGGATTTGTCCGCGTAATGGTTCGCGATAAAATCCATCTTAATGAACTGATCCACCGGTTGGCAAAAGTGAAAGGCGTACTGACCGTTTCCCGGGTGGAAGGAATGTAGAACTATTCTTCCGTCTGAATGTATTTGATGGGAATTCGCAGGTAAGGTTCAAAAAACTGGCCCAGTTCAAACATGTCGTCATCTCCTTCCTCGTAGAACCAGTTGATTTCCATTCTATGCGATTCATCGACCTTATCGTTCAGTGTCTTCAAAATGTTGTGCAGGGCTTTCGAGGAACTTGTATTGATGTACTCAAACTGGAGATTGATCTGAGTAAATTCCGGCAGGTTTTCAACATACTGATTGAGCCATTCCATAACAGGCCTGTAAAAAGCAACCGGATCTTCGGGGATTGACCGCCCCGAGATTTCTATCAGCCCTCTCTGAAGCTTTACTGTTGGCGTTTGGTTTGAACCGGAAATTATCAGGTTGTCCATCGATATCCAATTTTGTAAGTATGAAAACAAATATATAAAAAATATTACGTACAATAGAATGAACTTTTCGTATTTTCTTTTTTGGTAAAAAGTTAGCTTGGTATTAATTATTTTTACAAATGAATCGTTTCTGTAATTGGGTTTATATGAACAAAAACCTTCCGGTTTACCGGAACCTGTTAATTGGTATACTTTTTCTATTTCCCGGATTTATGCTGGCACAGTCAATGGAACGTTTTTTGCCTGAAAATCCAGGCAATCAATATACTGTCGAGAACACCCGGTTTTTTACCGGCAAAAAACTGTATGAGTACATAGACGGCGGGGCGGAATTGTACCTTTCCTATCATTACCGGAAATGTATCAGTCGGAACTATGTTCATAGCTCTGAACCCGAAATTATCTGTGAAGTTTTTGACATGGGTAATTCCTACAATGCCTATGGCGTATTTTCCAACATGCGCGAAACGGAGAATAACGAATTTGGCCAGGGATGTCAGCGGCTAAAAGGTTCCATTCTCTTCTGGAAAAACAGATATATAGTGTCGCTGATGACTCCGCGTGAAACTCCCGTGTCAGTTGAGACCATGAACCAGATTGCAGCTTTTGTTGATCGTGCGATCCCGGGAACCGGTCCCCTGCCTTCCATTCTTAATTATTTGCCAAAGAACGGATTAACCCGTGAAAACATCCTGTATTTTACCCATTTCTCATGGCAGAATGCTTTCTATTTTCTGGGAAGTGATGATATTCTGATGATTGGCACAAATACTCCATGTGTCTGGGCTCGTTATGGTACTCCCGAACACCGTATTTTTCTCCTACTGATCCGTTACGATGATAAAACGAAGGCGGAAAAAGCATTGTCTTTCTTCCGCAATGCGTTTGGTGCCGGAAAAGATGTAAGCGTGCCTGTCAAACTGGAAGACGGAACGTTCTTTACCATGGTTTGCGTGGACAATTTTTTATGCGGAGTCTTTAATGCATCCTCAGCGGAGGAGACCGAATACATGACAGGGGAAGTGAAAAAACGTGTTTTTGAACAGAAGCACTAACAGATAAAAGAGAATCTGATTAAATTTACCGAAAACCTACAGATATGGCACCACTCACCCGTCGTGAACTGCTCAAGAAAGCAGTCGTGCTTACTGCAGGAAGCAGTGTTTATCTTGGTTCGTATGCTATACCCGGCCCGTTTTCTTCCGGAGATAAAACGAGGGTTGTCCTGATACGCGACAAGGACCTTCTTGATAGTGGAGGGAAAATTGTTCCTTCCGTTATGGAGGATATGCTGAACAAGGCGCTTTGCTGCCTTTATGGAGTTTCCTCTGCCTCGGAAGCGTGGAAAAAAGTTGCCGGGCCGGCAGATGTTGTGGGGGTAAAATCGAATGTCTGGCGTTTCCTGCCAACACCGCCTGAACTGGAAGCAGCCATTGAAAAGGGTTTGCTTCAGGCTGGCGTGAAAAAGGGAAATATCAGCATCCGCGACCGGGGAGTTCTTGATGATCCGGTATTTCAAAAGGCCACCGCACTCATCAATACCCGTCCGATGAGAACGCATTACTGGTCAGGTGTTGGGAGCCTGATTAAAAATTACATTATGTTCGACCCCAACCCGCCTAAATACCATCCTGATACCTGCGCGGATCTGGCTAAGCTATGGGAGCTTCCCATTGTTAAAAACAAGACCCGCCTCAACATCCTGGTTATGGTTACTCCGCTGTTTCACGGAAGCGGACCGCATCATTTCAATGAAGAATATACCTGGCCCTATAATGGAATCATTGTGGGAACGGATCCGGTTGCTGTTGATTCGGTTGGCCTCAGAATCATCCAGGCTAAAAGAAAGCAGTTTTTCGGCGATGACCGCCCTCTGAATCCTCCGGCCAAACATATCTACCTTGCCGATACCAGGCATCACCTGGGAACGGCCGATCCTGCTAAAATTGATCTTGTTACTATGGGCTGGGCCGATAATCAACTTGTCTGAACCATGAATAAGAAACAACGAATTTCCCTTTCCGCCATCATCCCCGGGCCTCCCGAAACAGTTTATGAGGCCTGGCTGGATGCAGATCAGCATGCCGCTTTTACCGGCGATGATGTACGGATCGAACCTTTTCCCGGTGGCACATTCAATATATGGAACGGCTATATCACAGGGCGAATCCTGCATCTCCAGCCTCCGAAACGGATTATTCAGGCCTGGCGAAGTGCTGATTTTCCGCCCGACAGCCCTGCTTCCGAACTCGAAATACGTCTTGAAAAAAAAGGCAACGATACCCTGCTCCAGCTTTTTCATAGCGGAATACCTGATGAAGTGGCCATCGATTTTAAACAGTGGTGGATCGAAAACTATATCGATCCCATGAAATTATACTTCGGAACGCTTGCCCAGGGTACCCGCAACGAATAATGTCAGTCCGGTTTTCTGAACTTTTTCCTCTTTCCTGCGTTTCTTAATAAAAAATGAGACCAATCCGGATTTTGTCTCTTCTTATATTTATTGCTGTGAATCATATCAACGCACAAAAATCGGAACCTCTGAGTTCCGGTTCATCCCATGCATTTGCAACCTTTGGTACCGGATGTTTCTGGTGTACCGAAGCTGTTTTCCGGGAACTGAAAGGTGTCATTTCAGTAACACCCGGGTATTCCGGCGGTCACGTCCGGAATCCTTCTTATCGTGAAGTTTGTACGGGAACAACCGGGCACGCTGAAGTCTGTCATATCGAGTTTGACCCTGAGATAATTTCTTTTAATGAACTGCTCGCAGTATTCTGGGAAGTGCATGACCCCACAACTTACAACAGGCAGGGGAACGATGTAGGCCCTCAGTACCGTTCTGTGATTTTTTACCATAATGATCAGCAGAAAAAGGAAGCGGAGTATCTGAAAGCTCGTTTGAACGAACTCAATGTGTACGGTAAACCGGTAGTAACTGAAATCAGTCCTTTCCTGAACTTTTATCCGGCTGAGGATTATCATAAGGAATACTACCTTCTGCATGGCGATCAGCCATATTGCCAGATTGTGATCAGACCCAAGGTCGAAAAGTTCCGTAAAGTATTCAGGGACAAACTAAAAGACACCCTCGACCACTGACAGAAAAGGTGGTAAGTTATTACCGGAAAAGAAGACAGGCATCTCCGTAACTCAGGAAGCGAAATCCGTTTTCCAGAGCATAGGTATAAATTTTCCTCCAGTCATTTCCTGTATAGGCGGCCACCAGCATCAGCAGAGTGCTTCCCGGCTGGTGAAAGTTGGTTATCATTGCATCAGCCAGAGCAAACCGGTATCCCGGAATGATCATGAGGCGGGTAGAGGCAAATAACCTGTCCATTCCTTTCGAATGCATCCATTTTGCCATTGCATCAAGGGCTTCTTTGCGCGGAATGTCCTGCGGTATGTGTTTCCATTCCCATTGTTCAACCAAAAGATGATCCTTCGTTTTCTTTCCTGTCAGTAAGTTTGTGCCCAGGATATAAAGACTTTCCAATGTTCTTACGCTGGTAGTACCTACCGGAATCACCGGTCCGTCATGAGTGGACAGCCGGGTCACAAAAGCGGAGCTGACGGAAAAATGTTCGGTATGCATTTCATGTTGCCGGATATCTTCGTGCTTAACGGGCTGAAAGGTACCGGCCGCCACATGCAATGTCAGATGAGCGGATGAAATACCTTTTTCTGTCAACAACTTTAAAACATGCGGGGTAAAATGAAGCCCGGCAGTGGGCGCTGCCACCGATCCATTATTTCTGGCATAGATGGTCTGATAGCGTTCGCGGTCCAGTTCCACGGCCTCTCTTTTCAGGTAGGGGGGAAGGGGAACTATTCCGAAAAGTGACAATACCCCGGCAAATGAATGATGAGGAGGATCCCAGTTGAAACGTACTATACTTTCATTTCCACTGTTTTCCAGGGTTGCGGTTAAGCGTACCTTCCCTTCCGGGCTTTCCCTGATGTCCTCCAGTGGCCCTTCCTTCCAGCGTTTTCTGTTTCCTATCAGGCATTTCCAGCGGCATTCCCCGTGCCGGCCAAAGGCAACTGAATATTCGGGGGGATCATATGGATCGAGGCAGAAAATCTCAATAACGGCCCCGGTCTTTTTTCTGAAAAGCAAACGGGCCGGTATGACTTTTGTATCATTAAAAACCAGCAAACTACCTGTCGGAAGATGATCAGACAAACGGGCAAATACGTCCTGCCGTATAACTCCTTCCCTGTATATCAGTAATTTTGACTGATCCCGCTCGGGAAGGGGGAAACGGGCGATTCGCTCTTCGGGCAAAGGGTATTGATAGGTCTCTGCTCTGTATATATCCGGTTTTTCTTCCGACATGTTCCTGTTCACTTCCTGGTACCTGTTCCATTTCTTTGGCGGGGCAAAATTAGCTTAAACTGTCGTTTTTTTTAGCTAACATTCCATTCTTGGCTAAATTTGCAGAAAAAAATATGAAAATTCAAGCGGGCGACAGGGTGCGTTTCCTTGATGACGTGGGAGGCGGTATAGTAAAATACCTGTCGGGTAAGGAAATTGCCATGGTCGAAACGGAGGAAGGTTTTGAGATCCCTGTCAGTGTGAAAAAACTGGTGAAGGTCAGTGAAACTCCCGAAAATGTTACCAGACAGAACCCAAAGACCGTTAAACCAGCGGCAGAGGAAACGGAAAAAAGCTCTCCACCGGCATCCGACCAGAACATATCCGAAACAATGTTTCTGGGAATCGTCCCGGTTAATCCGTTTTCCATTGCGCTGAGCGATTTTTACGTTTACCTTGTTAATGATACTTCGTGGCACATGATGTTTGTAATGTCGGAAGAGCAATCCGACAACCTGCACCTGATGGCATCAAAAATCATGGAACCATTAACCAAAATGAAAATTGCCACCCTGGCACAATCGCAGATATCGAAGGCGGTTCTCCGGATTTCCCTGCTTCCCTTCAGGAAAGAACCCTATCCCTACCAGACGCCGGCCGATGCTCTTCTGGATCTTCGGCAATACGCCTTTTACAAACAAAAGATTTTTCAGGAAAACGATTTTTTTGAATCTCCGGCAATTCTGATACCCGTTTACTCACAAAAAACTGAAAATCGGAACGAACCAGATTTGAGAGCGAAAGGCCAGATCGATCTTCCGGAAGAACAGAAGAAAACACCCAAATTTCCCGAAACTGAAGAAGTGGATCTTCATATTGAAAATTTGGTAGAAAATCCGGGTTCTTTAACACCATCGGAAATACTGAATATTCAAATGGCACGCTTCACCACCGCACTAGAAGGGGCTATTCTTGCCAGGCAGAAACGAATTATTTTCATTCATGGTGTTGGTAACGGTCGTTTAAAATACGAAATACGAAAAACACTGGATGAAAAATACAGCCATCTTCGTTACCAGGATGCATCGTATCAGGAATACGGGTTTGGGGCTACCATGGTTATTCTGAGGCACTGATCAGCCGGTTTGCAGATTTTTTCCTATAATTGCGTTTGTAATCGGCCATCAAATTGCATTCAAACTGAATAAGGCATCAATGAGTGTTCTTGTCAATAAAAATTCACGGGTACTGGTTCAGGGATTCACGGGAAAGGAAGGCACGTTCCATGCAGAGCAGATGATTGAATACGGAACCAATGTCGTGGGAGGTGTTACTCCGGGTAAGGGTGGGCAAATTCATCTGGGTTTGCCTGTGTTTAATACTGTGTCGGAAGCTGTGAGAAAAACGGGTGCCGATGTTTCAGTTCTTTTTGTACCTCCTGCCTGGGCAGCCGACTCCATCATGGAAGCTGCCGATGCCGGCATCAGTGTGATTGTGGCCATTACTGAAGGAATTCCTCTTGCCGATATGGTTCGTGTGAAAGCCTTCTTGCAGTCGCGGCATTCACGTCTGATCGGCCCTAACTGCCCCGGTGTAATTTCACCCGGAGAAGCAAAGGTCGGTATCATGCCGGGTTTCATACACAAAAAAGGCTGTGTCGGGATTATTTCCCGTTCCGGAACCCTTACCTATGAGGCTGTAGACCAGGTTACACGTACCGGACTGGGGCAATCTACCTGCATTGGTATTGGCGGAGACCCTGTTGTCGGTACTTCCATTCTGGAAGCCATGAAACTTCTGATGAACGACCCCGAAACCGAGGGCATCATTATGATCGGCGAAATCGGCGGAAGCATGGAAACGGAAGCAGCCCTCTGGGTGCGCGACCACGGCAGAAAGCCTGTTGTCGGTTTCATAGCCGGAAAAACGGCCCCCAAAGGAAGAAGAATGGGCCATGCCGGAGCAATTATCGGTGGAAAGGATGATACCGCCGCCGCCAAAATGGAAATTCTGCGCTCCTGCAATATCCGGGTTGCCGACTCGCCTGCCGATATCGGTTCCCTGATGGCGCAGGCACTGAAATGAAAAATATTTCTGAACTCTAAAACTGATAACCATGAAATTACTCGAAGGAAAAACAGCACTTATTACCGGTGCTGCACGGGGTATCGGAAAGGCTATTGCCCTCCGTTTTGCGTCTGAAGGCGCCGATATTGCTTTCACCGATCTGGCATACGATGAGCATGCAAAAGCTCTGGAAGCAGAATTGCGCCAGATGGGTGTAAAAGCCAAAGCGTATGCTTCCGATGCTTCTGATTTTGTTGATACTGAAAATGTTGTGAATCAGGTAATTGACGATTTTGGAAAAATTGATATCCTGGTAAACAATGCCGGAATTACCCGGGACACCCTCCTGATGCGAATGACCGAACAGCAGTGGGATGCCGTGATCAATGTCAATCTGAAGTCGGTCTTTAATTTTACCCATGCTGTTCTGAAATCTATGTTGAAAACCCGCAACGGGTCAATTATTAATATGAGTTCTGTAGTGGGAGTGGCAGGAAATGCCGGCCAGTCAAATTATTCTGCCTCAAAGGCCGGTATTATCGGATTTACCAAATCGGTTGCCCGTGAACTGGGATCCCGGAACATCCGCTGCAATGCCATAGCCCCGGGGTTTATCATGACCGACATGACGGCTAAATTACCCGATGATGTTAGGGCCGAATGGATCAAGCGAATTCCCCTTCAGCGGGCTGGCACACCGGAGGATGTGGCCAATGTGGCTCTTTTCCTTGGCTCCGACTTGTCTTCCTATGTGAGTGGTCAGGTAATCAATGTTTGCGGCGCAATGCAAACCTGAGGATCTATCGACCGGCTTAACCCCGCTGAAACATAGTAAAAGCGACCCTTGGGGCACCTTGCGCATTTAAAAATGCACAAGGTGCGTTTAATTCTTCTTTATCTTCTGTATTTTTTTATAGTTTCAAGTACCTTCTGAAAGGTCTCATCCTCTTTTTCTTTTCTTTTTTGCTCCATCAATCGTTCTGCATTCTGAAAACCACCCTGAAAATACCTCTGATACCAGGGAAAAACGGCAATAATGGCATCAGTAATTGTATAGGCCTGTGATACATAAATGAACAGTCCTCCCAATGCTCCTACCAGCAGAAATGAATTGAGGGCTTCTCCATAGTTCCCCGACGCCAGCTGGCCGGTTCCCGGCAGAATAATGCTCATTATGCGGGCCGTTTTTGGTTTGTATCTTTTCTGTATTTTTTCTGCCTTCCTGATGTGAAGCGAAAGATCCGAAAAACCTGCACTGTCAATACATTGCCTCAGGTACTTTTCTGCATCAGAATACTTACCCTGCCGGTAATTAAGAACCCCCATGTAAAAAGAATACCTTCCCGATAGAGCCGGGTTTGCCTGATTTTCTAATTTCATCAGTTCCACCGCCGAACGATCATATAAACCCTGGCGCAGTATCAGATTGATTTTGCGGAAGACCGCATCGGCTTTCAGGCTATCATCCGAAGCAACACCGGCAGCAAGATCATAATAGTACATACTGGTTCGTGGGTCGTTGGCTTCATATGCTTCGGCCAGCAAACGGAACGAATGGTATCTGTATGTGCCAGAGGAATCAAAAAAGGCAATACGAAGCAGCAGGGGAATGCTTTCCTGCTTCTGCCCGTTGATCCATAGCCTGCGTGCATATTCTAGAGTGGATTCGATATCCTGGGAATAGAATCTGCACAAAGGCAACAGGCTAATGGTAATGAAGCAAAATATTCTCAGCATCGGAATGAATCGCATGAAGAAATCTATGATTGGTTATATGGGCGGCTTTCCCGGAACCCCAAATATTACCGGTATAGAAAATCAGGGATATTCCACCGAAAATCCATCCATAGGCATTACCGGTACCATACTTTGTGAACCCACGATACGACTGAAATGCTGAGCCGAAAACCATCAGAAAGTTTACCATTCCGTCTTTCCAGTTGCCTGTATATACCTTGCCGGAGCCTGGAATTAAACCTGACAGAATCATGGCAACCGCAGGCTTTTTATAGTGAAACTGAGCTTCCTTTGACAATAAAACCTGGTATTGATTTGTTAAAGGGAAAGACATTAAAACACCGGGGTTTTGCAAAAGAACCCTGGCTGTATCGAAGTCTCCGGCCATAATTTCATTGGACAATTTCAGAAACTGAATGTCCGGTTCAGGCAGACAGACAGTTTCAGAGAGGTATTTTCGGCACTGATTGTAACGGGAATTCAATATGAGCAGGCGGATATATTCCTTCTGCAAACCGGAGGATATTTTAACATCAGGATTTCCGAGGTTTTTTTCGATCTTTTCCAGGGCAACCTGCCTATTTCCTGCAAGCCGATAGCTTTGAACAAGACGAAAGAAGATCAGTGTATCCTGAGGTTGAAGAAAATGCAACCGTTCATATTCGGCCAAGGCCATTTTATACTCACCACTGAGAAACAGGTAATTGGCAAAGGCGTAACTATGTTCCCGGTCAAAAATATCCTGAGCCAGAGCATGATGACTCAGGAATCCAAAAACAATTAACAGAAGGATACTAATGCACCGGTTCATCATAAAAATTGGTTGGGTAGTCAATCAGTAAACCGCTTCTCAGGTCTTTCCTGTATTGTTCGGGAGATAATCCGTTACAACGGGTAAACCGGTCAGTAAAATTCCATACAGCAGTCAGAAAGGATTCATGCCGGAAACATTCAAGTGCATATGCCGAACAGGATGGAATGAATGTGCACGAACTTCCGTCCTGCGATGATATAAAGACCTTATAGCAGTAAAAGAGAAAGGAAATCATTGAACCATCATTTCCCCATTCAGATGTCTGGGTTAAACCCTGGGTATGTGCATGAACCACAGGCATAAGGCCCGAAATGTCATTATCTGTTTGTGCCAGCATTCCGGACTCACAAAGCAGGCAAAGGAAAATCGTAATAAAAATTCTCCGCAACATTGTTAAGCTGAATATTTCTGAGTTTTATTTCTTCGTATATTTCAATTTTTCCTTTCGGGGTAATACGGATTATCCTTGAAGGAACTATCAGTCCGCTTACATTGACATAATCCTCGAAAAACTGCCTTGAGGCAAGTTCCCCTCCGGGAGTATAAAATATGGTGCCATACAGGATATTATTCCGCAAGGCAGTGATAATTTTTCCATACTTATCCTGCAAGGATTCAGGAGGAATCCATGTCGTCAGAATCAGGTCTTTTTCTTTCTCTGTCTTTTCAGGGCGATATAAGGATGTTTCCAATCCATACGAAGGAAGCTCCTGACTGAGAACAAGATGAAACAGTGAAAAAGGAACTATTTCCGGAATTCTCTCTTTTGATTGTAATGCACCTTCTTTAAACCGGTACATGACTGTATCAAAAGCAACATAAACTTCCGGTTCGGGAAAACGGACCTTATAAACCAGTTTTCTGGTATTTCTGTCATAATAAAAATGTCCTATGGTAAGATTCTGGAAATATCCGTTTTTTTGTTTGATACTGAATTCTCCTTCCATCCTGAAAAAAAATTGCCCAAACAATTGTCCGGGCAGGAAAAAACAAAGGATGATAAGCCGGTAAAACATTACCACAATTGCCAGCCTATAAGACCTGTCCAGTGGCCTACCCCATATAGTATAACACTGGCAATGGTTCCGACGATACAGCCATGAAACGATTTTCTTACTTCGTCATTATCATCGGTCACAAAATACACAACAGCCATTCCGACAACGCCGAAACAGCAACCCCACCAGAAAGAATGAATTCCCAACGGGCCTTCAAAAAGGGTTAAAGTGGCCGGATTAAAGGCCTGGCTGGTCATTGCATTTGCCAGGGGATTACCGCTATTCCGGATCATTGACAAAGTATGCCCTTCATTTGCCAATACATACTCTTCCAGTTGAGTGAGACCTGATAACTCCTGGTCCACTGCTTCCTTGTTATAAATAAACAGGTCGGCTTCACCTGCCGATACATTCAGGAAACCTGCCAGAAGGAATCCGATAAAAACTGACACGAACCGATTCATATAATTACCTTAAATTGATATGCTAAGATAAAAAATATCTTGATTATGCATATTGGCAACTCTCATTCGCGGTCGAGCACATCAAGCAATGCTTTTGCAGCTTCTTCGGGTCCTGTTCTTTCAAAGCCGCTGATTCCCAATCGGGTCCGGAACTGGCCGACAAACACGCCTGCCTTAAAAAAGGCATCGAAATACTGCTTTGCAATCTGATCATGCAACTCACGGTACTGCGGGGGCCCAAACACGTTGGCATAGTATGAATGCACAATTCCTGTCGATGTGGTTGTTCCCTTGCTCATAACAGCTCCGGCTTCAAATACAGCAATTGCCTCTTCCGGGCTGTCAAACCTTTCGATAATGGGGTGATCATCATCCACGATTTCATAATTGTTGGCGTAAAAGATGTAATCAATTTTGGTACCCCTGATCAGTTCCTTAAAGGTGGTGACAGGCAGAATGATGCGGGCATTCACCTGGGAAGGACTCATAATAATGGCTCTGTCAATCTGTCCCAGGGCATACCCTTCTTGCAAATCATCCAACCTCAGAAAAGCTCCTATTTCTGTTCCATAGCCTATGATTTCTCCATCGGGGCTTATTTCCAGCGAACCCATATCATCTGCAATAATCGTCATGTACCTGATACGGTCTTTTCCAATCAGCCGGAAGGCTTCCAGAGATTCTGACTTTCCGGCACCTGTATCCCCTATGAAAAGAACGGTCTTTTCCGTGTTTTTCATGGCTATTTTTACCAGGGCACCGTGGTATGGCATTCGTCCTTCCTTCATCATTCTGGCATTGTGCAGGGTCAGAACCATCTTCTTCAGGTATCCAAAATACCCGAATTCGTCTCTGTTTGGACAGGCTGCTATTAATACACCATTTTTCTCGTCGTCGAAAAATACTGTCTGGTAATTACCAAGGGAAGACAGATCCTCATTGCATCCATATACATAGAGGGCATCCGGTTTGCGCTCTAAATCTTCATCTTCGGCAATTTCGAAAAGATTACAGAGAGATATGCCTAGTTCGAGAAAACGGTTATGGAAATATACCATAACAATCAGCGGTCCAACTTTTGCCGGGTAACACAGAAAATCGCCTGGTGTTATTGTTATGATTTCCAAAGGATTACGGCTTATTTTTTCAAATTTCCCTCCCCGTTTGTTGGTAGGTGGATTAAGAATCAGAGGAGGATTCAATAGAATTTGCCTAACAACTGGTATATTCTTAAGTTTCTGATATTCTCCTCCCGGCAAAGGAACTTCTTTTGGCAATGCTATGGCAGCTGCCTCAGCCCCTGCTGTTACCTGCCGGTATACCCTTGGAACTTTCCCTGTAAGGTTTTTCTGAATTTCACGGTAGGTCTTCCGAACAAGATGCGTCAGGTTTTCAATCGATTCATTGAAGGTCCGGTAGGGCCTTTTGTCAAGAACATCATTTTCGGAATTCAGGACAATAAAACGATCATAGGTTCTCCAGAAGTTATACAAAAACTCAATGAAATCATTTAGCAAATCACGATCGTTGATGAATTCATCGGCCTGTTCAATTTTTCCCTGGAGCAGATCGGCAGGTACCTTGCTGAGAAGAGACAATAGATCTGAGAATTTATCAAGTACTTTCCTGTCGGGTTTTCGGTTACCAAAAATTCCCAGCAGGGGCGACTGTTTTTCACTGAGCCTTTCAACCGCTATTGAAAGAAGGTGGCGAAAAAGGGAGCTTTGAAGAAGTTCTTCCGGAGTTTCACATAGCCTTCCCCGCAGGTCAATAATGACCTTGTTTCCAAGAATCTCGAATGTTTTGTCTTCTCTGTTCTGCATTTTTAATAAAATTATGTTGTACAGCACAAAAATAATCAAAAGAATGGAACATTGCCTTTGTTTTGCTCCTTCATTTTTTCTCAATATGAATCAATATAACACTATTTTTGCCATCAGTAAATTTTTAAATACTTCTGGATTTATACCATGCATAACACATTGTTTTACATAATTATAGTAGTACTGCTGGCCGATTACCTGCTGGACCGGTACCTTGAATGGCTGAACGATCGTAACTGGTCTGCAACACTCCCTCCCGAACTGAGCGATGTTTATGATCCGAAGGAATATGAGCGTTCGCAGAGGTATCATCGCGACAATAACCGCTTTGAATGGATCACTTCCACCTTTCAGCTTCTTGTTGTACTGGGAATGCTTTTTTTCAATGGTTTTGCCCTTGTAGACTCCTGGGCCACGGATATGGTGTCAAACCCTGTCGGCATTTCCCTTGTCTTTTTCGGAATCATAGCCCTGGCTTCCGACATCATCAGCATACCATTTTCTGTTTACGAAATATTTGTAATTGAAGAAAAATACGGTTTTAATAAAACCACGCCCCGGATTTTTGTTACCGACAAACTCAAGGGGTATCTCCTGGGTCTCCTTCTCGGCGTTCCTCTTGTTGCACTCATCGTCTGGTTTTATACAGTTACAGGAAAATCCTTCTGGCTTTATACCTGGGGACTGGTGGTTTTCTTTCTGGTTTTCATGAATATGTTCTATTCCGATCTGATTGTTCCCCTGTTCAACAAACAGACCCCTTTGCCCGAAGGAGACCTCAGAAATGCCATTCTTGCCCTGGCTGAAAAGGCCGGATTTCCGATTAAGGATATTTATGTTATCGATAGTTCCAAACGGTCTACCAAATCAAATGCCTATTTCACGGGACTGGGACCCAGAAAAAGAATTGTCTTATACGATACACTGATTCAGGATCTTTCTCCGGAAGAAATTACGGCAACCCTTGCGCACGAAATTGGCCATTACAAGCTGAAACACACACGTCTGGGCCTTATTTTGTCGGTTATACAGACGGGTATTACGCTGTTTATTCTCTCTCTCTTCATTGACAATCCCGGGCTTTCCAGAGCCCTTGGAAGCGAACAGCAAGGCTTTCATCTTTCGCTGATTGCTTTTGGCCTGCTGTATTCTCCCATTTCAATGGTGCTGGGGCTTGGTGCAAACTTGATTTCCCGAAAACACGAATATGCTGCCGACAGATTTGCCGCAAAACTCGGGCTATCCCATTCTCTTATTAGTGCGCTTAAGAAACTCAGTGCAAAAAACCTTTCAAATCTTACCCCGCATCCGGCGTATGTGTTTTTTCACTATTCCCATCCCACCCTGCTTCAGAGAATGAAGGCTCTCACGTCATTTACCCTCCCGAAATGATTCCTGTTTGCACAAAAAAATCCGGAACGGCTGATTTCTCCTTGCGGCAAATGAACTATTTGACAGTTCATGGTGTTTCTGTAAAAACTTTCGGTATGACTGTTGAAGAGTTCCTTAATACTTTGCAGCTTGAACATCCGCCTGACCATTTTCCCCCACTTCTTCGTGCCCTTTGGTATGAAAAAAAAGGTGACTGGAACACAGCGCACAGGCTTGTGCAGACGATTCATACGCCACGGGCTTGCAGAATCCATGCATATCTGCACCGCAGAAATGGCGACAATGAAAACGCAGCCTACTGGTACCAGAAAGCTCGTCAGCCTTATCCATCTGTCGACCCGGAAAAGGAATGGGAAATTCTTTTAGCTAAATTGCTTTAGATTATTTTTTGATCTTTTGTTTATGAATGCTGCCGTCATTACCATTGGAAAGGAAATTCTCATAGGTCAGATTACCGATACCAATGCAGCTTTTATCGGGCAGAATCTCACCGAAACCGGTCTGGAAGTAGTAAGGATGATTACCGTTGCTGATACGGTCGAATCGATCGAATCAGCCTTAAAGGAAGCATCGGAATATGCCGGTATTATTATTTCTACCGGCGGACTGGGCCCCACTTCCGATGATGTTACAAAACCTGCCTTATGCCGCTATTTTCAGACCTCACTTGCCCTTCACCTGCCAACACGGGACCATATTCAACAGCTTCTGGCGGCACGCAACATGCAGATGAATGAGCTGAATGCCGCTCAGGCCATGTTGCCGGCTTCCGCGCAGGTTCTCTTCAATCAGTACGGAACGGCTCCGGGGCTCTGGTTCGAAAAGGAGGGTAAGTACTATATTTTCCTGCCAGGTGTCCCTTTCGAGATGAAAGCCATACTGCTGGATTATCTGCTGCCTGAACTGAAAAAGCGTTTTTCTCTCCCTTTAATCCTTCATCGAACTATTATGACCCAGGGCCTTCCTGAATCATATATGGCTGAGCGATTGCAGGATTTTGAAAGACAACTGCCTCCCGGTGTCTCCCTGGCATACCTGCCTTCCTATGGAGGTGTCCGCCTGCGCATTTCGGCCTCGGGCAGGAACCGGCAGGAACTGGAACATCTTGTTGATGGGCAGATTCAGCTTGCCCTGAAGGTTATTCAGCCCTTTGTATACGGATATGATGAAGAATCTCTTCCGGAAGCTATTGGAAAAATACTGCGCGAAAGAAGACTGTCTCTTTCGGTGGCGGAAAGCTGCACAGGAGGCTCTATAGCTGCGGCCGTTACCTCCGTTCCGGGAAGTTCGGAATATTTTAAGGGTGGAATTGTAGCCTACAGCAATGAAATCAAAGAAAAAGAACTGTTGGTACCCGCCGGCCTGATTCAGAAACATGGCGCAGTGAGCAAGGAAGCAGTGATGGCCATGGCCGGAGGCATTCTCAGGAAGTTTAATGCCGACCTTACCATTGCCGTTACGGGAATTGCCGGTCCCGGCGGCGGAACACCCGATAAACCCGTTGGAACTGTCTGGATTGCGGTTGGTGATAAAAGCAATATTGTTGCCCGGGCATTCAGGTTCGGCGAAAACAGGGAAAGAAACATTTACCGGACTACCCAGACAGCCCTGAATATGCTTCGCATGCTGGTTCAGGGTATAGACATTCACGCCGTTTTCCAGGGCTTGCCCTGATAAGGTCTGTCACAGGGCGTAACAATAAATGCATTTGCTCCGGCAGGTCCCGTACCCGCCAATATCGGTACTGAGGGTACACAAACATGCTTTTCTCTGGCCGGGATCTTTCTTTAGTGTGATATTCAACCCGTAAAGGTAATTGATCAGTTCTGCATCAATGCAGGCTCCCGGTTTTACACCACTGGCTGATACATCTGCTTCCGAAGAACATGTCTGAAGGGTTATCCCATGCGACCGGGCAATCTGAAGCAATGACTGCAGAAGTTCTGCCTTCACTTCAACGGGGGGATCATACGCCCCGCACCGGGTAAGGTTCTTGCGGCATTTCCGGTAAAACTGGACAAAGCTGGTAATGCACCGGAAGGTAAAGTTCTTCAGATATTCGGCCATTTCTGCAAATTTTTCCTTGTGAAAGCCTTCGTTATAAAGGGGTGTGAAAATAATGGGGTCGTACCGCCATATGACCGTTCCGGCTGGCATCATGGAAGCCAGTTCAGTCAGGCCCGCCAGGCGCTTTTCCGGCGGCGGAAAGCCTGGTTCCAGATCGGTTCCATAGGGTGTAACCGTGTACAGAAATAATACCGGATATCCTGCTTCTTTTATCTCCTGCAGATAGGGCAGTAGGGGCTTTGCATTCCGCGTCCAGAATACAATACAATCCACATCTTCCTTCAGAAGGCTAACTTCTCTCTCAACAGAGGGACGAAAGGGATTTTTTACCCGTGTTTTTCCCGCCCGCAATTGCTCCATGAACCAGAGTGCATGCCAGGCTGGAATATCGGTACGACGGCTTGCGCTGATGATCATGCTTCAGAAAGCATTATGCGGATTGTATTTCCGGCATGGGGAAGGGTATGGCCAATGCCGTAAACAGGTATTGTATTTTCCTGGCAAAATCTCTCGAATTCGGTGGAATGATTTTCTTCCACCGCCAGCAAAAGCCCGCCGCTGGTCTGCGGATCACAGAGAATCATTTTTTGGTGATGGTCCAGCGTACTGATTTTTTCACCGTAGCTTTTAAAATTCCGGTATGTGCCTCCGGGTATGGTGTTCAGCCGGATATATTCCTCAATTTCTTCAATAACCGGCACATGGGCAAAATCAATAACCGCATCGGTTCCACTTCCTTCACACATTTCCAGAAGATGTCCGGCCAGCCCGAAGCCGGTTACATCGGTCATGGCCGTAACATAGGGGAGGGTTGCCAGCAGACTGCCGGCTGTATTCGGAGCTAGCATCAGATCCCGTGCCTTTGAAAGATGCTCGGGCCGGGCCAGCCCTTTTTTCTCGGCCGTTGAAATCATGCCAATCCCCAGTGGTTTTGTAAGATATATTCTGCACCCCGGAGTGGCCGTTGAGTTCCTCTTCAGGTATTGTATTTCAACAATTCCTGTAACCGCCAGACCAAAAACAGGATCCTGAATATCAATGCTGTGCCCTCCTGCCAGGGGAATTCCGTTTTGGGTACACACACTGCGTGCGCCCTGCACCACCGTTCCGGCAACCTGGGGCGGCAATTTGTCGACCGGCCAGCCCAGAATGGCTATGGCCAGCAAAGGCTTACCCCCCATGGCATATACATCGCTCAGGGCATTGGTAGCGGCTATTCTTCCGTAATCGAACGGATCATCAACAATAGGCGTGAAAAAATCCGTGGTACTGATAAGGGCTGTCCCATTGCCAAGGTCATATACTGCAGCATCGTCCTTTTCATCATGACCCACCAGAAGGTTTGGGCTTATCAGGTCGGATGACTGCCCCTGCAAAATTTCTTCCAGTATCTTAGGGGCAATTTTACATCCGCATCCGGCACCCGGACTGAATTGTGTCAACCGTATAGTTTCCATAAAGGCAACTAATTTGAAAAAATTAATCCTTTTCCTAAAGTAATCAAATCTTGAAAGTTGAAATTCAATGTATTATCTATGTAAAATGTTTTGATGATCTGCTGCTGTTTTTTATCCAGTTGGCGTAAGTAAACCTTGTCGTAATAATGAAGAGCAATCTCGGCAGCTTCTTCGTACTTTCCTTCATGAACTGCTGTAATGGCCTGCTGGCATTTCTCACTACCCAGGCGCCTTATAAGTCCTCGGAAAACTGCTGTTAATGTTTCATGGTCGGTAATGGCATATTCCCTGACCAGCCTTTCCAGTCGCTCCGTAAATGGTCTGCTGATGCAAACCAACGGGGCTTTTTCCATCTGATCAAATAAGCTGCGGGGAATGAAAAGTTTTCCTATTGCAATGCTCTCATTTTCAATCCATACCGGCTTATCCGGTTTCAGCGTTCTGAATGCTTCAAACAGGTTGTTTTCAAACTGCTCCTGAGTAGGTTGGCCGGGTTGTCCGATTGCTCCAAAGGCAGAACCTTTATGACAGGCAAGTGCTTCCAGATCCAGTATCTGTTCACCCTTTGCAGCCAGCATGCGAAGGATTTCCGATTTTCCGGCACCGGTCTCTCCACCAAGTACAATCAATTTCAAAGGAGTATGGAATTTTTCGAGCACATACCTTCGATACGCCTTATATCCTCCTTCCACAACGTAACATTGCATTCCCGCTGCTGAAAACAACCAGGCCAGACTTCCGCTACGCATACCTCCCCGCCAGCAATACAAAATGATTTTTCGTTCCGGGGAAATTTCCCGGGCTTTCTCAATATAGTTTTTTAACCGGGGACCAACGATTTCCATGCCCAGAAGAACGGCTGCGTCGGATCCGTTGTGGGCATAGACCTTGCCTATCAGGGCCCGTTCGTTGTTGTCGAACAAAGGAATCTGCACCGCTCCGGGTATATGCCCGCGACGGTATTCGTCCGGTGTGCGCACATCAACTAACGGAATTTCCTGCTTCAGATCAAAAAGTTCTTCCGCACGTATTTTTTTAACTTCAACCAATGTAAAATAAGTTGAAAAATTTAAATTTTTTGTTTATTATATTTATATTAGTTAATTTATAATTAATTAGTTATAATTTAAAACATTTTATATCCCTGTTTCCTGATTTCTCTGTAAAGATACCAAAAAAAGCTCGTGGCATCTTTCAACGGGCAAAGGAATGGCTGGTATGTGCCTTTTCAGTTGGCCACTCGTTAAGGAGCTGATAGGATATGGGACATCATGCAGGATGGTTTGGCTTAAAAAACGGAGTATGTTCAACCTAATGGCTAACAGAAAACAATCTTTCTATATTTGCCATAAAAAAATTGGAACTGTATTTTATTCTTGTTGAGCCTGCCGTACCGGGCAATGTCGGTTCCGTTGCCAGGGCGTTGAAGAACATGGGTTTTGAAAACCTTCGCCTGGTAAATCCCTGCAGTCATCTGGCTCCTGAAGCGCTGATGATGGCCCACGGAGCGCATGACATTCTTCAAAATGCCTCAGTGTTCCATCACTTCAGTGAGGCTGTATCGGATCTGGATTTTCTGATCGGCACGACAGCAAAAAAAAGGCGCGTGAGGTACAATTACCACCCTCCGGAAGCCCTTCCTGAAATCCTGCTTTCAAAAAAATCGCTTCTGCAGAAGGTTGGAATCGTCTTTGGCAGGGAAGAGCATGGGTTGCATAACGAAGAACTTGAAAAATGTGATATTCTGACCAGCATTCCGATGGCTGTAACGTATCCCTCGCTGAATCTTGCCCAGTCGGTGATGCTCTATGCCTGGGAACTCGCTTCGTTGCACTCCTCGGGTTGCAGAAAACAGCGCAACAATCCTGCTTCCGGAGCTGTTATGAAAATTTTGAAAGAAAGAGTACATTTGCTCCTGACGGAGGTTGGTATTGGACCTGATTCCATTCTTTATCCGCGGATTATGGAGAGGTTAATGCTGCTTTCCGAGGAAGATGTTCATCTGGTTCTTTCGTTCTTAAAAGCCTATTTTGCCAGCAAATAATTTCACATATGGAAAATTCATCCATCATTCTTGACATTCTGAAAAAAGCCGGCCGGCCTCTCAAGGTTTCTGAAATTGTACAAATGAGCGGACTGGCGCAGAAAGATGTCGATAGGGCCATGAAAACCCTAAAAGCCGAAGGAAGCATTGTTTCTCCGGCACGTTGCATGTGGGAGCCCAAAAAGAAATAATCCGGCCTGCGCCTGCCTTATACAAAAAAGAGGATAATACCGGCAATGCTGATGATGGAACCTGCGATTTCCTGAGCAGTAACTTTGCGTTTAAAGAGAATGATGCTAGGCGGGATCAGGAGGACAGGCACTGTGGCCATGATGGCCGAGGCAATGCCGGCTTTAGTATAACTCACCGCAAGAAGGGAAAAAGAAACACCGAGAAACGGTCCAAAGAAGGAACCGATAAAAATTCCGGTCATGCTGGCCCGGTGCGAAAAAGCCTGTCGTATATCTGGCCATTTCCGCGTTAACGAAATGATGATGCTGAATCCGATAATGGCGGTTATAATCCTGATCTGAGTACCGGCAAAGGCATTGTATCCTTCAATTCCTTTTTTACTGAGAACAATGCCCAGCCCCTGTCCGAGCGCGCCAAGAAAGGCATATACTATCCCACGGACCGGCTTGTTCAAGGTAAGTTTATCCTGGCCGTTTCCTTTTCCGAACATGGCCAGAACAATTCCTCCCATGGTCAGAAGCAAGGCAGTTGTATTTTTTATGTCCATCGTTTCGCCCAGAATGAGCCAGCCGAAAAATGCGGCAAGGGCCGGGGCCAGGGTCATTACCAGCATCGAAAACCACGAACCAACGATAACGTAAGAATGAAAAAGAAAATAATCGCCCATAACAAAACCGATCAGCCCCGATAAGGAAAGCCATATCCAGTTTTGCATGCCGGCATCAGAAGGAAAAAACAGTCCCCTGTTAAAAAGGGTGAAGGTGCTCAGGAACAGAAAACCAATGACAAGCCGGATAATATTTACCGCCAGCGAACCTACCCTGATGCTGGCAAATTCAAACGACAAAGCAGTTATTGTCCAGAAAAGAGCAACCAGCAAGGCTGCAAATTCCCCGTAGTGTGCCTGAATCATTTTTTTGTCTGTCAGGGCGCAAAAGTAACCATTTTGAGAAAAGTTCCCAATGGAGATAGCAGGCCGGTATTCACCTGTCGGCACTGTTATTCAACAACCTGCAATACGGCGGGAAGAAAATTATTTCTTTCTTTGCGCAAACTTTCTGTAAGGATGGTTGTCTTATGAGGTGTTAATTCATTTGTAAGTAGTATGGAAAAAAAGAGCGTTATTGCATTGGTTGTCGGACTTTTTATGTTTTTAGGTGCATTTGCACAGAATTACCCTCTTCCGCAGGGTGGAAATATGCCAAATGATGGGATTATCCGTGGCAAAATAATTGACGGAAAGGACAATACGCCTATAGAATACGCCAGCGTTGCCCTTTACAATGTCAGGGATTCTTCTCTGGTAACGGGAACTATCACCGGACAGGACGGGAGTTTTGTTTTGAACAACCTGCCCTATGGACGGTATTATGTGGAGGTTACCTTTGTGGGATTCAAGAAGATGCGCCATAACGGAATCATTGTTTCCCCGCGGCAGAAAGAAGTCAACATTGGTGAACTGCACATAGAGGAGCTTGTCCAGGCTTTGAAGGAAGTCGAGGTGATAGGGAACCAGAACAGGCTGGAGTACAAAATCGATAAAAAGGTGGTGCAGGTAAGCCAGGATATTGTTTCTTCAGG
>Ga0101944_10003049_pt1 | contig 24688 bp, 17 predicted proteins | sample DewCreD2012metaG_FD_75245 | JGI IMG/M metagenome (GOLD analysis project Ga0101944, IMG submission 75245) | Hot spring sediment bacterial and archeal communities from British Columbia, Canada, to study Microbial Dark Matter (Phase II) - Dewar... ... | reverse complement strand
TCAATGCCAAACCGTGCAATGTCAGTGGACCACACAGGCTTATCTAAATACAGTTGTGCCAGCCTTTTTGAAAACGTAAAGTCACCACCTATAGGCTGGCGTATGCGTTTGCCAAACACAGCACGTATAATATTATACACAATGTTATTTGTAATAGTCCCATCATATTTATAGCGCGTGTAAACAGGGGCAACAAATTCATATTTTTTTTCAAGTACTGGCGATAGTAACCGCTGTACCCACTGGGGAGAAATGCTGCGCAGGTCAGAATCAACCACCATGCATGCATCAACATCAAGTATATGTGCTGCTTCAAAAATTGCCCTGAATGCCGAACCCTTGCCTGCTACTCCGCGATAAATCTGAATGATGCGCTCCTGCCATGGTTTTAATTCAATGGATTGTGCTATGTCACGGGTATCATCAGTAGAACCGCCGTCAGAGATAAAGATTACCGGTCTTAAGTCATTGTAATATGAAAACAATCCTTCACTGACCATGTTCATGACATTAGCAATAGTTGCTTCATTATTGAAGCACGGTATGCCAATGAGTATGTCCGCTTTTTTTATCTGTTCTAGGCGTTTGATGATAAAGGGGCGTAATGCTGTAGAGTATTCCATGCAGAAAATATATACCACTTCATAATACACGTCAAGTTATTTATAGCTTTTAATCTCTTGCCCTGGCACCCACAGGGTGCACTCAGTGAATTTTTTACTTTTTTACACTTTAAAGCGTTTTACAATATTATTGAGTGTTTCAGCCTGTGATGATAATTCCTCAGAGGCGGCTGCCAATTCTTCTGAACCACTTGACACAACCTGCGTTACCTCATTTATCTGATTGATAGCTTTAATGATTTCATTGGTTGATGCACTTTGTTCTTCCATCATTATAGAAATCTCTTCGGACATTTTATTCACTTCCTCAACATCTGTTTCTACATTATTACTCATCCTATTGAGTTCCTGCGATGATTGGGCAATGTTTTCCATCAATACTGCTGTTGTTTTTACATTTTCTATAATTTTACGCAAGGAATTAGCAGTTTTTTCAACTAATTCTGACCCTGCATTTACTTTATTATTTGTTTCAAGGATAAGTTTATTTATTTCTTTTGAGCTTTGAGCAGTCTGGTCAGCAAGTTTGGATATCTCTTCGGCAACTACGGCAAATCCCCTTCCGTGTTCTCCTGCGCGTGCTGCTTCTATTGAAGCGTTCAATGATAACAGGTTAATCTGATCCGATATGTCCGATATAATCGTAACAATCTCGGTGATGCGTCGTGAGCTTTCGTTTATCTCGCGCATACCACTTACAGTACTGCCTAATACTGCTTCGCCCTCTTTTGCATAGCCATGGGTTTCATCGGCCATTTTATAGGCATCCTGTGCATGCTGATTAATTCTTTCAATAGCCTGAGCTAAATATTCCATTGAGTTACGGGTTGCATCTGCTTTCTTTGCCTGGCCCTTAGCATTTTCAGATACTGAATCAATAGTTGCTTTTATCTCTTCCATTGCCGAAGATGTTTCCTCTATTGAAGCAGCCTGATCCTGAGCAACATTGGCTAACTGCTGGCTTGATTGCGTCATTTCAGTTGATGATGATGCCACATGATCGGCAGCATCCTTGACTGCTAAAATAAGCTGACGCAAATTTTCAATAAATTGATTAAAGAGCATTGCAAGGCGTCCTACCTCATCATCCCGTTCAATTGCAATTTTTCGTGTCAGGTCACCCTGCCCTTTATTAATATCTTCTAAGGATTGTACCATTTCATCCAGAGGATGTAATCCTCTATGAACTACTCCTCTAATAACAACTATCGCCCCAATTAGAATTGCAGCATTTACAACTATGCTAACAAGTAAAATCTTCAGGCGCGCAGCAAAGTAATCCTTTAATGAATATATAATCTGAAACGCACCATGTATTTCCCCCTCTTTCCATCCTTCCATGGGCCCGCCTGTTGGATCCTTTCCATCCTTACGACCCCAGAGTTTATATGATAACGCTGGATCACCATGGCAAATAAGACAATCCTTAGTAAGCTTTACAGGCCTGAAATATCGTAGCGCATCATTTTCATAATCTATCATAAAATATTCGGGTAAATTTTTTGACTTAATCTCGTTAAGGACTTTTTGTTCTAATGGTGTGGGAGTATTATTGGGATTACGTGGATATTCTTTTGGTACCCTGAATTGATAGCCTAACTCCTTTGCCTTTTTTTGCATTGCAACTATTGATGAAAAAACAGGGACAGAATATAAAAACTTCCCTTTAACATCTTTTACAAGATATTCCTTATCGTACAGCTTTCGTTCCCAGTTATCTGCCATATATTCCCTGAATGCTTCGCCCATGGTACATATTGAGCGCGCCTTATCAACAAATTGCCGTTCAACCTCACGTATATAGCCAATCCGCCAGAAGATATTGGTGAACACTAAACTAACAACAAGTACAATAATTACACCAACGGTAACCTTTGTCTTGATTGACCATGCATTAACTCGTTGCAACAACACATTCATAAAGCCCCCACTATGTGTTAATGTAACAAAATTTTATGATATAGTGTATAAATGATACAAGTACTTGTGAACAGATATAAATGCAAATCGAATAAATTGCAACAAAAAACTGCTAACTGTTAAACAGCTAAAATCAATTCTATTATTTTTATGAATCAATTTTTAATTTTATAATTTAGTTATATTCATAGAACCAATCATGCCGTTTAAATAAATCAAAATAATCTTCAAATCCTTTCAATGCATCGCAAAATGCCTGCTCCCTAACAGTTTTCAGACGATCATAATTTTTTAACAATACATCAACAATATAAGCATCCAGTGATTCTCCCCTTTCTTTTTTTAAGATATCAATAATATCATCATCACCCAATCCCTCACGGTATGGCCGCATTTCAGCAAGCGCTGTAAACATATCAGCAATAGTCATTATGCGCGAACCCATGGTGATATATTTTCCTGGCAGTTTAAAAGGGTAACCCTGCCCGTTTAATTTTTCATGATGAAGTGCGGCCCATTCATTGATAACCTTAAATTCTGCACTATCGATTTCATCTAAAATTTGATAGGTAAAATAAGTATGCCGTTTCATGATACGCCATTCTTCAGGACTCAGTTTACCGGGTTTTTCTAATATTGACAAAGGAATTGCCAGTTTCCCTATATCATGAAGATGACCTGCGATGTCCAATAGCAAACATTCTCTTTCAGACAGATTGCACATTTCACCTAATGAACGAGCAACCATAGCAACAGAAGTTGAATGAGTAGCAGTAAATCGGCTTCTAAAGTCAATAATCCTTGTAAATAACTTTGCAATTTCATGCAACTCTTCTAAGGTAAGAAGTGGATTGTAAAAAATATAACTTTTAATTTTTTTTTCTACACAATTAAATTGCAAATCAAACCAGAATGACTCCTGCTTAGCTATTTCTTCAAAACAGGTTACTACATCAGGATGAAAACGGTCACCTGAATATTCCCTGAGTGTATTCAAAACTTTATTTTTTTGATCTAAAACATCTTTTTTATAGTCTAATAGCACATCTGCCCTATCAGCAACATGAATAATTTCTGCTGCCAATGGAACGTTACCTTCCGGTATATTTTTCTTTTCACTATAATACACATGATGATGTTTTATAATATTTGCCAAATCCTGGGTTAATGGGCATGAATATAACAAACGATAGCCCATAAGACTATGATAATCAATACCACCTTTATAATCAAACTGTACCAGTTCTCTGTACTCAGTTTCTTTAAGTACTCCTATATCATGAAGTGCTCCTGCTACAACAATTTTAGTTATCTTGCCAGTTGACAATCCCATAGAGTGAGCAATACGCCCTGCGATATATGCTACACGCTTGTTGTGGTTGCCAATATCATGGTCAACCAAATCAATTGACCTTGAAAGAGCCATAAATATATCTACTAAAAGCATTATTTGTCTCCGGTATGATTAGTTAAATTTTAATACACTAAAAATATAATATAAAATAAAAACGATATCAATTTTATTTAGTCTGGATGTCTTTTTTTTATAAAAATTTACAAAAATTTTACATGTTACTTTTTACATAATTATTTTGTATGTTCAAAAAAATGATACATGCCTATGGCATAGTTTCTCAGGACTTGTCATTTTTTTATTGACGGTTTTGACTCTTAACTCAATATCGTATAAACAGCAAATACTGTAAAAATTAAATGGTGTAAAAAGGAACTAACTATGAACTATCGCGTTGTAAAACAATTCTGGGTAAGTACCGTTGATAACTTCTTTAACTTTTTTTATAAGATAGTTGACTTTATAAAGATCTGGGCTGATGTTTTTTGGGCGTTTCTTGATATATGGTATCACTTCTTTGCCATTTTTGGTAACCTTTTTCTTTATATTTACTATATCTTTCTGTTTATTATCGACAAAACCACCGAGTCGGGTGCCAACATCGTGTTAACCAGCAGGCTTCCAAAACGTGTTCCATTTAAACCACAGAAAGCATACGTTAAGGATAGCTACAACCCAATCCCTGCAATGTATGGCGTAAAAAATGTAGCTGAGACTGTTACCACAAGCATTACTCCCATGCGAACAGCCCCAAAAGGAACCAGAACCTCTATCATAAAAACTATTCTATCTGCACTCCGCGATTTTATTGAATTTATCATTGACCTGTTCAGGAAACCAGTAAAAGCTATAGGTGATTTTGCAGCACGACGTATGAAACCAGTTAAAGAAGAACCACACAAAACTGGCAGCTTAATAGAAGAATATATGAAGGAATATGAGCAAAAACGAAAGTAAAATGCGCTTTTGCTTTTAATGCTTGAATGCTCTCTGCCCTGTAAATACCATTGCAACCTTTGGATTTGCTTCGTTGCAAGCTAGAATACTTTCCCAATCACGTATTGAACCACCAGGCTGCACGATGGCTGAAATACCCTGTTTTATGCCAACATCAACACCATCCCTGAATGGAAAGAATGCATCAGATACCATACTAGCACCAATAAGCCCGCCTTTGGCTGCTTTTGTTGCTTCATCTATCTGTAATTTATCGCTTTCTTTACGTACCCCTTTTTCTACTTCAAGTGCCAACTGGTAGTATGAAATCCCATATTTATCAAAGCAAAGGATATCGGCATATTTAGTATATGCCTTCTGCACAGCAATCTCGGCAACACCTACTCTGTCCTGCTCACCAGTGCCAATCCCAACTGTCACACCATCCTTAACATATAAAACGGAATTGGAAGTAACACCCTGTTCCACAAACCAACCAAACAGCAAATCATCATATTCTTTTTCTGTTGGCAGCCTGTCAATTTTGTAGTGTTGCCCTTTATATTCAGCCTGTGCAGGTTTAAAATCTTCCTTTGTGTTAACAATATTTACTGGCGATTGCTGCACAATGATTCCACCATCAATAAGTGACTTAAAATCAACAAAGCGCATGGTTTTATATTCTTCAAGCCTGTCTATGCGCTTTATCTGCACTATACGCAAATCCTTTTTCTTTGAAAGGATTTCCATAACTCCGGGCTCAAAATCAGGTGCAACCAGAACTTCTAAGTAATTTGCTGATATGAGTTGTGCAGTTTCTTTGTCCACGGCTCTATTAAAAGCAACACAGCCGCCAAAAGCTGCTATCCGGTCAGCCCTGTTTGCCCTGTCGTAAGCATCGGCTATAGTTTGGCCATACGCTACACCGCATGGATTATTGTGTTTTACAATAACCGCTGCAGGTTTTTTCATTAAGTACTTTAATATATTGAGTGCATTGTCAATATCAGTAAAATTAATCTTGCCGGGGTGCTTGCCAAACTGAAGCATCATTGATTCATCAATACCACTTACCAGTGAATGCCCCGGTGTAATGAACGCACAATCGCCAAGCACCAGGTTGCCATTGACAAGCTCATACAATGCTGCTTCCTGGCCAGGATTTTCACCATATCGCAAACCTTTTTCGATTAACTGCCCTTCATCATTAATCTTCCATGTCCGCTTTTTATATACAAGTGTCTGATTGCCAAAGGTAATGCTCATAGTATCAGGAAAATGGTCATCCATGATGGTGCGATATGCTTTTTTTAGGTCTTCCATAGTAACATACTCCTTCTTTGCTAATAATATTATAGAAAATCATTTTCAACTTTAAAAATAACTTTTTTAATTTTTAAACTTTAGGAGACCAGCCTGAGGTCACCTGACAATCCCAATGAACTTTGCAATTAATTCCAACGCATTCTGATTTAAAAATATTATGGCAAAAAGTAAAAGTGCAAAATAGAGGCTAAACTTTTTGTCAATTTTTTCTAATCTAAGCAGCATATCAGCTTTGTCCTTTTCTGTCTTTTGGTACAGTGTATCAAATTTACCTAAAAGCTCGGCTTTGTCCTTTTCTGTCTTTTGATATAGTGTATCAATGCGCCCCAAAAGCTCGGCCTTATCTTTTTCCATCTTGCCTGAAAGATCAGATTTGTCTTTCTCTGTCTTTTCGTATACTGTTCCAATCTTTCCCAAAAGCTCAAGCTTATCTTTTTCCATCTTGCCTAATAGTTCAGCCTTATCTTTCTCTGTCTTTTCGTATACCGTTCCGATCTTTCCTAAAAGCTCAGCCTTGTCCTTTTCCATACTACCCAAAAGCTCGGCCTTATCTTTTTCCATCTTTCCCAAAAGCTCAAGCTTATCTTTTTCCATCTTGCCTAATAGTTCAGCCTTATCTTTCTCTGTCTTTTCGTATACTGTTCCAATCTTCCCTAAAAGCTCGGCCTTATCCTTATCCATCTTGCCTAGAAGATCAGCTTTGTCTTTCTCTGTTTTGCCTAAAAGTTCAATCCGTAATAGCTCTAAATCATCCTTGGTGGCAAAATGACTGAATACCTCTACCTTTAACTCTTCCTTAGTCCGGTACCAGCTGTCATGTACAGTTGTCACAATTGCCTCTTCCAATGCACGCATTACCTTCTTTGCATTGTCCTTGCCCTGAAATACCTGCTCAAAGACATCATACGCCTCAGAACTTAAATGCATAACAATTTACCTTCCTTTTTTTAGTTTAATATACCACTACTATTTATACATGTCAAGTGGTAAATACACACCTTTACTAGTGGCATTTAAATATAAAAACGCCTGAGTAAAGAAAAATTAAAAAATTTTTGTGTGTTTTACTTAAAAAAATGCAATTTTTTTATGTTATTCCGGTCTTGTTCCGTAATCATGTTGCCTTAATAAATTAAAATCTTATACCGCCTCACCATAACGCTGCAAACACTCATTTTGTAAAGCTAAAATTCGCTGGCGTAAATCTTCCATTGCCTGTTCAATGGTATCAACAGTATAGTTGTCGGTTGGCATCTCCTTGCCAACAAGCACATATACCTTCCCTGGATTAATATGGCCTGTATCGGGTTTAAGCCGCTGGTAGGTACCGTGAATATAAATAGGAACTATCGGTACTCCCGTTTCTATGCATAAATAAAATAAGCCTTTTTTAAACGGCTGTAATACTCCTGTGCGGCTGCGTGTGCCTTCAGGGAAAATCATTATCCTGTTGCCTTTCCGTATTTTCATTGCTGCTTCTTTCATGCTTGCTATAGCACGCTCTCTATTGCCACGGTCTATGGGGATGTACCCACTTAACGTCATGTGCCACCCCATAAATGGGATTTTAAAAAGCTCCTTCTTTGCAGTCCAGCCAAACTTAACCGGAACAATTGCACTGAGTAGCCATACATCAAAAAAGCTCTGATGATTGGATGCAAATATCTGAACTTTATCCTTTGAGATATTCTCTAGACCTTCAACATGATAGCGGATGCCGCAAAACCATAATATATTTTTTGACCAGCTTTGCATGCAGTAGTGTGCAAGGCTACCCTTAGGGCTCACAAACCATGAAAAAAGGGAGATAGTACCCCAGAAAGCAGTATCAACGCCTATAAACAACCATGCTAAACAGGTGTAACCCCTGCGTATTAAAGGATTCATTAAAACCTCCAAAATTCAACATTTTTGGATTTATGACCAGATATCAAAAAACGCAAGGATTACATACCTATTTAGTATTTCTGTCAACTACTAAATTTACAACCCCATCATGCGCGATATAATCATCTTCATTACTTCGGATGTACCTGCATAGATTGTCTGAATACGTGCATCAACATAGAAGCGCGACACAGGATATTCGGTACAGTACCCATAACCGCCAAAAAGCTGCAGGCATCGGTCAGCCACCCGCTTTGCTGTTTCACATATCCAGTATTTTGCCATACAGGTTTCTTTCACCACATCATCACCCTGGATGTGATGAAGTATGAGGTCATCAATAAAGCTTCTGCCAACAGCAATTTCGGAAGCCATTTCCGCAATAGTAAATTGGGTATTTTGAAATTTTGATAAGGGCTTGCCAAAAAGCTTTCGTTCTTTCACATAATCGATAGTTATTGACAAACACTTTTCCATTGCTGCCTGTGACGCCAGGGCACATACTAATCGTTCCTGCTGCAACTTCTGCATAAGGTAAATAAACCCTAACCCTTCCTGGCCCAAAAGGTTTTCTTTTGGTATGCGACAGTTATCAAAGAATAGCTCTGCAGTGTCCTGGGCTTTAAGCCCAATTTTTTTTATGGCTTTTCCTTTAGTAAAGCCGGGTGTGCCATTTTCCACAATAAAAAGGCTCACTGCCTGATGTGGCGGTGCTTCTTTTGACGATTTTGCCGCTACAACAACTAAATCTGCTAAAATACCATTGGATATAAATGTCTTTTGCCCATTTAGCACCCAGCTATCGCCATCAAGCACTGCACTTGTTTTCATTGCAGCTAAATCCGAACCAGCTTCAGGCTCGGTCATTGCTACAGCTAAAATTATATCCCCCGAGGCACAACCTGGCAGGTATTTCATCTTTTGTTCTTCCGTGCCATAGGAATATATATATGGTGCCACAATATCGTTATGTAATGGTATCATGAATGAACTGGCACCACTGTAGGCTAATTCTTCACTTACTATCACCGAATACAAAAAATCACCACCAGGCCCACCATACTTTTCTTCTAACCATGGAAGCAATAATCCCAACTCCCCACACCGCTTCCACATATGTCGGGGCACAATGCCTTCTTCTTCCCATTTCTCGTAATGTGGCATTACCTCTGTTTCAAAAAATTTGCGCACAGTTTGCCTGAATATCTCATGCTCCTGGGTAAATTGTATAGAACGTTTCATTATATGCTCCTTTGGTTAACTTGCATATTAATATTATAGAATAAACTCAAATTGCCTATTGGCCTTTATTATTCAACCAGCAACAATTCTCCCTCATACATGGCATCTATGGCATCTTTATACCGTGCTATTATGTTTTTCCTTTTTAATTTTAACGTTGGCGTCAGCATATCATTCTCAACTGAAAAATCTTCAGGTATAATGGTAAACTTTTTAACCTGCTCAAAGCGTGCCAGGTCGTTATTGAGACGCCCAATCTCTTTTCCAATAAGCTCATTAACCAGCGGCAGGGTATGCAAATTTTGTTCATTAACAGTAACACCTTTTTCCCTGCAATACTGCAACACATTCTCCCTGTCGATGTTAATAAGTGCCGTTATGTATTTTCTTCTATCGCCATACACCATCACATTGGAAATATAGGGGGATTGCTTTATTATACTTTCAATATTAAGTGGCGAAATATTTTTCCCTGCAGCATTGATAATCAGCTCTTTTTTCCTGTCTGTAATATATACCCAGCCATCCTTATCAATATACCCTATATCGCCGCTGTGATACCATCCTTCACTGTCCTTTGCTTCAGCAGTAGCCTCAGGCCTGCCCCAGTATTCTTTGAATACAATAGGACCTCGCACCAGAAGTTCTCCATCATCAGCCACCACAACTTCAACGCCAGGCAGTGGCTTGCCTACTGAACCAAATTTGAACTCATGAGGGCTGTTCCAGGTTGCGGGAGCCGAAACTTCCGTAGCGCCCCACCCTTCCAAAACCAGGATATTTGCAGCATGGAAAAATTCGGCAATCTGCTTTGAAAGCGGTGCTCCACCCGAAACAAAATATTTTAATCTGCCACCGGTTGCTTTGGTTATCTTTCTAAAAATCAGGGCATTGGCAATACCATACTTTAGTTTCAACAGTATTCCTGGTTTTTGTTTATGTGATACAATCTCACTCCATGTCCTTCCAACCTTAACACTCCACCAGAATATCTTCTTTTTTACCGGGCTTTTTTCAGCCATCTGAACAACACGCTCAAATATCTTCTCAAAAACCCGTGGAACAGCAATAGCGTGAGTGGGCTTCACTGCCTGCATGTCGGCAAGGATAGTATTAATAGATTCAGCAAAGGCCACTGTTTTTCCCAGATACACACCAAAAAATAACCCTGCAATACGCTCAAGAGCGTGTGACAACGGCAGAAAACTTAAACTTTCTGTAATAACACTTACATCCCCTATCATCCCTGCAATAGTATTAATGACATAGGCAATATTGCCATGCGTGAGCACCACCCCCTTGGGTGGACCGGTGGTGCCACTGGTATAGATAATGCAAATAGGATCTTCTGAAGAAATAGATTGAATTGAATCATTAATATTTACTTTCGTACCCTCATAATTAAAGACATTTTGTAGATTAACAACCTTCCCATTGCCTTTGTACTGATTATTCATTACAACAATTGAGGTAATGGTATCGATATTCTGATAACCCAAAACCTTTTCTAACTGCATCAGGTCTTGTACAAAAACAATGGTACTGCCTGAATTCTGAATAATATAATGAACATCGCGCGGTGTCAGTGTGGGATAAATAGCAACCGAAATAGCACCTAACGAAATAATAGCTAAATCAGCTAAAGCCCAGTACACTGAATTCTCTGACAATATTGCAACCCTGTCACCTTTCCCAATACCTTTAGCCGACAGCCATGAAGCTATCGCCTCAACTTTTTCATAAGCCTGGCGATAGCTCATGGGAACAAATATTCCATGTTCTTTATGCCTGAAAACCACCATATCAGGCTGTTGTGACACATGATTTACAAATGCCTGCATTAACCCCGGATACATAGCAAACCTCCACCAATCCATTAATCTTTATAAAACCGCTTGTCAGCCTTTGCCATATCAACAAGTATCCGTGCCGGGGTAAAACGCTTCATCCCTTTATCATAATATTTCATCATGGTATCAACAATCGTTTTCACGCCTTCCCTGTCTATATGGCGGAACACTCCTCCCCTGAATGGCGGGAACCCCAAGCCCAAAATGGAACCAACATCACCATCACGAGGGCTGGATATAATGCCTTCCTGCAGGCATAAGGCAGCCTCATTAATCATCATAAGGCTAACTCTTTCCTGGATTTCCTGTTCAGGTATATGTTGTGGTGTAACCTTCCCAATGACCTGATACACTTCGTCATTGGGCAAACGCATGCCTTTCTTTTTGGGCTTGCTGTAGTCATAAAATCCTTTCTTATTCTTTTTGCCCTTAAATCCCTTGCTAAATAATAAAGGCAACACAGTGGAAGGTGCAGCACCACGCGCTTTGAATTCCTGGCCAAGTTCCATAGCAACATGCGCGCCAACATCAATGCCAACCTCATCAATCAGTGCAACAGGGCCAATGGGATAGCCAAACACAAGCATTGCTTTGTCAATATCATTCATTGGGACACCTTCTTCAATCAGGAACACAGCCTCATTAAGATAAGGCGCAAGTATCCGTGTAGTGTAAAATCCCGGTCCATCTTTTACTACTATACACGTTTTGCCTTGCGCAATGCCAAATTTTAGAGCTGTTGCCACCACCCAATCTGCTGTCATTGGTGTTTTTATAATTTCCAAAAGCGGCATCGCAGGCACTGGTGAAAAATAATGCATGCCTATCATGTTCTGCGGCCGTTTTGATGCTTTGGCAATGAGGCTAATTGGAATAGCCGAAGTATTTGAAGCAAATATTGTTTTGTCATTTGTAACTGCTTCAACTTCTTTTACCAGATTCTGTTTCAGTTGCAGGTCTTCAAACACTGCTTCAATAATTAGGTCTGTATTCTTGAAGTATGTATAATCATCGCATGGCACAATTCTGCCCCACAGTATTTCTTTATCAAAATCCCTGATGGCGCCAGAGCGCGCACGTTTTTCCAGGCTCTTGCGTATCTGCGCCATACTGCGTGAAACTGCATCAAGCGCCATGTCCTTAACAAGAACTGTATCACACAACGGCAGCGATACCTGCGCAATTCCCGTACCCATGAGGCCTGTGCCTATCACTGCTAATTTTGAAACATTTTTTGCCTTTTTCTCTAATGGGTTTTTCTTTAGATCAGTCATTGCAAAGAAAAGGTTCATCAGTGATTTTGACTGGTAACTTTTCACTAAAGTCACAAAGCGCTCTATATCCTTCTCCACACCTTTTTTTGCATTGGTTTTATAGCCATATTCAACTGAATCTATAGCTGCCAGTGCTGCAGGATACAATCCCCGCGTCTGCTTCAGCACCATCTTTCGTGCCTGTGAAAATATAATGCTTCGGCCCAAAGGATTTGATTCAAGCAGCCATTCAATAAATTTCCTTTTTCTTTTTATTTTGCGTTTTCCTTTCAGTTGTAACGCCTTTTTAACGCCTATCTCTTTTAATCCATATGGTATAACTATCTCATCAATAAGTCCCATACGCTTTGCCCGTTTAGGGCGCACATTGGACCCCTGCAAAATAAGTGGAAGTGCATTTTGTATGCCAATAAGTCGGGGAAGGCGCTGTGTCCCACCGGCTGCAGGGATAAGGCCAAGCTTAATCTCAGGCAGGCCCATTACTGTTTCTGTGGAATCAGTAGCTATGCGGTAATCAGTTACAAGCGTAAGTTCAACACCACCACCCAAGCAATTGCCATGAATCATTGATACTGTTGGAAATGGAAGTTTTTCTAACTTAAACAGAATATCATTTGCTTTGGAAATATATTGTTTAATCTCCCCATCAGTTTTCATAGATTTTAGTTCATCAATATCAGCACCAACAACAAAGTTATCCGGCTTTTCACTTACAATAACCATGCCTTTATACTTTTTACCTTGCGTCTGGTTAATTATTGTTTCAATTTCATTTAAAAGGTCACTGGAAACTTTATTCACCTTGCCGGGGCAATTAATGCTTACCACCAGCACATCGTTTATAACTTCGGTTTTTAAAAACTTCAAATCTTTCATGGCTACTCCTCCTTTATGCCCGCTCTAATATGATTGCATTGCCCACTGCACCGGCTGCACACCCGGCCACTACTCCATACCGCTTGCCTGTTTCACGCAACCTGTTTGCACAGGTTGTAACAAGCCGTGCACCTGTTGCACCAAACGGATGACCCAGTGAAAGCGAACCACCATACACATTGAGCGCATCAATAGGTATTTCACCTAATTTGCCCGGCAATCCTAATCTGTCCCTGCAAAAAGAAGCAGATGCAAGTGTCTTAATAACCCCAATCATCTGAGCACCGAATGCCTCATGAATTTCCCATACCCCTATATCCTTGAACTTCAATTTACCCATTGCTAACGCTTTAGGTATTGCAAAAGAGGGCCCTAACAAAAGTTCCTCCCACAAATCCTGTGCTGTGAAAGCATACGACTTAATGTATGCTAATGGTTTTAATCCCATCTTTTTTGCCAATGTTTCACTCATAAGAAGAACCGCGGCTCCACCATCTGTTAAGAATGAAGAGTTGCCCGCGGTTACTGTGCCATAGCGTCTGTCAAAGGCAGGTTTTAATTGTTCTAATTTTTCCACTGTTGTGCCCTTGCGGAACCCATTATCTTTTTCCACAAGTTTACCATGCGGAGTCACAACCGGTATTACCTCTTTCTTTAAGATTCCCTTTTCCCAAGCAGCTGCAGCACGGTTATGCGATAATGCTGCAAATTCATCCTGCTGTCGCTTCGTTATACCCAACCTCTTTGCCAGCCTGTCGGCGGTATCCCCCATTCGCATCTTTGTAGAAAATTCACCAATTGCAGGTTTTTCTGGAACAACAAAATCTTTTAAGCTCATACCCTTTAATAATTTCAGTTTGCCAATTATGCCTTTTGGCCTTTTAAACATGGTTAAGTCCAAAATAAATCGGCGATAGTTTCTGGATATTTTTATATCAGGATCAGAAAAAGTCTCAACACCGCCTGCAACAATACAGTTGGCATTGCCATTAACAATTAAATTGGCTCCACTGATAATAGCAGCATTTGCAGAGATGCATGCCACCGTACACGTATAGGCTGGTATTGTATACGGCAGCCCTGCAGCTAACACAATCTCACGAGCAACATTTGTGGTAGCAATATCATTTGCAACACCACCCATAATGACATGATCAACTAAGTCATTAGGAATGCCTGTTTTGGCAATCAAACCTTTTACAGCATGCCTGCAGATTTCATACGCCATCATTTCCCTGTACTCAGTACCCGAGCGCAAAAAAGGCGTACGGCATCCATCAATTATTGCAATTCTGTCCCCTTTTGCCATTGAATCCTCCATACCAATATATATAAATTTGTATATGCATATAACTATTTATGCATACTAATTATGTATTACAGTAATACTGTATTACATACCAGTTGAACGGTCAACCAATTTTTTTAATACAGTAAAAAATTTTTTGAGATACATAATAATGAAAATATTTATATTTTCTCATGATGATAGAGTAAGGATTTGTCGTGCACGGATGCACGGAAAATTAGGATGCAGGCAATGCTTCGACAGGCTCAGCGCAGGTGACCTTAACGGAAAATATTTTTTTTATTTGATATTAATTTGAAAATATTTTTAAAATTATTACTTTAATTACAAACACACATCTACCCCCAGGAGGCAGCCATGAAATTTAACGAATCTTTTTTTGACAATGAGCAAACTCGCAAGGAATTCTTGCAAACCACTTCCACGCTTCTTATATCGCTTTCAGCACTGTCGTTGCTACAATGCTCAGAAGAAGCACCACAAAAACCCACAAAAAATTTAAACTGGATTACCACTAAGCCTGAAAAAAGGCCGGTAATGAATGTTGCATACTCACCATCCCGCATCTTACTTAAAAATGGCATTATCATAGACGGCAGTGGCAAGCCACCTTTCACGGGCGATGTTATGATAAACGGCACTACAATAGAAATTATCACCCCGCAGCAAATAAACTTCAAAGGCACCACCATTGATTGCACCGACAAAATTATTGCCCCCGGTTTTATAGATGCCCATTCACACTTAGACTGGGTTTTACCGCTTGATGGGCATCCTGAGCTTAAAAATCCTTTTATGGAACAGGGAATCACCACAACAGTCACAGGAAATTGCGGTTATGGCGTGGCAGGTTTTATGCCAAAAAGCAAATTTCTTCCTATGATAAAAAATGTTGGTAAAGGCTTTTTTGGTGGCGATAGCTCAACGCAAAAGGATAAATTTGTACAACAGCTTGCAGTATCGCTGGTATCCATGCAGCAATATTTATCCTATTGCCGGCAACACGTCATTCCTATGAATATGGTAAACTTAGCAGGACATGGGACAACACGCATGTCACTGCGAGGATACGAATCCAAGCCACTTGACAAAGGCGAGATGAAAACCATGCTCTATCACTTGGAACAGGCAATGGATGAAGGCGCGTATGGTGTTTCTTTTGGTCTGCAATATGAACCCGGTATCTTTGCAACCAACGATGAAATAGCTGAAATTTGCAAATTGGTAAAGAAAAAAGACAAGATTGTCACCTGCCACGTTAAAGCGTATTCAGCCCTTTCGGCAACATATCCGCTAAAACCCTTTGGCACACCGCATAATATCATTGCCATTAATGAAATGATTGATATTGCAAAGCAAACAGATGTACGGTTACAGCTATCACATCTTATTTTTGTTGGCACAAAGACATGGAAGAACTGCCCACAGGCACTGTCAATAATAGACAAGGCTATTGATTCAGGGCTGGATGTTCAATTTGATACCTACGCATATCACTGTGGCACATCAGTCATTAATGTATTTTTCCCCAGCTCATTTTTAGCACAAACCCCACAGATATATGAGGACAAAGTAGCTTTGCTTAAACTCCGTGCCCAGTTAGAATTAATTGTGGCTTTGCTTGGTTTTGGCTATAACGATATTCAGATTATTAATGCCAATAATCCTGAATTAGCTAAATTCAACGGAAAATTTCTAAAAGACATTGCAAAAGAACGCGGAATGAGCCAGTACGAAAATTTCATTGATTTTGCAAAGAAATCAAATGGCAGGGCGCGTGTGCTCAACCATCGCTATTCAAGCTTTGAAAATGTTATGGAATTAATGAAGCATCGCGCTTCACTCTACATGACCGACGCCACACCTTACTCACAGGGTGCTCAGAATCCAGCTGCTTTTGGCAACTACCCCCGCTTCTTTGAAATAGCCCGCGATTACCAGTTACTATCGCCCCAAGAATTAATACGTAAAATGACTGGTGCAGTTGCCGACCGCTTTAAACTGCAAAAACGCGGCTACCTGAAAGAAGGATACATGGCAGACATTACAATAGTTGACTGGAAAAACGTAAAAGACAACAACACCTTAACCCAAACCAGTAACAGGCCATCAGGCATTGACTATGTGTTTATAAACGGTAAAAAAGTGGTGGATAATGGCAAGGCAACCGGCGTACTTGATGCGGGGATGGTGGTGTAAATATTTACCAGTATAAAAAAACATTGATTTTTACTATCAACTTACCTACAATAGTAATTGTATTACATATTGGAGATAGTTACTATGAAGAAACTATTGCTTGTTATCGTTACCCTGTTCATCACAATGGTTAGCATGCCACTGTACGCAGCCAAAGAAATCCCTTACACTCAGGATGATAGGGACAGGCTGATTCGTATGGAGGAAGCTATAAAAGGTGTTAATTATAGAATTGATAGCCTTGAGAAGCGCATGGAAAATGTTTTTAATGATTTACGTAAAGTTGAGATACTTTAAACATTTACATGAAACAAAAAATTGGCATCATTGGTGCAGGCGCTTCAGGTCTTATTGCAGCGTACTTTGCTTCACAAAATAAACACAACGAAGTCCATATATTTGAAAAACAGAATAAAATTGGCCGCAAGGTAGCAGCAACCGGTAACGGCAGATGTAACCTTACCAACATGAACATGGGGTCAGGGCATTATCACTCAAGCGATTTGCGTTTTGTTTCTGAGGTTCTTAAGAGCTTTTCATTACAGGACACACTTAATTTGTTTCACTCCATTGGCATCTTTACTACCACGCTGGAAAATGGCAAGGTGTATCCTGCTTCACTGCAGGCTTCTACTGTAGTAAAAATTTTTGAACATGAACTATCGCACAATAATGTAACGATACATACATCACGAAAGATTGAATCTATTCAACCTGTACACAACGGCTTTACGGTAACTACTGCGGGCAAAGAAGAACATTTCTTCCATAAAGTTATTCTTGCCTGTGGCAGTTGTGCGTATGGTTCGCTGGGTGCTTCCAGGGATGGGTATGAGCTTGCACAATCATTAGGGCATACCGTCATTGAGCCATTTCCGGCAATACTTCCTTTAAATATTGTCAACAAGCCACTTCACACATTGCAGGGAATACGCTGGGACTGCACATTGAGTGTGGTAGTCAACAACACTGTTGTGCAACAGGTAACCGATGAGGTGCTGTTCACGGCGTATGGCATCTCAGGGCCTGCTACGCTTGCTATCTCGCGCAAAGCAAACGCTCATCTTCTGGCAGGGGATGATGTTGTTATTCAATGCAATATCTTTCCTTATTATGAGTATGATTCATTGCGGCCCATATTTTTACAGTTACTATCGCACAAAAAAAAATCTTTGGAATTTGCCCTGTATGGAATAATGAACAATAAAATGCCACGGGTGTTTTTGTCAATGGCAGGAATCCCGTATGAATGGCCTGCAACGGAATCACTTAACGCCGTTGATAAAATCATTCAGGCTTTTACCCATGCAACGCTGCATCCGGGCAAGCCGCGCCCCTTTTCTGAGGCAGTGGTTGCAGCAGGTGGCATTGATGTACGTGAGATTAATCCAGCAACGATGGAATCCAGACTGCATAAAGGGCTTTTCATTACAGGGGAGCTTCTGGATGTTGATGGCAATAGTGGTGGATATAATCTCCAGTTTGCATGGAGCACCGGAGCTATCGCCGGGAAGAATTCCTAAAACATGGTGATAAACCCTTCAATGTGTGCAATGGCATTACACAACCTGTCAATATGCTCCGGCGTGTTGAATGTTGCAGTAATTGTATATGATATAAACGTGCTGCGCCGGCTTTCTTTTTCAGTAATGGTTATTTCATGAGCATGTTCAACGCATGCATTGTAAAGAATATCTTTTACATAAGGAAAATTTTTGCATATTACCTTGAAAGTTATCTCCTGAGGGAATTCATTTGCGTTGGTCATCAGATATACCCTACAATTTCAGCATATCATAGCCCTTGATTCCCTGCTCATCACGCATTGTGACAAGCTCTTGCAATACTTCCCTGTTGACCGGCACACCCTTATCCTTGCGCTCTAAATATGCAAGATATTCCTTTTCGCCTGCGGTGTAAATTCTATCCTGCCCTGGCATCTTCTGTGAATTGCGTAGCTGTCGTAATATATCCCCCGTTATTGATTTAAAAGAAGTAACATCGGTAAATGCTTCAATATCAATGGCCATGAAAAAGTGGCCTAAATGGTACGGCACCTTGTTCCCCTTTGCGTCAAAGCCTGAAAGCATCTTTAAGTAGCTGCCTGCCTGCAATGCAGCGGATAAAATTTCTACTACCGTGCAGTATCCATAGCCCTTGTATCCGGCACCATCCTCGCCAATACCGCCTAACGGGGTCAGAGCCATGGTACCCTTTATGAGGCCATCCAGCACCTGGTGCGGGTCAGTGCAAGTATCCCCATTATGGTCAATCACCCACCCTGGTGGAAGCGGCTTGTTTATCCGAGCATACACCTCAACCTTGCCGCGCTGGCTTAAACTGGTGGCACAATCAAGTAAAAATGGAAATTCCTCATCTGTGGGTATGCCAAAGGTAAGCGGGTTAGTGCCCAGCATATTTTCTACGCCAAAAGTTGGCGCCACTGAGGGCCGCGCGTTGGTTCCGGTTATCCCAATCATATTGTTGTTAGCCGCCATTTTTACATAGTAGCCTGCAATGCCATAATGGGTGGAATTGCGCACAGCAACCATACCTAAGCCATATTTTTTAGCTTTGTTGATAGCCATCTGCATTGACCGGTAGGCTATGACCTGCCCCATGCCATCATGTCCATCAACAACTGCCGTGGTTGGCCCTTCCTTGATGATTTCAAAGTTAGTGACCGGCTTTTGTATGCCAATTTTGATGCGGTCATAGTATATTGGCTTTAACCGGTTAACGCCATGAGAATCAATGCCAAACTTGTCAGCTGTAATCAGCACATCCGCACAAATTGCAGCATCGTCTTTTGGCACGCCAATGGCGGTAAACACATCTATCATATAGTGTGTTGCCACATCAAACGGTATCCATGTTATTTCTTCCATACTGTTTTACCCCACTTATAGTTGTAACTTTAATCCGTAATTACTCATCTCCAATAAGATTACGGACGTTAACTGGAATCTTATTAGTGTAATGTCATGCTGAACTTGATTCAGCATCCCTTCTTCTTCATAGATCCAGAAATAAATTCAAGGTGACATGTATTAGATCCTAAAAACGAGTTGAGGATGACTATCAAAAAAAGGTCAAGAGTATTTTTCTAAAAAAATTTCTTCTTTACAACTCTTACGCCTATACAATATTGTGTACATATACAGTTATATTTTTAATACATACTATGGGGGCACAATATGTTGCAAAAAAAGGTAGAAGATAATGTTGTCATTCTTACTTTCAATGACGGCAAAACAAATGCAATCACCGACACAATACTCAATGATTTACGTAATTATCTCAAAGAAGCAGCAGCTGATACTTCAATTAAAGGTGTTATTTTAACCGGTGAAGGGAAAACATTTTCATCAGGTTTTAGCCTGCCCATGTTTTTAAGCTTTAAGGATGTAAATGAAGTAGTCAAGTTTTTTGAAGTTGAAGAAGAAATTCTATTAGAACTCTTTATGTTTGAAAAGCCAGTCATTGCAGCTTTAAACGGGCATACCGTTGCAGGCGGGATGATCTTTGCAATGGCATGCGATTACCGTATTATGAAAAATCATCCAAAGATTAAGATGGGTATGAGTGAAATCAAGATAGGCCTCCCCCTTTCTATTGCACAGTGGAATGTGGTGCGATTTGGCCTGGATAGCGACAAAAAATTCAGAGACATCATGTATTTTGGCAATATGTTTGGCCCGGAGCAGGCATTGCAATTAGGCCTTATTGATGAACTTGTTGATGAGGATAAACTGATAAGCAGGGCAAAAGAGCTTATAAACCTGTGGAAGAATAATCCTGGCAATGCTTTTACACCTTTGAAACTGTGTGTACGAAAAGAAACAGCTGAAAGGATACGCAAAGAACTGAAAGAAGGCGACATGAAAAAAGAACTCCAGTGCTTCTTTGATGAAAATGTCCGTAAAACCTTAGAATTTGTACAGGCAGCAATGAGCAAGTAATTTTTACTCCGATAATACAATCAAAGGCGCTATGGGACTACATCTTCATTATGAATATTAAAGAAGCGGGATGGAAAATATTTTCACTGCATAGTGAAGAAATATCATTCACCATCCCGCTTTTTTTTCTTTATCTGTTCTCAGGAATTTTCTTTGCAACCGGCCAGGTATACACCGAATCGTTGTTTTTACAAACATACGGTGCCGCAGGGCTGTCTAGATTTTTTGCAATTAATGGAATTGTATTATTCCTTTCAGGATTTATCTACACCTATTTCCTTGAATTATTCTCTTTGAAAAGAGCTTATATTCTGCTCATCATTGTATTCTGCTGTATACCAGCCAGCACTTTGCTACCTAAAAGCTTTGCACCTGGTGACCCTCTTTACCTTTTCATAGGCAATTATATTGCAACATTTTATCTGGATACTCATTTTATTAATTTTTCATTTCAGTTTCTTACCCTGCAAAGTTCCAAACGCATATTTCCTTTCTTAATGGCTGGATCCAAATTAGGCGGAATAATAATCACCATTATAATTTCCCAGTACAGTACCATCTTTATTCACTATGCTGCGTGTATATGGCTTGTGGCTGGCATACTAATACTCATTCCATTTTTTGCAACTGCAAAAACCAACTATAAGAGCACACGCAACACATATGAACACAGTTTTGCAGATAAATTATCTACCCTGTTTTCAAGCCGTATGTTTGTGATAAGTGCGGTTGCTGTATTTATTATGGCAATTGCCAATCAACACACAGAGTATTTTTTTGCACGCATTGCTACACACATGTACCCTTCACAGGAAAAATTAGCGGTTTTTATCAGCAGGTATACATTTATAACTGATTTTATAACCGTAGCAATGCAACTTTTTGTGACATCACGTATTATAAAAAAATTAAGTATTCCAACTGCTAACCTGCTATATCCATCATCATACTGCCTGATTATCTTGGTTGCAATGTCATCTCCCACATTGCTTGCTGCCATAGCATTGCGTTTTTTCAGAAAAAACATGAGCTTCTTTATCAGACAGCCTGTCAGCAATATAATGCTGTCTATATACCCTGTTGACCGGGTAAATCAGGCACGATCCATAATCAACGGTATCGTCAGCCCTGCTGGAATGATAGCAGGTGGGCTTTTGCTGTCATTATATTCTTCTCTTTCCTTTTACATGATTTTCATCATATCATGTATCATAGGCTTGCTATTTGTTGCGGTAACTATCAAACAGAATGCCCTTTATAAAGAAGCAATCTATTTCAAATTACAGCCGCAGTTACATCAAATGCTGCACATATCAAGCAACGATATCATTGAGATTGTAAAAAATCCTGGCATATACGATAAATCTGAATTTATTGATGCGCTACTGCAGCAGGGCATGTCAGCAGAAATGTTTCCTGTTATAATCCAGTACTATGATTCGCTATCTGAAAAATCTAAAATTCACCTGCTGTCAATTTTATATGAAGCACCACAAGAGCGTGCCGCTGAAATAAGCAAAAAGGCAGTAAATGATGAAAACCTGCTGGTACGAGTTTATGCATATCGTTTTATTTCACAATGTTCGTTAGTTCAACGTAGAGAAATTTTACATAATCACAAACACAAACTCCCCATTGAACCATTTATACATTCCCTCTTAACTGAAAACAACACATACCCTACAGCTAATATAAAGCAGACACTGAATAGTCTTGAACAGAGTGCCCTGAATAACAATACCGATGCTGGCATTGAATTTCTTATGCTGTGCTCTGTTATTAATCCGGATTTATTTATAGATAACCTTTATCGCCTGGCAATGGCAACCGGTAATGGCATTTTTTTCCAGTTTATTACACTTCACGCTGACCTTCTGCAACAATCTCAGGCCATCAGGATTTTCTACCGTTTTAGATTTGCACCGCTTCATGACCTGCAGAATTTCCTAACGAAAGCTCACATTAATCCTACATTAAGGCTTATGCTTTGTGATTATCGGTTTGACCTGTCTGCCCAAATGCTTTCTTCACTATATAGCGCTGAAACTGACTATTCAATTCTGGAAAACCGCTTGATACAAAAAAGGCCCTACTGCCAAAAAGCAAACTATCTTAATGTATTCATTGCATTGAATATCCTACCAAAGGAAAATCTGCCACTGTTTATTAATGCTTCCATTGCACGGATTTATCAGCTATACCAGTGTCGTGCTGCCCTTGCAACAGTACAGATAGATACACTTCTCAAAGACTTTCTTGCAATTATCTTTAATGATGCAATTCTCTATGAAAAAAACCTGCTTATTAAAGCGCTGGCACTGTCAACAGGGATACACGTTGATATTGCATACGAATCAAATCTGCTTCTTAAAGATTCGGAAATTGAAAATTATATCATTGAATTTTTGACTCTGACAAAGAAAGGAAAACAGTTAGCTTTACTTGAAAGCTATACTGCAAAGGAAGTTGCGCCAATTCCATTACCTCTTTTTATTAAAAACTGCAAATACCTGCGTTCATGCATTCCAGTACTGTCAAAACAGCTTGACTATTGTATTGAAATGATTAATACTAGTAGAAGCTTTAAGGAGGACAACGTGGCACATACAGTACAGATACTCACATTCCTGAAGCAAAATGCACTTTTCAAAGAAACACCTGTTGACCAGCTGGCACATCTGATACAGATTGCCCGCACACAAAAGCTTCCTGAAAATGCTGAATTCATCAAAGAAGGTGAAACCGGAGATGAGCTTTTCATAATTATGGATGGAGAAGTGAGCGTCACAAGAAGAGGAAAAGAGATAGCCAGGCTTGGAATTGGAGATTGCATTGGTGAATTATCCATCATAGATAAAGAGCCCCGCAGTGCTACCGTTAAAACCACCAAACAATCGCTTTTGCTTTCCCTCAAGCGCAATGATTTTTTATTAACTTTGAAATCAAATCCAACGATAGCTATAAATGTAATGAAAGTTATTGCTGATCGCCTCAGATCAACATTATCGCAATACAATGTATGAATAAAATTAAGTATGTAGTGCTAATAATTTTTTGTATATAACACATTCCAATGCTACAAGCGGGTGTGCCATAAAGAAGGACTATATACAATTTCAGGATCTTCAGGTGGATAAATCTATACAATATTTTCTATTAGTTATAACCATTACCGTTTCAATGGCACTTTTTGCTGAGGACAATCCTGTCAAAAAAAAATCCTATGTTGGCAAAACCATAAAGAAAACCTTTGAAACAATTGACAAAGAAACATTATATAAAGAAAAAACAGAGCAGGAAAAAGCAGAAAACAAACAAATACAAACATACCAGCAGGCTGATTTTGATAAATTAAAAGACGCCACCCATGAAGATATCTCAACCATTATAGTATTGCTGGGTGAGATACCACTGGAATCAAAAAATGGCATTTTTGCCCCTGCAATTCTTTATAATAAAAACAATATTTTTAACTCCAACACTGATTTTGCTTTCACATGGGTTGGGTTCAAAGCAACAGCAAAATTCACACAAAAAAAATTTATTTGGGATAATGTTTCACTGCAAGAAACATTAATTGGTTCATTTTTATATGCCAGTGGTACAAACTTTGGTTTTTTTGGCGAGCGCTTTAATGAAGACCTCTTATTTTACACAAACTACACGTCGGAGATAGTTACATTAAAAATTTCATTGCCGTTATATAATATCCTGGGATTAACAATTGATTCCCGGCAGTACTTTTTTGTTGAACGTGACACTCCTCCTGATTTTATTATGCCAAAAAACCATTATAACCTTTTTCCACGAATTGACTGGAATATTGAACACTATACCGAACAGGGTATTGACCAGTTATTCAATGGCATAGCATTTCAAAACTGGATTGGGTATGGAATACGCAGCCAGTGGGATACATGGGGTGAGCCT